>Ga0123336_10000372_pt1 | contig 45983 bp, 29 predicted proteins | sample SSSSmetaG_FD_96466 | JGI IMG/M metagenome (GOLD analysis project Ga0123336, IMG submission 96466) | Glacier valley bacterial and archeal communities from Borup Fiord, Nunavut, Canada, to study Microbial Dark Matter (Phase II) - ​SSSS metaG | ecosystem: Environmental > Aquatic > Freshwater > Ice...
TCAACTCCTCGCAATGACAAAAAGTGATAATGAAAATTTATTTAATAGCACTAGTAATAGAACCAATAATTTGACCCAGTGGTTTACCCACAATAGGAACTTGTTGAACAAATGTATTGAAAAAGCTAGCACCAGCAAGAGCATCTTGCACTCCACCCAATTGTTGAGATTTAATATTTAGTCCACCCTGAATAGCTTTCGTAATATTGGGCAAAATAATCAAGAATGCTATTCCCACTACAAACCTGGTAAAGTCATCAATAGAAAATTTACTACCAAGATTACCGATAGGTGCAGGTAACCAGCCAAATTTTGGAGGTAAAAGAATCGGATAACATTTTCGCGTAGGATCTGATGTATTATTTACAAATCGAGTAGTATTAAACACTTGTGGCTTCGATATTTGTTGACCAGTACTCACTCCATTTGAATCAAATCCTTCAGACACATAGCTACCAGTTATATTGACGGGGTTTTGTACAGTAGCGTCATAGACACAAGTATTTTTGGTTGGATCCGTGGTTTCTCCACTTTGACTAATATTAAGAAATATAGCCGAAAGCAAAAGAGTTGCAAATACCACCGGAAACGTTATTGCCGCTGCTATGATTTTTTTCAACCACTCTACAAATGCTTTGCCCGATGATGTGCCTGGAAATGCACCAGGAATAAGGATCAGTGGTGCAAATGCAATCTGCATAACAATTGCAACAAATGCACCCAAAAGTAAAAAGACTATTCTAAAAATAAGAATAAAAATAGTAAACGAAATAATAGCTGTTATTAATGGACTATTTATTGCACCTCGAATAATGCCGGCTGCTATAGTGAAAATAACACTTGTGAGAGCACCAACCAAGGCATTTGATCCGGACAAATTAGTAAAGAAAGCAGAAGTTTGGCTTATCGGTGTATTTAGGTTATCAAATCCTGCTTTAATTAGGTTAATTATGGAAGCTGATGATCCCGCTCCCTGAAAATCACTCAACATGGTAAACAAATTAGTTGTCCCATTTGTATTGTACAAATTATTTAAGACGTCCGTTGAATTGATAAACGGCTGGAAAAATGATGCTATTGCGGCATTTCCAAGATTGATAATCAGATCAACAGTGACTCCCGCGACGACATAACTAAGTGTAATAGTAATTAACGTACCTACAATATCAACAATAGCTGTCGTAATAGCCACATTATCTTGTTTGCCGCCACCAGATTTTGTATTGAAATACAGAGATAATCCAGTAACGACAAGAGCAATCGCAATCAAAATATAAGATAAATTTCGAAATGTTCCCCAAAGAACCAGAATCGGGCTAAGACCCTGCAAAGCAGATGTTTGTGCACTGACTGTTGGAGAAAATTTACTTGCAACAAAAGTGACACTGTCCGGACCATTTCGTGTAACTCCATCAGTCAAATATCCTGTTGTCTGCAAAAGTAATCCGACAGCTCCCGAGGTTCTATAGCTATTCGGAGAAACACCATTTTTTGTGAGCGTCGCACATAATTGTGCATTTGATGCAACTGAACATTTATCAATAAATTTACCTGCTGTGAGTCCACAAACTGAACTGCTCGTTGTGCCCAGCATGTCTCCATATAAACTTTCTGTAAACCATATTGCTACACCACAATCTGACGTTCCATATTGTTTTTCAGAAACGGTTGTAGTTGATTGCGCATGAGAAGGAATTAAAAAAAATGCTGAGAATAATAGGAATAATAAAGATGCTATAAGCACTATTCGTACTGGAGATTTGTAAATTGTGTGAATAAATTTTTTCATAAAGTCTGCGTAATAATAACATGAAACATTTTATTGACCAAAAGAAATTAACTCAAGGAATTTTTCTAGTTCGGCCTCATTACCTGTACTTTGCAATATATGTTCTAACATGTCTCCTACAAAATTATATTTACTTCCAGATATACGGCCATCTTTATCGAAAAATATTCCAAGATAATAATTAGAGTCATTATATCCATTTAATATTAATTCTTTAATTATAGAATCTAAATATTTTTTATCCTCAACTGTGGCTGTTGAATACGCTCGTTCCAATGCTGCTCGATTAATCTTATTTGTTTTTGTATCAAAAATGCTAGTTAAATTAATCTTAGACCCTTTGGGTAATGTTTTTTCGAAATCTGTTAACTCATTCGGTTTAACTTCATAATTATCAAAGAACACATTGAATATATGTCCTGCTTCTAGATTAACTTTATCTTCGGCAGATAATTTATTGTACTTTGGATCATTGGAAGCATCTTTTTGTGCTCTGATTACAACCTGCCTTTGCTTTATGCCAATACTTGAACCAACTGCCTCTGTAACCACTGGTGTTTGAGAACCGCTAACAGCTGGTTGAGTATTAGTATTATTCTGGCCGATATTACCTCCTTGTAAAGTCGCTCCGGCGGTAACTCCAGTGAGTACATCCGTATTACTACTAGGTAAATTATTATAAATATTTTGGCTATCTTGTTTTCTTTGTTCGGCTATTTTATCTTTTTCATCTTTTATCAGATCTTTAATAAGAGAAGCCCGTATTCCATCTTTAGTTTCTTGTGATAAAGGTGGACTAATAGCAAATGAAAGTGGACCTAATTGTCCTTTATCACTACTGACTAAAAATTGCCCGACCCTATAGACATTTTTTATACCTTGTTGATTAACAAATTCGGCAACTTGTTTCACTACTGGCAATTGTATTCCTAAGCCATATAGAAATGAAGACCCCAAACCAACAATTAATGCAATATCACCAAGTTCAAATTTTCTATCACCAATAGCAAATTTAAGAATCTCACCAAGTGTATTTTTAAATCCTTTTGTATGAAGTTGATCCGGCGTATCCTCCCTCTCTAATAGATTTGGCACTAACCCATACATTGTTCGACCTCTATAAATGTGATACAAACGTTTACCTCCCGCAACAACAAGACCCGCATTTCCTAATACAGTCCATAAAATTAGATCTTTACCCAATTCTCTATTCGTAACCCCCATTGACCATTCTAAAATACCCAAAACTCCTCTTTTCCCGTGAGAATCAACTTTTTTCGCATTTTGCATTGCAAGAGCTGCAGCTTTCTCAACTTTATTAATGTCAGATTTTTCAGGATGAGAGGCCGGTGAATTTAAAACTATGTAATTTGGGGATTTACTTTCAGATTCTAACTGCATCATTTTGCCATAAGCTTTTGCTGTTTTAGTATAGGACATAATTAATTGTCGACTATATTCTTTTATAGCACCTTTATCGAGTAGAACCTGATATTCGGCTCTCTCAGTTGGTTTATGTTTAGCTTTATACATGAAACCAGGCTCCAACATAGTTTTATTTCTTTTTTCCTCATCCAGTCCCTTATCAGAAGTCACCCCATATGCTGGATCTCTCAAAACAAAAGCCATACCGGGATACATAATAGGAGCTAGGGATGGTTTCAAGAGATCACCTAAGACCGCTTTTTGAATTTCGTTATCCCTTACTGGTAAAACTTCTTGTTTAAATTCATCAACTGAAAGAACTCTCAAAAAGCATCTGTTTATCGAATCATAAACATATCGAACTCCTATATCACCATGGAGTGGATCTCTATATTCAAATTTATATTCGTTTTGATCCGCAGAATAAAATCTAGTATCCAAATTATTAATGTCTTCATCAGACAGACTATATCTAGTTTGCAAATCGCCTATAAATATTTGGCTCTGATCTATAAATCTCCTTTTTTGAATTTCGTGCTTGTATCGATTGGAAACTGCATTACGAGAATACTTGACGTACTCTTTTGCATAAGGATCATACATATATCCAGCAAAATCTCCAGTACCAGATCCCAAAATGAAACCGACACCATCCTTTAAATCCTGACTCGTTACCCGGGTATCTTTGTAAAAAATTGTTTTATAATCGGAGTCATTTGGATCCGTAATCATCGCTCTCATAACGATCCTTTTTTCAGGATCTATAGGATCAACAGGGAATCCAGTTTCCGAATCCATATAACCCGTACAGTACCACGTCCGTAAATCCTCAAAAGAATTATTTAAATTCCCTCTTAAATCAAGCTCTAAACCTGTCTTAGGGTCTATTAAAACAATTGTCGATTGCTTTAAAACTCCATTGCCTGATATTTCTCGAAGTAATTGACTAGAGGTTACATTGCTCTGCGTGGTAGCAGGAGTTCGGCTATGCGCAATACTAATTTGTGATATCTGAGATTTATCAGAAAGTACTAGCGGAAGATTAGTATTTAAATTTGCGTATGCAGCGGATAAATTTTGTGCCATGTTGACAACACCAGTAGGCGCCACAACCGTGTCAATAAAATTCGTACCAACCGATCTACTCGTTATTGTAAATCGTGTCTCATTATCTACAAAATCATAACTTTTTTTATCAGGTGATAATCGAACTAAGTAGGATTTCGTAGGATCTACCAATAAGACAGAATCTTCTGATATTTCTGCAGCCATCAAAATAGGTTCTTGACTTGTACTATCCCACGCAACGGGTTTGTAATCTATTTGTCCATACGAATTTATATATGGTAGGGCAAACCCATTTTTGGAAACTGAAGTATCTATTATTTTCCCAGTTAAAGGATCAATACTATTCTCTTTTATAGATACTTGCCCTGTTTTAGGATCGGTTTGATTTTCTTTTATACTTGTAACAACCATCTGTACATTTCCTCCTTTACTGCGAATGTATTTTGTTGCAAAAGTTTCTTCATGTAAAAGAAATTGTTGAGCTCTACCATTAATCTCGACCGTTTGAGTTAAAGTTTCTATTTGTGTCCCTTTATAGAAAACTGGCACTATAGGTCTTCTAGTTATTCTATCAATGTAGATTTTTCGCCTTGAATTATCGCCTCCTTCATAATAGTATCCTAATCCATAATGAGGATCGTTCTTATTAGCTTCAACAAAATACCTAATAACTTTTTGAGTTGTATCTTCTAATCCTTCCCAAAAAGTTACAATCTTATCACCTATATGAGAAGTAAGCTGACCCATAGGACTATATCTGATTACTTTGCCATCAATTTTCACAATACGTCCGAAACCATACTGATCAACAGGATTACCATTTTTCACATCGATAACAGTCCCTTCTGATAAAACCGTATGATTATCCTCATCCCTTTCAACTAAAATAGAAACCCCCTCAGCATAGCCTGGATGCAATCCATATTCTTGACCCAATGGAGCCCAAAATGAAGGATCATTAGGTTTCAATTGTCTCCAAAATCGTGAAAAACTCTTCGTCCACATTTCCTGCAGAACAATTCTCGATTCTTTACTCTTTGCTAGGGCAATCCCACCACCAACGACAGCAACTATACCCGCAGCACCAATCGCGAGATTTAAGAGAGTTTCCACATCCTGTGGATCTATCATATTTATTAGCTCTTGCAGTTTTTCATTTTTATTAGGTTTTTTTCTATTTTCTCGATTTTCATCACTTTCAGCATAAGCATACGCCAATTTCTGATTGTTATTTCCTAACATATACCTTGCTACTGTTTGGAATTCCTTTAAACCGAGAATATTTACTAAAAATTCTTTAGCTAAACCATTGTCATCTTTTAATTTCTGTAGCATTTCTGAAATACTATTCACGCCACTTTTAATTATCGTATCTGACACGATCTCACCCAGTTTAGGGAAATTTTCTAAGAATTCAGTTGTTATCACTGCCTCAGGTGAACGCGCTATAAGTACTTCTCCCAATAAATGATCCCCTGCATAACCAGTAGGGGTGTAAACTTTTCCATATAATTTTGTCGAATTTTTCTGAACCAAATTGTCATTTCCAGAAAATAAAGCTCTATTTAATTGACTGCTAATAAAAGAATCTTTATCTTTTCTATCTCCAATAGAAGATTGAATATGCGTCTCCACTTTTGATAATTCCCTTTTTAGATTAGCGGGATTAGCATAAAGTAATATTTTTGCGTCACTTAGCATTATTAGCATTAGTTTTTGCTGTTCTGGCAATGAACTTTCTTTCAGCATCTGATCGACGAATACAGCATAATTCTCAATCTGGGCACGCGTTTTCATATCTCGATTATCATAGGCAAAAACAGCCATACGCTTTAATACAGTATCAAATTTTGCAGCTAGATATTCAGAATTTACATTATTTTTTTCAAAAAATTCTGGTGAAAATTGAACATGTTTTTCCAAAAATTCGTTATAATTAATTACCCGTTCGATATTTTCTGATTCAATTAGTTTCAAATAAGTTTCTTTCGACATTTTCTTCCGAGCCGGATTCAAAGATTGAACTTCTTGCATAAATCTCACTTTTCCAAGAATAGGCATGACTTCGATAACGCCTTCGTCATCCATCATTAATGGATATTCCAAGTCATTCACTTCAAAAAATTGTTCTAGTTTCGCTGCTGCTTGCCATTGTTTATAAGATAGTTTTCCTTTTTTCTGATATTCATTATTTAGGGCAATTAATTCAGATTCCATTTTAGCAATTTTTGCCTCTGTCATGTTCTCTAATAACAGAGCTCTTATCTCTCCAATTTTTGGAGCTATTTTTTTTGCAAAATTAATTATTGGGTTTCTTTTTTCTTTGAGATCATTAGAAGCTATTAAAATGACAGATTCATGAACTGAAGAATTACTTTCAAGATTTTCTGTTGAAAATTCTGTATGTTGAGTCTCAGATGCAGCACGAAGGATCAATGCCTGCTCTGCCGCACGAATAACAAAGTCTCTGACAGATTCCTCTGGCATCGGAGACATATTATCCAATACATTTGAAATAGCTGCCCAGGTATCAAATCTTTCTAATTCTGCCTCACGTTGATTAGTGTCAAGATTTCTAAAAATTTCAGAACGATTACTACCTTGTAAAAATTCAAAATAAGCTCTTGTAGATAAAACAAAATTAATATTTTCAGGATCGGATCCAGCTCCTACCATTTGATTTTCTGTCATCCATGGAGATTTGGCTAGCTCAGCTTCAATTGACTCAGGATTTGGAAAAAGTATATTGGCTGCTAAATCTCGAGCGCTTTCTTGAATGGATTCTCGATCCCCTGTCTTAATAGCCTCAACACCACGATCTATTGTTTGTTCAACGTCATTTAAAAGAATCTGTTCACCCAGTGCCACTGGATTTTCCGTTGAATCCAAATGAGCACCGTTATGAGGTTCGGCTGACGCATCAGATACGAACTTATTCACTGGCACATTTTGACCACTTCCAATTTTTTCACTGCTTCTACTCACAATATTTCCCCTTTTTAAATAAAGCCTTGATTTTACTACGAAATGATAGATGATATCAATAGTCTAATTCAATTCGTAGACATTAACAATAAACATGTTTTTGAGATATAATTCAGCCATGCTAATACAACAATCTCACACAAAACGTATAAATTTTAGATCATTATTAGAAAATATTCTATCTTGTATTTTACTAGTAATAGCGCTGTATCTTATCGTTACTCCATTTATACCACAAATTGGTCTTTGGATAAGCAAAACAACTGACAAAACGGGAGGTTTCGAATATGTTTCAAAACATCCGTTATCGCCGCAAAATGTTGCTACTCAGAACAATGTCTTGCCGACTGCCAATCCAGATTTGAAACCAATCCCAAAGGATGATCGTCTCGTAATCCCTAGTATCCAAGTAGATATTCCGATTGTCGAAGGAACTAGCTCATATGTGCTAATGAAAGGTGGCTGGCGTCGGCCACAGACATCCACACCGGATAAAGGTGGAAATACTGTAATAGCAGCGCACAGATTTCTTTATACTTCTACGAATGGTAGCTATTTTTACAATCTAGATAAGGTAAAAGTCGGAGATCCTATCGTCGTGTATTGGAAAGGTGTCGAGTACGATTATGAAGTAGCAAGTAGCAAGCAAGTCCCTGCTACGGCAGTGGAAATCGAATCTAATACACCTGATCCGATTTTAACGCTCTATACCTGCACTCCTTTGTGGACTGCGAAAGATAGACTCGTGATTGTAGCTAAACCCGTTTAATTTTATTTTGAACATATTATGACTTTCATTGCTATCAATCTGTTGAAATTAATTAGATTCTTGTTGAAAATTACAGGTCGAGGAAATGGCACGGCTCTTCCCGGAGTAATTGGAGAAAAATTATTTTTCAAGAATTTTCAGAAGCTTGCGGGGAAGCTAGATCAGATTGTGATAATTACTGGGACAAATGGTAAGACGACGACGAGTAAAATTGTGCGAACTATTTTAAAGCAAAATAAGGTCAAAGTTTTAGCCAATATATCTGGTGCTAATTTGACTCGAGGAATTATTGCATCGTTGGCTTTTAATACTAATTTTTTTGGAAAATTGAAATCTAAAACCGCGATATTTGAAGTAGAAGAAGCTAGCATGTCCAAAGTTGTAGATTTGCTAAGTCCACATATTGCGGTCGTGACCAATCTTTTTCGAGATCAGATGGATGCATATGGCGAGCTGGATCATACACGAGAAGTAATTGAAGCTGGATTAAAAAAGATGGATGAGCACAGCATAGTTTTGTTAAATGCCAATGATCCACGAGTTACATATATGAATAAAGTTTGTGTAGGTAAAGTAAAATATTTTGGACTCGACGACATGAATATTCCAACCGATAGTGAAAATGCTGTCCCAGATAGCATAAAATCTCCTGACGAAAGATCAGATTTAAAATATTCTCACGTGTATTTTAGTCATATTGGTATTTATAAATCTGAGGACGGAAAGTTTACAATGCCAAATCCAGATTTTTCTGCAAACAATTATTCCGTAACTAGTGATAAAAATAATCTTCCAGAAACTAATTTTTCACTTGTTAATTCCAGTACGAAAAAAACAATTGAGGTGAAAGATTTTAAACTATTAGGTTTATATAATATTTTGAATTGTCTTACTGCATTTGCTGTTATTGAATTACTAATAAATGATGGGTTAAATGTCACGAAGCAGGAATATGTGAAAATTACCGCTGCATTTGGTCGAGGTGAAACTATTATTATGAAAAATAATTGCTCTGTAACTTTACTTCTTGTGAAAAACCCAACAGGATTTAATTCCGCTCTCGGTGCAATAAATGATATTGAAAAGAAAAATATTATTTTGGCACTTAACGACAATACCGCCGATGGGAAAGATGTTTCGTGGATCTGGGACTGCAATTTCGAAGCTATTAAAAATTATAAAAAAGTTATCGTAGCTGGAAAGCGTGTCGAGGATTTAGCTCTAAGATGTAAATATGCAGAAGTCCCGTCAACGACAGCCGAATCCTATGCCGACGCAGTTAAAGAATTTACATTAAAAAAAGACGAAGATGGATATATGAAAAATCTAAACGACGTACATATTTTCGCGCTGTGCAGCTATACAGCGCTGTTAAAATTTAGAGAATATCTGGCCACAATCGCGAATATAAAAAAAATAGATCAAGAAATTTGACCACAAAGACACGAAGTCACAAAGTGAAGCTATCTCCTTTTTGGAAAGGAGAAGCAAGAGGATTTTCCCCTTCTCTCTTTTCTCGGTGTCATCCAAGCGTAGGCTGGAATCCATTTCTTTTCCCGGAAATATTATCCATTACTTGCTCTGAACCGATCCATAGGAACAGAGTCATTGATCAGTAAATTTAATAATTTATTATTTTTGGTACTTATTAATGTTGATTCGAAGGAAAAAACGGTACTTGATGAATCGCGTCTCCGGACTAGTACTAGCGATTTTTCGAGTACCTTGAACTTTTGGTTACTCTTTCTTTCAAGAGAAAAGTAACAAAGTAAATACAACTTAATAAAATAGAATTTAGCCAAAGGCAGAGAGAGACAGGAACATTAAACACAAGAAGGGAAAGATCCCGGACTTCCGCTATCGCTTCATCCGGGATGATGACAAAAAAGATAGATGCAAGACCTGGATTCTCGATCGATATCGCGTCGGGAATGACAACATTAACAACCCAATCATCTAACTATTTAACTACGTTACGGGGCGAATTTCTTAAGCCAGCCGAAGACGGAACCAAATATATTCCCTACACCTGACGAAGATGAAACACTAATCTCATCTTCCAATCTCATGCCTCGGAGAATAAGTCCCTGAGCAACTGAGAATTCTGGAGATTCTATCTCATCAATCATTCCGATTAATGCATGAGGTGTCCCGATACGTGCTGGCACACCCAAATGTTTTTGAATAATTTTGCTAATGTTATATAGATTTGCTGTACCACCCGTAACTACAACACCAGCTGGCTGTTTATATTCAAATCCTGCTTTAGTGACTTCATCTACAACAAATTCAAATATATCTTCTAATCTAGCTTCAACAATTTCATCAAACATTCGTTTAGAAACTGCTTCTATATTTTCTAAATTCAATGCTTTCACATCATATGTATCACCATCGAAGTCATCTTTTTTCTGCTCAGTGTTTTCAAATTCCTTTTTTAAGAATGATGGACCTTCTGATGTTCGTACTGTTTTCTTACCTTTAGCTTCAATAATTTTACCGAAATTTAACTTCAATTTTTCTGCATCAGGAATAGACATTCTAAGGATGCTAGACAAATCTTGAGTGATTAAAGTGCCGCCATAAGGAACACAACCGCTGTAGCAAATTGCGTCATCTTCATAAATTGTAATTGAGGTCGTACCAGCTCCAATGTCGAGAAGCATCACACCAAGCTCTTTTTCTGTGTTGGTAAGAACAGCCTCTGCCGACGCATATCCTGTGAATACCATATCATCAAGATGAATACTTATTTGTTCGAATGGTTTTTTTAAATTATGGGTTGCGGTAGTAACAGCGGAAATAATGTGAGTATCGACCTCAAGACGTGTCCCAGACATTCCGATCGGTTGACGAATACCAGGAAGTGAATCCACAACATATTCTCGCTCTAGGACGTGAATAATTTCACGAGAGTTTGGTATTGCTACAGTTTTTGCACTTTCTACAGCTCGCAATACATCATCTTGAGCGATTTCATCACGATTGGAAACTGCTATTACACCTTTGTTATTTATGCTAGCAATATGTGATCCATTTACTGAGACTATTGCCGAGGAAATAGTAAGACCCGACATTTTTTCGGCTAATTCAAGCGATTCGACGACACATGAAACAGCTTGTTCAATATTTATCACAACTCCACGTTTTATACCTTTTGATTCAACAATAGAAGTTCCGATAACTTGGGGTTTGCTATCCAAATCTTCATCGTATGATGCGATGACAGTGCAAATTTTTGATGAACCTACGTCGATACCTGTGATTATATTCTTAGCCATTTTTTATTATTAATATTTCTTCAATTTTGTCAATTACAAATTATAATTTATCATTTATTTCTAGAATTAAAAATATGTAACAGCGATTTTATCAAATCGCATATCAAGACTTTTAATTTTTTTACTTTGGGATAATCTATTGTAAACACTGGTCATATCAGCAATCATTGCTTTAATGTCAATATTCGGTGCGCTGATTGATAAAACAACAAGACCGCTATTCTCTAATGCGATTTTTACATTTTTATCCTTATCAATGATTATATCAGAAAATTTAGGGGCTTTTTCGCTTGACCAGCTGGAAAGAACAGTCGTCGCATCACTAACAAATACTGAGTCGAAAGTATATCCAACACTTCGTTTTGGTTCATCGATTAATTTTATGACTTGAATATCCTGATACATATTATTTGTTATTTGACTTTCATCTAGCTCTTGTATCACGACTCCATCTTGTGAGACTAAAACTATGTTTTCTAATGTACGAAAAACAGCAGCTTTTGTTCTCTCTTTGACCTCAACGACTAAAGTGGATGGTAGCCCTTTTGTGACTCTGGCAAAGGATAAAACTTTGATCTTATCTAATAATAACTTTTCTATAGTACCAGGGTTTACACTCAGAATCAATTTACCTTTTGTCTCATCTTGCATGATTCTATCAATCTCTGACTGAGATGTTACGTTTGCTGTGACGTACTTAAAAGTTTTTACATTAAAAAATCCAGAGAAATATCCACCCGCTACAGCAGCACTAACAAGAAGAATTAGTAATATAGAAATTAATAATGGCACTATAGATTTTTTTTCTAAGTCTTGTGAAATATGTTTTTCTGTTTTTTGTGGTGTTTTTAAAAATGTACTATTAACTTTTACCTTTGATTTTGACATGATAATTTGGTTTAATTGTCCTTATGACTAAAGAAAAAAAGAAAAATAAATCTAAGAAACAGTTTAGTCCATCAGGGACTTCGATTGCAAGTACAATTTGGAAAGTACTTGTGGTACTTTTAATACTTTCTATATTTATCAGCGCTGGAATCGCTACTATTGTAGGGATATTTTTCCCCGCTCCATCGACAGATACTTCGAGCCAAACACCATTAACCCAGCAGCAACTCCAGCTCTTACAACAGCAGCTCGAGCAACAACAGGTTCAAAGCACAACAACAGCACCGGTGAATACGCTAGGACCTACAAAATAAGTTTAGATTTTAATTTGATTATGTTTACCGTATTTTTTCGCTAATTCTTCAAATTCTCTGTTTCGTTTATCACTGCCAAATCCAATCAATAATTCTCGTAAAGATGGATTTTTTAGAAGTGGAATATATTGATTGATTATCTTCCCATTAGCAGAATATTGCGTAAATTCGTTTAGTGCAGGCGCAAATTCTAAGCTACTAAAATCATTCAAATTTTTCATATTATCTAATAAAATCCAATTTAATTTTTCCAAATTATTCAACTCAGGAAATCTTGTTATGTTATTTAAAGATTGCAAAAATAGTTTTTTCAATCCTGTTAGCTGAGAGATAAAGGATAAATTAAATAAGCCCCGGATTTGCCATAGCTCTATATACTCCAGATTTTTAAAATGCTCAATTGCTGAGAAATCTTTTATGTGCCCTAATTTAATATTTAGTGATTTTAGATTTTTGAGTGACCGGATACAACTCAAATTATCTAGCGAAACAGATCTTAAAGTAACATCTTCAAGATTCGTTAATTCATTAAGAACTTCAATGTTTTTAGTATGTGATTCTATATATATGCTTTTTAAATTTACAAAATTTTTTAAGGATTTTAAATCTAATTTCTTTGATTTTGTCTTTTCTAAAATAATTTTTTCTAGCGAAGACGGTAAACATTCTAAGATTTCAAAACTGTCTAAATTATAAATTCCTAATTTTAATGACTTTAACTTGGTTAATCTTGAGATATACTCAATATTTTTTACATTTTGCACATTATCTACAGAAAATTTTACAAGATTAGGCATTAATTCTAAAAATTTTAAATCGAAGATATCCTTATCCCCAAAACCTGAATACATTCTTAATTCAATTTCAGGACGTTTTGAAAACAATTCTTTATTTAAAAGTTCAAATGTTTTAAAGTTTAATTTTTTATATGATTGCACACAAGAAAGTTCTTCATCATTTATAATTAATGAAATTTCCCGTGGCGATAAGTCATTTATTATTTTGTAAATTCCTAAACCTAACTTTACGAGACCTTGTGAAATTTGTTCATTCATACAATTGACTTGTTATTTTAGCTTTATCTCTGTTCCTTCCGTGGAATCGATTACGTCAAATCCTAATTCCTCAATTTCTCCACGGATTTCATCGGCCAAAGCAAAATCTTTATTTTCACGAGCTAAATTTCGCTCGATGATTAGAGTGTATGCTTTCATGACATTTTCACTAGATAAATCAGGTTCAATATTTTCTTCTGTTTTTGCTATTTCTAAACCGAGAACCATATCAAATTCATCCAAAAGCTCAGTCTTATCTGCTGGATTTACATCTTTGCTTTTTATTAAATCCCAAATAGTTGCCATTGCCGCTGGCATATTCAAATCATCACTAATATGGTCTTTGAATTTTTTCCTGACTTGTTCTAGATCATCATGATTGTGTGAAAATTTTTTTTCTATTTCAGAATTTAAAATATTTTTTATTTCAGCATATTTTGCGCGAAGATTTTTTAAACCTTGAGCTGCACCTTCCAACGATTCCCATGTAAAGTTTTGTATTTTTCGATAATGCGTAGAATAATAAAAATATCTTAATGCTAGAGGCTCGATTCCGCGCTCGATAATAGTTTCTAAAGTAATAAAATTATTAAGACTCTTACTCATTTTATCTTCATTCACATTGAGCATTGCACCATGAACCCAGTATTTTACAAATTCTTTATCCACAGCGGATTCTGTCTGCGCGATTTCATTCTCGTGATGCACTTCTTTGAGATCATCACCGCCGGTGTGAATATCAATCGTTTGAAAATCTTTAGCCGATAATTTATTCTGATCAAAAGCGTGAGATAAATATTTCATACTCATAGCACTACACTCTATATGCCATCCTGGAAAACCATCTCCCCATAGACTTTTCCACAACATTTGGCGTTGCTCGTTCTCAATCGGAAATTTCCATAGCGCAAAATCTTCCTGATTTCTTTTTCCTTCTGTAAATTCAACTCGATTTCTCTCATGATCCGAATGAAAAGTATTTCCTAGTTTTCCGTAATCTTTATCTTTTGTAATGTCAAAATATATTCCAAATTTATTTTGATACGCGTAATCTTTTTCTATTAAAATTTTTATCAGCTGTATCATCTCATCAATATTTTCGGTGGCGTGTGGAAATTCATCAGCTGTAATATTCAATGCCGAAATATGACGAAAATAGATTTCCTCATATTTTTTTGTAATTTCTGCGACTGTTGAATTCGTATCTCTTGCTTTTTTCTCGATTTTATCCTCGACATCAGTAATATTCATTACCGCGAGAACATTAAAATCTAAGTATCGTAAAGATCTTTTTAATGTATCCGTCAATGTCGCTGTTCGTAAATTTCCGATATGAAGATAATCGTAAACTGTAGGACCACAAGAATAAAGCCTGACTAGCTCTGGATTTACAGGAATAAAATCTTCAATTTTACGAGATAATGAATTGTAGAGTTTCATATTTTTATTTTGACTTAATTTTGTTGTCACTACCAAGAAGTGTCATCGCGCACACGGATGCGCGATCCCGTCGGAAAATCTTACTAATTCTTTTATCCGACGGGATTGCCACGTCACTATCGTGTCCTCGCAATCACAGATTATCTAACATTCTCCAATATATCCTCAACTGGAATCGTTATTTGCTTCATCGTATCTCGATCACGAATCGTAACAGTATTTTTTTCTAATGTATCAAAATCTACAGTGATGCAGTATGGTGTACCGATTTCATCCTGACGTCGATATCTTTTACCTATCGAACCAGCCTCATCATACTCAACTATTCCGTCAATTTTCTCTCGAAGTAATTGTACAATTTCGCGTGCCTTCTCTGATAATCCATTTTTTTTCATGAGTGGTAAAATTGCAACTTTCACAGGAGCAAGACGTCTATCGATTTTGAGAACTATTCGAGTGTCGCCGTTAACTTCTTCTTCGGTATAACTCTGATCAAGAAACATTAGGAAGATTCGATTCAGACCTACGGATGTTTCGAAAATATTTGGAACGTATTTCTCGTTTCTAGCTTGATCAAAATACTCCATTTTTTCACCAGAAAATTTAGCATGCTGAGATAGATCCCAATCTCCTCGTGCGTGGACACCTTCAATTTCTTTGAATCCATCTAGAGATTTGAATTTATATTCGATGTCGTAGGCTTGAGAAGCATAGTGCGCTAACTTATCATGCTTGTGCCAATTTAAATTTTCTTCATTTATTCCATAATTTAAATACCAACTCCATCGATACTGATGCCACTTTTCATATTCTGCTTCCATTTCTGATGGATGTAAGAAATATTGCATTTCCATTTGTTCAAATTCGCGTGTTCGAAAAATAAATTGACGTGCGACGATTTCATTACGAAAGGCTTTACCTATCTGTGCAACTCCAAAAGGTAGCTTTGGATGAAGTGATTCAAGAATATTTTTATATTCGAGATAAATACCTTGGCATGTTTCTGCGCGAAGATACACCACATTTTCTTCAGTTAATTCATCGGTCGGTGAACCAAGATTTGATTTCACCATCAGAGAAAATCTTTTTGCTTGTGTAAAATCTTTGGATCCACAAACTGGACAAATTAATTTATCTTCATGTTTTAGCACGTCTAGTTGAGCATTTATTTCATTTATCGGAGCTTTATCTGCGTTGATATCAAACTCTTCTAGCATATGATCAGCTCGAAAACGTGAGTTGCAATTTTTGCAATCTATCTGAGGATCATCAAAACTGTCCACATGACCAGACGCAATCCATGTTTTAGGATGCATAAAAATAGCACTATCCAGAGCAAAAACATCATCGCGTTGCTCTACCATACTTTTGAACCATGCCTTTGCGATATTATTTTTTAATAAAGTTCCATAATGACCGTAATCGTAAATCGCCGCAAAACCACCATATATTTCCGATGATGGATAAACAAAACCACGTGTTTTACAAAAGGCGACTAATTTTTCGAGTGTTAAATTTTTTTCCATTAAATTGAGAATTTTAATTTTGTACGATTGGTAGTTATTTTATAGTATTTGTAGGGAAAACGAAACCTTGGGATAATTTAAGAATTTTGGAATTATCATTTCGAATCTAGTGTAACGGGCGTAGCCAATGAGAAATCCCGTAGGATAAAAGAACGAGTAAGATTTTGCTACTGGATTGCCACCTCGGACTTTCGTCTTTCTCGCAATGACCTCGTAAAAAAGGAAAGATCCCGCAACAAGTGCGGGATGACAATCCTAGAATAAAACTATCCCTTACTTTCTTCTAGTCGATAGTTTTCTGAATATATCGAATCGGTACATGACATATGCTGCTCCTACTAGACCTACTCCTGTGAGCATAGAGACTATGTAGCTATCAAAAGCTCCTGTATTTGGCAATGTTCCTGTACATACACCCATATTAGCTTGTGACGATCCTCCTGGAGGACTCGTGATCGTTGCTACATTTACATATGTCGTACATTGACTAACACTAGGTGCTTTCACGCTAAATGTTATCGATAAGCTGGCTCCCGCAGCTAAATTTACACCTGTTGTTGTATTTAATGTAAATACTAGATTATTACCTGTTGTTACTTCACTTATTGGCATTGTACCTGATGGTGTCGTCAATACTGGATTACCATTATAGGTAAATCCTGTTGGCAGTGTATCTGTTACTTCATTTACTAATGCTGTCGTACCGCCATTATTTGTTACTGTGAGTGTCACATTGATTAAACCTCCTGGAGCAACTACGGCTGGGGATGCAGCTTTAGCTATTATTAATGATGGAGGTGTGACTCCTACTCTATTAAATGTAGTGTAACATGCTGCTGCAAAGTATTTCGTACCATTAAATGATGCATATCCCATAACCTGGAATAGATTTCCAGTCGCTGGCACTGCATAAGTATATGCTCCTGATGAACCCGAACCAGATCCACTAGTTGCTTGCGTACCGTCCACATTTAAAGTATATCCTGTGCCTGTTGTTGTGTTTGAACCTGTTACTGTGAATCCCATCTGATCACCTGTTGTCACCGATCCTGTATAGGCACCACCATTTTGAGTCAGCGTGATTCCAGTACAGCTATACGATACAAGCGGAGGTGTCGTTGTCGTAATTGTTGGTGGTGTAGATGACGTCGTTGTGGTTGTTGTCGTAGTCGGCGGTGTTGTCGTCGGTGGCGTAGTTGTCGTCGGTGGCGTAGTCGTTGGAGTTGGTGTAGTTGTCGTCGGTGGCGTAGTTGTCGTCGGTGGCGTAGTCGTTGGAGTTGGTGTAGCAGTGCCTGAATAATGACAGAAGTTGTACTGAGGAGTACCTGTTGTATTTGATGCTGTCTCACATGAATTCTGATCACCAAAACCTGCATCTCCACTTGATCCAACTGGACATTCGCTTGGACTATTTATCCATGTAGCTGCTAAATTATTACCATTACATGATGCTGTTGTACCAGATGCAGCAGGAGCACAGTAATAACACTGATGGACTACAGTCGCGACAGGAACGATGAAACATTGAACTGGATGAGTTCCTTGTCCATTGCTTTGAGAACATTTAATATTTCCATTTGTAGTACCATCTATTAGACAACCAGCACTCTTATATCCAGCTGGAATTCCAGAAGCAATAGATGCACCAAATGCTGAGTTCATACAGTTTTGACCAGATATGGTTCCACCAGAATTAGCACTTCCACCATTTCTATTTGCGCCGATAACACATTGATTACCATTTACACCGAGTACATTACATCCTGAACGACCGTAATAATGGCTTCCATCGACATCACAATTTCCGTAAGCTCCAGCACCTGTGACACTAACTCTCACGCCACTGGCGCTACTTCCTATTAAATTTGTTGGTGAACCAGCACCATATTTAACATTAATAGTAAATGCAAGATCACTGGCTGCTTCAGAACGATTGTTAGGATCTTTAATATATACATTGGTTGCTTGACTTGTTACCCCTGGACATTCAACCTGACCACTAGGTAATTCCGAACAATTTATTGTTACAGGAGTACATGTGCCACCACCGACTCCACTACATGTTATTTTTGTACCATTAGTACAGAGATTTCCAGCACACTGACACTGACCGGCACCTTGAGTTCTATTACACGTTGGAAGAGCTGCCGTAGTAGTAGTTCCTGTACATGAAGAATCGCTAGGACTTACACATTGGCCAGACGAGTTACAAACTGAATTACCACTCGTACACACATTATTTCCACAGGCTGCTCGAGATAATAATTGCGCTGGTCTTGTTGTATCAGCCACACAGCCACTAGGACCACTCCCCGAACATCTTGTCTCACCGCCATTACAAAAATTAGCGCCATCACAACTTAGTCCAGTTCGTAGTTGTTGTGCTGGTCTCACTCCAGAAGCAACACACGCGCTTGCAATATCTGTTGCACACTGAGTCAAATCTGCTGGACATTGATTTGCCCCGTCACATGTAAGAGTCGTTAAAGCCTGCGCATCTCGAGCTCCTGTTTTTGTCTGTACACAACCACTAGCACCACTTGTCGCACAAAGATTGAAACCCGATGGACAAAAATTAGCTCCATCACAACTAACGCCACTAAGAGTTCCTGCTGCTGAACATGTGCCTGCTTTATTCTTCCCAGGTCCTACATTTGACGTCTGCAAAAGTATCGCCGTACCGATAGCTAGCGCCGCCACTATAACGGTAAAAAGTATAACCAATATTAATACTAACTTTGATTTGGTTATCGCTATAGACATGTTTTCAAACTTAAAATATAAAAATAATTAATCATACAAATATTTTTTTCAAAAAAAACAATAAATGCATTTTTGTACTGTTTCATAATGCATTATGTTTTTTTATAAGTCAAGAGTTTTATCTGTCATTGAATTCATAACTATCTACTCTTATCTATTTAATGTTATATTTATTCCATTGAATTTATCTTATGGAAATACTAGCCCTCGCTCTTGCCGCAATTGCAATTATGCTTTCTGCTAGCGGATTATTCTTGAATTATAAAAACTCATTAATTATAAAAAAATTCTTTGGAGATAATGCCTCAAAAGAATCTTTGCTACAAGAGCTAAATAAATATTATTCCGAAACAAAAAATTCACTGGAAAAACATGACGATACACTTAAAAAAATAAATGATTTAACAGAAAAAAATATGGAAAACTTCGCAACATTTTCCGCGCGTAGATTCAATCCATATGAAGAAGCGGGTGGTGATCTTTCATTTTGTCTTGTATTATTAAATCGGAAACATAACGGAATAATGATTACCTCACTTCACGGTCGTGAACGCACTAGAATTTATACTAGAAATATTACGAATGGCGAAGCGAATGTCGAGTTACTATTCGATGAAGAAGCAGCGCTAAAAGATGCATTGAAAAACCTTGCATAATATTAATTATAGAATTTAACCCAAAGTGTACATAAAACCAAGCAACAATAACTTTACCGGCAATCATGCTTCAGAAGAGTTTTCTATAGCAAAAGGTAAAATAGAAAAAGTAAAAAAATCTAGTCCTTTTTTAAAAATTTTAAAAACATGGACTGTGACATTAGTTACAATAGTAGTAATTATTGCACTCGGGATTACGGGGTTTTTCTATGCTAAAAATTTATTAAGCAACTCAAACGGTCAATCTAATAATGATAATAGTAACTTAAATTCTAACTCTGACACTTACATTCCCAAACCTGTTTATCTCGAAAGTCCTGTAAATGGCACGTACGAATCTGAAGCGAAAATTGCGCAATTGCAAAAGAATAAAGTCCTGTCGGTAATTATTGAGAATCTTGCTGGAGCCGATGGTGCCCGACCTCAAGCAGGATTACAACAGGCAGATATTGTTTATGAAACTTTGGCCGAAGGAGATATTACAAGATTTATGGCGGTTTTTTGGAATAATAGCGTCGATGATATCGATCCAACAAAACCAGCTGCGACGGTAAAATTACAACCCGTGCGATCCGCGAGAAAATATTTTATTGATTGGTTGCAAGAATATAACGATCCACTATTCATGCATATCGGACAAGCAGAATCCGATATCGATTCTACAAATGCTTTAGGGGCATTATATAAATATGGAATAAAAGATTTAACAGGTGCAACGAATTCATTTAATCGGGAGAAGGCATGTGAAGCAAAAAAAGCTCAGGAACACTGTGCTTATTCAGATACTCAGAGATTATGGAACCTAGGAAGTCAACGTGGCTGGTTGAATGCCGGCACTCTACAAAAATTACTTTATAAAGATGATCAAGCCGTGGATGCAAATGCCACAATTCCAGTTGCCGCGAATAAAATTACGGTTAATTTTCTTGGAGATGCTGCAAATTACAGCGCCAACTGGGCATATGATGCCGCCACTAATACATATTTACGATCTATTGGTACGATTCCCCATCTAGATCAGGTAACAGGTCAGCAGATTTTAACCAAAACTTTAGTGATCCAAAAAACATCTATTACCGTATCCGAAGATCATGGAAAGTATCATAAAATTATTAAAACTGTTGGGACTGGAGACGCATGGATAGTGCAAGATGGAAAATATACGCTAGCAACGTGGAAAAAGGATAACTTAACGGCACGTACAAGATATCTTGATAAAACGACAGGCAAAGAGCTTTCCTTAGATCGAGGGAAAATGTGGATCATGGTCACAGGACAAGCACCGATATTTAAATAGAAATTGTCATTGCGAGGAGTTGTAAAACGACGTGGCAATCCCGTTGGAAGATCTTACAAGTATTTTTTCACTAAGTCTTCCCACTCCGGATTCATCCCTTTTATTAAATCTTCCTTTCTCTTTCTTGACCAACTTTTTATTTGTTTCTCTCTGGATATTGCTGAAATGGGATCTTCAAATATCTCGTAATAAATTAACTTATTTACGTTATATTTACTTGTGAAACTCTTTACTACTTTTTCTAAATGTTGTTGAAGTCTTTCGTCTAATTTACTACTTATTCCAGTGTATAGAACTGTATTTCTCTTATTTGTTAAGACATATACAACGTATTGTTTCATGTATGTTTACTGGTAAGGTTTTCCGACGGGATTGCCACGTCGCTGGTGCTCCTCGCAATGACAACTATTAACCATCCAACCCTACAACTATTCAACCAAAACGTTACTCCTTCCCCCGTCTTCTAAACCACGCTGGCACCTGAACTATAGCATCATCTTGACCACCATCATCTTGTCCTGAACGAATATTTGCTTCGGGAAATTGTTGTTTTGGAGTAGCTTTTTTGAAATTAGGCGTATTGTTCTCAAATGAGTTTCTTTTTGTTGAATTAGCATTGTTATTGTTATCATCATCGTCATCTGGAAAAGACGTATTGCTTTGTTGATTATTTGACTGTTGTGAATTATTGGGAAAAATATTATGCACATTATTCAGATTAGGATTATTCATTGCTTTAGGCTGAGGCGTGTTGTAATTTTGATTTTGTTGGCTATTCTGATTTTGAGAATTATTCTGATTTGAAAAAGAATTCGTCTGTGGTTTTTGATTTACACTCACTCCCATTAATTGACGTTCTAGAATTGCATGCTTATCTTTATCAGAAAAACCTGTTGCGAGAACTGTAACTTTGAGATCTTTATCCATATTGTCATCAATAACTGCACCAAAAATAACATGTGCTTCTTCATCCAGATATTGCTGAACTATTTCCATAGCTTCAGAAATTTCACTCATAGATAGCTCACGATTACCTGTGATGCTAACCAATGCACTCTTTGCTCCACCAATAGATAGATCAAGAAGCGGTGAGCTGATGGCCTCACGAGTAGCAACAATCGCACGGTCATCACCGCTAGCGATTCCCATACCCATGACCGCAGATCCAGCATCTTTCATGACACTCTTTACATCAGCAAAGTCTACATTGATAAATCCAGATACAGTAATAATATCCGAAATACTTTTGATAGCTTGACCGAGTACGTCGTCACCTATTTTCATAGCTTCGATGAAAGAAACTTTTTTATCGATTGTTTCTAATATTTTTTGATTTGGAATTGTAATAAGTGTATCAACTTTGTCTTTCATTTCAGATAGACCTTGTCTTGCATTTTCTGCACGACGTTTACCTTCAAAAAGAAAAGGCTGATAAACTACACCAACTGTTAGCGCGCCGAGTCCTTTCGCAATACCTGCAACCACTGGACCAGCTCCCGTACCAGTAGCACCACCCATACCGGCAGCAATAAAAACCATATCTGCGCCAGCAAGTGTTTCATGAATTAGCTCAATATCCTCTTCTGCTGCGGCTTTTCCAATCTCACGATTACCACCACCACCAAGACCCTTCGTTACTTCTTGACCAATAAGAATTTTGTTAGGTGCAAGATTTGCATCTAGAGCTTGTTTATCTGTATTCATCGCAACGAATGTTACGTTTTGAATATCCATGGAAATCATAGTATTTACTGCATTGCATCCTGCGCCACCGACGCCGACAACAATTATTTTCGCAGCTGGGGAGGAGTCCGGTTTAATCAACATAATTTAGGTATTCTAAAAATAAATCTTAAGGACAAAAAGTGATTCAAAAAATCTCCTATATATTATTATAACATTAATTTATTATCAATTGATTATTTGTCATTTCGCAGCATAGCAAGAAATTTCTAGGTTAAATATATTCCTCTAAGATTTCTCTTCCGCTAAACGGGATCGAAATGACAGACGGAATCCTGGAATGATGTAAAAAATATTAATATATGTATTCCTAAAAAAATTAATTTTTAGCATCTGGGAGCTGACTATATAAAAAGTCTCCAAGAATATCTGCAAAATTTGGATTATTTCTAAATCCTGAAAATGTATTAGAATTTATAAGAATTATAGCCGTATCATAATTTTTTAAGGTCACTGTCTGAAAATGAGAAAACATACCTTCCACTTCATTAGCAAATAATTTTTCTAGAGGAGGAACTATATTATCAGACTCAGGCGTTCTGGGTATAAAATTTTTATAATAATTATAGATAATCAAATTTTTTTCTTCTCTCTCTGGCAGATTATTGGCAGATTTTAATTCTTCTTTTTTCGAATCCTCTGGAACAAAAAAAATTATTTTATAGCCTAAAAATTTTGAACTATTTTCCTCAAATTTTGGAAAAGCCATTAGGATTTACAGTATAGTAAACATTATATCTTATTATATCTTATTTCATTTATATCTTTCATTTCATCAAACATTTTCTCCAAATTATCGTATGAAAATGTAGTATCAATTATTTTATCTGAAATAATTGTTTTTATTAACTCAATAAATTTTTGTTGAGCCTCATTCATTTATATCTTTACCAATTGAAATGTGCGTAAGCCTTGTTTGCTTCTGCCATTCGGTTCATTTCTTCTTTCTTTTTCATCGAAGTACCGACGCCGTTGTAAGTATCAACAAATTCTGCGCTAAGAGCTGCAAACATTTTCTGTCCTTTTCGTGCACGAGCTGCTGTGATTAACCATTTTATGATTAAAAAATTAGCTTGGTCTTCTGATAATGGTACTGGAATTTGTAAATTAGCACCACCTACTCTACGTGATCGTAGACGAACTGATGGTTTTAGATTTGCCAAAGCTTTGGTAAATACATCCATTGGTTGCAAATTTGGTTTATTGATTTTCTTTACTGCATCTTCTAACGCACCATAAAAAATCTTTTGTGCCAATGATTTCTTACCATCCCACATCACCATGTTAATAAACTTTGACACCAAGACGTCACCGTACATTGGATCTGGTAAAATACTACGTTTAACTGCTTTCTTTCCTCTCATTTCTTTGTTTTTTAATAAATAATATTCATAGTCTTTCGACCATTACTACCCGTTTTAAGACGGTAAATAATTTTAATCTAATAGTTATCTTTCTTCTCTGCCAGACCTCCCATCTATGCTATCTGTATCTCTACGTTCTCTGATTTTGCGTTTATATTCAAGTAGACCTAATAATTTTCGACCTTGTTCATCTAAACCAAGTAATGTATTGAAATCATTGTACTTCTCTAACAACGTGTTAGGAGTTCCAAAATCCCCAATATTTCTTCTATCTTCTAGATAATTTCCCATTGCAAATTCTAATACATGCATCCAAGATAAAAACGACTCTGGGAAACTACTATTTAGTTTATATGAAGTCTCAACTTCATCAGCTAACCGATCGATTATCCTCTGATCAATTGTATTTCTTAGTTCCCATTGGCATTTTTGAGGATCACCATTGTTTCTATAACGTATTGAATTATAGTATTCCCCATATTTCCTCTCTAAAGGCCCAAATCCAAGACTTCCTTTTTCCACAAAATACTCTAATTGATCAAGATTACCAACCACGCCACCATTAGCTTTTAAATCGAACTCTACTGGACTGAGTTTTGGACTATTGTCTCCATCAGGACTTCCTTCTGTTAACTTGAACGGCATATTTAACTTTCTAATAACTAAATATTCTCCAACACTTATTAAGATTTCTCAACGGGATCCCGCATCAAGTGCGGGATGACAAACGCCCCAAACCAAGTAACTATCTAACCCAACAACCATCCAACCGAATTTATTTCGCTACTGCATCCTTAGGTCTCTTCGCTCCGTAAATAGATCTACTAGTACGTCGTTTTGCGACGCCTTGTAAATCATATCTACCACGAACGATTCGATATTTCACACCTGGAAGATCGGGAATCCGGCCTGCTTTCAACATCACAACGCTGTGCTCTTGCAAATTGTGACCTTCACCAGGAATATATGCGAGCACAGACATACCATTTGATAATTTTACCTTAGCAATTTTTCGTAAAGCTGAGTTAGGTTTTTTTGGTGTCATCGTACGAACTGCTGTGCAAACACCACGTTTAAATGGATTTACTGCAGGTTTTCTGACGATACCTTTGATCGTACTCAGATTAGACATTATCGATTTGTACTTTGACTTTTTTGTAGTCTTAGTTCGTTTTTTACGTATTAGTTGTGATATTCGAGCCATGTTTTTATACTTTTTTGTAAAATTTATACGGTTTTAATATTTGGTAGAACCACATTTTCTGCCCTCTCATTGACAGGAATTAGCCGTCCGATCATAACATTTTCTTTTAATCCTCGCAAATAATCTATCTTTCCAAGCACTGCTGCATCTGAGAGAACTCTGACTTGTTCCTGGAATGAAGCTGCTGACAAGAATGATTCCGTTCGTAAACCTGCTTGAGTAACTCCAAGAATTTGTCGTGCGATCTTAGCTGTTTCTAGACCTCGTTTTGTAAGATCATTGTTGATAACTGCGATCGTGCTTATATCTCGGAATTCACCTGGTAGGAATGTACTAGCACCTGGTGTCGTTACCTTAGCATATTTACTCATGCTAGCAACGATAATCTCGACGTGTTTCTCAGACAACATTACACCCTGTTGGTTGTAAGCATCAAGAATCTCGTTGATTAAATAATTTTGAGCTTCGATTAGACCTCGAGTCTCAACGAGTGATTTTGGACTAATATTACCGTGAGTGATAAATTGACCTGTTTCTACTTTTTCACCGTCTACTACGAGCAATTCTCGATCCTTCATCAGCTCATATTTGACCTCTTCCTTAATCTTGGACTGAAGAATAATCTTTGTTGATGTGACTTTCAATACACCAGGACGAGGTGCTGTTACTTTTTCACCAGTAGATTTTGTATAAAGGAGCTGACCTAATTTAACTTCTTTAGCAGTAACAGAAATAACATCACCTTCTTTAATTTCAAATTCTAGATTATCTTTTGTCATATTGCTGACTAAGACGATAATCATGTTCTTCTTCTTGCTTTCTTGAATAGATACTTCACCATCTATCTCAGAAATAATAGCTGCACTGCTAGGAATTCGTGCTTCAAATAGTTCTTGTAAACGTGGAATACCTGTAGATGTAATATCCGCAGATGCGATACCACCAGAATGGAATGTACGTAATGTAAGCTGAGTAGTTGGCTCACCTAATGACTGAGCTGCAACGATACCTACGGCTCGTCCCATTTGAACTGTTGTACCTGTACCTAGATCGTATCCATAACATTTTTTGCACAGTCCGTATAGAGATTCACAACCAACAGCAGATCTAATCAATACTTCGTTTATTTCAAGTTCATCAATTTTCTGTGCAATTGCAGAATTTATTTCTTCACCTGCACCCACGACCACATTTCCTTTTGCATCTGTCACATCTACTGCAGACCATCGACCTGTCAATCTATGCGCAAATGTGTAACCACGCTTCTTATCATCAGAACGTTTAGCCAACATACCTGTAGTAGTGCCACAATCTTCGTCTCGTATAATTGAGTCTTGAGCTACATTAATCAATTTTCGTGTTAAATAACCAGCTTCTGCTGTACGCAATGCTGTATCTACCAAACCTTTTCTAGCTCCACGAGCTGATACGAAATACTCCACAGGGTTGAGACCGTGTGAAAAATTTGACGTGATCGGATACTCCACAACTTTGTTGTTTGGATCCATGACGATTCCTTTGATACCAGCAACGGTAAGAACTTGCTCCTTGCTCCAACGAGCTCCAGATTTGATAACAACTTTAATAGGATTAGTATCAGCCATATTTTCGAGAGTCTTCTTCAAAATCTCGTTCATAGCATAATCTTTCCAGATTTCTTGGAATTTTCGAGATTTCTCACGTTGAGAAATAATACCTGTTTGATAATATTGATCTAATTCCAAAGTCTGTTTTAAAGCATTTTGAATGATTTCTTCCTTTTCTGGAGCCTCGATAATATCATCAAGACCTACTGAGAAACCTGATTGAGTAGCATATTTAAATGCTAGACCAGTAACTTTATTAAGAACTTCAACCGTTTCTGTTGGACCATACTTTCGGAAGATATCACCAAACAATGCAGAAATTTCTTTTTTACTTAGCTCATTATTAACGTAGTCGTAACCTTCAGGTAATATTTCGTCAAATAGTAATCGACCTACTGTCGTTTCTACGATTTCATCATCCATCAAAACATTGATTTTTTCTCCTAATTTTATTTGATGTGAAGAATACGCTAACACAGCCTCATTTTTGCTTGAGAACGTTGTCGTTGATTTATCTTTTTCATCAGGTATCATCACAGTCATGTAATAGATACCTTGAATCAGCTCTTTATCAGGACCGATAATGATATTACCGTGTTCTGCATTCAAAATATTATTCTTTGTCATCATCAATTCTCGAGCTTCATCGATAGCCTCTTGCGAAATTGGTACGTGCACAGCCATCTGGTCACCATCAAAGTCAGCATTGAAACCAGAACAAACCATAGGATGAATTGAGATCGCATCTCCATCAATAAGTGTAGGATAATAAGCTTGAATACTCTGTTTATGCATTGTAGGAGCTCGATTTAGAAGCACTGGATGATTTTTGATGATCTCAGCCAGAATATCCCAGACCATATCAGGGACATCGGTTGCCAACATATTTTTGGCATTTCTGATGTTTGTAGCTATTCCACGCTCTACTAATTCTTTAATAACAAATGGTTTGAACAATTCCAGAGCCATTTTCTTTGGTAAACCACACTGATCTAGTCGGATATCAGCGCCAGCTGTGATGATAACAGCACGACCAGAATAATCTACACGTTTACCAAGAAGATTTTGACGGAAACGACCACTCTTACCACGAAGACTATCTGAAAGTGATTTCAAAGGAATTCGTTTGTTTGAAACAACTGCAGGTGAGGGTCTGTGATTATTGTCGATCAATGCATCCACTGCTTCTTGCAACATTCGTTTCTCATTTCGGAGAATAACTTCTGGAGCACCACGATTAATCAAAGATTTCAGACGATTATTTCTGTTTAATACACGTCTATACAGATCGTTCAAATCAGCCGTTGCGAATTTACCCCCCTGTAATTGAACAATTGGACGCAATTCGGGCGGAATGACTGGAACAATGTCCATAACCAACCATTCTGGCTTCATATTATTTTTTAAGAAACCACCAACAATTCTCAAACGCTGAAGAGCTTTTAGTCTTTTTTGCATTGATTTGGAGTGTGATTCTTCGATCAAATGATCATATAATTTCTGTAAGTCAAGTTTTTTTAACATTTCCTTTATTGCGATACCACCCATCATTGCAGTGAAAAATCCCGATAAATCAGTTTCTTCAAGATTTAGCATTTGCTCTTCGGAAAGAACTTCACTTACTTTGATTTGTGATACTAGATCTCGTAATCTTTCGATTTCATTCTGTAATTCAGCTTTGGTCTCAACCATAGATTCACGTGCGCGAGCCATTTCCTGAGCTGCTGCGTGAGAAATACGATCTAATTCCATACCTTGCTTATCATCTTTTGCAGCACCTAGAGCTTCAATTTTTTCTTTTTCCGATGTCTTAATTTCTTCTAATTTTTTGTCTAATTCTTCTGCGAGAGTTTCCAGATTCTCTTTATAAATAGAATCAATCTTCTTCATCGCGTCTTCTTTACCTATTTCATCAACATCTGTAATCAGATATCGTGAAAAGTAAACTACAGACTGCAATTTCTTTTGTTGTACATCAAGTAACAATGCTATTTTTGAAGGAACTGCGTTGAGATACCAAACATGCACAACATCTGCAGCTAGTTTGATATGACCCATACGTTCACGTCGTACAGAACGATGAGCTACGAGCACACCGCATTTATCACAAACGACACCTTTGTATCGAATCTTTTTATATTTTCCACAATAACATTCGAAGCTTTTTTCTGGACCAAATATTCTAGGACAAAATAATCCATCTAATTCTGCTCTCAGTGTACGGTAATTCATTGTTTCAGGCTTGGTAACCTCACCAAATGACCAGGACTTGATTTGCTCCGGGGAAGCGATGACTAGCTGAACTGCTTGAAAATCTTTAATATTGCTACTTGCATGAGCCATAGTATTTTTTAGAAATTAAATAGAAATATCGCTTACAGCATCAGCTGTCAAATCCGTCGGAACGTCTGTATCAAGGTCTGATTTTTCGACTACATCATCTACGCTGACTTCGACAAATTCTTCATCAGGCGTCGTGGTGAGCAAATTCATTTCTAGACCGAGAGATCTCAACTCATTCATAAACACTTTAAATGATTCTGGCATTCCTTCCATTATTACTTTTTGACCATGAACTATTGCGTCATATGCTTTAGATCGTCCAACGATATCGTCAGATTTGATTGTTAAAAGTTCCTTTAAATTGTATGCCGCACCGTATGCTTGCAATGCCCAAACTTCCATTTCTCCGAATCTCTGACCACCCATCTGAGCTTTTCCACCCAATGGCTGCTGAGTAATAATAGTGTATGGTCCGACACTACGTGCGTGGATCTTCTCTTCAGAAATATGTTTCAATTTCAAAATATATTTGTAACCTACTGCAATCTTTTGATCAAAAGGTTCACCAGTTCGACCATCGTAAACCGTCACTTTATGCTCAACTTTAACGTTGGCTTTCTCAATCATAGCTTCTAGTCTTTCATCGTTAACTGGAGCGAATGTAGGAATTGCGAATCTTACTCCTAGGGCTTTTGCCAGATTGGCAAAGTACATTTCTTTAATAAGACCTACGTTCATACGTTTTAAGAACAGTGGATTCAAGATGATGTCCACTGGAGTACCATCTTCAAGATAAGGCATATCTGCTACGGGCATTATTTTTGCAATAACTCCTTTCTGAGAGTGCATATCTGATAATTTGTCTCCTAGACCTACATTATGAATACGCGCAACCCATACACTGACTTGTCGCATGACACCCGATGGCAATTTATCTCCTTTACTTCGATCGAGAACTTGGGAATCGATAACAATACCGTATTCACCGATAGGCACTCGTGCTGAAATATCCTTGACATCAGCTGCTTTGTCACCGAAGATTGCTCGTAATAATTTTTCTTCTGGATTGAGATCAACTTCACCTTTTGGAGCAACACAACCAATCAAAATATCGCCTTCTTTGACTTCCGCACCGATGCGAACTACACCGTCAGCATCTAGTTTTTTTAGAAGCATTTCAGAAACATTAGGAATATCACGAGTGATTTCCTCTGGTCCCAGCTTGGTTTCTCGGACTTCTTTCTTATAAAGTTTGATCATCACTGACGAAAGTTTCTTGTCAGCAATTATTCTTTCTGAGATTAAAATACCGTCCTCGTATGTTTTTCCATCAAGGAACATACATGTCGTGAGCAAGTTGATTCCAACGGCAGCTTCACCTTCGGCAACACTGGAAGCATCAGACATAATCTGACCAACTTTCACTTTTTCACCTAAGCTAACTGTAGGAGTCTGGTGTTGCAATGTTTCTTCATTAGACTTTGCGAAAGTAATCAGTTCATATTCATCTTTTGAATCTTTGCCTGTTTTTCCATCGACTTTAACAGTGATTTTTTTTGCATCTACATATTCGACAGTACCGGCTCGTTTTGCAAGAATGACACTACCAGATTCTTTAGCAAGGAATTCTTCAATACCCGTACCGATTATTGGCACTTCATGATGGATAAGAGGAACAGCTTGTTTGATGATCTGACATGATAAAACCGTACGAGACGTGTCGTCTAGATTACCAAATGGAATAGCGGCAAATGTAGCTCCAAGTAACTGAACTGAGTCTACGTCTGCAAAATCTACTTTATCTGGAACATCTGGCGTAAATTTACTACCAGATCTAATAGGAATAATTTCATCTAGAATATTATTAAATTCATCTTTTTTAGTTGTAGCAAGAGTGAAAGTAAATTTACCTTCAGCATCTGCATCCATGTACACTATTTCGTCAGTAATGTAAGACTGTACTGGTAATTTTTCTAGACCAGATTTTAATATTAAATCAGCTTTCTTCTCATCGATGAGTTCACCGGCTTTGACTAGCAATTTACCTTTTGAATCGATAACGTCATCTTTGACAATACGTCCGATTAGTTTCTTTAATTTTTTAGCATCAACCTCTACTTCATGACCAACTTTTACATATGGAGTCTCAATAAATCCGTAATCATTGATACGAGCATAAAGAGATAAACGAGTAACAACGCCTACACGTGGACCATCAGGTGTCTCAACAGGACAGATTCTGCCGTATTGAGAATAGTGAATATCACGGATCGAGAAAGTCGCACGGTTAGCATCAATACCTCCTGGACCACTAGCTGTGATCTGACGAAGATTTGAAAGCTCAGATAAAATATTTACCTGCTCCATGAATTGTGAAACTGTAGATGTACCGAAAAATTCGTTTACCGCTGTGGAAATTGGTCTTGACGATAAAAGATCTGCAGGAACGAGTAACTGATCAGATGAATAAATACTCATACGATCTTTAACATTTTTTTCGATTTTCTTTACTGCTGCGCGTAATACTTCTCCGAAAAGCTCATCTACACCACGGATTCTACGATTAGCTAAATGATCGACATCATCTGTAGGAGCAATACCTAAGTTAACTTGGATCAAACGTCGGATAATACCAACCATATCACTGACATCTAAACCAAGAGCCTCTGTATTAATCTCTTTTCTATACTGTGGTTCTAATTTTTTGTTGAGTTGGTAACGACCTACTTCACCGATCAGAGTACGGGTAGAATTGAAAAGAATGTTGTCAATATATGCTTTAGCGTTTTCTAGATTAGTAATTACGTCAGGACGTAATTTGCGATAAATATCCATGATCGCTTCAGATGAATTGATCGTTGAATCTTTTGCAATAGTTGCTGATATTGGATCAAAATCCTCATCAGGCATAATATCTTGAAAAATACGTATAATTTCGGCGTTTGATGAATATCCCATCGCTCGCATGAAAGTAACTAAGTTAACTTTTGGACGCTTTGGGGCGAGACGGATTGTCATCACACCATTTTTGTTTATATCTATTGTCAGCCAAGAACCTCGTGTAGGAATGATTTTTGCAAGATATAAATTTCTTGATGGAGAAGCATTGTCCGATGGAAGGAAAGTAACGCCCTCTGCACGTACGATTTGATGAATCACGACACGCTCAACGCCGTTAATAATAAATTTACCATGCTCTGTCATCATAGGAATATCACCCAAAAAGATCTCGTGAGCTTTGATTTCACCAGTTGACTTATTGAGTAATTGTACCTTGTAGTATAAAGGTGCATCGTAAGTGAGTTCTTTGCGTATACATTCGCGAATGTTTCGATTTGGCTTATCTAGACGATAAGATTCGAATTCTAGCGTCCAAAGTTTTCCTGTGTTATCCTGAATAGGATTAATATCAGAAAAAATTTCTGGGATTGTCCTGGTGATCAGTCTTTCGTAGGCATCAAGCTGAGGTTGAATAAGTCTAGGATACGGAATCAGTGGGGTAACATCGGAGAGATTTATACGCTTGATATTCATGCTATTTTGGATAAATTAATGTAATAACAAACAAAAAGTCCACCCTGCCAAACAACAGAGTAGCTAGTTTTATATTTAATTTTGCACTCAGAAATGATACTACAAGCGTCAAATCCTGTCAACTGCGGGGTTTAAGGATGATTATGGACACGTTTTCTTGATTTTCTACCGCTCTGCGAAGTCTCGTCATAACAAAAAGAATGTTATACTCTCCAATAACTTAGAACCCGTATGTTAAAACCAGAACTCAGACAAAATTTCACCGTCGATATGAGCGTATTAGACGACGTAGCAGCGGCGCTAGACGTACAGCCGGGAGATAAAATCGTAGAAGTCGGTACCGGAAAAGGCATGCTGACGCAACGAATTTTGAATCAGATATATAAAATTCCTGAAGATAAAGACCCTGCATTTCTACTCGGATATGAAGTAGATAATGACTTATTCTTTGATTTAGAGAGTTTCAAAAAGAAAAATCCAGAATTTTTTGACTTTAGGATTCAGAGCTTTCTCGACGCAAATCGTAAGCTGGGATTCAATAAATGCACGGGTAATATTCCGTATCACATTTCCGAGCCACTATTTTTCAAGCAATTGGAATGGGATTTTGATCTGATAGTTTTCATTACGGGAATTAAGTATGCCAAGCGTGTAACTGGCGAAATGCCCGGAAATTTAGCTATCATTTCCAAGTATCTATATAATAGTGAGATTGTGAAGATTTACGATAAAAATATTTTTTATCCAAAGTCAAAAGTAGATTCTGCACTTTTGGTCATGAGAAAAAAAATTGAATTTGAAAACTCTACTGAGGAAAAGCTAAATACGATAATGAAAAATGTTTTCAAAAAACATACGTGGCTAAATAAATATCTTGGATATGACCAAGGACAGACGGGGCAAATATATCACATGGATCTTGAGCGCCTTGTAGAAAGCGTTAATAATAGTATAAGATCTTAAGTAAAATTCTTGTTGATTTAAGCTAATATTTTTGACGAAACGATGAACATAAAAAACAGAATCGTAATCTTGGTTTTTTTTCTTATCAACTCCCCCATTCTCGCCATTGCCGGCTTTGTTGTTAATTCCGTAATCGATCCAGATAACAGTATTCTTCCACCTGGCGTAACGAAAAATTTGAACTGGTTTTCACAAAATCCTGACCTTAGCCATAACATAGTTTTGGGACTTTATATCGCCGCGGGGCTTTTTGCGTTATTTGCGATTTATAATATAGCTGCTGCCGCATGGGATAACGGCAGCGATAGAGATGCGTAATGGATATTGTAGTAAATTTTGAAACGAAATTAGTCGCACTGAGATTGCATATTATAAGATATGGATTTTAGAAGGTAAAATTCGAAAAAGTCACCACCCAAAAGCTATATTCGAGACTACATATCTGATATATAGTATATTTACTATAGGATATGGATTTGAGAAAATCAGTTGTGGAATTTAATATATTACTAAATATACATGTCTACAGACTTTCAGCCGAACAGTCATGAGATCTATCTCCCTATTAAAGGTGATCGGCCTATTGTTTTTCCATTGACAGCTCAAGCACTACCACTTTTAGTTTTTCCCTCAACTTATGCCGAAACCACAGTCGGGAAAAGCCCAACTTTAGAATTTGCAAAAGATAGGAAAGGTCTAGAAATTTTATCCGTTAGTGGACTAACTCTGTGTATGGGAACCCTAGATGCTTATCCTATAACATTTCAGGCTTCCGTTTTGGATTTTCCCCTCAAGAGATATGAAAATATCGGCTACATAAATCCTAAAATGAGGGGCGAGTTGGAAACTATGTCTGATTATAACCCACTTGACACTCATATCGTTGTGATGGATACAGAAGGAGAAATTTTATATAACATAAATTTTGTTCATAGTGATCAAACATCTTTTTTTGCAGCAAGGGTACCGTTTCGAAAACGTTTTCCAACAGAACAATTATTTGACTTCCCAATACCAAAACAATTTGCAAATGTTAAAAGGAATATGGTCCAAGAGCCTTCACGTCTCACTGTAGCAAATCCACAGGAATATATAAGAAAATTTGGAGCCTCCGGATCGAGACGACTGCAAATAGCAAAATTTTTGCTAGCAATAGGGTTAAGTGAACATACTATTAGATCTGGTATGACATGCTGGCTTTTAAATTACGTTCCTGAGATGGCTGGTGGTTTTGTAAAGGGGATTTCTGGAGGAGACCTTTCTTTTCCACCGATTGAAGGTGCAACGCCGCTTTCTGCGGTATATGAGGGACCTTTCGGACCATATTTTAAAAAACACTTTGTTAATGGAAAAAATGAGGTATTAGTAACACTAGTAGATGCACAAATGTTTGCGTCTAGAATAAAAGCTTTTTCAATGATGAAATTAACCGAATTATTAAATCAACAATAAATATGGAAACTACTGCAAAAAGTGAACATGAGCCAGAAATAATATTATTGGGAGGGAAGTACTCCGTACCACCTACTCATATTACTGGTTTACCTCCAAAAGGTGAGTATATAAAACAGTTATTATCAAGAGAAGAAGAAACATTACTTCCTGCAGAAGCCACAGCCCTAAGTGAAGCAAATATAGCTTTCTTTGGAATTGGTTCTGTTGGAGGAAACTTAGCTAAGCAATTAGCAGCTTTAGGCGCAGGAACTAATGGAGTATTACGCCTAATCGATATGGATACATTTGACATAACCAACCTCAACAGGCAAGAGGCGGGTTGGAAAGATGTGGTCGCAAGGATACCAAAGACACAAGGAATTAAAAATGCCATTTTACAAAGAAATCCATATGCACATGTAATCACTCATGATAATGGAATAGATATTTCAGAAATAGAGGCTATGATTGAAAATTGTGATTTAGCTGTCTGGGGTCTCGATGACACAGAATTAGCATATGAATTACATAAACAAGCAATAAAACATGGCAAACCAGTGTACAGTAGTCTTGACTTAGGAGAATGGGGAATGAATCGGTGGTGGCCATACAATAAAAAAGGTTCATTACCATTTAATGGTCTCATCAATGATGAGACATTTAGAACATTAAAAGCAAATAAAATTGCATTTCTCGCTCAAGGCATACACAACCTTGAAGATAATATGCCTGCAAGTTTACTGCGAAATATTTATAAAATAGCCACAGGTCAAAGAAATTTCTTAATTCAAACAAATACAGCAGCTGCCATAGTAAGCTCCATTGGATCTAAAAACATTGCAAAAATACTAGCTTATGGAGATAACTCACATGTCCTTGAACAATCCACATTTAAAACGGATCAGATTACTATGACGCCTGAATATTGGGATAAACAGGAAACTGAAAGAATAGAGTTATTGCGAAATACGGTGATACGTTCTATGCTAGGTCTAACACCTATAGAACAAAAATAAATGGAAACGATACAATTAATTGTACTTGCGCTAACAATTGCTATTAATCTTTTTTTTGCAGTTGTTGTATTTAATCAGAACAAAAAAAGTGAAACAAATATCTATTTTTCACTACTTCTTGCTTCAGTTTGTGTATGGGCAACAGCGAATTATATCTATAATTTGCCTAATATCTCATATGATACCGTAGTATTCTGGATGCGTATAGTTTTTGTGGCTACTACTCCATTAATTTTCTTTATCCTGCTATTTGCATTTTCATATCCAAAACCAAGAAGTCCGATTAAAACAACATATAAAATATTAATTGCACTTCCAAGTATTCTTTTAACAATTTTATCTCTCACTGACCAAATAATTAGCGGAGCCAAAATTGATGGAAATGTAGCCATTCCTATTTTCGGAAATGGCATATGGATTTTTTTTATATACATAGTCATATATGTTCCAGCTATTTTAGTAGTACTACAAAGAAATTATCATAAAGCAAAAGGTTTAGTTAAATCACAACTTCAATTTTTGTTCATTGGCTTTTGTTTGTTTTTATTGCCAGCCACTTTCACTAATTTAATAATGGTAGTTTTATTTAAAAGCACTGCATTAGCTCCATTTGGTCCAACATTTAGTCTATTTTTAGCATTCTTTACAACCTATGCAATTATTCGTCATCGTCTGTTTTCACTTACAAATTTGTTCAATAGTACAATCTCCGTTTTAATAAATACTGCGATATTACATATTCTTTATTATGGAACAACATTTTTTTATATAACTGTTTTTGGAGCAGTTTTTACACCTCCAGTTTACATTATCGGAATAGGAATAGGAATATTTTCGTCAATTTTTATTTGGTATGTATTTAGTAAGTCCAATAAAGCAAAATTTATTCAAAAGAAATTCGATCCTGAATTATATATTCAAACAATTAAAAACAAGGATTACATAGATCTAAAAAGCAATGAGATCCTTACCGATTTTATAAACACTACAGAAAATATGCTGGGTATCAAGAAAATTCAGTTATATCCTAATAAGGAAAATTCCGAATATGAAGATCTTTTTAATACATATTCTAATGATGAAATACTTTTGCAGAAGAGTTTCTATTTGACACAAGAAAATAATAATTTACAAGAATATTTTAAAGATAATAATGATGAAATATCTGGTATCATATTACTTGTTAAAGAAAAAAAATTATTATACTTACTGGTTTTATCTCATCGTGAGAATTATCGAGCATTTAATTCTGAAGATATAAGAGTAGTAAATGAAGCTATTGATCGTCTAAATTTTGCTATCTCTCGTAGTCTCCTCACCGACGAGCAGCGTCGTTTCAACGAAGTCCTCCAACAAAAACTCGACGTCGCCACCGAAGAGCTCCGTAAACAAAAAGATGAAGTCGAAGATCGTTACCGTACGGAGAAAGATATGGTCGGAATTATGGGACATGAGCTGCGAACTCCGCTCACCACGGCGCGCGGTTTTTTGGAAATAATTTTGACTAAGGCCAAGGCAAATCCGAATACGCCTGTAAATTCCTATCAACATTATCTGGATAATATTTACGATGCGTTCAAGCGTGAAGTCGACCTGGTACAGACGATGCTTTCTACCAGCCATGTGGATAATAATAAACTAAAACTCGATCTAGTCGAAGTAGATCTTGAAGGAATTATTAAAGGTACTATTCAAGATTTTCTTCCTGATGCGGAGAAAAAATCTCTCGGATTCGAGTACCATCCTATGGAAAATCTTCCACACATTAAAAGTGATCCATCGCGTACTATTGAGGTAACCAATAATCTTGTTTCTAATGCTGTAAAATACACTCCAAAAGGTCGTGTAGATATTTATGTAAGCTACGACGATCAATTTGTCTACTTTAGCGTGAAAGATACTGGAGAAGGAATTCCACCTGAAGAGATTCCTAATATTGGTAAACGTTTTTATCGTGTACAAAATTATCTCTCTGCAGACCAGACTATTGTCCGTCCCGGTGGTACAGGTCTAGGAATGTATATCGTGAAGGCCATCCTCGCTGCAGCCGGCGGTGAGCTCCGCATCGAGAGCACAGTGGGTCAAGGTTCGACATTTACAGCGGTATTTGTGAGATGGGATGGGAAGTAAATTATTTAATTTCTATCTTCATTGTCTTTAATAGATCGAGAACTTTTTGATATTTGGCGTCACGATCTGTTAAAGAGGTAAGATTAATTAAACTAATTTGTATTGATAATATTTTAGTATTCGATAAATCTAAATAATCATTAACTGTTGATGATGTTAAAAAATTAATATTATATGAATCACTTGGATCTAAATCAATATCTCTTTGATTAATAAAAACTGGATTCTTTACTATATAATTTTGATTAACACCATTAACTATATTTGATTTTAAATGAGAAATTAAATCTGTTAAAGTGTTTCCTTCTTTTTGAAACTCATCCAATTTATAGGATCCTTTTATATATGCATCAGGTGTATTTATGTTCGGATCATATTCTGTCGTCATAAATGCTATTTCTATATCATTATTTTTATAATAATAATTTGTTGAAATTCCCCCATTTGTTTTTTTATCGAAAGCTAGTACTGTTTCAGAATTGAAAGTAATTTCAGAATTGTCTATTTCAATACTATTTAAAATCCTGTTTTCACTAACATTTTTATTTAGATTAAAATTTAAAAATAAAATAGCAATTATTAAAATTATTATACTGACAAATGACATAAATACTATATTTCTTGACAAACCTTTAATTTTTTTCATTTTATAAAAATCATATTAATTATAGAAAATACATTTTTGTTATTTAAATCGTATACCGCCCATTTTCCACTAGTATCATAGGGTCCATTGCTATTATTTTGAAGATCACGATAAGGATCGTTGACGACAACTTTATTAGTATCTTTAATATATCCAACAATAACAAAATAATGACCTATAGGTTTCTTTATATCTACTATTATTGGTTTCCCCTTATCTATACTTTTCTTGATTTCTAAAAAATTGTAGTCTAGATTGGATTCATTAGAAATACCTACCCGATCTAAATATTTTTGAATACTTTGTGCCAAAGATCCATTCGTACACTCACCATATTTCGTCACTCCATATGCTCCACCACCACACGTCCCTTTCGGAATCGATTGCAACTGTTTCGTAACTCCATCTTTGCCAGCGACAGGATTATCCAAAAACACATATGGACGGAGAGTATTCACAGGATCATTTTTATCATAATTAATCTTGCCGTAATAACCTGCAATCATTACACTGCTAGCAGCACCACAAACCTGACCTCCATACCATGGAGATACATCTCTACGATTATCCGCATCTAAATTTTGATTAAAATATGGCACGTCCAATACTTTAGCTTCTTTACCTTTTATAATAACATATTCAGATTTATCAACCAGAAGTGAATTACTAAATTCGCTGTGCATATCTTTGTCAGAATGTTGACCATCTGTATTTCCATAGTTTATAGAAGTAAATTCTGGAATATTTTTCTTTTGATCATCACTAACTTGTGTTTCTAACCAACTGAAACCAATTTTTCCATATATTCTAGAAATAGTTTTCACCGTGTCACCAGATTTTAAATCATCAGATATTCTTGTGTGGTAAGTAAAATTCCCCTGCGCACTATCATTCCATATTCTATCTAAATATTTTGTATTAGAAGCAACAGGACCAATAATGTGAATGTCGGGATATGTAGTCCGAAATATCGACACTTCTGAATTATCCACAAATTTTTGAAGTGTATAATCTTCTTTTTTGGCAAAGGATGAAGGTTTATCGCAAAATGGTAATGGAACAAAGAATGCTTTGCATTCAGAATCTATTTTATTCGGAAGGTTTTTTATTTCATCTTCTGATATTCCCATCATGTTTTGCATGCAATTTTTTGCCAAGTAGTCCGCATTATCTATGCTAACAACACTACAAAAAGATCTTGCATCGTTATAATTGAAATACTGTACATGCATTTTGACATTTATGTAATGGTATTTCTGAACTGCGATTCCATTGATATCGACTGTGTTATCACCATGTGTATAAACATACGTTAATTCAGGTGTAGGAACTTTATATGATACCTGTGGATTTGCACCTCTAGCATCTGTCGTGATTTCCATATCTACAGGAGATAATTTCACTCCGGATTTATCAGCGAAAGGTGAATCGGTGCTAGCACCTTCTACACTTCCTCTCCCATGTTCGTCGTATGGTGTAACAATATTTTTTTGTATATGATTTGAATTATTTTTAGCGTTATCGCTCAAATATAAATCGAAGTCATAACTTTTACTAAATTCATAATTGTAAATTAATTTGTAAGTTTCTTTATCATTTCCTATTTTTCCTATAAAATTCTCATTTAATATTAATGATGCTCCTGTCTCTCCGCTCACATCGACACAAATATCTGTACCGCAAATATATGGCTCTGAGACTATTGGATCGGCCGGTGCAACAGTATCTCTTTCAATATTTATTATTTTTGAATTACTTCCATTTCCTGCTGTGTCAGTAGCTTTAATTTGAAAAGAGTAAATTCCATCATTGCAAATCCCGGTTCTACGATTATTAATTAATTTCATACAATAGGTATTCTCATCAGACAAATTGTTTAGAGTAAATTTCTGAGTTGATTTTCTTGAAGCAGGATTTTGAAAAAATCTATACTCGCCTACTCTATTTGCGTTCAAATTAGACTTGAAATTTAACCAATATTGAATATCCGCATTGCGTTCAGCATTTGTACTTATGCTGACTTGATTATCTTTTGTAATGTAATTTGAATTTAATGTCGGTAATAAGGAGTAAGACGAAGACGAAATTTGTTCTATCTGAATATCTTGAGGGGATTGCGTGTCATGATAAATCACAAGTTGCGGTGTCAGCAAAGACAAATTTGATGCAGAATCTCTTGTACGAAATTGAAATATATATGCGTTTTGCGGAACTCCAAAATTATCATTTGCACCATTATCTGGAAATGTATATTCATAACTCCAATCGCAAATTGAACCATATTTCACTGTGAGAGTAATAATATTTTGAACCACAGTCTTATCAGATGATTGAATTTTACAATTTTGGTCCGAGATATTAACTGTCGCTAATAATGAATTGTTAGCCATAATATCCACCCGCTGATTTTTTTCAGCTTGACCCGCAAATTTTTCCGTTCTGCCTTTCGTAACATAAAATGGATTTGTACGACCGGGAACTGGATTACTTCCATCGGCATAGATCCCCCCAGGTCCTCCCCATAGTGAAGTATCTATAGAAGGAGAATCCGGAATAGTATTATCAATATAAAATCGCCAGTCTGGAAGACCATAAAGTGAAGTAATTGAATCTAATGTAGTTAAATTTCCCGCATAGTCTTGCAATTGAATTTTTGGAAAATAGTATCCTTCATCTTTTCTATCCAGGTTAAATCGCCCACTCCACATATTGTTACGAGAATCTTGGGAATTCATTACCGTAACATAGCCATCTTCTTTTATGGTATCGGCATAAATAAGAGACTCATTAGCAGTAAAATTGTAACCGACAGAATCTCCAGTTTTAGCCCAACCATTTATATTATTTTCCGAAGTTATTCGTGAAATATTTTGAAGCTGGGGAGCAATAATATCGTAATTTAATTTAACTAGATTTGTTGAAGGAATTTGGCAAATAATACTTCCGTTTGAATCTGTTTTATATGCATTAAGTGATAAATTTAAATTACCAAGCACACATCCTTGCGCACTGTTTTGGTTGCATTGAAATGCATTTTCAGTCTTGAAATTGTCAAAAACATATTCAAATATACCAAATTCATTAGCATGAAAATCTTTTCCGACACTCGTATTTCCAGAGTTCCATTTTAATAATATATTTGGATCAGCTGCACCACGAATTCGGATTTTTGAATTATTAGTATAGTATTGATCTTGTATCGAATTTATTTGTACCCAATTTTGCTTGTCGTTATCCCATTTTTCTACAATCATAATTATTGGAGAAGAAGGAAGCGACCCATCAGTTTTAAATCCTGCCGTAATACTTTGTACAGTATCTCCTTTTTTCGCAGTAAATTGCACATCATATATTCCGCCCCAGTTCGGTTGAATTGGTAAATAATATTCCCAATCACAGCCTACGTTTTGAGAACAATTATGATTTTCTATTGAGCTATTGATGCTAACATTGTAATTATATTTTATGGCATTCAATCCATAAGGATTCAGATTCGGATCTAATTGAGTTTTGTTATTTACTAATGCAATATACTTATAATTTGGATTATTTGGCAATTGATTTAGATTTGTATAATCTGCAAATTTATATTGTAATTTCTCAGTATTTTGTGTGACATTAGCCTTTAAAATAACTGTTCTTAACTTATCTATCGATATTTCACCTCGTAAAAATTTTTGATAATCTTCTTCGGAATTAATCCCCGTAAGAGCTGGGGTGATTGTCACAGAATTAAATGGATCGATAGTATCCTGAATCACTTCTACCAGATTAGATTTTTGGGTCACATTACCATAAGAATCAAATGCCTTGGCTGTAATTTGATGATGAATTTGTTGAGACGCTGTCCGCGGAAGTATAACTACCGCTGAAAAAAATCCATATTCATCTGCCTTCGTTTTCTGGGTAAAATCACAATCTACAGACGTTTGTAAATTGTTAACGCAGATTTCAACAGTAATAACACCATGAAAATTGCAAATGACAAAACATATCGGTCCAGCTGATTTTGGGGCTTGACCTTGTACTGTAATAACTCCCTTTGTTGTGATGACTCCCGAGTAAGGGTTGGTAATTACGACTTCATCGGTTAACTTTGTTTTGGCAAATACAGATTTTTTAACTGACGATACATGAATATTGTCGGAGGTAGTTACATTCAGCTGATAATGATATTCGCCGTCTTTCACGAAATTCCCACCCTGATCTTTCCATCCCAAAAAGTATCTGATAGTAAATTTGAGCCATTAAATTGTCGAATTAATATTTCAGAATTATTCTCCAAACGAGATATCTTTAATTCATAATTAGAAATAACAGGAGGCGAATTTGGATCAGAAGGATTGGACACAGAATGAGAAAATCGAATTCCATCCTGGTTACCATCGCCATTTGGTGAGAAAAAATTTATATCAGAACTTATTTCTAAATTTATTTTATGTAGATTGATTATTATATTTCTTGTAATAAGAACTGAATTTCCCACCTCGTCTGTGCTCATGACACTATTTGTATTCTGAATATCACTGTCTGAGTCAACATATTTTTGATGAATTTTCACAGACCAATCACACACTTCTTCATCTTTTGTGTCTAGATTATTGTCTACATCTTTAAATATTCCACATTTAACCGTAAAGTTTGATGCGAATAATTTACTTGTATCTAATTCATTGTCCTGACCCGTGCTATCCAAATTTTCAATTAGTGTAATTATTTTGGAAATATTAAGAGTGGAATTTGTAAAAGTTAAATGTGAATTTTTGCTTGCTGTGCCTTTAAATTGTACTGACTTGGATGAATAATATGCTCCCTCAACTGGGGAAGTTAGAATAGAAAAATTATGTGAATCCAGATTAAATTTATGTGAATCATTTGTCACAATGTTTCCTGCAACATCCCGAGCTGTTATTAAAATTGTGTATTCGGTATCAGGTTGAAGATCTGCTAGAAAATCTAAACTACAGTTAATTACTCTAGATACAGTAAAGTTGTTCGCTTGAAATGTTGAGTCCACAGCGGCGCATTTCAGGTTAGAAACTAACACAGGATCCAAATTGATACCATTTTTTACTAAATCTTTTCTTATAGTTGAATAATTATTAGTCGTAGAATTATATTTTTGATAACTTAAAGATAAATCAAAATCATTTGGATTATCACCGATTTGCATACCTGAATTTATAATGTCCCCATTACTTTTATCTGTAATAATAAAAAATATCGTAGGCTTTGTATTTTTTGTGACATCCTCAGGTAAGATATGATTCAATACTGGCGCTGAATTATCGTAATAAATATTTCGAGTAATATCAATTTTATTTTCAACTGTATCTTGTGTTTTGAAGTGAAATATATTGTTGCCAATATTTAAATTTACTTTTTTTTCAAAAAAATTATTTTCATTGTATGTGAGATTCTCCCATTGATTGTTTTCTTGTTGAAAAAATAGATTTTGAATATCTGTATCTTGTTTTGTGGGATCATGAGGAGCTGTTACCTGACCTGTAAATTTAGCAATATTCTGATTTGTCCAAAAATTATCTACAGGACTACTTATGGATATATTCGCTCCTGTATTATCAATAATTATTAAGATTGACGTACTGGAAGAAATATTTGTTGCCAGATCTGTAACTTTTGCAATCGCAGAATATATTCCATCATTTAGATAATTTCCGTTATTATCCTTGCCATCCCAATTAAATATTGCATTCTGACAATCTTGTGAAGAATTATTACATGGATTAGAAGAGGCCGATATGGTTCGAACTACATTTAACTGTCCTGGATCAGAATAAATATCTAATTGCGCATTCCCAACATTTTTTTCTATATATGTAAGATTAAAATTAATGCTATCTCTATATCCTAAACTCGTAAAATTATTAGGACTAAATCTATTGTCTGAAACAGCGAAATTTGTTATATCCGGGAGTGTAGAATCAATAGTTGTAGAAATTATATTTGAATAATTCGAAATATTTCCATCAATATAGCTAATCGAATCTTTTGCTTTCACACGGAAATAATATGTTTGTTTATCAGAAATATCGTCATCATTACCAGCTATTTCATCCGCTCCTTTTGGACCTATTTGAAAGATCGAATTATTAGTCTGCCATGTTTTATAAAAAGTTTTACTAGACGAGAAATTGCTATCTGTAGAATATTCCAAAAGATATGAAATCTCTTGTGATGGAGACACATTATCATTAACAACATTCGACGTAATTGTAACTTGACTTGTGTCATTTATACCAACACCTTTTGTGAATTGCGGGATGGAATTTAAAATAGGAATATTTGATGGCGTCGTGTCTGTTATAAACTGATATGCCAAAGAACTACTTTGTAGACCGAGATTATCAACAGAATTAACATGCCAGCTAGTAATCCCGTCGGCAAAATTGCCTGAATAATTAATATTGCCTGAATTAGTAATATCTACAGAATTAAAATTATTAGCTCCGGTAAAGATAAATTTTGATGAGTGATAATCTCCTGGAACAGGATCACCGTCACCAATATTATTTGCAGAAAAATTTATTAGAGTATTTGTACGACATATTCCAGTGCTCGGTGAAATGGATTCATCACAATTAGCTTTTTGAGTATATAAATTAGCTGGAGAGCTTAGACCAGGAACATTCGGTGGTTGATTAATACTGTAGCTGATTATTAATTTGGGATTATATTGTGATGTACAAAAAGAATCATTACGTGTACTACAAAAAGCTGCACCACGATTTTGAGAATTTGTATCTGAATAAACCACTAATCCGTAATTTGTTGAACCTTGTAACCATTCTCGTGTCAGAGAA
>Ga0123336_10000374_pt1 | contig 45731 bp, 40 predicted proteins | sample SSSSmetaG_FD_96466 | JGI IMG/M metagenome (GOLD analysis project Ga0123336, IMG submission 96466) | Glacier valley bacterial and archeal communities from Borup Fiord, Nunavut, Canada, to study Microbial Dark Matter (Phase II) - ​SSSS metaG | ecosystem: Environmental > Aquatic > Freshwater > Ice...
CACCTGCTGCGCCTGCAAGCCGAAGCCCTCGAAACCGAAGCCGCCGCCCTAGAAGGGCTGCTGGGGAGTTGAGAGTTGGGTAGAGGATTCTTAACTCTTAACTCCTTCAGCGTATCGGTGCCGCGCAGCCGCCGGCAATTAATTAGCGCCACCGTACCTACATTTGACCAGTCACTTTTCCTCACCCCCTAACCCCCCCATTCCCCCATGGCCCTTGACGTAGCATTGCTCAAAACCCGGCCCCAGTGCCTGGAAGCCAAAAAGCAGCTGGAACGCCGCTTGGCCCGCCTCGCCAACCGCGATGCCAACCTCGATTTCCGCGAAGACGAGGCCGAATTCCGCGAAGAGTCGGCCGCCGCCCGCCTCCTGCGCGCCACCAACGACCGGGTTGCCGCTCAGGCCCAACTGGCCCGCACCGACTTGACCGCCGCCGAGCGCCGCCGGCAGGAAACCATCGAACTCCGCGCCCGCCACCTCATCGATGCCGCCGCCGAAGGCAGCGGCGACGGCACGGGCGGCGTCGAGGACTTCATGCAGAACGTGGGGGCCGCGGAAATCGACTTGGTGCGCCCCTTCCTCACCGCCACCATCGCCGCCGTGCAGGTGCGGCACGACGGGCTGCCGGTGTAGGGCCGACCGCCGTTCCCCGCCCGAAGCGAGGGCCGGCCGCAGGCGGCCGGCCCTCGCTTCGGGCGGGGAACGGCGGTCGGGTGCCATTCCGGCTGGTGCGTGGCCGGCCCCGAAGCCAAAGCCGCCAGCCGGTTCGTGGCTACGGAGTGGAAGAACGGCACGGCCACGGCCGCCCTCACCGAAGGGGCCAGCGACGCGGACGTAAAAACCATCGTGCTGGCTCCCTAACAAGCGGTTAAGCCTGCACGCACCGCTGTATCCGGGTCAGGGTCAACCGGTGCCGGGCGGCCTTGGGTTGAACCGAGCGGCTCGCCGGCCAGCATCGGGGGCTTGTTGTGCGCCGGGGGCCCCGGGCTGCCACCGTCCAGCCACTTAGCGGGGTGCAAGCCGTGCGGAAGTAGGGGTTGGTAGGGGTGGGCTCGACTGCCGGGGGCCGTGCTTGGCAATGAACTGGCCGTTCGTCGGGGTCTCGGGCAGAAAAAGGAGCGGGCAACTTGTTCCCGCATCGACCGGCCACCGGGCCGGCCCTCGTCAGGCCCAGGCCAAATGAGGGGCAGCGGGCCCAATTTCTGGCCTAACTTGCGGCTTGCTTGGCCTTCGGGCCCTTTTTACCACTTCCCCATGTTCAACATCACCCTCCCCGACGGCTCGGTTCGTCAAGTTGACCCCGGCACTACCGGCCACGCCCTGGCCAACAGCATTAGCGAAGGCTTGGCGCGCAATGCCTTGGCCGTGCGCGTCAACGGCGAGGTGCGCGACCTGCACCGGCCTTTCACGGAAGACGCCACGGTCGAAATTCTGACCTGGAACGACGAGGCGGGTAAGGCCACCTATTGGCATTCCTCGGCCCACCTCATGGCCGAGGCCCTCGAAGCGTTATACCCCGGCGTAAAGCTGGCCATCGGCCCGGCCATTGAGAACGGCTTTTACTACGACGTGGATTTGGGCGAAGGCCGCAGCATCTCCAGCGAAGATTTCTCCGAAATCGAGAAGAAGATGCTCGAGTTGGCCAGAAACAAAAGCCGGTACCTCCGCCAGGAAATTTCGAAGGCCGATGCCATCGCCTACTTTCAGGAAAAGCAGGACCCCTACAAGCTGGAACTGCTCGAAAACCTGGAAGACGGCCACATCACTTTCTACACGCAGGGCAATTTTACCGACCTCTGCCGGGGCCCGCACATTCCCGACACCAGCACCATCAAAGCGGCCAAGCTGATGAACGTGGCCGGGGCCTACTGGCGCGGCGACGAGAAGAACAAGCAGCTCACCCGCCTCTACGGCATCACCTTCCCTAAAGCCAAGGACCTCACCGAATACCTCGAGCGCCTGGAAGAAGCCAAGCGCCGCGACCACCGCAAACTGGGCAAAGAGCTGAAGCTGTTTGCCTTCTCCGAGAAAGTAGGGGCGGGGCTGCCCCTGTGGCTGCCCAAAGGCACGGCCCTGCGCGAGCGCCTGGAGCAGTTTCTGCGTAAAGCCCAGGTGAAAGCTGGCTACCTGCCCGTTGTCACGCCCCACATCGGCGCCAAGGAACTGTACGTAACCAGCGGCCACTACGAGAAGTACGGCGCCGATTCGTTCCAGCCCATCAAAACGCCCAACCCCGGCGAGGAATTTTTCCTCAAGCCGATGAACTGCCCGCACCACTGCGAAATCTACAAAACCGAGCCGCGCAGCTACCGCGACCTGCCGGTGCGCCTGGCCGAATTCGGCACCGTGTATCGTTACGAGCAGTCCGGCGAGCTGCACGGCCTCACCCGGGTGCGCGGCTTCACGCAGGACGACGCCCACATTTTCTGCCGCCCCGACCAGGTGAAAGAGGAGTTCAAGAAGGTGATTGACATCGTGCTCTACGTGCTGAAGGCGCTGGACTTTCCCGGTTTCACGGCCCAAATCTCTTTGCGCGACCCCGAAAACAAGACCAAATACATCGGCTCCGATGAGAACTGGGAGCGCGCCGAAACCGCTATCCAAGAAGCCGCCGCCGAAAAGGGCCTCACCACCACCACCGAGCTAGGCGAGGCGGCTTTTTACGGCCCCAAGCTCGACTTCATGGTGCGGGATGCCATCGGCCGCCGCTGGCAGCTCGGCACCATCCAAGTCGATTACAACCTGCCCGAGCGGTTCGACCTCGAGTACACGGCCGCCGACAATTCCAAGCAGCGGCCGGTGATGATACACCGCGCCCCGTTCGGCTCACTCGAGCGGTTCGTGGCCGTGCTCATCGAACACTGCGGCGGCAATTTTCCGCTTTGGCTCACGCCCGAGCAATTCATCGTGTTGCCGATTTCCGACAAGTTTATCGATTACGCCGAGCAGGTAAAAATCCGCCTCGAAACCGCCGACCTCCGCGGCAGTGTGGACGCCCGCGACGAGCGGATTGGCCGGAAAATCCGGGACGCTGAGCTGGGCAAAATCCCCTATCTTTTGGTGGTGGGCGAGAAAGAAGCGCAGGACAACATCATTTCCGTCCGGAAGCATGGCGAGGGCGACCTCGGCTCGATGCCCCTGGACGCTTTTGTGAAAAGCGTGCAAAGCCAGTTGGTGCAAGCGTAGTTTTAAGTAGGTTTAAGCCGAAAGTTGTAGCGGTAAGGGAGAGACGCTTGCCTTTCCCAACATAAATACCGATATTTGCCCCCTGATTGCCAGGCCTTACCCGGCCTAAACCGCCTAGAATCTCATTCCCCGCCACTTTTTTAGCAGGAGGACCAAACCATAGCAGCCCCGAACCGTCGGTACGTGCCCCGCCAGCAGGTGGAAGAGCCGTTCAAAATCAATCAAAAAATCCTGGCCCGCGAAGTGCGTTTGGTCGGCGACAACGTCGAGCAAGGCGTTTACCCTACCGACCAGGCGCGTAAAATGGCCCAGGACCAAAATCTCGACCTCGTCGAGATTTCGCCCACGGCCACCCCGCCCGTTTGTCGCGTTATCGACTACTCGAAATTTAAGTACGAGCAGAAAAAGAAAACCCGCGAACTGAAGGCCAAGCAAACCAAGGTTGTGCTCAAGGAAATTCGTTTCGGTCCCAATACCGACGAGCACGATTTTGCTTTCAAAGTGAAGCACGCGCAGGAGTTTTTGCGCGAAGGCGCGAAAATTAAGAGCTACGTGCATTTCGTCGGCCGCAGCATTGTTTTTAAGGAGCGGGGTGAAATCCTGCTTCTCAAGTTTGCCCAAGCCCTAGAGGATTTGGCCAAAGTGGAGCAGTTGCCCAAGTTGGAAGGCAAGCGCATGTTCCTCTATCTGGCGCCCAAAGCAGCGGTAGTGGCCAAAGCCGCCGCCAAGCCGGCTGCCTCACCGGATACAAAGCCTGATAAGAAAGCCGCGAAGCCGGCCGAACCCAAAGCAGAGACCCCTAAACCAGCCGAGGCTCCCGCCGAAGCTGCCGAATAGTTTTTCCGGTTGAAGATGACTTCCCAGCCCTTGGTTAGCGAGTAATCAACAATCAACAACCAACCCTCCAATAACCCCTACAATGCCTAAAGTAAAGACGAAATCCGGTGCCAAGAAGCGCTTTGCGCTCACCGGAACGGGCAAGGTGAAGCGGAAGCACGCCTTCAAATCGCACATCCTCACGAAGAAGACGACCAAGCAAAAGCGCGGCCTAACCCACACGGGCCTCGTGAGCAGCGCCGACATGAACCGCGTGCGCCAGATGCTTAACTTCTAGTTCGTCAACAAAATTTCACCAGGCTTCCGGCCCTAAGACCTTAAACTGTCGCCGGCTGCCAAAAACCTTAAGGTTATGCCAAGAAGTGTCAACCACGTGGCCTCGCGCCACCGCCGTAAAAAAATCATGCGTTTGGCGAAAGGCTACTATGGCCGTCGCAAAAACGTGTGGACCGTGGCTAAGAATGCCGTAGAAAAAGGCCTTCTGTATGCTTACCGCGACCGCAAAGTAAAGAAGCGCGAGTTCCGGGCCCTTTGGATTCAGCGCATCAACGCCGGCGCCCGCGAGCACGGCTTGTCGTACTCGCAGCTGATGGGCGGCTTGAAAAAAGCCGGTATCGAGCTCAACCGCAAAGTATTGGCCGATTTGGCCTTGAACCACCCCGATGCGTTCAAAGGCATCGTGGAAAAAGTAAAGTAAGGGCCATTGCGTGCGCTTCACTCAAGAAAACGTTGGGCCTTGGGTTCAGCGTTTTCTTGCTTTGAGCCGTACCGCTGGTTTTAATGACTCCTTCTAGCCCCGAGGTGCCGGGCCTTGGCCGGGTAACTAGCCTCCACAGCCGCCCTTAAAACTAAAAACCGCTCCAGCACTTGGCTGAAACGGTTTTCGACGTAGCGGGAGGCGGGCTCGAACCGCCGACCTCAGGGTTATGAATCCTGTGCTCTAACCAGCTGAGCTACCCCGCCGAGTTTTTGTGGGTGCAAAGGTAGCGCTACTAATGGCCCCGACGCAAGGCGCAGGGGCAAAAAACACCGTATTTCTCCTGCGTGGCCGGTTGCCAGCCGATGTTATCCCAGGTCCATCCGTCTTTATTCTTATGGCTTCGCCTGATATTCAAACCAAAACGCGTTTCGTGGTGGAATTCCCCATCAATGCTTCGCCAAAAATTCTTTTCCCTTACTTGGCTACGGCTTCGGGGCTCACCCAGTGGTTTTGCGACGACGTGCGCTACGTGGAGGGCCAGCGCCTCAACTTCATTTGGGACCAAGAAAACCATTACGCGGAAATCTCGGGCCAGCGCCTGAACCGCGCGGTCCGCTTCGTGTTCCTCGACGAACACCGCCACGCCGTGCCCGATGCCAATTTTCTGGAATTTTCGCTCGATTCCTCCCAGGTAACGGACGAGGTATACCTGCGGGTTATCGACTACTCTGCGTCCCACGACGCCTCCGAACAGCAGGAAATGTGGGAAGGCTTGGTGAGCAAGTTGCGCGAGCAGGTGGGCGGGTAGCCTTTGCGGCCGCCGGGTACTTTTTTGGCCTGGTCGTCGTTTCAGCGCCGGCCAGGGCCCGTTTTCGTTCCCCACTTCATGCTCAAAAAGCTCGACAAACTCATTCTGAAGGCCTTTGCGGGGCCGTTTTTGCTCACGTTTGCGGTGGTGCAGTTCATCTTGCTCACGCACACTCTGCTGAAATACCTCGACGACATCATCGGGAAAGACCTGGGGACCAGTGTGCTGCTGCAGCTGCTGTTTTATTTCAGCGTGCTCATTGTGCCGGTGTCGTTGCCGTTGGCGGTGTTGCTGTCGTCGCTCATGACCTACGGCAACTTGGGTGAGCACCACGAGCTAACTGCTATTAAGGCTTCGGGCATTGCCCTGACGCGCATTTTGCGGCCGGTGCTTTTGCTCACGGTGGCCTTGGCGGTGGGTGCTTTCTGGTTCAACGAAACCATCGTGCCCCGCGCCAACCTCAACGCCTACAGCTTGCTGTGGGATGTGCGCCAGCAAAAACTGGCCTTGGACATTCGGGAAGGAGTCTTTTACAGCGGAATTCCTGGCTACACCATCAAGGTTGATAAAAAGACCGGCGCGAACGGCGACCGGCTGCACGGGGTGATGATTTACGACCATACCCAGAAGTCGGGCAACGCCACCGTGATGCTGGCCGATTCAGGCCGTATGTTTACCCGGTTTAACGGCGGTTACTTAGGCTTGGAACTGTTCCATGGCCACAACTACGTGGAGCAGCCGGACTCCCGCGACCGGGCCGGCGCCAGCTTCGTCCGGCAAGGTTTCGACCACAACATCATCACCTTTTCGCTTTCTTCTTTTTCGCTGGGACACACTAAAAAGGAGTTGTTTCAACAAAACCGGATGATGCTTAACATCCCGCAGCTCCACTTTGCCACCGATTCGGTGCAGAAAAAGCTGCACGTTGAAGAACAGCAGGTGCCCCGGGCACTTAATTCCTACTACACCTATTTGCGATTCGATACGGTGGGCCGGGCCGCCAGCCTTCGTTCCGAAAAGTTGAAGGTATCGGAAGGTAAACTGCCGCCGCTTTCCGCGCTGGTTCTGCAACAAGCAAATAACCGCGTCCACAACCTGCGCGCCTTCGCCAACTCTACCGCCGACCGGCTTAACGAGTACGCCCGTAACTCAGCGTTGTTTCGCATCGAAGTTTACCGGAAGTATTCGCAGTCGATGGCCGTGCTGCTCATGTTTTTAATTGGGGCTCCGCTGGGTTCTATTATTAAGAAAGGCGGTTTGGGCGTTCCCATCTTGGTCTCCATCCTGTTCTTCATCATCTATTACGTGCTCAGCATCATGGGTGAGAAGTACGGGCGGGAGTTCGTTATGCCCGTGGGCATCGGCATGTGGATGTCCAATTTGGTGTTGTTGCCCGCCGGCCTCTTTTTCCTTTATCAAGCGTACAATGACTCGGGCTTGCTTGAAATGGACTTCTGGCGGCGATTGCCCCAGCGTTTGGGCATTCCCGCGTTGCGAAAAATAACTGAGCCGGAAGAAGAATAGTCCCGCAAGACAGGAAGCCGCGGCTGCCCGAAAATTACGCTATTGCGCTTTTATCCTGTTTTTAAATTGCGTACCTTTGCGGCACCCCAATGTGTGGGGTAATCAACCAACATTTTCTCACCTTTAAATCTAAGACGGGGTAACACCTATCAACCGATGATTCTAACCACCGAAGCCAAGCAAGCTATTTTTGAAAAGAATAGTCTTCAGAAACTGAAAACCGACACCGGTTCGGCCGAGGCCCAGATTGGCCTGTTCACCCACCGCATCATCCACCTCACCGAGCACCTGAAGGTGAACAAGAAGGACCACAGCACCCGCTTGGGCCTGCTGAAGTTGGTGGGCAAGCGCCGCCGCATGTTGGATTACCTGCAGCACCGCGAAATCAACCGCTACCGCGCCATCATCAAGGAGCTGGGCATTCGTAAGTAAGTCCAGCATCTGAGAGTAGGGAGCCTTCCAACGAAGGTTCCCTACTCTTTTTTTGTTCGTGCCGGTTTTGCGCCGAGGCTGGCCCGTGGCACTGTTTTTATTCGGCGCGCTGTTGTGTTTACCTGAGTAACGAGGGCCGCGGGGCGGCGCTCGTTTTTGGCTGCTCGCCCGCTGTCGCTTTTCCAAGCAAATCCCGCTGATGTCCCAACCCCACGCCATTACCAAATCCCTGGCGCTGCCCGACGGCCGCGTCATCACCCTCGAAACCGGCAAGCTGGCCAAATTCGCTGACGGCGCAGTTGTGGTTCGCCTCGGCGATACCATGCTGCTTGCCACGGTGGTGTCGGCCCCGAGCCAGCGCGACGGCGTTGACTTCCTGCCACTCTCGGTGGACTACCAGGAGAAATTCGGTTCGGCCGGCAAGATTCCCGGTTCGTTCCAGCGCCGCGAAGGCCGCTTGAGCGACTACGAAATCCTGGTCTGCCGCCTCGTCGACCGCATCCTGCGGCCGATGTTTCCCAAAGACTACCACTACGAGGTGCAGGTGATGATTACGCTCATCTCGGCCGATAAAGAAGTGCAGCCCGATGCCCTGGCCGCCCTGGCCGCCTCGGCCGCGCTGTCCATTTCGGATATTCCGTTTGCTGGCCCGATTTCAGAAGTGCGCGTGGCGCGCATCGACGGGCAGTTCTACATCAATCCCAAAACTTCCGACCTGGCCCGGGCCGACATGGACCTAATGGTGGGTGCCACCGCCGACTCGGTGGCCATGGTGGAAGGCGCCATGAAGGAAGTGAGCGAGGAAGAAATGGTGGCCGCCATTGCTTTTGGCCACGAAGCCATTAAGGCCCAGTGCCAGATGCAGAAGGAACTGGCTGAAGCCGTGGGCCGCAAGGCCGACTCGCCCACCCGCGAGTACCCGAAGTACGAGGAAAATGAGGAGTTGAAAAAGACGATTCTCGATGCCGTGTACCAAGGCGCGTACGACGTGGCCCGCGCCGGCAATGCCAGCAAGGCCGGCCGCAAGGAAGGCTTCTCGAAGGTGAAAAAAGGCGTTCTTGAGCATCTGTTGAGCGTGGATGCGGAGTTGAACATGAAGATGTTCAGCCGCTATTTCGGCTCGGCCGAGAAGAAGGCCATCCGCGACATGATGGTGAAGGAGCGGGTGCGCCTCGACGGCCGCCAGCTCACCGAAATCAGGCCCATCTGGTCGGAAATCAACTACCTACCCGGCGCGCACGGCTCGGCCATTTTCACCCGCGGCGAAACCCAGAGTTTGACCACGGCCACGCTCGGCACCAAACTCGACGAGCAGATTGTGGACCAGCCGCTGACCAAGGGCTACTCGAAGTTCATGCTGCACTACAACTTCCCCGGTTTCTCGACCGGCGAAGTGAAGCCGAACCGCGGCGCTGGCCGCCGCGAAATCGGTCACGGCAACCTGGCCCTGCGCTCGCTGCGCCAAGTGCTGCCGCCCGACGACGAAAATCCCTACACCATTCGTATCGTGTCGGACATCCTGGAGTCGAACGGCTCAAGCTCAATGGCCACCGTTTGCGCCGGCTCATTGGCCCTGATGGACGCCGGGGTGAAGATTTCGGCCGCCGTGGCCGGCATCGCCATGGGTTTGGTGCAGGACAAGGAAACCGGTGAGTACGCCGTGCTGAGCGACATTCTTGGCGACGAGGACCACCTCGGCGACATGGACTTCAAGGTGACCGGTACCGAGAAAGGGATTTGCGCCTGCCAGATGGACATTAAAATCCAGGGCCTAAGCAACGAGATTCTGACGGCCGCGCTGCACCAGGCGCGGGAGGGCCGTCTGCACATCCTCGGCGAAATGGCCAAGACCATCGCCGCCCCGGCGGCCGAGTTGAAGCCGCACACGCCGCGCTCGCACAAGATGCTCATCGACAAAGAGTTTATCGGCGCCATCATTGGGCCAGGCGGCAAGGTGATTCAGCAAATTCAGAAGGATACCAACGCCACGGTGATTATCGAGGAGAAGGACGAGAAGGGCCACGTGAGCATTTACGCGGCCAACCAGGACGACATGCAGGGCGCCATCGACCGCATCCGGGCCATTGCGGCGCAGCCGGAAGTGGGCGAGGTGTACAAGGGCAAGGTGCGCAGCATCCAGCCCTACGGCGCTTTCGTGGAAATTATGCCGGGCAAAGACGGCCTGCTGCACATCTCGGAAGTGACGCACGAACGGATTCAGACCCTGGAAGGCTTGTTGGAAGTGGGACAGGACATCGACGTGAAACTGGTGGAAATTGACAAGAAAACCGGCAAGTACCGGCTCTCGCGTAAGGTGCTGCTGCCTAAGCCCGAAGCGGCGGCGGCCAGCAACGGCGAAGCCCAAGCTTAAGCCCAGCGCCCGGCCCGAACTTATGTCCGCAGAAGCCTGTTGGTTTCCTCTGACTTAGGGACTGGCCGGGCGGCTTTTTCTTTCGTATAAACCCACTCAGATACCGTTTCGACTCCGTCCCATGAGACAGCTAAAAATTAGTAAGCAAATTACCAACCGCGAAAGTCAGTCGCTGGATAAATATCTCCAGGAGATTGGCAAGGTGGATTTGCTCACGCCTGACGAGGAGGTGACGCTCGCGCAGCGCATCCGCGACGGGGACCAGCAGGCACTGGAAAAGTTGACCAAAGCCAACCTGCGTTTCGTGGTGTCGGTGGCCAAGCAGTACCAGAACCAGGGCCTTTCGCTGGGCGATTTGATTAACGAAGGCAACCTTGGCCTCATCAAAGCCGCCAAGCGTTTCGACGAAACCCGGGGCTTTAAGTTCATCTCCTACGCCGTCTGGTGGATTCGGCAATCCATCCTGCAGGCCTTGGCCGAGCAGAGCCGCATCGTGCGCCTGCCCCTGAATCGCGTGGGTTCGCTGAACAAAATCAGCAAATCCTTCTCGGAATTGGAGCAGAAATTTGAGCGCGAGCCATCGCCCGAGGAAATTGCCGAGGTGCTGGAATTGACCACTTCGGAAGTGGTGGACACCCTGAAGATTTCGGGCCGCCACGTATCCGTGGATGCACCATTTGTGCAGGGCGAAGAAAACCGCTTGCTCGACGTGCTCGAAAACGAGGACGAAGAGTCGCCGGATATGGCGCTGATGAACGACTCGCTCCGCAAGGAGGTGCAGCGCGCCTTGAGCACGCTCACTAAGCGCGAAGCCGACGTTATTACGCTGTACTTCGGGCTCAACGGCGAGGCGGCTCTTACTTTGGAAGAAATCGGCGAGAAATTTAACCTGACCCGCGAGCGGGTGCGTCAGATTAAGGAGAAGGCCATTCGGCGCCTGCGGCACACGTCGCGCTCCAAGGCGTTAAAGCCTTATTTGGGCTAATCGATTAGTTTTGTGAATAAAAAAACCCCAACCGTTAGGTTGGGGTTTTTTGTACGAACTCACGCTTGTTAGCGTCTGCCGAAAAGTCGCGCAAAGCGGTGCTTTGCGTTTCGGTGGCGGCGTTGGCTTTTGGATACCCATCGTTTAACGATACGCGAAGCAGGGCTTTGCGCTATAAATCTTGTCATGGCTGAACATATTAAATGCCTGATTATCGGCTCCGGCCCGGCCGGTTACACCGCCGCTATTTATGCGGCGCGCGCTAACATGGCGCCAGTGATGTACATGGGCTTGCAGCCCGGCGGGCAACTCACCATCACCAACGACGTGGAGAATTTTCCCGGCTACGCCGATGGCGTGATGGGTCCGCAAATGATGGAGGACCTGAAAAAGCAGGCCAGCCGCTTTGGTACCGACATTCGCTACGGCATTGCCACGGCGGTGGATTTCTCGGGGCACCCGCGCAAGGTGACCATCGATGAAACGCTGGAGTTGACGGCGGATTCGGTCATCATTGCCACCGGTGCTTCGGCCAAGTGGCTGGGCATTCCGTCGGAAGCCCGGCTGAACGGCTCGGGCGTGTCGGCTTGCGCGGTGTGCGACGGCTTCTTCTACCGCGGGCAGGAGGTGGCCATTGTGGGCGCCGGCGACACGGCGGCCGAGGAGGCCACGTACCTCGCCAACCTGTGCAGCAAAGTGACCATGATAGTGCGCAAGAGCGAGATGAAGGCGTCGAAAATCATGCAGCAGCGCGTGCTCGACAACCCGAAAATTGAGGTGTTGTTCGACACCGTGACCGACGAGATTTTGGGCGCGCACGCCGTGGAAGGCGTGCGCGTGAAAAACTTGCTCACCCACGAAACCCGCGAAATTGCGCTGACGGGCTTTTTTGTGGCCATTGGCCACGAACCCAATTCGAAGATTTTTCAGCCTTACCTGCACCACGACGAGCAGGGCTACCTCAAGACCCTGCCTGGTACCAGCAAAACCAACGTCGACGGCGTCTTTGCTTGCGGCGACGTGCAAGACTTCACCTACCGCCAGGCCGTTACGGCCGCCGGCACCGGCTGCATGGCCGCCCTCGACGCCGAGCGCTACCTGGCGGCGCTGGGCGCACACTAAATTTATCAATCGAACGTGGTAGGGAAACTGGTCTATCCGGTTGGTTTCGCCTCGCGTGCTTTCTTTAAACCGAACGGCACGGTGGCAGCGGGTGAGGCCCGCTGCCACCGGCTCTTTTTTGATTGCTGTTGATTTTACTGAAAACCGTTGCCTGGCGGCCTCTGCCGCTGTTGTTGGCGCTGTTGCTGCTGCTGGCCGGGGGCAACCCGGCCCTGGCGCAGCGCCGCAAAGCGCCCCGCTCGAAGGCCAAGACCAGCGACAAAACGGGCAATACCGATTTTTTCCGCATCAAAACGCCCAAGATGCGCTACGTGCGGCCCGACACTACCACGGTCATCGAAACCGAGGAACTGCCCGACGATAACTCCGACGCCGCTAAGTCCATTTACTTCAACCCGGCCAAGAAGCTTAGCATCGTGAGCGAGGACACCACCACGCTGAACGACGGCGGCACGGAAATCGTGGAAATGTCAGACGAGGTGTTAATTGATTCGTCGTGGGTGAAGGTGGCGGGCTACTACTCCATCTGGGATACGCACCGCGTGAACCCGTACCGGGTGGACGGCCGTAGCTACCGCGACTCGCTGAAATTGCGCCTGACTGACCCGCCCCGGTTGCGCTATGCCAAAATGCCGCTGGCTACTACGCCCGTCACGTCAGGGTTTGCCTTCCGCGGTTACCGCTGGCACTACGGCATGGACCTGGACCTGGAAACCGGCGACTCCGTGAAATCGGCTTACGACGGCGTGGTCCGCATCAGCGCCTGGGACGGCGGCGGCTACGGCAATTACATTCTGGTGCGCCACTACAACGGCCTGGAAACCATCTACGGCCACCTGAGCAAGGCGCTGGTGCCGGTGGGCACTTTTGTGAAGGCCGGGCAGCTCATCGGCTACGGCGGCAGTACGGGGCGCAGCACGGGCTCGCACCTGCATTTTGAGGTGCGCTACCAGGGCAACCCCATCAACCCGGCCTTGCTTTACGATTTCCCTGGTTACAAGCTGCGGAAGGATAATTTCACCATCACCTCCCAGCTGTTTAATTACTACAGTCGTGCCGTGGGGCGCAGCCGGGGCGGCGGCAACGGCCGCACGCTGCGGGCCCGCCAAACGGTGACGCACAAGGTGCGTTCGGGCGACACGCTCTCCGAAGTGGCCGAACGGTACGGCGTGCGCGTAAGCACCCTGAAAAAGCTGAACCCGGGCGTGAGAACGTTGCAAGCGGGTAAGAGACTGCGGATAAAATAGGTCAAACTACCTTCCTAAAAAAAGCCTTGCTTCAGCTGGCGTCTGCGCTGCCGAAGCATCTCTTCCGCTTCGTTGCAATGGCGTTGATTACTACCACACGCGAGATACATCGACTTCGCGGACGCCGATGCAGCATGACATCCTTTATTCAAACCTCCTTATGAAGCTAGATGTCCTGGCCTTGGGCGCGCACCCCGACGATGTGGAAATGTCGTGCACCGGCACGCTGCTGGCCAGCATGGCCGTGGGCAAAAAGGTGGGCATTGTTGATTTCACGCGCGGCGAGTTGGGCACCCGCGGCACGCCCGCCATCCGGGCCGCCGAAGCTGCCGCGTCGTGCCAAATCCTGGGCATCGACATCCGCGAGAATCTGGGCTTGCCCGACGGCTTCTTTCGCAACGACCGGGAGCACCAGCTGCCGCTCATCGCCGCCATCCGCCGCTACCAGCCCGACGTGGTGCTGGCCAACGCCATTGAGGACCGGCACCCCGACCACGGCCGGGCGGCTCAGTTGGCTATTGATGCCTGTTTTCTGGCCGGGCTGCGCATGATTGAAACCCTGGGCGACGACGGCCAGCCCCAAGCTGCCTGGCGCCCCAAAAACGTGTACCACTACATCCAGGACCGGCAGTTGCCGCCCGCTTTCGTGGTGGACATCACGCCGCATTGGGCCAAGAAGTGGGAGGCCATTCAGGCCTTCAACACCCAATTCTTCAACCCCAGTCTTGACGAGCCGCAAACGTACCTGTCGAGCCAGGCGTTTGGTCGATTCATGGAAGCCCGAGCGCGCGAGTTTGGCCATATCATTGGCGTCGAGTTTGGCGAAGGTTTCACCGTGGCCCGGCCGGTGGGCGTGCGCGAGGTAGGGGGACTGCTGTAAAAGCCGACGTTCTTTTGATTAGGAGGCCACCAGGTGCGCATCACGTCCTCATAGAATCCTAAAAGAAACCTAGCGGAAGATTTTCCTGTTGCTACGGAAATATTTCCCATCTTTGGGTATGCATTCATCGCCCGCACTCATGGCCGCCGCTCATCCTTCCGCTGTGTACTCACCCGCTTTGCTCGGTTTGCAAGCCACCGTGGCCGATTCCTTCGCCTTGGTGATGGAAGCGCGCACCGGCGTGCTGGCCAAAACGGCCTTCGATGTGGCCGCCCTGCTGCAATTCAGCGCCGACGAGTTGGCCGACCTGTTGCACACTACCACCAAAACCCTGCGCACCTACCGCGAAGGCAAGAAGCGCCTCGGTCCCGCCGCCAGCGAGCAAGTGCTGAAGTTGCTGGCCCTGGCCCGCCAGGGCGAAGAAGTGTTCGGTTCGGTGCCCGCCTTCCGGCGTTGGCTGGCCAAACCTGCCTATGGCCTCGACCACCAGCCCCCGCAGGCCCTGCTCGAAACCAGCGGCGGCATCGACCTCGTGGCCGACGAAGTCGACCGCATTGCCCACGGCGACTTGGCGTAGAGACGCAACAGTTTGCGTCTCGTCGTTGAACGGTAATCGTTGGGACGGCGCGTTGCCAATCGTTCAACGACAAGACGCAAACTGTTGCGTCTCTACGCCGTTCCGTCACAATCTGAACTGCTCCTGCGTGGAAATCTACCGCATCTGTCTGGCCAAGTACGCCGGCGAGCTAGTCGCCTCCGGCAACCCCGGCCGCTGGAACCTGCGCGGCCAGCTAGTCGTCTACGCCGCCGGCAGCCGCGCCCTGGCCTGCCTCGAAAACGTGGTACACCGCAGCGGCGAAGGCCTTAACAGCCACTTCCGAGTCATTCGCATCGACGTGCCCGACGCCTTGGCCACTGAAGAATTAACGCTGGCCCAAATGCCGCCCGAGTGGCAGTTGCCCCGCCACTACGCCCGCTGCCAGCCCCTGGGCGCCGCCTGGTACCAGCGCCAAACCGCGGCGGTGCTACGCGTGCCGTCCTCCATCATCGCCCACGAGTACAACTACGTGCTCAACACCCGCCATCTCGATTTCGGGCAAATTCGCATCGCGGGCTGGGAGGATTTTGCGTTTGACCCGCGGATTAAGGAAGAGTAGCAAAATACTCATTCAGTAATTCCACTCCCACTTTTCAGTAACGAAGGATGACAGTAGAATCGTTAGAAAAAACGCTCGTAGTAGAGGAAATGCGCGGTTGGTACCTAAATAGAGGCCTACTCAGCGAAACCTTTACGATGGGCAAAACATCCAATGGGTGGGAGGTTTACTACAGCGAAAGGGGACAAAAAGCGGTTTGAAAACCTTTGCTAGTGAAGATGAGGCGTGCAAATACTTTCTGGCTACCATGCGAGCCGACGGCTCAATAAAAAGGTAGCAGCCTCAAAAAGAAAAGGCCTGGCTCCGAGCCAGGCCTTTTCTTTTTGAGGCTGCTACTACCGCCCGCCCAATCGGTTCCGGCGCCACCCCGAAACCTCCGCGCCCGCCGTATCGCCAGTTGCAGCAGCGGCTTTGGGTTTCTTCTCGCTGAGCAGCAGGGCGCCTAGTGCGGCGGCGACCTTAGCCGTGGCCTCGTCCGGCGCAGTGGGGGCGAGGGTGGTGGGTGTGAAATGGTCGCGGATGAAGTTCGTGTCGAAGTGGCCGCTCACGAAAGCGGGGTGCGTGAGCACGTAACGACCAAAGCCCAGCGTCGTTTCGATGCCCGTGATTTGATATTCCTCGATGGCGCGCAACATGCGGGCAATGGCCTCGGCGCGGTCTGCCCCGAAGGTGACCAGCTTGGCAATCATCGGGTCGTAGTAAATCGGGATGTCCATGCCCTGCTCAAAGCCGTCGTCGACGCGCACACCGGGTCCCTGGGGGCGTACGTAGGTGGTGAGGGTGCCGATATCGGGCAGGAAGTTGTTTTGCGGGTCTTCGGCGTACACGCGCAGCTCCAGGGCGTGGCCGGTAATGGTGAGGTCGGTTTGCGCGAAGGCGAGGGGTTCGCCTTGGGCTACTTTGATTTGCTCTTTCACCAAGTCGAGCCCCGTGATTTGCTCCGTCACGGGGTGCTCGACCTGGAGGCGGGTGTTCATCTCCAGGAAGTAGAAATTGTGCTGGTCATCGAGCAGAAACTCCACGGTGCCGGCGCCGGTGTAGGCGCAGGCGCGGGCCACGTCCACGGCGCACTGGCCCATTTGCGCCCGCAACTCCAACGTGAGCACCGACGAGGGCGCTTCCTCAATCACCTTCTGGTGGCGGCGCTGGATGCTGCACTCGCGCTCGAACAAATGCACGATGTGGCCGTGCTCGTCGCCCAACACCTGGATTTCGATGTGGCGCGGGCCGGTTACGAATTTCTCGATGAACACCGCCCCGTCGCCAAAGGCCGACACGGCTTCGTTGATGGCCAGTTGCATCTGCTCTTCAAATTCCTCGGTGTTGTTTACGATGCGCATGCCCTTGCCGCCGCCGCCGGCCGAGGCCTTAATCAAAATGGGAAAGCCCACTTCCTGCGCAATGCGCTTGGCGGCGGGCACGTCGGAAATGGCCTCGGCCGTGCCCGGCACCAGCGGGATGTTGTAGGCCAGCACCGCCTGCTTAGCCGAGAGCTTGTCGCCCATGATTTCCATTGCCTCGGGGCTGGGACCCACGAAAATGAGGCCCGCCTCGCGCACGGCGCGGGCAAAGCCGGCATTCTCCGAAAGGAACCCATAGCCGGGGTGGATGGCATCGACGCCCAGCGCTTTGCAAACCTCCAGAATTTTATCGCCGCGCAAGTAGCTGTCTTTCGAGGCGGGCGGGCCCACGCACACGGCCTCGTCGGCGTAGCGCACGTGCAGGGCGTGGCGGTCGGCCTCGGAGTAGATGGCCACAGTGGCGATGCCCATTTCTTTGGCGGAGCGCAGCACGCGCAGGGCAATTTCGCCGCGGTTGGCGACGAGGAGCTTGGAGATTTTTTTCATGAAAAGCAGTTCGAGGGCACAAAGTAAGGGCCGACGCCCGGGTCCGCCGCAACCTCGGGAGCCCGAAGCGGTTATGAAGCGGGCGTGATGCCCAAATTATGTACAACCGCGGGCGGGGGGTTATCTTTGCAATAACGCTTGCTGTGAGTGATGTTTACTGCGCGACAACCGACTGCTCTCCCCGCTATACCCTCACCCTAATACCCCGTTTTTTCAGTGGATATTTTCGACCGGATTTCGGCCAATCGCGGCCCTTTGGGCTCGCATTCGCATTACGCCCACGGCTATTTTACATTTCCTAAACTCGAAGGAGAAATTCAGCCCCGGATGCAGTTTCGCGGCAAGGAAGTCCTGACCTGGAGCCTGAATAACTACCTGGGCCTGGCCAACCACCCCGAGGTGCGGCAAGCCGACATCGACGGCGCCACCGACTACGGCATGGCCTACCCGATGGGTGCGCGCATCATGAGCGGCAACTCGAACCTGCACGAGCAACTGGAAAACGAATTGGCTGATTTTGTAAACAAGCCGTCGGCGCTGCTGCTCAATTTCGGTTACCAGGGCGTGGTGAGCATCATCGACGCACTGGTGAGCCGCCACGACGTGATTGTGTACGACGCCGAGTCGCACGCCTGCATCATCGACGGCGTGCGCTTGCACCAAGGCAAGCGCTTCGTGTTCCCGCACAACGACATGGCCAACCTGGAGAAGCAACTGGAGCGCGCCAAGCGCATGACCGACGAAACGGGGGGGGGCATTCTGGTCATCACGGAGGGCATGTTCGGCATGTCGGGCAACTTGGGCAAGCTGCGTGAAATCGTGGCGTTGAAGCAAAAATTTGACTTCCGCATTTTTGTCGACGATGCGCACGGCTTTGGCACGCTGGGGCCCACTGGGGCCGGTACGGCCGAGCATTTGGGCTGTCAGGAGGGCGTGGACGTGATTTTTTACACCTTCGCCAAAAGCATGGCCAGCATCGGCGCTTTCGTGGCCGGGCCCGAAAACGTTATTGAATATTTGCGTTACAACATGCGTAGCCAGATTTTTGCCAAATCGCTGCCCATGCCGCTGGTGGTGGGCGCTCTGAAGCGCTTGGAACTCATCCGCTCGCATCCCGAATACCGCGAAAAACTGTGGACAGTGGTGCGGGCCCTACAAGGCGGGTTGAAGGAAAAAGGCTTCAACATCGGCACCACCGAATCGCCGGTAACGCCGGTGTTCCTCAACGGCCAAATTTCGGACGCCACGGCCTTAACCTTCGATTTACGCGAGAATCACGGCATTTTCTGCTCCATTGTCGTGTATCTGGTGGTGCCGAAGGGCGTGATTATGCTTCGATTGATTCCGACGGCTGTGCACACGCTGGCCGATGTGCAGCAGACCATCACTGCTTTTGAGGCAGTAGCGGCTAAGCTCGACAAGGGGCTCTACAGCAAGGCTTCCGAGACGGTTCAAACCGCTTAAATCAGACCGCAAAGGCAGTTCGCGCCGGCCATCCGTGAGGGTGGCCGGCGCTTTCGTTTTTGCACTATGCTAAGACAATGGCTTTAGCTTAACTACGTGCAAACCGCCTTTTATTTGAGGAAATAGGCCCTCAAAAGCAGGGAAGGCCCTTTTTAAAAAAAGTTAAAAAACTTGCTTGCATTTGAAATCCCTGTATATTAGGGCCGGCTTAACACCCAATCAAACTCATTTTTCACCCCAATCCCAACCCCCAATGAACAATTTTGGTAAACTCAAGGACCTCGTGATGGCGCTCGAAGACGACTTCTCGAAATTCTACGACAAGCAGAACGCTGCTGCCGGCACCCGCGTGCGCAAAGGCATGCAGGAGCTGAAGACGATGGCTCAGGCGTTCCGCACCGAGGTGCAGAACACCAAGAATTCGGGCGGCGCGGCTGCTCCCAAGGCGGCAGCCGGTGCAAAAAAAGCGGCTCCCGCTAAGAAAGCAGCTCCGGCTGCGGCCAAAAAGGCGGCTCCGGCTAAGAAGAAGTAATTCGGAGCAGCCGCAAGGCTGCTTTAGGTTTACGAAAAAGGGAGCCCGCAGCGCGGGCTCCCTTTTTCGTTGTCAAGCATTCGAGGGTAATACTACACTACCTCGACCAGGAAGTAGGTTTTTTTGCCTTTCTGCACAACCAAGTATTTGCCGGCCAGCAAGGCCAGTGCCGACGCGGTTGCCTCGGGCGAATCGATTCTTTCCCGGTTCACGCTCACGCCGCCGGACTGAATCATCTTGCGGGCTTCGCCTTTTGACGGGAATATATTGCCTTCAGTAGCGTCGCTGAGCAGCGAAACGACTGTTCGCGTGGCGAAGTCGGCGCGCGGTAAGGTGAGGTGGGGCACGCCGGCGAATACGTCGAGCAGGGTGGGTTCATCCAACAATTGCAGGGCCGTCTGGTCGCCTTTGCCAAAAATGATGTCGGATGCCGCAACGGCGGCGGCGGCGGCGGCGGCCGAGTGCACCCGCGTGGTAACGTCGCCGGCCAGTGCTTTTTGGAGCACGCGCAGGTGCGGAGCCGCGGCGTGTTCGGCCTCCAGCGCTTCGATTTCAAGTTGCGTGAGCAACGTAAAAACGCGGACGAGGCGCGGCGCGTCGACGTCGGCGGCGTTGAGGAAAAACTGGTAAAACTGGTAGGGCGAGGTCAGAGCCGGGTCGAGCCAAACGGTGCCGGTTTCCGATTTGCCGTACTTGGTGCCGTCGGCCTTGGTGATGAGCTGGCCGGTCAGGGCATAGGCCTTGGCGTCACGCCCCGCGGCGTTGGCAAGGCGGCGGATGAGCTCGGTGCCGGTAGTGATGTTGCCCCACTGGTCGCTGGCGCCCATTTGCAGGGTGCAGCCCAGGGTGTTGTTGAGGTGCACAAAGTCGTAGCCCTGCAGCAATTGATAGCTAAACTCGGTGTAGCTGATGCCTTCGGCACGCTGCTCAGATGCGTCGGCGGTATCTGTCTCGCCCGGGCCGATGCGGCGCTTGACCGAATCTTTGGCCATCATGTAGTTTACGGTGAGGTGTTTGCCGACCTCGCGCAGGAATTGCAGGAAGCCAAAGTCCTTGAACCAGTCGTAGTTGTTGACCACGAGCGCGCCGGTGGGGGAGTCGTCGAACACCAAGAATTTTTCGAGCTGGGCCCGAATGCCGGCTTGGTTGGCGCGCAGGGTGGCTTCGTCGAGCAGGTTGCGTTCGGCCGATTTTCCGCTCGGGTCGCCAATCATGCCCGTGGCGCCGCCCACCAATGCCACGGGGCGGTGGCCGGCGCGCTGCAAGTGCACGAGCAGCATGATGGTGGCCAGGTTGCCGATGTGCAGCGAAGCCGCGGTGGGGTCGAAGCCGATGTAGCCGGTGATGGGCGCGTGGGCGGCCAAGTGGTCGGCGGTGCCGGGCATGGCGTCGTGGTACATGCCGCGCCAGGTCAGTTCAGCGATTAAATCCAATGAAGAAGGAGGAATGAAGAATGAGAAATGCCCGGCGACAGCGTTCAACCGGACGGCTAAGCTTCAACAAAGGTAGCCACGGCTTAATTTTGGGCTTTCGTCGGGCGGTCACCGGGCAATCCCTCACTTTTCATTCCTTATCCTTCATTGATACAAGAAGCCGAAGCCCTACTTAAGCAGCTGCAGCAACGGCAGTTTCAGCCCGTGTATTTTTTGCAGGGCGAGGAACCGTATTACATCGACGCGGTGGCCGAGGTAATTGAAAAAACGGCGCTGGCGGAGCACGAGCGCAGCTTCAACCAGGTGGTGCTGTATGGCAAGGACGTGGACGTGGCGGCTATTCTAGGCCAGGCCAAGCGGTTTCCGATGATGGCCGAACGGTCGGTGGTGGTGGTGAAGGAGGCGCAGTCGGTGGCCGATTTGGAGCAGGAGCGGAGCTGGCCTTTCCTCGAAGCCTACCTCCAACGCCCGCTGGTCAGCACCGTGCTCGTGTTTTGCTACAAGCACAAAAATCTCGACAGCCGCAAAAAACTCGGCAAACTGCTCAGCGGCAAAGACTCGTCGGCCGTGCTGATGACTAGCAAGAAGCTGTATGACAATCAAGTGCCGCAGTGGCTCATGGCCAACGTGCGCGGGCGGGGCCAGCAAATAACGGGGCAGGCCACGGCCATGCTGGCCGAGTACATCGGGGCCGACCTCGGCCGGCTGGCCAACGAGGTGGACAAACTCGTGCTGAACCTGCAGCCCGGCCAAGCCATCGACGAGGAGTTGGTGCAGCGCCTGGTGGGCATCAGCAAGGATTACAACATTTTTGAGCTGCAAAAAGCTTTGGTGCAGCGCGATGTGCTGAAGGCGAACCGCATCCTGGGGTATTTTGCTGCCAACCCCAAAGGCAACCCCCTCATTCCAAACCTGACGCTGCTGTTCGGTTTTTTCAGCAAGCTGCTGGTGTTGCATCAAGCTGGCCCCACCCCGGCGGACGGCGAATTCAAAAAGCTGGGCATCCTGAACAGCTTTGCTCAAAAAGAGTACCAGCAGGCCCTGCGCGTGTACCCCGCCGAGCGGGTGATGGGCATCATCCACCTCATCCGGCGAGCCGATGCGCAAAGCAAGGGCATCGAAAGCGGCTCGATGGACGACGGCGAGATACTGCGGGAGCTGGTGTGGCTGATTCTGCACAACGTGCCGGTAGGCGTGCTGGGATAGGGTGCGGATGCAATTGAACTTGCTTCTCAGCGTTAGCTGGGCTACCTACGGCCATTTTTCGCTACTTTTGGCCACTTCCCGGGCCGTTGGTGGCCTTCCACGCAAGGACAATTCATGAAGTTTATTTCTCGGCTGGTGCTGGCCGCCGCCCTGAGCGCCGCGGCGCCCCTGGCTGCCATCGCCCAGCAAACGCAGGTTTTTGCCGCCGACGAACGGCACTTTCAGGAAGGGTTGGAGTTGTTTGACCGCGGCCAGTACGGCGCGGCCCTGGAGGCTTTCCGGCGGTACTTGGCTGTGGAGCCCGTGCACGCCGGGCAGGCCGGCCCCGCGGCCCGCGACCGCACCGCCGACGCCGAGTACTACTACGCCGTGAGCGGGCTGTACTTGAGCCACCCCGATGCCGAAGGCCTCATCCTGGACTTTGCCGAGCAGCACCCCGCGCACCCGCGGTCGGCGGCGGCGTATTTCGAGTTGGGCAAATTTTATTTTGACCAGAAAAACTACGAGTCAGCCATTCGCTACCTGCTCAAGGTGGCGCCCGACAACCTGAGCAACGACCAGCGCGCCGAATCCGATTTCAAGCTGGGTTACAGTTATTTTGAACAAAAAAAATACGAAAAGGCCCGTTTGCTGTTCGACCGCAACAAGCAGGTTCAAAGCCAGTACAAATACGCCAGCGCGTACTACGCCGGCTACTTGGGCTACCGCGCCGGCGATTACGCCGCCGCCCGCGCCGACTTGGCCGTGGCCGAACAGAACGACGCCTACAAACCCGTGGTGCCGGCCGTGGTGACGCAGATTTACTACAAGGAAGGCAACTACGACGGGCTGATTACCTACGCCGCCAAGGCGCTGCAAAACAGCCCGCCGCCCCAAAACGCCGATGAAATTCAACTGCTCCTCGGCGATGCTTACTACCAAAAGCAGGAATACAAGGAAGCGGCCGAAAATTTCGACAAGTACGCCGCCGTGCACAAAGGGCGTATCGAGCCGGTGCTGCAGTACAAGATTGGCTTTGCCAACTACAAGATGGGCGACTACAAGGGCGCCATCGCCAGCCTGAAAAACGTGGCTGTGCGCCGCGACTCATTGGGCCAGAACGCCGCCTACCACTTGGGGTTGAGCTACGTGCAAACTAACCAAAAGCCCCAGGCCGTGACGGCCTTCGAGGCCGCCCGCCAAGGCACGTTTGACCGCAACATCGCCGAAAACGCGACGCTTAAGTTGGGCCAGGTGCAGTACGAATTAGGCAATCTGCCCGAGACGATTGCCGTGCTGCGGGACTTTCGCAAGAAATTCCCGCGCTCGAAAAACCAGGCGACGGTGGACGATTTGCTGAGCACGAGCTTCCTCTCGTCCACTGACTATCCGCAGGCACTCGCTTACCTTGAAAGCCTCGACGACCGCAGCGACAAGTTGAACGCCACTTACCAGCGGGTCGCGTATGCCCAGGCCGCTACCCTCTACAACAACGGCAACTACGCCGAAGCACTGCCGCTGCTGGACAAGTCCTTAAAATTCCCGGCCGATGACGGGCTGCGGGCGGCGGCGCAGGTGCTCCGCGGCGAGATATACAGCGTGGGCCAAAAATACCCCGAGGCCATTGCGGCCTACGTGGCGGCGGCGCGCGCGGCCCGGCAAGGCGGCGTGAGCCCCGAGGAAGCCGATTTTGAGCAGAAGGCCCGCTACGGCTTGGGCTATGCTTACTACAACACCAAGCAGTACGACCGCGCCCGGCCCCAGTTCCAGGCCTTTCTCAGTGACACCGATGCCAAACCGTCGGACCCTAATTACTTTGACGCCACCCTGCGCCTGGGCGATACTTATTACGTCTCGAAGAGCTACCCGCAGGCCCTTGCGCTTTACGACAAGGTGATTCAAGCCAACGCCGCCGACAAAGACTACGCCTACTACCAAAAAGGCCGCACGCTGGGCGCCATGGGCCGCCGCGAGGAAGCTTCCAATACGCTGGCCGCCTTGCTGAAAACCAGCCCCAACTCGCGCTACGCCGAAGACGCCGTGTTTCAGCAGGCGCAGCTTTCGTTCGAAGCCGGCGAGTACCAAGCGGCCGCCACGGGGTTTGCGCGGTTGATTGACAACCGGCCCACCAGCCCGTTGGTGCCCCAGGCGCTGCAAAAAAGGGGGGTGGCCTACGCCAACTTGCAGCAACAGGACAAAGCCGTGGCCGATTTCCAGCGCGTGCTCGCCGAATTCCCCCGCAGCGAGGCCGCCTCGCAGGCGCTCTACAGCCTGCAGGAAAGCCTAACGGCGCTGGGGCGCACCGAGGAATTTGACGCGGCCCTGGCGGCGTTCAAAGCGCAGAACCCGGACAGCAAGGCCACCGAAAGTGTGGAGTTCGAAGCCGCCAAGTCGTTGTACCTGGCCGAAAAATACCAGCCGGCTATTTTGCGCCTGGAGTCGTACCTCAAGCAGTACCCGCAGTCGGCCCTGGGGGCCGATGCCCGGTTCTTTTTGGCGGATTCTTACCTGAAAACCGGCGACAAGCAGCAGGGCCTGGCCCGCTTGCGCGAGGTGGTGGCCGAAGGCAAAACCGAATTCGTGAACCGAGCCGTGGGCCGGCTCGCCGACTTGGAATTCGACAATAAAAACTACGCCGAGGCCGCTAAACTTTACGAGCGGCTGCGCAGCGCCAGCGCCAACCGCCGGGAGGTGGCCAATGCCACCCTGGGCCAGCTGCGCAGCCTCTACGAGAGCGGCGACTACCCCGGCACCCGCCGCGTGGCCGAGGAGCTGAGCACCCAAGCCGGTGCTACCGCCAACGCCACCAATGCGGCGCTGCTTTACTTGGGCAAAGCCAGCTACCGCGCCGGTGCCCTCGACCAAGCGGCCACCGAACTGGCCACGGCGGCCACCGCCGCGCCCAACGACGTGAACGGCGCCGAAGCGCAGTATTTCCTGGCAGAAACGTTGTTCAAGCAAAAGAAAAACGACGAAGCCAAAGCCGCGGCCCTGAAGGTTAACGCCGATTTCAGCAACTACGCCTTGTGGCAGGGGCGGGCCTTCCTGCTGGTGGCCGACATTTACGCGGCGGAGGGCGACAACTTCCAGGCCCGCGGCACGCTGAATTCCATCATCGACAACAACTTCCCGGTGGCTGAAATTGTGGAAGCGGCTAAGCAGCGTCTCAAGGCCCTGGGCGCCGACCAACCCGAGGACCCGGCCCCAGCCGCCACGCCGAAGACGACCAAAGCTCCAACCAAGGTCCCGGCAAAAACGCCGGCCAAAGCCCCGGCGGCCCCGGCCGCACCCGCAGGCGGCAAGCCGGCCCCGGCCAAGGGCAACGTCCCGGTACCTCGCACCAACCTGCGCGGCAACACCGCCGCGCCGGCCGACACGGCCACCCGGCGCTAAGCACCGCGCAACTTTCCATTGAAAATTACCTTGCTGATGAAGCGTTTGCGTAGAAATAATTGCCCGTCCGTGTTGCCTCGCAAGGCCGCTTCTTTGGCGGGTTTGGTGGTGGGGGTCGCCTTGGTGCTGGGCGGCAACCCGGCGGTGCAGGCCCAGCCCACGAAGGGCAAGACCACGGGCAAGATTGAGGAGGCGGAAATTGAGATAGTGAAGGAGCGGGTGAACCAATTGCCGGAAGCGACGCGCAACTTTGATAAAATCAAATTGCCGACGCCCCCCCGAACGGACCGCAAAGTGGCCTACACGTTCCCGGATTTCCGCCTCCCGGCCGACCGGCTGAACCCCTCGGTGAAGGTGCTGACCATTCGGGCCGAGGAGCCCACGCCGCTGACCGGCAACTTTGTGAAGGCAGGCCTGGGCAATTACGGCACCTTTTACGGGCGCGGCTATTTCCACAGCACCCGGGATACGGACCACAGCTACGGGGTTGACATCAAGCATGTCAATTCCCTGAATGGGCCGGTGGATGGCAAAAACTCCAGCGTGGCCCAAACCAGTGCCCACCTCATGGGCGAGTTGTACCGCGGCACGGGGGCCTTCGGGGCCACCCTGGATTTTGGCCGGGAGCGGTACAATTTTTATGGATACAACCGGGCCGCCAACGCGCCCACGCCGCCCGCCGCACCCGAAGCCAGCGACATCAAGCAAGTGTTCAACCGCTTTGGCGTGAAGGCCTACGCCCACAATCGTGCTCCCGACCAAGTGCTGCAATACGACGCCGGCATTGGCTACCAGTATTGGGCCGACAACTTTGCGGCGTCCGAAAACAACGTGGTGCTCAACGCCAAGGTGGGGTATGCCTTGGGCGATGCCTCCCGGGTAACGGTGGCCGCCGACGCCTCCTTTATCGCCGACAAAGACCAAGCGTCGGTTTCCGTGCGCCAGCCCGCGCCGCCGCTGCTCGCCCGCACCCGCACCTTCGTGCAAGCCACCCCGGCTTACGAATTCGTGAACAAAAACATTGCGTTTTCGCTGGGGGCCACACTCGGCTATTCTTCCGACACCGCCACCAGCGTAAGCAAGGCCGTGGTTTACCCCGCCGTGCGCCTGGGCTATACCGTCGAACCTGAAAAATTTATGGTGTATGCCGGCTTGGGTGGGGCCTTGCAGCGCGTGACCCGTTACGACCTCAGCACCGAAAACCCGTGGCTGAACCGGGGCCTGAACGTAGCCGATACCCACCGCGGCCCCACTATTTACGCCGGTTTTACTTCGACGCCGGCCCGTGGGCTGGAGTTCAACGCCCGCGCTACCTACGCCCGCGACCGCAACCTGTACTTCTACCTCAACAACGCCATCGACCCTACCAAATTCGACTTGGTGTATGACCAAAACGCCACGGGGGTGTTGAATATTCACGGCGAACTGCTCTACAACGCGGCGGAAAAGTTTCGCCTCGGCACCCGCCTTGATTACAACAAATACGCCTTGAAAAACTTGCCCGAGCCCTTCCACCGGCCCGAGTTTCAAGGGTCGGTTTTCGGCACTTACAATGTTTTCGACAAGCTTATGCTGGGAGTGGAAGGCTACTTTTACTCGGCTAGCTACGGCATTAGCTACCGGCCGGCGGCAACTACCGGCGCGGCGCGCCCGCCCGATTACTACCGGGCCACCGACCCGATTGTGGACCTAAATCTGCGCGCTGATTACCGCGTTACGCCAAAAATTTCCATCTTTGTAATGGGTAACAACCTCGTCAACCAGCAGTACCAACGCTTTTATGCCTATCCGGTAAAAGGTATTAATGTGCTAGGCGGCGCCACTTACTCGTTTTAGGAAGTGAGGTGGGGAGCAACGATTTCAGAGGTGCTTGTACACCAAAATATTGTAGGTTTCAATCCCCTGATTCAACGCAAATAAGTACCGCAGCATGCATCTCGCCGACCACATCCGCCCCCTGCTCCGTGACCACGATTGCGTGATTATTCCGGATTTTGGGGGGCTGGTGGCCGATGCATCGCCGGCCCGGGCCCGGCCCGGCCGGCAGGCCCTCAGTCCGCCTACCAAGCTGGTGGCCTTCAACCAGGCCCTTACCCGCAACGACGGGCTGTTAGTTGATGCGCTGAGCCAACAATTGGGCCTTCCCACTGCCCAGGCCCGCGAGGCCGTGCGCAACGCCGTGGCCACTTTGCAACTGGAACTGGACCAAACCAATCGCACAGAATTGCCGGGCATCGGCATTTTTCGCCGGGCAGTGGGCCGCGGACTGGCCTTCGAATATACGGGCACCGATAATTTGCTGGCTTCGGCATTTGGTTTGCCCGAGTTGGCCGCCCGTCCCGTGCGCGCCGCTGATTCCCGTCCTAAACGGGCTCAGCCCGTTTTGCGCAGCACCGCTGCCCGCCGTTCGCGCTGGGCCCGCGTGTTGCCGGGGGGCATTATTGCCGTGGCCGGAGCACTTCTGCTGCTCCTGAATTACCAAGTTGCGCTCAACGCCGGCTACCTGCCCGCCCAATGGCAAGTGCTACTGCCAACGGTGGCGTGGGCGCAGCCCCAGCCGGCAGCTGCAATTGCAACCGAACCCCAGCAAGCGACCCTGGGCCAGCACGATTTTACCAGCGTTCCTGCTGCTTCGGAAGGCCTGATGCCGGTTGTAATTGCTCCGCTTCCAACCCCTGCGTTGGAAGCGAAGCAGCCCGACGATGCGGCCCCAGGATTGCCCAATCCAGGTCCTGAACGGACGATTTCAAGGAATTCAGCCCCGCGCGGCGTAGTCGCTGCCACACGCAATCCCGTCGCGCGTTCGGTAGCCAACGTGGCTGCTGCGGTGCCAGCTGCCGCCAAAGCGTCCGCCGCCCCGGCTCTTGCCACCACAATTAAAGTGCGTACCGGCCGTTATTACGTCATTGCTGGGGCGTACAGCAGTTTGGCCCACGCCGAGCAGGGCCGGAAGGTGCTGGCCCACACCGGGCACGCCGCCCACATCATTTTGCCGCCTTTCGGTAGCCGGCTGTTTCGCCTCACGGCTGCCGATTACCCCGACTTGGCTTCGGCCCAGCGCGAAGCCCAACGCTTGAGGGTAAGCACGCGCTGCGATTACAATACCCTGAAATTTTAACCGTCTGCATGTCCGTATTCTTCTTGCAAGTGGCTGCTGTCGCAGCCGATACTGCTAATGCCGCTGCTTCCGTTCCTCCACTTGTAAACACGAGCGTACCCGTTATCGACCTTTTGCTGCGCGGCGGCTGGATAATGATTCCGCTGGTGGCGCTGTCCATCCTCTCGGTCTACATCATGATTGAGCGGTATTTTACCATCCGCAAGGCGGCCGGCAACCCCGACGCTTTCATGGCCAGCATCCGTTCGCTCATGGTGAAGGGCGACCTGGCCGGCGCCAAATTGTTGTGTGCCCAAACGGCTTCGCCGTTGGCCCGCATGGTGGAAAAAGGCCTCCGACGCATTGGCTTGCCGCTGAAGGAAATCGAAACCAGCGTCGAAAACGTGGGCAAGATTGAAATTGCCCGCCTCGAGAAAAACATCAGCATTTTGGGCATCATCGCCGGCATCGCGCCCATGATAGGGTTCGTGGGCACCATCATCGGGGTCATCAAGATTTTTTACTCAATTGCCGCTACCAAAGAGTTTGGGATTCCGCAAGTGGCCGACGGGCTGTATGTGAAGCTCGTGACTTCGGCCACCGGTCTTATCGTCGGCATCATTGCCCACGTGGGCTACCATTGGTTGAGCATCCTCGTGGAGCGCATGGTGTTCCGCATGGAAAACTCCGCCATTGAGTTCATGGACATCCTGCAGGACAATTAATTTATGTGAAAGTGTAGAGATGCGGAGATGTGCTGAAACTTTTTTTTGCTAACCTTCAGCGCATCTACCTATTTCCCCAACGCCACACATTCACCTTGAAAAAATGAATCTTTCCCGCCGCCATCGCCTGACCTCACACGTCGAGACCGGGGCCATGAACGACATCATGTTTTTCTTGATGTTGTTCTTCCTCATTGCGTCGACGCTGGTTAACCCCAACGTCATCAAGCTGCTGCTGCCGAACGCCAAATCGAGCAAGCAGGTGATGAAGCAGCCGATTACTGTTTCAGTGGATGCGACCGGGACGTATTTTGTCAACAAAAAGCCGGTCAACCCCGCGGCCGTGGAGTCGGAGTTGGTGGCCCTCATCGGGCCCGCCACGCCTACCACCGAGCAGCCCACCGTGGTGCTGCGCGTCGATAACTCCCTGAACGTGCAAAAGCTGGTGGACATTTTAGAAATCGGCAACCGCCTCAAGCTAAAAATGGTGATGGCCACCCAGGCCCAGCTAGCGGCGGCGAAATAGGACCCGGTGCCCGGATTATCGTATCATTCCCATGGCCATTGATTATCCCGAGCCGCATCGTCGCGAAGCGTTGGTTGGCACCTTGGTGGTGCACGGCCTATTGTTGCTGCTTTTCATCTTCACGGTTTTTAAGGGGCCCAATCCCCCGCTGGCGGCACTGGGCGGCGGCGATGGCGTGGAGCTAAACTACGGCCTGGACGCAGCCGGCTCGGGCGAAGTGCAAAGCCTGGCCACGGCCAACAAGTCGTTGAATCGCGCCGATAGCCGCCCGCCCATCGCCAGCCCTGACCCGCAGCCGCGCTCCGCCGCGGCGGCCACCCCAGACCCCACGCCGCCCGCCCAAGAAAAAATCATCACGAGCGACGCCGAAGAAAGTCCCGTATCGGAGGCGCCGGTGGAAACCCCGGCCCCAGCCAAGGAGGAAGTGAAGGTGGCCCTCAAGCCGAAGCGGCAAGTAGCCGTGGCCTTCTCGCCCAAAGGCAGCGCTACGGGCGGGGGCAACGGCGTGAATGGCACTAGCAACACGCCCACCGGCAATAACAACGGCGACCGGCCCGGCGCCGTGGGCGACCAAGGCGACCCGAACGGCTCGCTGGACGCCAAGGCGTTGTACGGCGCGCCCGGCCGCGGCGGCACCGGTAGCAGCCCTGGCAGCGGGGGCTTGGAAATGAGTGGCTGGGCTATCGCCAATGTGCCCGATATACCCAAACTGGATGACAGTCCCGGCATCGCCCGCTACAAAATCATCATCGACGAAAATGGCGATGTTCAGTCAGTGGTAAAAGTTTCGGGCAGTATTTCAGCCGAGCAGGCAAAAGCAGTGCGTGATGCTTTGCTTAAAGCTTCGTTTCGGAATGTTAATGGCAAAGTAGGCGGAGCGACGGGTTTTTATAATTTCCGGTATTCCGTCCGCTAAAAAGAAGGCACGTCGGATTAAGTCTAGGGGTCTGAAAGTGCCAAGTCTTTACTATGCTTGGTTCGAAGTTTCTTTTGTTCGCTCTCACTATTGTGCTGCATGACCTACCCAGAAACCCTGACTTACCTCTACGAGCAGTTGCCCATGTTTCAACGGGTTGGGGCGGCGGGTTTCAAAAAAGGGTTGGGCAACACACTGGCCCTGGCGGCGGCGCTGGGAAACCCGGAGCGAAAGTTTCGCAGCGTGCACGTGGCCGGCACCAACGGGAAGGGCAGCAGTTCGCATTTGTTGGCAGCGGTGCTGCAGGCGGCAGGCTATAAGGTAGGGCTTTACACGTCGCCGCACTTGCGCGAATTCACCGAGCGCATCCGGGTGAACGGGCAGGAGCTGGCGCCGGAATACCTGGTGCAGTGGGTGGCGCGCTGGCAGCCGTTGTTTGCGGAAGTGGAGCCGTCTTTTTTTGAAATGTGCGTGGCCCTGGCCTTCGCCTACTTTGCAGAACAACGCGTGGACGTGGCTGTCGTGGAAGTTGGGCTCGGGGGGCGCTTTGATTCCACGAACATCATAACCCCGTTGGTTTCGCTCATAACCAACATCAGCTTCGACCACCAGGCGCTCTTGGGCAACACGCTTGCCGCAATTGCCGGGGAGAAAGCCGGCATCATCAAAGCCGGGGTGCCGGTGGTCGTCAGCCAATCGCAGCCGGCGGTAGCTTCTGTATTTGAGGCGGAAGCCAGCGCCCAACTTGCGCACTTGGTTTACGCCGACCGGGTATACCACGCTGCTTTTACCGGATTTCCTTCGCCCGAAACCGGCCAACGCCCGCTTGCCCTCACCCAGCACGGCCGGCCCTATTTGCCCAATGCCGAGCTGGGACTGCCCGGCGATTACCAGCAGCTGAACCTGCCCGGCGTGCTGGCCACGCTTGATGAGTTGCGGGCCCAGGGCTTTCGCATTTCGGAGGCGGCCGTGCGCACCGGGTTCCGGCAGGTGGTGCCGCTCACCGGGTTGCGCGGACGCTGGAGCATTGTTGGCCGGCGGCCGTTGGTAGTGTGCGACACGGGCCACAACGCTGCGGGCCTGGCCATGGTCATGGCGCAGCTACGGGCCACTCCGCACGAACACCTCCATATGGTAATTGGCACCGTGAACGACAAAGACGTGGTTGAAATGCTGGCTTTGCTGCCAGCCGGGGCCACTTATTATTTTTGTGCCGCCGCCATTCCCCGGGCCCTGCCAGCGGCTGCGTTGGCCGAACAAGCCGTTGTGGCCGGTTTAAAGGGTCGGTCGTACGATTCGGTGGCGGCCGCGGTGGCGGCGGCCCGGGCCGCCGCCGGCCCCAACGACGTGGTTTTTATCGGGGGGAGCACCTATGTAGTGGCCGAAGTAGAAGCATTGTACGCTTCATAAGGCGCAGCAAGTGTCCCTTTACTTTTTTCTGCTTGCTCCATTGCCTCGCGTCAAACTCCACCGCTTCACCGACAACGCTTCCCGTCCCGACATCATCGAGCCGGGCAAACCGGAATACGAACAACTGAGTGGTCGCTGGCGAACGGTTTTTTTTCGCGCCCCGCACCCGCTCACGTTGGAAGTGGGCTGCGGCAAAGGGGAATACACGGTGGGCCTGGCGCAGCGCCACCCCGACCGCAATTTTTTGGGACTGGACATCAAGGGGGAGCGAATCTGGCGGGGAAGCACCCAGGCTGCCGAGTTGGGCCTGACCAACGTGGGTTTTGTGCGGATGCGGGCCGAGGCGCTGTCGGCCCAGTTCGGCCCTGGCGAGCTGGCCGAAATCTGGATTACGTTCCCCGACCCCCGGCCCCGCGACCGCGACATCAAGCGCCGCCTGACCTCGCCCCGGTTCCTGGGGTTGTATGAACAATTGTTAATTCCCGGCGGCTGGTTGCACCTCAAGACCGATAACGCTGCATTGTTTGCGTTTACCTTAAACGTTGGCCGCCCGGCCAGGGGCCGTAGTCGAGCGGCTCACCTGGGATTTGTATGCCGAAACCGGGAAGGAATTTGAAGCAGCTCAAGCCATTCAAACGAACTTTGAGGGTAAATACCGGGCGGTGGGTGTTCCGATTAAGTACGTCCGGTTCCGGTTGACTTAATCGACTTCCAGCGCTTCGAACACGGCTTCCAATCGGTCGAAATCGCGCAAGCCGGGCTTCACCTCGTTGCCGGACGGAAACGACAAGCCGGCCAACGGCAGCTGCCGGGCCAGGTCGCGGGCCCGGGCGGGGTGCAGGCCGGGCCCGAGCCAAAGGGCCCGCTGCCGGCCGATTGTGGCCAAGATTTCGATGGTTTCGGCCGAAACGGAGGCGGGCAGCTCCAGTACCCAGCCCGCCGGTGCCTCCAAGACAACTTCGTCGAACGCAGCCGTTAGGGTTTCATAGGGCAGCTCCACGTAAACGGGCGGCGCAATTTCCGCCAAGTCCTCGGCGGTGCGCATGGTGCGCAGCAGCACGGCATCCAGGCCGCATTCGGCCGCCAAGGCATTGATTTCCGGGGCGCTCAATTCGTCGAATTCACCGATTAATTCCACACCCGCAATCCAACCGGCCAGTTCCCTCACGGTTTGAGGATTGAGGTGGCCCGATACGGCCGGGTCGAGCACGAAGGTAAGCTTGTCGGCGCCCATGCCGGCACAATACCGGGCGTCGGACAGGTTGTTGATGCCACGGATGAGAAGGGGAACCAAGTGGGGCACGGAAGGGAAAATAAGACGGGTGGGGACGCACGCGCGGCAACGGCCGGCCCGGCCAAAAGAACAAGCCGCAAATGTAAACCCCCTGGGCCCGGTTGGTTGAATTTGGGGAGTGCGCACGGGCCGTATCTTCGCCTTCATGAACTCAATTCGCCGCGCCCCGTTGTTGGCCCCTTCTTTTCTGGCCGCCGACCTGGCCAATTTGCAAGCTGAAACCGAGCGCCTCGCGGGCAGCGCCGCCGACTGGCTGCACTTTGATGTGATGGACGGCCGTTTCGTGCCCAACATTTCTTTTGGCCTGCCGGTGCTGCAAGCCGTGGCCCGCTACGCCAAGCAACCCTTGGATGTGCATTTGATGATAGAGGAGCCTCAGCATTACCTGGCCGCTTTTCGCGACGCCGGCGCCGCCAACATCACCGTTCACTACGAGGCGTGTCCCCACTTGCACCGCGTGGTGCAGCAGATTAAGCAGCTGGGTTGCCGGGCGGGGGTGGCCCTGAACCCCCACACGCCCGTTGCGGCGCTGGAAGACATTGCCGCCGACCTTGACGTGGTGCTTGTAATGTCCGTCAACCCGGGTTTTGGGGGCCAGGCGTTCATTCCCAACACGCTGAAAAAGGTGGCCATGCTCAAAGAATTACTGCTCGACGCCGGTTCCGACGCGTTGATTGAAGTGGACGGGGGCGTGAGCCTCGACAACGCCGGTCCTTTAGTGGAAGCCGGTGCCGACGTGCTGGTGGCGGGCAATTTTGTGTTCAGTGCCCCCGCCGGCCCCGTAGCCACGCTGGCCCGGCTGCGGGAGCACCTGGCCGCGGGAGAAATGGAAGCAAACTTCGCTGCTCGCAAGCAATAGCCGCCCAGCCCTTCCGTTTCTAGCCTCGTGAAACACTTTTCTGCCTCGCGCCACCCGCTTGCTTTTTCGGTTCTGTTTTTTCCTGGCCGCGTTGCTTTGGCGGCCGGTGTGGTCTTTTTGACGCTTCTATCGCCAGCAAGGTCGTTGGCTCAGGTGCCAGCCGGTGTGGTTGATGCCGCGAAAGCGGGCCTGACAATAAGCGGAACCTTGCGCGACGCAGCGGGGCAACCTTTGGAACTGGCTTCAGTTGGTATTGAAGGGCAACCCGGCGGCGCCAACACCGCCACCGACGGTTCCTTTGTCCTCTCGGTCTCGGCTGCCGGTTCGAACCAATCCGTGGTGCTGGTGGTGCGGCGTTTGGGCTACCTCACGCTACGGCAGCCGCTTCGGCTTCCCGCCGATGCCGCAAAGCCCCTGCGCCTCGTCATGCGCTTAGACACCAAGGCCCTGGGTGGGGTGCGCGTGCTGGGCCGCGCTGACCAGGCCGACACGCGCGAGCAGGTTAGCATCACGCGCCTCGACCCACGGGCCGCGAAAGAGATTCCCTCGCCATTCGGCGATTTCAACGCCATTCTGAAAACCCTGCCCGGCGTGTCCTCCAACAACGAGTTGAGCAGCACCTACAACGTGCGCGGTGGCAATTACGACGAAAACCTGGTGTACGTCAACGGCTTCGAAATTTACCGGCCCTTCTTGGTGACCTCGGCGCAGCAGGAGGGGCTCAGCTTCATCAACCCCGATTTGGTGAAGCAGGTCGAATTTAGCAGCGGAGGGTGGCAGCCGAAGTACGGTGACAAATTGGCCTCGGTGCTGAGTGTCGAATACAAAACGCCCGAAAAATTTGCGGCCTCGCTCACGGGTAGTTTGGTGGGCGGTGCCGCCCACGCCGAAGCCCGTTCGGCCAACGGCCGCGTTAGCTACCTTGCCGGAGTGCGTTACAAAAATGCCCAATACGTGCTCAGCTCGCTTAAGCAGGCTCAGGGCGGTTACAACCCCACTTTTTACGACGCGCAGGCCCTGGTTACCGTTGGGTTGGGGCATACCGACGACCTGCAGCGGACCACGCTGGGCCTGCTCGGGGTGGTGGCCCACAACGATTACCGCTTTGCGCCCGAAACCGGCCAGGCCACTTTCTCGACCGGTACCAATCAGTTTACGCGGGTGTTTATCGGGTACGAGGGGCGCGAGCGAATGCAATTCGATACGTACCAAAGCGGCCTCAACCTCAAGCACGACTTTTCCTCGTCTTTGCAAATGGAATTGCTGGGCTCGGCCTTGGTATCGCGCGAGTTCGAGTTCCGGGACGTGGAAGCTGCCTATACATTTGCGGAAATCAACCGTGACCCGACTTCGCGCGATTACAATCAAGCAGTGCGCCAGCGTAACATTGGGTCGCAGTTCAAGCACTCGCGCAACTTTCTTACTGCTCGTATTTTTACGGCGGAAACCCGGGGGCGGTGGTCGCCCAGCGGTGCCCACACGGTGCGCTGGGGCGCTAAAATTGGCCGGGAAAAGATTACGGACGCCCTCGACGAATACAGTTTCGCCGACTCGGCCGATTTTGTGCCCGATGCCCGCCGCTTGCGTTTGCGCTCGGACCTGGGCCTGCTCAGCACCCGCAGCCAGGGCTTTGTGCAGGACACCTGGCGGTTGGATTCCTTGCGAACCCTCACCTACGGGGTGCGGGCCCATTACTGGACCACCAACGGCCAACTAGTTGTTAGCCCACGGGTGCAGTTTTCGCAGGTTAGCCGCCGGCACCCCAACCGTTCTTTCAAGGCGGCGGTGGGGGTGTATTACCAACCGCCCTTTTACCGGGAACTGCGCGACCAGCAAACCGTGCAGCTGGGCGTGCAACAGGCGTATCTCAACCCCGAGTTGCGGGCCCAAAAGTCTTACCACTTCATTGTGGGCAAGGAAATTGCCTTTCAACAATACGGTCGTCCTTTCAAATTTTCGGCCGAAGCCTACTACAAATACCTCACCGATGTGGTGCCGTACGATATAGACAACGTACGGCTGCGGTATTTTGCCAAAAACAACGCCCGCGCCTACGCCGCCGGCTTCGACACCCGGCTCAGCGGGGAATTCGTGAAAGGTGCCGAGTCTTGGTTCAGCCTTGGGGTGCTCACCACGCGGGAAAATGTCGATGGAGATTCTGTTAACACCACCGACGGCAATGGGGCCAAAACCGGGCGCGAGCCCAAGGGTTACATTCGCCGGCCCCAGGACCAGCGCCTGAACGTGGGCGTATTTTTTCAGGACCACTTCCCCAACAATCCTTCGGTGCGGGGCTACGTCAACCTGGTTATTGGAACGGGCCTTCCCTTCAGCCCCCCCAATGCCCCCGACCTGCGCGGGACCACCGCCCTCGAACGTAGCTACAAGCGGGTGGACTTGGGATTTTCAAAAGTCATCGGCTTGAAAAACGATTCCGCTCCGAAAGCTCATTACTATAGTTTCGAAAGCCTGTGGCTGGGGCTGGAAATTCTCAACGTACTAGGGGCCAATAACGTGGCCGGCTACAGCTACTTGCAGGACGTGAACGGCGTTACCTATTCGGTGCCCAGTTACCTTTCGCAACGCTTGGTTAATTTGCGTTTGATAGCCCGATTTTAGCCCAACAAAGACTTCTTAAATTGATTTCTTTGAGTTCTGTGAGAGCAAAACCGGCAAACGGAAGCGCTTTAATTGACCGTGCGTCCAAACCTTTGGCCCTGCATTTGGGTATGGGACCTGCAAACCAGAATTTATGCGGTCGGTGCTGGCCGTTTGGTTTTCCGTTTTACCTTTGTGCCCGATGACCCGAATGGCTTTCCCGACCAATGCTATTGCCAAGACTTCGCCGGCTTTTTGCGTGGCGGCGTTCCGGACCGTAGTTGTGGGCGTGCATCATCACCGCCATCTGTGGGGGGCCGGGCTGTGCGCCGGGTGCTGAGCTAGCATCCGCCACCCGCGCCTCCACCGCCGCGCCCCGGGGTGTGCCTGCGCCGGGTTCTTTTCTTAATTGCGGGTAATGACCTTGCCAGCCCTGCGGGCGGCCGGGGGTGTAGGTGCGCTCCCTGGGAGTCTTTGCCCATCTGTTTTCTAGTATGCTCCGTTTAGCCATTCAAAAGTCCGGCCGTCTTAGCGAGGACTCGCTGCAACTCATCCGTGAGTGCGGCATCAACTTCATCAGCAGTTCGTACAAGCTGAAAACCGAAGCCACGAATTTTCCGCTCGAAATCCTGTTCCTCCGCGATGATGACATTCCCGGGTACGTGCAGGACGGCGTGGCCGACCTTGGCATCGTGGGCCAGAACGTATTGGTCGAAGCCGGGTATGCGGCGCTGGAAGTCGAAGCCTTAGGGTTCAGCAAGTGCCGCTTGAGCTTGGCCGTGCCCCGGGCCGATGCTTACGCGTCGGTGGCGGCACTGCAGGGCAAAAATATCGCCACGTCGTACCCCAACATTCTGGGGCGCTACCTGGCCGAGCACGGCGTGCAGGCGCACTTGCACACCATCAGCGGCTCGGTGGAAATTGCGCCCAGCATCGGGTTGGCCGAAGCCATCTGCGACATTGTGAGCAGCGGCTCGACCCTGCTCGGCAACGGCTTGCGCGAAGTAGAAACCGTGTTTCGGTCGGAGGCGGTGCTCATTGCCCAGCCCAAGCTTTCGGCTGCGCAAACGGAATTATTGGCCCAACTGCAGTTCCGGATGCAAGCCGTGCGCCGGGCCAGGTGCAGCAAATACATTCTGCTCAACGCCCCCGTTGCGGCCCTGGATGAGGTGCGCCGGTTGCTGCCGGGCATCAAGTCGCCCACAGTTACGCCCCTGGCCGAATCGGGCTGGGTTTCGGTGCAGTCCGTGGTGCAGGAAGACGATTTCTGGCACATTACCAGCCAACTCAAAGCCGTGGGAGCCGAAGGCATTTTGGTGCTTCCCATCGAGAAGATGATTGCCTAGCCCATTCCGTAATGCAAGTATATCGCAACCCCAGCCCCGACACCTGGCCCGCCCTGCAACAGCGTCCCGCCGCCGCCCAAGGCGCCGACGTAGTTGCCCGCGTACGAGGAATTTTTGACAGAGTGCGCGCACACGGCGATGCGGCTTTGTTGGAACTAGCCACCGAGTTGGACGGTGCTTCGCTCACCGATTTACTGGTTTCAGAGGCCGAGTTCGCAGCTGCCCCCGCGCAAGTGCCGGCCCAATTGCAAGCGGCTATTGGGCAGGCCCGGGCCAACATTGAGGCTTTTCACGCCGCGCAACGCGAGCCCGAATTGCGTTTGGAAACCATGCCTGGCGTGGTCTGTTCGCGGCGGGCCGTGCCGGTGCAGCGCGTTGGCCTGTATGTGCCGGGCGGCACGGCGCCCCTGTTCAGCACCCTGCTGATGCTGGGTGTGCCGGCCCGTCTCGCCGGCTGCGCCGAAGTGGTGGTGTGCACGCCCCCGCAAGCCGACGGCTCGGTGAGCCCGGTTATACTTTACGTGGCCCAACTGCTCGGCATCACGAAGGTGGTGAAGGCCGGCGGGGCGCAGGCCGTTGCGGCGTTGGCGATGGGAACTGCCAGCGTGCCGGCGGTCGATAAAATTTTCGGTCCCGGCAACCGTTACGTCACCGCGGCCAAACAATTGGCTGCCGCCGAGTGCAGCGTCGCCATTGACATGCCCGCTGGTCCTTCGGAGGTGCTCGTGATTGCTGACGCCAGTGCCAATCCGGCGTTCGTCGCCGCCGATTTATTGTCCCAAGCCGAGCACGGCCCCGACTCGCAGGTGGTGCTGCTCAGCACTTCCAATGCCCTCATCGAACAGGTCATTGCCGAACTTGAGCGCCAGCTAGCCGCCTTGCCGCGCCGCGGGGTGGCCGCCTTGGCCTTGGCCAACAGCCGGGCAGTATTGCTCGCCAACAGTGCCGAAATGCTGACTTTTTCCAATCAGTACGCTCCCGAACACCTCATTTTGGCTACCGATGCTGCCGATGCGCTGGCGGCTCAGGTGACCAATGCCGGGTCGGTTTTCCTGGGGCACCTCACCCCCGAAGCCGTCGGCGACTACGCCTCGGGCACCAATCACACATTGCCCACCAGCGGTTATGCCCGGCAATACAGCGGCGTTTCGCTGGATGCATTTTTGAAGAAAATTACGTTTCAGCGCTTGTCTGCCGTCGGCTTGCACAACGTGGGCGCGGTGGTCGAAACCATGGCCGAAGCCGAAGGGCTGGCCGCGCACGCCCGGGCAGTATCCATCCGCCGGCAAGCCTTGGCCGAGGACATTTCGACGTCCGTTGCGTCGTTTCCGGTTGCGGCGGCCAGCCCGTACGCCGGTTTAATCCGCCCAAGCGTGGAACGCATGCTGCCGTATTCGTCGGCCCGCGACGAGTTTGAGGGCTTGGCTCCGGTTATGCTCGATGCCAACGAAAACAGCTTGGGGTCGGTGGGGCCGCATAATTTCAGCCGCTACCCCGACCCCCATCAGCGGGCCATCAAAACGCAATTGGCGCAGCTGAAGGGCGTTTCCGCAACCCAGATTTTTCTCGGTAACGGTTCCGACGAAGCTATTGACTTGTTGGTGCGCCTGTGTTGCACCCCGGGCCAAGACAGCATCGTGGTGTGCCCACCGACATACGGCATGTACGAGGTTGCCGCTACGTTGAACGACGTGCGCGTGGAGCGCCTGCTTCTCTCCCCGGATTTCCAGCTGCCTGCAGCGGCCGCCCAAACCCTGGTTGCTTCCACAGCTAAACTCTTGTTTTTGTGCTCGCCCAACAACCCCACGGGTAATTTGCTGGCAGTCGATGCTATGGAGGAGATTTTGACAAATTTCAGGGGCATCGTCATCATCGACGAAGCTTATGCCGATTTTGCTGTCGCGCCTAGCTGGGTTTCCCGGCTGGCTGAATTTCCCCGCCTGGTGGTGCTGCAAACGTTTTCGAAGGCCTGGGGATTGGCCGGACTCCGGCTGGGAGTGGCCTTCGCCGCGTCCGCACTCGTTGCTTATCTTGATAAAATAAAGCCTCCTTACAATATTTCAGCCGCCACTCAACAGCACGCCTTGGCTGCTCTTGCTGCCGCATCCCGGTTGGCTGACCTCCGTGCCGAATTGCTTGCCGGCCGCTCGTGGCTGGCCCACCATCTTGAACAGCTCCCGCTCGTGGCCCGGGTTTATCCTTCCGATGCCAACTTTCTTCTGGTTCGGTTTACAGCCGATGCGACCGGCATTTACAATCAGCTACGGGCCAGAGGCATTGTGGTCCGCAACCGCACCACTCAGCCTGGGTGCGCGGGTTGCCTACGCCTCACCGTGGGCACGGCTGCTGAAAACGAACGGTTGATGGAATCGTTAACCCAAATCGACATTGAAGTAAAGCAAGCCTCCATTTCGGCAGTGGCACGCTGATTGGTGGCGGCTAATCCAGCACAACAGAGCCTAAACACCACGCACCTTACCTCCGTTTTGAAAAAAGCCCTTTTTATTGACCGCGACGGCACCATTTTAGTGGAGCCTCAGCCGAGCCAGCAGATTGACAGCCTGGAAAAAATGGCTTTCGTGCCCGGGTGCATCAGTGCCTTGGCCCGCATCGCCCGCGACCTGCCCGAATTCGAACTTGTGCTCGTTACCAATCAAGACGGTCTGGGCACGGCCAGTTTTCCCGAAGAAACCTTTTGGCCTCCTCACCGGCTCATGCAAACTATTTTGGCGGGTGAAGGCATTCACTTTGCCGCCGAGCACATCGACCGCAGCTTCCCTCACCAAGGTTTGGCCACGCGCAAGCCCGGGACCGGTCTGTTGGGCGACTACTTGAATCCGGTCAACGGGTACGACCTGGCGCACTCGTTCGTAATCGGTGACCGCCTCACCGACGTGGAACTGGCCACCAACCTCGGTGCCCAAGCCATTCTGATAGGAGAGGGCCCTAACTCTGGGGCTGCCTTGACCACCACGAGTTGGGAAGCCATCTACCGTTTTTTGCGGTACCCGGCTCGCGTAGTTGTTGTGGAGCGCAACACCAACGAAACTCAGGTCGCCGTGCGGCTGAACCTTGACGGCACCGGCCAGACTGATATTCACACGGGCATTGGGTTTTTTGACCACATGCTGGAACAGCTGGGGCGGCACAGTGGAATTGATTTATTCATAAGTGTAAATGGTGATTTACACATTGATGAACACCACACAGTAGAAGACACGGCTTTGGCGTTGGGCACCGCCTTTGCCGAAGCATTGGGTGATAAAAGGGGCCTCACGCGCTATGGTTATTTGCTTCCCATGGACGAAGCCTTGGCCCAGGCGGCGATTGATTTTTCGGGTCGTCCCTGGTTGGTTTGGGATGCCACGTTCCAGCGCGAGCGGGTAGGAGACCTACCCACTGAGCTGTTCTTTCATTTCTTTAAATCGTTTACGGACAACTCCCGGGCAACGTTGAACATAACCTGCACCGGTGAGAATGAGCACCACAAAATCGAAGCCATTTTTAAAGCCGTGGCCAAAGCAATCAAAATGGCTTTGCAAAGGGACGATTCGGCTGCTATTCCCAGCACTAAAGGCACGTTATAATTTTGGCTTAATACAAATGTATAATTAGCGCTGCTTTACTAACGCTACAAAAGGGTTATGGAAATTGCTGTTGTTGACTACAAGGGCGGGAACGTTCAATCGGTGTTGTTTGCACTCGAACGCTTGGGAGCGAAGCCCCTGCTGACCGCCGACCCGGAATGCCTGCGTCGTGCCGACAAAGTATTGTTTCCAGGTGAGGGGGAGGCTTCTTCTGCCATGGAAGCTTTGCGAGCTTCGGGCCTTGATTTGGTCTTGCCGACTTTAACGCAGCCTTTTTTGGGCATTTGCTTGGGGATGCAGCTGCTAGGTCAGCACAGCGAGGAAAACGACACCAATTTGCTGGGCTTGCTGCCATTCGCAGTGCAGCGTTTCCTACCGGACGGTGTGCATAAAGTGCCACACATGGGCTGGAACAACTTGCTAGACCTCAAAGGTCCGCTGTTTGAAGGGCTTAGTCCCGCCGACCACGTTTACTTCGTACACAGCTACTTCGTTCCTGTTGGAGCGTATACGACTGCGCAAGCACGTCACCCAACGCCTTTCAGTGCAGCGGTGCAGCACCGTAATTTTCACGGCGTGCAGTTTCACACCGAGAAAAGCGGGGCGGTTGGCACCCGCATCCTGGCCAACTTTTTGGACCTTTGACACTTATTTATCCGCCCAAGTACTGTGGACATAATCCCTGCCATTGACATAATAAACGGGCAGTGCGTGCGCCTGAGCGCCGGAGACTTCGCACGCCAGACCACCTACGATGCCGACCCTGTGGCCGTGGCCCAGCGCTTCGCCGATGCCGGTTTGCGCCGCCTGCACTTGGTCGACTTGGACGGGGCACGGGCCGGTCATCCCGTAAACCTCGCCGTTCTGGAAGCCATTGCTCAGCATACGGCGTTGGACATCGATGCCGGAGGCGGCATTCAAAGCGACGAAGCCTTGGCTCAAGTTTTAAATGCCGGGGCTGCGCACGCAACGGCGGGTAGCTTGGCCGTACGGTCACCCGCCACGGTGCAGCAGTGGTTGAACCAACACGGTGCAGGTACGATTTTTATCGGTGCCGATTTCAAAGGCGACCGGATTCTCATCAACGCGTGGGCTGAGCAGAGTCCGGCAACTTTGCATGGGTTTATTTCAGATTTTCTGGCGGTTGGTGCCATGACATTCATTTGCACCGATATTGGCAAGGACGGACTTTTGCAGGGTCCCTCGCTTGCGACTTACCGGGATCTGGTGCGGCAATTCCCCCTTGCGCAATTTGTAGCCAGTGGGGGCGTGACTACCGTTAATGATTTGGAATTACTGAGAGAAGCCGGAATGCACGGGGCAATTATTGGCAAAGCCCTTTACGAAGGCACCATACGATTGCCGGACTTGCTTCCTTTCCTATGATTTTTCTTAAGCATTTTTTGATGTTTAATTGCCATTCAAATGATTAAAAAGCGTTTAATTCCTTGTTTGGACGTGCGCGACGGCCGTACCGTTAAAGGAATCCAGTTCGAAGGCCTGCGCGATGCCGGCGACCCGGTGGCCTTGGCGGAACGGTACGCCCGCGAAGGGGCCGATGAACTGGTTTTCTTGGATATTACCGCCACCAACCAGCGTCGCCAACCCTTTACCGATTTGGTTCGAAACGTCGCCCGGGTTTTGGACATCCCCTTTACTGTGGGTGGCGGTGTTGGTTCGGTGTCCGATGTTGAAGCGTTGTTGTTAAGCGGGGCCGACAAAGTTTCCATCAATTCGGCTGCGCTGGCTCGACCGGAATTCATCAGCGATTTGGCGCATCGGTTTGGGTCACAGTGCGTGGTGGTGGCCGTGGACGCCCGGTTGATAGGCACTGAATGGCAAGTAATGACGCGGGCCGGTACGCAAGGCACCGGGCGCGAGGCCGTGGCATGGTGTCGGGAAGCTGCCGACCGGGGAGCGGGCGAGCTGCTGCTTACGTCTATGAGCCACGACGGCACCAAGTCCGGTTTTGCATTGAACTTGACCCGCGCTGTGAGCGACGCAGTGTCGGTTCCGGTCGTTGCTTCAGGAGGAGCCGGCCAACCCTCCGATTTTACCGCTGTTTTTACAACTGGCGGTGCCGATGCGGCGTTGGCAGCTAGCATTTTTCATTTTAACGAAACGGCTCTGTCCTCACTTAAGCACTATTTGCACGCAGCGGGTATTGCAATCCGTCTATAATAAAACTTAAACGCTAACCTTTAGCGCCGCTTATGATACCTTCCGTAGAAGTTCCGCGGTTCCTGAAATTTGATACTCGCACGGGTTTGGCACCTGCAATTGTGCAAGATGCGGAATCCGGACAAGTGCTGATGTTGGGTTATTTCAACTCGCAGGCGTGGGAGAAAACGCAGCGTGAAGGCCGGGTCACGTTTTTTTCCCGGTCCAAAAATCGTCTTTGGACCAAAGGTGAAAGCAGTGGCAATTTTCTAGCGGTGGTGAGCTTGCACGTTGACTGCGACTCCGACACGGTGCTCGTACGCGCAGTACCCGCCGGACCCACATGCCACCGCGGGACCGTGAGTTGCTTCGAGCAACCTGAACAAACTTATGAACCAAGTGCGTTGGTTGGCTTTTTAGCGACTCTTGAGCGGTTAATAGTAGAACGTTACCTGTATCCCATGCGTGCGCCAGCATCTTATACCGTTTCATTATTTAAAAGCGGAATAGCTAAGATTGCACAAAAAGTGGGAGAGGAAGCCGTTGAAACTGTCATAGACGCAGTCGCTGGCCACAAAGAGACGCTTCCGGGCGAGGCAGCGGACTTGCTATATCATTTGCTGGTGTTACTCGTAGCCTCGGGAATATCGCTTGCTGATGTTATTGTAGTGCTGCAGCAGCGCCATCAAAATTCAAGTACTCGGCACCTTCATTGAGTGCTAGCAATTTGTATTTAGCCCAATTTTATGCTTTGCGAAGTGGTTGTTAATAAAATTATCGCTTGGGAATTCGTATATGTTAGAGGATTTATAAAATGCACACGAGCGCATCAATTGGTATGGCACTGTTCAGTATGTGAGCGGAAGCACACTGTCAGCTTAAAACAATTTTTTTAATCTATATGTAATTGACGTTTAATTTTATCCAGTAATGCATACGCAATACTAAGGTCGGCTTTTTCGGTTATAGTTAAGAGCGTGTTAACGCCAGGTCCACTAATTTGGATTTGAAAATATTTTTCCTGTTGAAATGATGGATATGTTTTGCCAGAATTTTCACCAGCTAAATTCTTTTTGTTTGATGCCAATGAGGTTGATTCTGTGTTTGTGACTTGCTTGTTTTCGCCAGTCGTTCCAGCAGTTGTAGTGGTAATTACGTATGATTCATCATTGAACAAACCGAACAAGCTTGTGATAGGGTTATCCTTTTCTCTGTTTGAATTGTCTGGTGTCGATAATGTGGGGTCATAAGTCGAGTGACTGTTTTTTAACCCTGCATCAAAATCTAGTGGTGTTACAGAGGGATTTGGGCGGACTGATGTGCTTGGTAATACTTGGTTATCATCAATCTCTGATTCCATTTGTGTCGTTTGCGGGGGGGTATTCATGACTTTTCCCCGATATTTATGTCGTCTTGATAGGTCATCGATGTCAGTAATAATATTTTGTTCGTTTAAAATATTTACCATCCTGCTGCCTTCGACAAAGGCTTTTGCTACCCCTTGCGCATTAATTTCTTCCACTCCAAATTCTCTTATTAGTATTACATCTAACATTTGGATGGGTAATTCCTTTGATCTGAATTTTCTGCAAAGTTGTGTGAATAGGGGGGGGGTCAAAAAAGCTTCGCGGTGGAAAACAATTTCCTCTTGTTTGTCATAGGCATGCTTGATGCGTTTAAATAATGTGGTGGTGGTGATAAGATCTCTTTTGCTTGTAACCAATCCAAATTTAACTGCCGAGCCAATGATGGCTTTGAAGGAGCCACTCACTTTGCGATTTAGCTTGTTAGCAGCTGTTTCGATTGCACATTTACCCCCTGTGTCATCTGTGATTTCAGCGAGTTCCCAAGCACTTGTATATGATGTTCTGGGGTAATCAATTAGCTTTGGCATTTTATTTAGGTTTTGTGTGAAGCGAAAGTTTAAGTAATTTGATTGGGAACGGCTCGATAATAAAATTATAATAGTATAAAAAAGTTTATCAAACTGTTCATTTATTTACTTTTAATTACTCATAAATAGCTTATGGTGTGTACATGCACTTTTATTACTAGTGCGAATCCGAAAATTACTAAGATACTGTTGCTGCAAAAGTTACAAACCTGTGTTTAA
>Ga0123336_10000375_pt1 | contig 45657 bp, 37 predicted proteins | sample SSSSmetaG_FD_96466 | JGI IMG/M metagenome (GOLD analysis project Ga0123336, IMG submission 96466) | Glacier valley bacterial and archeal communities from Borup Fiord, Nunavut, Canada, to study Microbial Dark Matter (Phase II) - ​SSSS metaG | ecosystem: Environmental > Aquatic > Freshwater > Ice...
CCGTGGCGAAGCCAAGAGCCGGTTGGAGGTCCGCGTGTATCCCCACATCGGCAATCGGGCGGCGGCATCGCTCGAAGTGACCGATATGGAAGCGCTCCGCGATCTGCTGTTGAAGAAATACAAAGGCTCGTCGGTCAAGTCGACGCTGGCGGCGATCTCGAAGATGTACAATTGGGGCAAGCGCGCCAAGCTCGTGAGCTGCGACAACCCAGTCAGCGGTTGCGTGCGGCCCGAGGTTGCCGAATCGGTCGACTACTTCACTGCCGAGGAAGTGCAGAAGCTCCTAGGCCATGCGGAAGAGCACCACCCCGACCTTCACCCCATGATCGCGACCGCTGTCTACTGTGGCTTGCGCAAGGGTGAGCTCCTGGGGCTCCGCTGGCGAAATGTCCACCTCGACGCCAAGCGTATCGATGTTCTCCACAGCTACGACGGCGCACCGAAGAGCGGCAAGGGTCGCCACGTCCCGATCAATCCCGAGCTGGCCACCATCTTGACGCAGTGGAAGGCGAGGGCCCCTGAGAACGCGCTAGGGCTCGTCTTCCCAGTCAACGGCACCTTGGCCACCGAAGACCAGGATCTAGGCTTCGCGGCTGTGGTGAAGGCCGCCAAGTGCCATGTACCAGCCAAACCGTGGCACGCATGCCGGCACACCTTCGGCAGCCACTTCATGATGGCGCGCGGCAACATTCTCAGCCTGCAACGCATCCTTGGCCACAGCACGCTGGTGATGACCATGCGATACGCCCACCTGGCCCCCGACTTCATGGCCGATGAGGTGGGCCGGATGTCCTTCGTCCCGCGAGTCGCCGGCATCACGCCTATCACCGATGGTGGACGCGATACGGACAAACTAGCGGACGCGGTCAGTGGCTAAAAGCTGCGACCAAAAGTCGTCTCGTCGTCGCTGTGCCCGGGACGAGAGTCGAACTCGTACGCTCTTTCGAACGGAGGATTTTGAGTCCTCTGCGTCTGCCATTCCGCCACCCGGGCGGGTGGAGCCGACATAAGTACTTGTTCGGGCACCGGTTCGTCAACGGCGATCTGATGCCTTTTGGCGGCGACGCCTGGTCGAAGGACACGACTGCAGATGCCGAAGCAGCGACAACCGCGTCTGGGGCCGGCTCACAGCATCTCCACGTTTTCGGCCATGGTGTTGAGGATCTCTTGGAAGCTCGCGTCGGTATAGAACGCGGCGCCAGCGTCGTGAACCCTGAAGCTCTGGAACCGCTGTAAGCCTTGCAGGCACTCTTTCAAGTCCTTGAGCACGCGGACGACTCCGTAGCCTTGCGCTTGCGCGTCGCAACGCATCTCGAGTTTAGTGAAGGCGCCATCGTCCTTACGACTCGCGGTCAGGAGAAAGCCGTAGCCCGGACCCCAGCTCAGGCTGCGTAGGCGGCTCGATTGGGGACGGTTCACGATCGGCGCGTAGAAACCGCCGCCATCGACGGCAGGACCGGTGATGCACAGATCGGTCAGATGGGGCCCGCGGGCGATCAGCTCAGCGACGCCGGCTGGTGTGGCGCGACTCCAGCGGGCCATGCGCAGCTCGAGCTGCGTGATGGCCGTCATGCCGAGCACCGTCGTCACCGCCTCGTGCTCCACCATCTCGCGGTCATGAGGCAACACCAGCTCGATGGCGCGAAGGCGCGGCGGCAAGCGGATCTTGGCCAGCTTTCGGACCGCGGGCTCCGTCACCCCACGCGCCTCGTGCAACGCCACCATCGCCTCGGTGATCAGCGCCGCGCCCTGGAACCGAATGCGCTCGAACGTGGCCCAATCGGGCCGGATACAAGACGCCTCGACCTGATAGAGCTTGGCCATCTTGGTCTTGGTGGCGACGGGAAACCCGCGACGCCATTCGGTCTCTCCGATGACGATGTCGGCCGCCAGTGGACCGAGCCAGGCGCTTTGATGCGCCTTCAATAGCGCCTTTTCACGTTTTTCCGACGCGGGCGAGCCCCGACCCGCCTCGCGCTCGAGCTGCAGCGTGATGAGCTCGCCGCGCGGATCCCCGTGTTCGCCGAGATAATCGGCATACACGGCGCGCCGTTCGTCGGAGCCCGGATCGGCATAGATGGCACGCAGAAACGCATCCGCGTCGAGAATCGGCGCCGCGGCGGCCACCGGATCCGGTGCATCAGCCAGCATCGCACGCACCGCGACGACGTCTTCCACCGACGGATCGGCGAGCGCCGCACGCTCGCGCCAGGCGGCATCGACCTTGTCGAACCGCGCGCGGTCGTCCAAGGACATGTAATCCTCACTCCGCACATCGAGCGCAGCCTCCAGCTCGGCGGCTTGACTGACGTCGCCGTGCCGCAACAGCACCTTGACCGCGCGCACATAGCCCTTGTCGCTCCACCCTTTTATCGGCCCACGCAACGCCTCGAAGATGGCGACGGCAACGCGCGGATCGGGCGGCATGGCCAACAGCTCGTCGAGCCGCGGTATTGCCAGCCTGGAAGGTCCCACCGCCATGACCTGTCGCAGCGACACCAGCAGCCGCCCGACGTCCGCCGGCCGCTTGAGCCGCGCCAGCTCGACCCAGTCGCGCAGCGCGTTCTTCTGCGGCAGCGACGGCACTGGCGGCAGGGAGCGCGTGGCGCGATCCGACACTTCTTGAATCAGCGCCGCCAGCACCGGCGAGCGCGTCCGGTCCCACTCTTTGAGCATCAGACCCAACGCCTGATCAAAATCGCCGAGGCCGAGCCCTCGTTCGACCGCGCTGCGAATCTCGTACATCGGTGCACGCTAGCGCAGACTGGCTCCCGCCTTCAAATAGTACGACCAGTAGCCCTGCAGGCCCTGCCACTCCGACGCCAGCTCGCCGAGCTGACTGGTGGAAAGCGGGCGGCGATAGGCGGCGCTGATGCTGTCGGCGAGCTGCGTCTCGGCGCCAGCGATGCTCTCGACACGACCCATGGCGCGCAACAGCACGAACGCCGCCGACCACGGCCCGATGCCGTCGATGGCCAGCAACCAGCCGCGCACTTTGTCGACGGGACCGCGACGCAGAAAGCCTTCGTCGACGGCCAAAAACGCGTCGATCACTGCGCGCACCCGCCGCGCCTTTTGCGCATGACCGAGAAGCACCGTCAGCGCGGCCTCGTCGACACAGCGCAGATCGCTAGCCTCGGGAAACGCCGGCAGCTCGCGGTCGTCGACGGTGATGCTGCCGCCATGCGCCGCCACCAGACGATCCTTCATGCCGCGCGCGACGGAACGCGCACAGCGCTGGCCGAGCACCGCCCACACGGCGCCCTCGAACGGCGTGGTCAGCCGCACCTGATGCAGACCATGCAGCCGACGCACGAAGGGCGCCACGACCTCATCCTCGGCGGCGCGGGCATAGAACTCGTTCAGATCGTCGTCGAGGCTCAGAAACGATCGCGCCCAGTCGAGCGCGCGGGTCCTCGTCGCCGTCGACAGCGGCCGGACCGACGACAATGTCACCGCGATGCCACCATCGCACGCCGACAGCTTGGCGCCGATGACGACACCGTCGAGCTTCACCGCCTTCCAGATGGTGGTGCGGTCGATGTGCTGCTCGCCCGCCATCGGCGAAAACGCCGTCAAAAAGGCAAGCGAGCGGGCAAAGTCAAACGGCTGGATCGCGGCTAGCTGACAGGTCGTGGTGTGCATGACGCCAATGTGCCGACGTGGATTGACAGCCTTTTGTCAGGTTTCAAACTTGTCGCGCAAACTGGCCTGCAAAAACCGTCCGCCCACGAGGCCGGCCGCGTATTCCCACAGCTCCCGCCGCCGTCGCAACAGCACGCCGAGCGCACGCGGTGTACACAGCGGGCCGAGCTCCAGATAGCCGAGATCGTCGAGATAGAGCAACATCCAGAACAGCACCTCGCGCTCGCGGGCACCGGGCTGTAACGCCGCGCGAAAGCGACAAGAAATGCCGAACGACTGCCAGCTCTCGTGCCCGGTCACCACCCGCCACAGCACCCAATCGGGAACGATGAGGCGCAGATCCCAGTCGTCCCAATTCGTCGGCCGCTCGAGGCTGAGCCGGCCACGATCAAACCGGGTCCACAGGGTCCCGGCCGAGAGATCCCAGCGCACCGACAAGGTCAGCCGACGCCGCAATGGCCAAGGCGCGCGTGCCCAGAACGCCCGGAACGCCGACGCAAAAGCCGCCGGCAACGCGCCTTCTGGGACCACCTCCGCCGCCGCCAGCGACGCCAGCTGCGGCGCATGACGCACGGCATAGGCCTCGATCATTCGCGGCTTGTCGGCCCAATCCACCGTCGAGCGCCGCTCGCGCCCGTCGCGCGGCGTCCAGACATCGCCCGGATCGAGCGCCCACCCGACGGCACCCGTCTCGCCAGCGCGCGCCAACAACCCCGACGGCGACACGATGCGCGCATTGAGCCCGCGCAGCTCCTCCGACAGAAAACAGAACATGCTGGCGAAGGGCGCAAAGGCCTTTGGCCCGATGACGCGCACCTTGTCCAGGAAACCGTCGAAGCGCCGCTGATCGTCCCAATCCGGCCGCTCACCGACGGGAAGGTCATACACCACGGGATAGGCTTCGGCGTTGGCGAACGAGGCCAGGAGGAGGTCAATCGGCCCATGGCGATCCAGGATCTGTTGCAGCGCGCCCTTGCGATGAAGAGCATCGTTGAGATCGAGCAGCGTGGCTTCTTCGTCGCTGATCACGAGCGCCGTGTCATCGGCGCGATACTGATAGCTGGTGAGCTCGAGCGGGCCGAGGCGCACCGGCTCCCCATGACGCAGCTCGCGCACGTTGGAGAACCCGAGTGCGCGCAGCCGTTGCAAGAACCGCGGCCGCAAGAAACGTCCCACCCAGATAGGCGTCGAACGCGGCAGCAAGGCCAGCGTCGCTGGGTGAAAATGATCGGCGTGCTCGTGGGTCAGGTACACCGCATCGAGCGGCGGCAGCGACGCCCCTTGCAGCACCGGTGCCGGGAACTGCCACCACGACGACAGATAGGTCGGCCCGTCGAGCCAAGGATCGGTCAGGAGGCGCGTGCCGCCGGACTCGATGAGCAAGCAGGCGTGAGCGACGTAGGTGACGCGCATCAGCGCTGCCCCGAAAAATGCAGAGCCAGGCCCTCAAAATCAATCGTGCCACCGACGAAACAGCCGGCATCGAGGCGTGGCGCGCTGAACTGCTCGTCGCGATCGGCGATCACGCAGCCGGGCGCCACCTGGGCCCGCAGCTCGGCGCGCAAAAAGTTGCTGGTGCGCGGATCGATCACCACCCAACGATACGCCGTTGGCACCGTCAGCTCACGTTCCGGACCGTCGACATTGAGCGCCCGACCAGGGACCGTTCGCCAGCCGTGCGCGCTGGCCAGCGTCAAGGCGCCGTGCTTGTTGAGGCTGAAGATCCGCTGGGTGTAGAACAGCGCGATCTCGATGTGCGCGTCGAGGATGGGAAACTGTCGCAAGATGGTCGGGTCGGGAAAATCGGAGATGACCAGCACCTCGTCCCCCGGCACCCGCACCCGCTCCCACATGATCTCGCTGCGGGTTTCGCGACTGACCACCTCGGCCACCGTCGGCAACATGAACGTGCGCCCGAGGCCGTAGGGCAGAAACAAGAAGAGGCCAAGCTGCCCGAGCGCCAGCACCGATGTCCAGATCGCCGCTCGTCGCCCGTCGCTGCCGGGCCGAAACAAGACCATCGCCACATACACCGACGCGGGTGGCACGAGCCCCGACAGATATCCCGCTTCGGCGCACAGCACGAGCACATAGAACGCCACGGCTGGCAGCGCCATCGTCAACAGCACCACACCGGCGCGACGTTCGGTCGGCTCTGCATGTCGCCCGCGTCCCACAGCCCACACCACCACCGCCAAACCGAGTGCCAGCACCGACCAGAACAGCGTGTTGCGGAGATTGAGTGCAAGGGCGCGCTCGTTGTGCTCCGACGACAATGCGCTCGTGATGCGGATGAAAGCGCCGATCAGCGCATCCGACGTCTCTTGATAGCGACGGAGGCCGCCCGACAACGCCACCGTCGGCAGGAACCACGCCGCCGTCCCCACCGCGCCGATCACCGCCACCGCCAGCAAGCGCCGCAGATCGAACCACAGCACCCAGATGACCGGCAGCACCGCCAGGAGCGCAAAGCTCGGTCGCAGCGATCCGCCCGCCGCCAGCAACAAGCCGACCAACGCGACCCGTCGCCACGACAGGACCTCAGAATCCCCCGCCGCCAGCGCCCACACCAACCCCGCCGCCATGGCCCCCTCGGCCGAATGGGTCTGGCCGTCGACGGCGTAGTACAAAAACACCGCGTTGGTCGCCGTCAAGAGCGACGCCGCGATCCGCACTCCCCGCCTGTCAGGCGCATAGGCCCGCGCCGCGCCCCAGACCAACCCCACGGTCAAGATCGCAAACATGCGCGACAACAACCGCGTCGTATCCAAGAGCGAGTCGCCGCTCACCGCATGCGCGAGGCGCAGCAACATCACATAGCCGAGATATCCAGGCGGATGCGGCTGATGCTGATGGATGTCGAAGTGCTCGATGCCGAGCGCGAGATTGCTCACATCGCAGTCGAGAACGAACGGGCTCCACAGGCTCAGCGAGATGGCGACGACGAAGCCACCGAGGCCCGCCAGCCAAAGCGCGTCGATGGGGTCGAGCCGCAACCGATGGATCGATCGCTTGGTCATCGTCGAGAGAAACCCCGGAGCGCCATACCTTTGGTAGCCTACCATCGTGCGCGACTCCGCCTGCCAGACCTTCCCGCTCGTGTGCCCTGCCTGCCGCGAGGTCACTGCTGCCGCCCTGTCTTTGTACACCGTCGCCGTCGAGGCCAGCACCGACGACAAACGTGCCGGCGACACCCTCCTCGACGGCCAGCTGCGTTGCCAAAACCCGGCTTGTCGCCGCAGCTATCCCGTCGTCGACGGTGTGCCACTTCTGGTGCCCGATCTGCCGCGGCTCCTCGGTACCGAGGTCGCCCAGCTGCTCGACGGCCAATTGTCTTTTGCCGTCGCTGCCTCATTGGTAGAAGCCGGCGACGATCAGGCCCCACTGCCGCGCTTGTGGGACCACGTGTCGATCTACGCCGATGCGCACTGGGCCGACCTTTCGGATCCGCCGTCACCGACGGGAGGCGCGGCATTGTGGGCCAAGCTGGCCGCCCGCGCTTCGGCTCCCGTGGCCCGCGCGGTCGAGCTCGGTGCCAGCCTCGGCCGCGGCGTGGCTGAGCTGTGTAGCGGGGCCGATTCGGTCGTCGGCGTCGATCTCCACGTCGGCGCGATGCGACGGGCACGCCAGATCCTCGATGGCGTGGCCGTCACCTGGGGTCGGCGTCATCTCGGACGGCACTACCGCGCGGTGCGCACCGCCCGCCCCGCCACCGCCAAAGCGACTTTTGTCGTTGGTGACGCGCTCGATCCGCCGCTGGCGCCGGGTGCGTTCGACCGGGTCGTGGCGCTCAACCTGCTCGACTCCCTGCGATCACCCCGGGGTCTGTTGTCGGTGATGGACGGCCTGTGCGCGCCAGGCGGCGAGCTCATCTTGGCATCGCCGTTTGCCTGGAGCTCGCAGATTGTCGACGAGGGCGAGCGCGTCGGCCGCGAAGATCCGGCCGCGTGGCTGATCTCACGACTCACCTCGGGCGAAGGCCTGTCCTGCGCCTACACCGTCGACGATCGCGATGAGCTGAGCTGGTCCCTGCGTCGCGACGACCGCAGCACCACGACGTACCGTACCTTCTACGTCAGAGCCACCAAGCGCTGACTATTTCTTGGCTGGCGTCGCCCCTGGCTTGGGCCCAGCCGGTGCCGCTGTCGCCGCAGCGACGGCTGCAGCGGCGGCGGCCTGGGCAGCGGCCACCTGCGCTGCGGCCTTGGTAGTGGCCTTGGCGCTGGAAACGGAGGACTGCAGAGTCATGACCACCTGGGTCTGGGCCTGCTTGTCCGCCACCGGCAACTTCAGCGCCCGCTTGCCGGCCTTACAGACGACGGTGTGGTTCTGCTTCTTGCCGAGCAGAAAGCCGCCGCCGCACAAAAGCACCCCCGCCGCAGCGGCGATGATGGCCTTGATGCGCACCGACATGGGATCCTCCATCTCGGAGTTCTCCATGCTGGGCGGTTGTTCCTCGAAAGAGGGCATGCCATTGACCGAGTACCACCAGTAGGCGCCTAGCAGAACTAGTGGAAATCCCAGGAAAAACAGCGCAAGTCCAGGTACCAGGCGGGGACGCTTTTGCGCGCGGCCCACGAATGTGATCTTTTCGATCTCCATCTCGACCCGCTTGTCCTGCTTCTTGTCGACGATGGTCTGGATGACCCGCTTGGTGGTGATGACCACCGGGAAGACCGCATCTTCCTCGTAAGGGGCCGGATACAATACACTCTCTTCTGGCTTGAGAACGATGGAGGCCATAGGCGGCTATCTTACCTCGGCGGACTTTTGGCACAAGACCTAGCAACTTTACCGCTCCCAAGCCGATAACCTGAACGGGTATACTGGGACCTTCTGGGGAAACATGCCTGCACCGCAAGCGTCCATGATGAAGCAACTGGCTCGGGTGAAGTTCAGCTCCAACGCGCTGAAAGTCCCCAAAGATTGGCAGCAGCCATCCGGTAACCCGGGCGGCAAGCAGTACGGTGACGCGTTCAAGGCAGACGAAAAAGCCGTGCCGCCCGACACCGTCGCGCCGCCGCTGTTCCTGCCGGCCTCGACCAACAAATATCACGTCGACACCCAGAAGAAGCTCAACGAGCAGTTCGGCGGTTTCATCGACGACATCTGCACCGCCATCTGCAGCGCCTGGAGCACCTGGCAGTCGGCTGCCACCATGGCCGGCATCACCATCTCCGCCGGTATCGGCTCGGGCGGCGTGATGGTCGGCCCACCGCTCATGCCACTCATCCTGGCCCAGGGGCCCGTGACCAGCGCCTCCTTGGCCAAGTACACCAAGACCGTCGCCACCGTCATCGGCACCGCCTGGCTCCAGGTCACCCTGGGCGTGAAGATCCCGGGTCTGCCGCTGTGGCCGATGTTCATCATGTGGCCCGGTCCGGTCGCGCCTCCCACGCCGAACCCCGTGCCCGCGCCCTGGATGGCTTGCTGCCCGGGCGGCACCTCCATCATGATGGGCTCGTCGCTGGGCAGCCAGATGTTCGGCCAGCACGGCGATCCCACGGCGCCATACGCCAACGAGCTCTTCGGCGCCATCGGTGACGCCGTCGAGAAGTGCTATACGATCTGGGCGGCCAGCACCATGCTCACCAACATCTTGGGCGCTGGTGCCTTTGCCGGCTTTGCTCCGCCCGTTTTGCCCGCCGGGCCCGTCATTGGTGTCGGCACCATGACCCCAGGCGGTGTGACGTGAACGCGTTTGTCGTCGCTGTTTTGGTCCATCTGAGGAGGCTCCCTTGAGCGGGTTTCGCAAATTCACGGAGATTGAGGAGCGCGAACAGCGCAACAAGATCTATGGCGTGTGCGTCGCTATCGTCACCACCATCAAGCAGGAAGACGACGACAAGCAGGGCCACCGTGTGAAGCTCAAGTTTCCGTGGCTGCCGAACAGCGAGAACGAAGAGAGCGACTGGGCCCGCGTCATCAGCATGGGCGCCGGCAAAGATCGCGGCTTCTTCTGTCTTCCCGAGAAGGACGACGAGGTCCTGGTGGCCTTCGAGCATGGCGACATCGCCCGGCCATATGTCATCGGCAACTTGTGGAACGGCACCGATGTGTCGGTTTACAAGAACGACGCTGGCGCCGACTCGGGCAAGAACAACATCCGCGCCTTCAAGTCGCGCTCGGGCCACATCCTCGAGTTCGACGACAAGAAGGACAACGAGAAGGTCACGATCAAGACGCAGAAAGGCGCGCTCTTGGTCATCGACGACAAGGCCCTGTCGATCACCATCCAGGACCACGCTGGCGAGAACAAGGCCACCATCGACAACAAGAACAAGAAGATCAGTGTCGAGACCACCACCGGCGACATCATGATCAAGGCCAAGAACACCATCCGCCTCGAGTGCAAGACGTTCGAGGTCAAGACCTCCGCCGACGCCACCTTCGACGTGGGCGCCAACTTCAAGGTCAAGGCCAGCTCCAACTTCGAAGTCAAAGGCTCCGGCACCGGCATGGTCCAGTCCTCAGGCGCCCTGACGGTCAAGGGCTCCCAAGTCAACATCAATTAGATCTGGAACCCTGAGAGGGTTCCAGGCCTCCGACGCTATGCGTGGGCACAGCCCACGCTCCGCTACAGAGCGCTCCGTCGCAAATTCCGCTGGTTATGGCGCTGTCGTCGAACAACAACGGAAGCCGACGTCGCTGAGGCTGGTGTCGGCTGAGGCTTGGGCGAACGTTGTCTGGCAGGTGAGGCCGAGCTGCGGCGACTCGTAGGAGCCGCCGCGCACGACGTAGATCGGCTGGATGGGCGCGGTGGTGGTCATGCCCTGCTGATCGTTGGTCCATTCCTTCACATTGCCGGACAGGTCATGAACCCCGCCGGAGATGCACATCGGCGCCAGCGCGGATCCCGTCGGGATGAGGGCGTGCGTGACCGGCCCGCCGTTGACGAAATCGGCGCCGTTGCACGTCTGACCGACATAGGTCGTGCCATAGGGAAAGCCGCGGCCGGTGCCCGCATCACAGGCGAACTGCCACTCGCTCGCCAGGCACAGTCGCAAGCCGGCCGCGACACACGCCGCCTGGGCGACGGCAAACGGTACCTGCGTCCACGGCAACACGTTGGGCTTCGAGCACGACCGCGTGCCGACCACACCCGCCGCCGTATCGGTCGCGTCCGGCCGCGATGCCTCCCAGCGATCGATGTAGTAGCTGGTTGCGCCGTTGGTGACATGGACCATGTCCTGGACTAGACGCGTGGGCCCGGTGGTGTTGTCGACGACGCCGTCGCAGTCGTCGTCGACGTTGTTGCAGGTCTCGACGTGAGGCGCACCCGGCACCGCATCCGGCAACACGCTCAGATCGCACACCGTCTTTGCGCTGTCAGCCAGATCGCAATGCACCTGCCCCACGTCGCGGCACGCGCCCTTGAGGCCATTGTCGCAGGCACTGTTGAGCGACGTGAACGAGTCGTCGACGATGCCGTTGCAGTCGCCGTCGAAGCCGTCGCACTTGGCCTCGCTCTTGGCCAGACCATTCGGCAGCGACGGGTCGAACTCCACCCCGACGCCGTAGCCGCAATACCAGGTGGTCACGCCGCCGCGCTTCTCGCAGTTGGCGACGGTTCCGGCACACGGTGAGCCAGCGCGCGTCACGCACAGCGTCGTCGGTGCGGTCTCGAGGTGGGCGGGCTCGTCGACCTGCCCATCACAATTGTCGTCGATGCCGTTGCAGATCTCGGTGTTGAGCGGCGGATAGACCGGACAGCGATATTCACACCCCTCGACGAGCGGGTCGATGTCGACATAGCCGGTGTCGCAGACGCCGAGCTTGCAAAGTCCCTTATCGCAGACGGCCGAGCCGTTGGAGAAGGCGCAGGTCAGGCCGCAGGCGCCGCAGTTGAACGCGTCCGCTTGCGTGTCGAAGCCTTCGTCGATGGTGCCATTGCAGTCGTTGTCGACGCCATCGCAGATCTCCGGCCCACTCTCGAGACAGGCGTACTCGCAGTCGTTTTCCGGCTTGCCGTCGAGATCCACCCAGCCGACGTCACAGGCCTTCACCCCACACACGCCTTGGGTACACACCGGGATCCCGTGGGCGTGCGGACACACCACGCCGCAAGCCCCGCAGTTGCTCGGATCCTCCTGAATACGCGCCGGATCGCAGCCCGAGTCGGGGTTGTCGGCGTCATCGCCACCGTCGATCGCGGCGTCGTCCGTGACCACACCCTGATCATCGCAGTTGAGACAAAACGAATCGACCGCGCAGCCCGACAACCACACCGCCAGCAACAGCGCCGCCTTCATGAACGACTCCGACGACGCACTGCCAGCGCGAATAGCAAGAAGGCTACGCCGACCCAGACGGCGCCGCCGCTACTGCCCGCTGGCGTCATGGTGCAGCCGAACACGCCGCCTCCTCCCGTCGGTGCGATACGCACTTCCTTGAGCGGCGGCGACACCGGGATCCGTGGTTGGCACTCGCCGAGCACACAAGCCACCTGCCCGGGATCACCCGGGCAATGGACGCCGAGACACGGATCGTCGATACAGTTGCCGGCTTTGCAAACGCGCCCGAGCCCACAGCTCAGCGCTGCACACGGATCGAGCGAGCACGCCGCCACGCCTGCGCCGTTGATGGCGCACACCGACCCCGGATTGCACTTCACTGCCGCGCACAGATTGGGCACACAGGCACCTGCCTGGCAGCTCTGATCCGACGGACAATAGACGCCCTCGCAGCTCCGCACGCACTGTCCCTGACGACAGAATTCATCGACGGCACAATCGACGCCGGCACACGGATCGGGCACGCACACCGACGACTGACACAGCTGCCCCGTCGGGCAGCCGACGCCGTAACACGTATTTTCGACGCAAATGCCGGCCTTGCAAGCCAGCGTGCCCGGACAGGTGATGGTGGTGCAGATGTCGACGCAGTGGTCGTTGGTGCACACCTCCGCCGACGTGCACAACCGACCGCCACACTCCGGCGGCACGCAGAATCCTTCGCGGCAGACCAAATTTCCGGAGCACGGGAACTCGCTCGACCCACACGCCGTGCGGCAGCCGCACGCGATGCAGGCAGAGCCCGACGGGCACCCGTTGGTACCGAGGCCACCGTCGGTGGGCTGAGAGCAATCATCGGGCGGGCAGGTGCACTGCGGCGCATGGAACGGTCGCCCGCCCACGCACTGGATGGCCCCGGCGATGCAGCGGACAACGCCGGGCTTGCACAGTGGCGTCCCGTCGCTGAGCGCATTGCAAGCCACTCCTGTTCCCGGCACATTGTCGTCGATGGCGCCGTTGCAGTCGTCGTCCTTGCCGTTGCAGGTCTCGGGGCCGCCTTTGACGTCGCCGACGCACACATAGCCGAGCGCACCCTGGCACTGGAACAGGCCGGGCTTGCACTCACCGACGCTGCTGCCGCAAGGGCCGCCCGGCGGGACGCCGTTGTCGACGGCGTTGTTACAGTCGTCGTCTTTGCCGTTGCAGACCTCGGTCTTGGGGCCCACGTCTCCTACACAGTCGAGCTTGCCGCCCTGACAGACCAGTGTGCCTTTCTTGCATTCACCGACGGCAGAGCCACACGCCGCGCCGCCTTGCGGATTACCCTCGTCGATGGCGCCGTCGCAGTTGTCGTCTTTGCCGTTACAGAGCTCCGCCGTCGGGGCCACACCGGTGACCAAGATCTTGCAGCGCGTCTTTTTGGAGTCGGCGGGGTCGCACTCGAGGACACCAGTGGACCGACAGGCGCCCACCTTGCCGTTGTCACAGGCGGCGCCCACATTGAAGCCCTCGTCGGTGACGCCGTTGCAGTTGTCGTCGATACCGTTGCATAGCTCGGTGCGAATGGAGCCGGACACGATGCTGACCAGCGCCGGCAACAGCTGACTCGAGTTATTGACCGGAATGAAATCCGTGGTCCCGCCCGCCGCCGCCACTGCCTTCAACGTCGCGCCCTGGGCCGCGTCGACGCTGACGCCGATCACGTAGGTCTTGATGCCTTTGGCCAACAGCTCAGCCGCTGCGGTGGTCGGCTGCCCGCCACACTCCTCACCACCGTCGGAAACGAGGATGACCGAATAGCCGCGACAAGCCGCCGCCGGATCTTCGGTCTGGATCGGCGTCACGTAGTCGTAGAGCGCGCGTAGCGACTCGGCAATCGGGGTCGGCCCGGTGCCACGGAGCTCACAGTCACCGGTGAGCCCGCCGCAATAATTGCCGGGGGTCGCCGACGGGCTGAAGTTGGTCTCTCCCCCGTCGAGCCAGCTGATGTACTGGCGCACGTCGGACTCGAAGCCGACCAAGATGTCGGCACCCCGTCGCGGCGAGCCACAGGTACCCGCGTAGTTGATGCACCGGCCGGCGAGCGGATAGTTTTCCTGAACGGCCTGCGCAAACGTGGTGCCGTCGTTGCGGGTCAGCGTCAGCGTGCAGCTGGTCGGCCCGGTTCCGCCCGTCGCCTTGGGGTTGTCGTAGGAGCAGCACGTTCCCTGGCACTCCAGCCACTTCGCCGTCTGGCACGAGCGGTTGAGCGCCTGATCTTGATGGTAGCGGGCCAGCGCAAAGTCGATCTCCGGATAGGCGCTCATCAGCTGGGCGACGGCAGTCTTGGCCAGAAACAAGCGCGAGTCGTTGGCCACACTGTCCCCCGACAGATCGATGCCGCCGTGATCGGCAGAGCCGTCACCAAAGGTCGGCGTGCCCTTCAGCGTCAGCAACATCGACGCCGAGCTGTCGAGGAGGAGCGCGATGCGCGGCCGTGAGGTGCCGCGCGAGCCGAAGCAGGTCGGCCCCGTCGTCGTCGGTGCGCAGATCGGCGGCGAGCCCGCCACGCAGCTCGACAAAGGCGTGGCGCAAGCGCCGAGGCCACAGCTCACATTGCCAAAACCGTTGTCAGCGACGGTGTCGAAATCGTTGTCGAACCCGTCGCAGATTTCGCCGACGTAGGCGCCATCGATCTGGAGCTCGCCAGCGCCGCCGCCTGCCTCGCCGGTGCAGATCGGGCATACACCACCGAACGCGCCCGACACATTGAAGTTCGCCGCGGGGTCGATGGTCGATGTCAGCGTCGACAGCACATTGATGATACCGCCACCGCCACCGCCGCCGCAGTCGTCGCAGGTGCCGGTGGTTTGCGTCCCGGTGCACTCCGGATCGCTCTTGGGCTGGGTGTCGCCGCCGCGCCCGCCGGCAGCGGTGACGATCGCGGTGCCAGTGATCGAGACGGTGTCGCCGACCAGCAACACCGAGCCGCCCGCGCCGCCGCCGGCCGAGTCGTTGCCGTTGCCGCAGCCGCGGTTGCCGTTGGCGTCGATGACGCCGTTGATGGTCAAGAGGCCAGTCTTGCCAGCATTGACGGCGGCCAACACGATGCGGCCGCCGCCACTACCGCCGGTCGACACATTGTCGAAGCCGTCGCGACAGCCTTTGTCGCCGCCAGCAGCGCCGAACTCGACGGCCCAGATGGAGTGCGTGAATGCCTGGCCAGCGACGGTAGGCAACGCGTCGTTGTTGCGACAGTTGGCGGTGGTGGTGCAGGAGGTACCGGCGGCGTTGATGCTGTCGCCGCAGTCTTCCTCGTAGTCGGTGGGATAGCCGGGATCGATGGCCGGGATGTCCTTGGTGCCGCGACCGCCGTTGCCGAAGTGCGCACCGCCACCGCCGGAGTCGAACAGCGCACAGCCGCCGCGTCCGCCTGCCGTCGCGTTGGGCCCGGTGCCGTTGGAGCAGAGCTTACGCTGATAGCCAGAGCCACGCGCCACGATCGAGCTCGTCGCGTCGACGGTGATGCTGTCGGCTTTGATCACCAGATTGCCGGAGTTGATCCGATCGGTGCCGTCGTAGGCCGGCACGATGATCTTGCCGCCGTTGATGACCTGCACCACACCGTAGGTGTTGTTGCCACTCAAGGTGATGGTGGTGCCGTCGACGGTGAGATTGGCTGCAAAGGCCTGACTGGTCATCGCCAGTGACACGACCAGCAACGTGCGAGCTGACATGCGTTCCCCCAGGACGATTATATCCTGAGTCGGCCGTCAATGTGCAGCCGAACGAATTCCGGAGGTCAGACGCGGGCCAGCCAGCTGGCCAGAGCTCTCTGCAACGACGCCGTGGCCTCGATAGGCAACAGCTGCCCGCAGTCCGGCAGGACTTGAAACTCGCAGCGCGCAAATGCCCGCACCAGACGCACCGCGTCTTCGAAGCCCACCCAGTGATCGTCGCGGCCGCAGACGATGGCCACCGGTCCCGCATAGGCCGCCAGCGACTGCAAATAGGGCCTGCTCATCACATAGCGCGCGCGGGTGGCGGCCATGGCGTCCTGATCGGCGGCGATATTGGCCGGATGAATGAGCGTCTGAAACCGCTCCAGCGTGGCCGGAGTCTGCAGCACCGCCACCTCGTCGAACGCCGCGCGCTCGCGCGGATCATCGGAGAAGACCAGCTCCTCATGGTTGCGCAACACCCGTCGGGGCGGCACCGTTCGCCGACCAAAATCGGCCTCCACCGTCGGGCAGATCAGAAATACCCCGCGCACGCCGACGAGCTCACGCACCAGACCCTGCACCAGATACCCGCCGAACGCATAGCCCACGAGCGCCACCGGATCCGGACACAGCGCCCGGATGGTGTCTCCCAGCGTGGCCACCAGCTCGTCGGTGGAGAAGGCTTGCGCCGCTTTCGCCGCCGCGGACACTGGCGACTGGCCATGCCCCGGCAGCTCGAGATAGAGGCGCTGGCTCGGCGGCATGCCAGGCGCGGTGAAGACGGGCTCACAAATCTCGATCAACACCCGCCTATCGGTGGCGAGGCCGTGCAGCAGGACCAGCGTGGGGCCTTGGCCTTCGCCACGCCGCTCCCAGGCGATCGTGTGGCCGTGCAAAGACGGATGCCGTCCTACTGTTGCAGCCTCGGGTGCAGCCTCGGTCACAGGTCGGCCGGGATCCACTGCATGCGCGCCTTGTTACTCTTGGCCTGTTCGGCGTCGACGCGCTCGAGCTCGGTGTAGTACTTGCGCATCGAGCGAAAGTCGCCTTGCTCCTCGGAGACGGTGAGCAGCATCATGATCGCGAACCAAGGCGGCAGCACCTTGTCGCCCGTCTTCTTGCAACTCTCGAAATTCTTGCGCGCGTCGGCGAGCTGCTTGAACTCGAGGTAGAGCTGTCCCATCTTGCAATCGGTCCGCTCCTCGGCCTTGAGCTTGGCGATCGCCGCAGCCGCCTTGGCCTTGCCCTCCTCGGTCTGGCGCTTGAGCTCGATGCACGAATCCATCTCGGTGCGCACTGACATGAAATAGAGCGACGTGCTGTACTTCGACACGAATTTCTCACCTTCGCGCAGCACCGTGTCGCAGTCATGGATGCGGTGATAAGCGCCGATGCTGTACATGCTGCACACCTCCTCCAGCGACGGCATGCCCGGCGAACTGGGCTGTGGCGGCGGGTGTTTCTGCACTTGCTGGCACAGCTGCAACACTGCGCCATAGCGCATCTGCATCTGCAGCTTGCCGAGCGCCATGTTGTAGCCGACATTCAGCTTGATCGGGTCCTTCTCGCTCTGCACCTGCGCGATGAGCGCCTGGATCTCTTTGTCGACGGCACCTTTGTTGATGGCGTCGTAGGTCTTGAGCCGTTTTTCGAGGGCATCGAGATCGCGCGAGGCGTAGACGAAGTCGGGATCCTCGACGAGGGCAGCCTTCAAGAACTCGCGTCGCTTGCCGTCGTCTTTTTCGATGACCGCGTCGCCGTAGAGCTCGATGGTCCGCATGGTCTTGACCTTGGGTCGCGGCCGCGCCGCAAATTTCTCGACGGTCTTGTCGGCAATGCCGGCGCTCTTCAAGAGCTGCGCGGTGACGCGATCTTGCAGCCGCAAAAACTCCGAGGTGGTGCCGTCGACCTTGGCCGAGCCGACGATCTCGCCCGTTTCCACCTTCACGAAGCGCGCCGTCAAACGTACGTTCTTGTCGGATCGCTGATAGGCGCCAGCGACGATCAACGTCGCGCCTAGGAGCTTACCGACTTTGACCGTCGACATCGGGTCGAGGTCCTCTTTGCGCGACTGCAGATTTTGCTCGGTCAAGATCTTGTCGATGTTGGAGCGCTCGATGACGCGGAGGCCCACCACGTCCTTGAGGTCGGTGGTGACCGTCTCGCGGATCGCCTCGCCGACCGAGCTCTTCGAACCCGACAGGTCCTTGAAAGGCATGACCGCCACGGCGGGATTGCTACCAGCCGAAGCGACGGCTGAACACAAGATCGCAGCGACGAAAAAGAGCCTCACCGACACGGTCACCAGATGCGCCGCACCGAGCTCGCCAACACTCGCTCTGCGTTCGGCGAGCCTCACTTGCGACCCTCTTTCACCGCCAGCGCGGTCAGCTTGGATCCGAGCTGTTTGGCCACTTCGTCTTGCGCGCCGAACACGTCGCCGGCTTTGTGATTCACGGTCACGGTGTCGAGCACCTCGCCGTTCTGCACGCGCACGAAGCGCGCCGTGATGCGGATCTGCTTGCCCGACTTCTGCACGCCGCCTTGGATGGCGACCTCGAGACCCTTCAATTCGCCCAGCTTGGCGACGGTGAGCGGGTTGAAGTGAAAGTCGCCGGCGCGATCGATCTCGGTCATGTCCGACTCGATGTCGTTGCGCTCGACCATGGACACACCCTTGGTCCCGACGAGCGTGTTGACCGCGGTTTCGCCCACGCCTTTTTCGAGCTGGTTGAGATCGGTCTCTTTGCTGAGGTTTTTGAACTTCAACACGGCAACCCTGAGCGGGCCATCAGTGGAACCGACACCGGGCCGCGCAGCGACGGCAACGGCGTTCTTCGCCGCCAGCTCCGAGTCAGGCCCGCCCGATACGTCGGGATGTTTGGCGTTCTGCGTGGTCGGCCCTGGATTCGACGGAGTCACCGCGTCTTTGCCGAGCTCCTTGGGCGTCTCTTTGGGCGCCACCACCGCCACTTTCGGCTCTGGTACCGTCGTCTTGGGCCGCATCAAGAAAAACGCCCCCACACCGACGAGCGCCAGCCCGAGACCAGCCGCGCCAAGCAGCACCGGGCTCGGACCCGACCGCGCCGGAATCCCGCTGTGCACATGGGTCGGCGGCACCGCGCCCGCCACGCCGCCGACGCCCGAGCGCCGCACGGCCGTCCACTGGCCGGTCTCGAGTCGTGCCAGCACGTCGTCGATGGCCGTCTTGACTGCGTCCATCGTCTGGATGCGCTGGTTGGGATCCTTGACGCTCATCTGCTCGACGAGCACCACCAGCTCCTCGGGCAAGTCGAGATCGGCGAGGCGCAGATCGGGCAACGGCTCCTGCATGTTCTTCACCACCAGCGAGATGGCATCCTCGCCCTCGTAAGGCGGCCGTCCAGCCAGCACTTCATAGAGGGTGAGCCCGAGCGCATAGATGTCGGCGCGGTGATCGACCGACCTTCCCGCCGCCTGCTCCGGCGCCATGTAGCCCGGTGTGCCCATCAGCGCCGCAGCCCCGGTCAGCGCCGCGCCGGCCTGGGTCACACGGGCGATGCCAAAGTCGACCAGCTTGACGACGCCTTGCGCGTCGACGACGAGATTGGACGGCTTCACATCGCGGTGAATGATGCCGACTTTGTGGGCGGCACCGAGCCCATCGGCGGCCTGACGAATGAGCGCCAGCGCCTCCGCCGGCGGAATCGGCCCGCGCTCACGGACCAGCCGATCCAGCGATTTTCCGTCGATGAGCTCCATGACGAAGTAGGGATTGCCGTCTTCGTCGACCCCAAAGTCGTACACCTGCACGATGTGCGGATGCACCAGCTTGGCGATGGATTGGGCTTCGCGACGAAACCGCGCCACGAAGTCGGGCGTGGCGTCGAGCATGACCTTGATGGCCACCCGCCTGTCGAGCTCGGGGTCCAGGCCGCGATAGACCGCGCCCATGCCTCCTTGCCCGAGGATATGTAGGTCGGTGTAACGACCGATACGGCCCGTGTCAGCAACTCGATTGGTGGCGGTCATCCTCCTTGATCATACGTGAGAGGACGCCGAATGTGTTACGCGGGCAAAATGAGCGCTACAGCGCCTTGCCGGCGGCGCGACGTAGGGCGATGTCGGAGAGAGAAAAGTCGAAGCGCGCTTGGGCGACGCCGACCTCAGAGTTGATGAGCGTGTCTTGCGCGGTCAAGAGATCGAGCTGGGTGGCGGTGCCGGCGTCGTACTGCACGCGCACGAGGTCGAGCGTCTCTTTGGACAACGCCAGATTGCGCTGTGCGGCCGACAACGCCTCACGCTTGGTGTCGACGGCGCGACGGGCGTTGAAGAGCTCGTCGGTGAGCTGCGCCTGAATGAGATCGAGCCGCAGCCGCGCCTCGCGCTCCTGGGCCTGGGCCTGGTGCCGCTGGGCATCGCGCACGCCGCCGTCGTAAAGCAGCCAGTCGAGCTGCGCGCCCACCGCCCAAGAATAGTTGGTGCCCGTAAAGCCGCTGTAGTTGAACGCGCGGAACAGACCAAAGCCGCTCAGCGACGGCGCCCAGCGCAGCTTGGCACTCAGTGTCTGCGACTGCGACGCCAGAAGCTGCTTGCGATTGGCCGACATCTCCGGGCGCAGCTCGAGCGCGTCCTTGGCCAGCTGCTCGACGGGCGGGGCGATCTCGGTCGACTCTACCGCCGGCGGTGCGACCTTGACCGGCTCGGTGAGCACCAAGAGCGTGGTCAGCGCACGATAGGCCTGCTCGCGAATGTCGAACGTCTCCTTGAGCGCCTGCTTGGCGCGAATGACGACCACCTCGGCGCGCATGACCTCGACCTTGTTGACCACGCCAGCGTCGAGACGCGCCTTGGCGTTGTCCAGCGTCTTCTGCGCGACTTCGATGGCGTGGGTGCGCGCAGCGACGAGCTCGTCGGTGCCGGCGGCGGCGTAAAAGGCCTGGGCGGCGCCGACCAACACCGACTGCTCGTTGACCTGATAGTTCGCCTTGGCCGCAGCGACGGTGCGGTTGGCGGCCTCGAGGCCCGGATAGGCATACGGCACGACCAACGGAATGGTGGCCGACGCCGTGAAGTCGAGCTGGTCGAGCGGCGAAATCACCACTGGCTTCACGTTGGCGTTGGCGGCTTTGTAGCCGTCGATGAAGGCCTGCAGCGGCGCCTGGTTGGGCACGCCTGACGCCTGGGTCGCCGTGGCGAGGCCGGTGAAGGCTGCGCCAAACTGCGACAGATCGATGGACGCTTCCTGGAAGTTGCGCGTGTACTTGCCCTGCACCGCCAGCGTCGGCAAAAGGGGCGCGCGCGCCAGCTCGATCTGCGCGGCGGTGGCGTCGAGACGCTCCTTGGCCTGGCGCAGATCGCGGTTGTTTTGACGCGCCAGCGATAGCGCTTCGTCGAGCGATAGGTTTCGCTGCGCGCTCGCCGTACCAGCCCAGCCCACCACCACGGCCACTGCAAGATTTACCAAGCGTTTCATGATCTGCCTTTCGTGACGTTTCGGTTCAAGGACGCAGCCCCGACCACATGAAGTCCACCAACTGATCGATATAGGTATCGGCACTGGCCAACGGTGCGCGCAGCATCGAAAAGAACACGTAGCTCTGACAACCGCTCAACAACATGCGTGCCGCCATCTCCGGATCGGCCTCGCGAAGACGGCCCTCCTTCATGAGCGCTTCGTATGCGGTGGTGAGACGCCGTAGCAAGCGAACGGGTGGCGGATTTTCGCCGGCCAGCGACTCCGGCAGGCCGCAAGCGTGCTGGTTGGACCAAGACATCATCATGAGCGGCATGAGGCGCTCGAAAAACGACAGGCAGCTCCGACAGGCGACCACCAGCTCCGAGCGCATATCGGTAGTCGGCGTTTTGGCCGCCAGCTCGAGGCGTTCCACCCACTGATTGGCCGACTCCTCGAGCTGCGGCTGCATCGCCGCGCGAAAGAGCTCGAGCTTGGTGCCGAAGCGCTTGAACAGCGTGCCTTCGGACACCCCGGCCCGTTCGGCCACCTGGGCGGAGGTGGCTTGCAGGCCGTTGGACAAGAACACCTCCCGCGCTGCGGAAATGAGGTCCTCGTCCCGTATGTGGGTCGGTCGCGCCATGATTTCGCAGACTTAACAATCCTTTACAATGATTGAGCCTTCACTCACTAACCACGTCGATTATTGAGTAACCACTCACCACGACGGATGCAAGTCTGCCGAGATCGTTTTGAGGAACTTTACACAGCCGAGATGCGAAGTAGTCGGCCGCAGGACCTAAAGCGCGTCGAGCGCGCCTTCCATTTCGCTGGCGGCGTGGCCGTTGCCGACCCGCTTGGCGACAGGGATGCCGCGCTGCAAGACGGCCTTCGCCTCCGACGGGCGCTGAAGCTGGGTCAGCACGTTGGCGTGCATCAAGTACTGCGCGACATAGTCGGGAAACGCCTGCTCCAGCGCGTCGAAGGCGGCGTGCGCCTCGTCGAGCCGGCCGAGATTCTTGAGCTCCATGGCCAGGCCATAGCGGGGAAAGGGGTCGGTGGGACGTTCTGCGACGATCTTCTGAATGACCTCGAGGCGCGACGACATGGTCGGCGATGGTATAAGATGCGGACTTCGTGCGCTATCGCCTCCTCATTGTCGACGACGACCGCCTCAATCTCGAGGCGTTGGCCCGCGTGCTGCGCGACGACTATGACCTCGTGGAGGCCAGCTCGGCGGATCAGGCGCTCCAGATCTTGCGCACCGAAGGCCGCCACATCGACCTGGTGCTCACCGACAAGAACATGCCTGGCCGCTCGGGCGTCGAGCTCCTCGAAGAGGCCAAGGGTCTGTCGGCGGCGATGCGCATCGTGCTCACTGGCTATCCTGACGCCAGCGACCTCATGGAGGCCATCAACCGGGGCGAGGTCTATCGCTACGTCACCAAGCCCTGGAGCCCCGAGGAGCTGCGCATCATCATCACCCACGCCCTCGAGCACTATCAGCTCGGGCGCGACAATGCCGAGCTCATCGGCGAGCTCAAGCGCAAGAACGTCGAGCTGAAGGCCATGGCCACCCGCGTCGCTGACGCCTTCTTGCAGCGCCTCGATCCGGCCACGGGACAGGCGCGCGCCGACGGCAATCTGGCCCTGCGCGACATCCTGGCCGCGGCGGCGTATCCGACGGTGAAGGCCGCGGCCAAGTCGATCGTCCAGGCGCTGACGCGGGCCCGAGATCGCCTGCGTGGCCAAGAAGGCGCCACCGAGCCGCCGCGTGAGTTCTTCGAGCTGGTGGTCCGCGATTGTCTCGTCGAGGCGCGCCGGATCTTGGCGGTGGTGGGCGAAATCGACGAGCTCACCAAGTAACTCGTGGGTCCCGAGTTCACGCTGGAGAAGGTGGCGATGGAGGTGCTCGGGCAGCTCGAGCACCGTCGGGCTGATCTGTGTGACCAACCGGATGGCGAAGCGGCGACGCGGGCGGTCGTCGAAGAGGCGTTGGTGCCGGTGGTCGAGGCCTATCGCGAGGCGCAGCTTCCAGAGCCGTATCTGGCGGCGCTGAAGACCGAGCTCCTGGCCTCACTGCCGTTGGCCTGGCTGCGGCTAGCACGTCGTTTCTCGTCGCTGGAGGACCGCGATTTTGGCGTGTGGCGCGGCGGCGATCCACTGGCGCGCGCGACGTTCGTTCTGTCGGGCCTGGTCATCGGCGGCCTCATCTTGTGGGCGCCGTTCATTCCCATCTGGGAGAAGTGGTTTCCGTTCTTGCTGGCGGTGCTGGGCTGGTGGCTGCCCGACGTCCAGCAGGCCTACCACCGTCGTCGCTATGCGCGTGCGCTCGGCCGCCTCGCCGTCGAGGTCGGAGGTGCACAAAGCCGACTCGATGGTACGGTGACGCTGCAGGCGTTGTTGACCGAAAGAGGTGACACCCGTGAGTGACATTCGACCTACGCGACCGTTCTCCGGCGCGGCTTTTGCCGATCTAGGGCTACGGATCCTGAAGCGATTCTTGAAATCCCGCGTGGCGCTGATTGCCGCCGCGGTCTTGTTCTTTGCCTACTGTGGCCCCGCCTCATGTACCACCTACGTCCCGCCCAACCGCGTCGGCGTCAAGCAGGTGTACTACGGCGCCAACGCCGGCATCCGCACCGAGACCTATGCCCCGGGCATCCACTTCGTCACCGTCGGTGTCGAGCGGCTGCATATGTTTCCGCGCGATCTGCAGCTGATCAATTTCTCCGAATCTCCGTCGGAGTCGTCGACCCATTTTCGCGCGGCGCCGTCGATCAAGATCCAGACCTCGGACGGCTACAACGTCCAGCTCGACGTGAGTGTGCTCTACCGGATCGAAGATGCGCCCAAGATCATGACCGAGGCGGGCCCGGGCCACGCCTACGAAGATCGGCTGGTCATTCCGCGCGCCGACAGGATCCTGCGCAAGACGCTCGGCGAGCTCAATGCCGAGGAGTTCTATCAGGGTCCGCAGCGCATCGAGAAGGCCAACGCGGCGCACCAGATGCTCAAGACCGAGCTGGCTACCTACGGCATCTCCGTCGACGCGGTGCTCATTGGCCGCTATATCTACGATCAGCGCTATCAGCAGCTCATCGAAGGGCGAAAGATCAAAGACCAGACCGTGTTCTTGCGCCAGGCCGAGGCCAAGAGCGCCATCGAGCAGCGCAAGCGCGACACCATGGTCGCCGAGGGCAAGGCCAATCAGGAGATCGAGCTCGAGCGGGGCCGCGCCGAGGTGCAGAAGCTCGGCGCACAGGCCGACCTCTATCGCCGCAAGCGCGCCGCCGAGGGCAAATTGCTCGTCGAGCTGGCCGAGGCCAAGGGCACGCAGCTCGAGAACAATGCGCTCCAGGGCGCGGGCTCGGAGAACATGGTCGGGCTCAAGATGGCCGATGTGTTGAAAGGCGTCCGCGTCATCGTCCTCAGCTCCGACGGTGCCAACGGCACCAACCCGCTCGATCTGGCGGGCACCCTCAAGAAATTCGAGGTGCGCTGATGCGCCTTTCGATCATCATGACTGTCGTTTTGTCGTCGCTGACCGGCTGCATGACCCGCACCACCGATGAGACCGAGGTCGGCGTTTTGGTCTGCAAGCTCGGTATCGGCTGCCCCAACAAAGGCGTGCAACAGCAGCTCTATCCGCCCGGCTCGACCAACTTTTTCGCGCCGTTCATCCGCGACTTTTACACCTTCGACACCAAGATGCAGAACCTCGAGATGGTCATCTCCGACAAGAAGGGCGACCGCGCGCACCGGGATGATCTGCAGCTCAAGACCATCGACGGCAACGACATCTCCATGGACGTCACCGTCGCCTGGACCATCGATCCCAAGGCGGCGCCGGAGCTACTCGAGAAAGTCGGCGCGTCGACCAACGAGGTCAAAGAGAAGCTGGTGCGTCCGATGGCGCGCACGCTGGTGCGCGACGTGCTCAACGAGCTCGACTCCGAGGGTGTCTACAACTCCGACAAGCGCTTCGAAAAGGCGGAGAAGGCCAAAGACGTCTTGCAGAAGGCGCTGGCCGCGCACGGCATCCTCATCTCGCAGGTCATCCTGCACGAGCACCGCTTCAACCCCGAGTACGAGAAGGTCATCCACGACCGGAAGCTCGCCGAGCAGCGTGCCCAGCAGCTCAAGAGCGAGACCGAGTCGTCGCAGCAAGAGGCCTTGCGCAACCTCGAGACCGCGCGCGGCAAGGTCGCCTCGGACATCGCCGGTGCCGCCGGTGGTCTCGAGCAGGCCAAGCTCGGTGCCGACGCCGAGTTCTTCAAGCAGCAACAAAACGCCGACGCCATCGTCGCCGAGCGCGAGGCCAAGGCCAAGGCGATCTCCAAGCGCAACGAGGCGCTGCGCGGATCGGGCGGTCGGGCCATGGTCAAGTTGCGCGTGGCCGAGGCGCTCGAGGGCAAGGCGATCGTGCTGTTGCCGTCGGGGCAGACCGGGGTCGGGCTCAACAAGCTCGACGTCAACAAGCTCCTCGAATCGGCGCTCATCCAAAACGAAGTCGCGCCCGCGCCTGCGCCGGCTCCCGAGGCCAAGGCGGAATAGCTTGCGCACCTTCATCGGGGTCGACCTCGGCGGCGGCAAGGGCAAGAACACCGCCGTCGCCCGGCTCGAAGCCGAGGGCGACGTCATCCGCGTCGTCGACTATGGCACTGGACGCGAGTCGCCTTGGTTCGATGAGCCGCTCATCGACTATCTGCGCAGCTTTCCCGAGGGCATTGTAGGCATCGATGCGCCGCTGACGCTGCCGGTCTGCGTGCGTTGTACGCTGCCCTTCTGTCCGACGGCGCGGCGCTGTGAAGTCCCGATCGTGTCCTGGTTCCGCGCGCGCGATGTCGACTGGTCGCCGCGCAAAAAGCCGCGCTACACGCCGTACACGCAGCGCGCCACCGAGGTCATCCTGCACGAGGAGCACCAGATCTTGCCGCGGGAGACGCTGGGCCAAGGGATGGGGCCGTTGACGTCGCGCGCGTCGCACCTGTGTCGGGCGCTGAGTGACCTCTTCACCCTCGATAAGAACCTCATCGAGGTCTATCCCAAGGCCACCATCAGTCGGCTCTTCGGCGAGCGGACTGCGGCGCGCTACAAGCGCTCGGGCGCCACCGCGCAGACGCGCCTCGAGATCTGGAACGGCCTGCCCGGCCTAGAGTTTGCGCCGGGCGCCTGGCGCGAAGATGGCCTCAACAACGACCACAAGTTCGACGCGGTCATCTGCGCCTACACCGCATGGCTGTGGTCGCAGGACAAATGCCTGCCCCCGCCCAACGATCTCGTCGCCAGCGACGGCTGGATCTGGATCCCGAAGACGACGACGGTTTGAAGATCAGGCGGCGGTGCGCTTGACGGGGATGGTCTTGATGCGGCCCAGCTCGCCGACGCCGCGCTCGCGGAGGAAGTCGAGAAAGGCAATCGCGGCCGGCAGCTCGACGGCGGGAATGGCGTCGATGAGCTCTTTGGCCTGACGGCGCAGGATCTCGCCGGGGCCTTCGCCGGTGGTGGTCTGCGGGCGCTCGAGCACGGTCTCGTCCTCTTTGGGCTCGGGGGGCGGCGTCCAGGGCGCCGGATTGGATGCCTCGAGCGCCTCCTTCTCCATCCACTTCTGGATCTGCCAGTGAAGGAGGTCGCCGCGGAACGCAAACCAGCGCTCACGCTCGGCCGGATAGTTGAGGAGGACGTCTTTGAAGCGACGGAAGGCGCCCTTGCCATCGATGGCGATGACCAGCCGCTCGCGCAGGGTCTCGTCGGTGACATGGACGACGAAGCGCTCCATCCACTTGTACTGCTCACGGCTGGCGGCCGGCTCGATGCGCAGAAAGCCCTCGGGAGCGCTCTGCACCCGCGCCCGCGTCTCCTGATAATCGAGAGCGCCCTGGGTCACGGTCACCACATCGCCGGTCCGCAGGTCGAGGAAGCTCTCGGCATCAGGCGAGTTCCGCTCGAACGCGGTCTCCAGCTCCAGCCAATTGATGGGAACGACGCGCATCGTACCGCTCCTCGACATAGATGGACTCGTCGTAGGGTAACGTCCCCATCCAGCCGTTTCAAGGGCTTAGTACGTGGAAACCTTGTCAGCACAGATACAATAGACCTGTTGTCTGGCTTGACACTGGGGCAATGGCCGCTAAGCTGCGCCGATCGTCTTGGCTCCCAAGCGATTTCCTTGGTTTTGCATCTGGATGGAGTTGACCCATGGCCCGCGTTACCGTCGAAGACTGCCTCGAGAAGGTTCCCAACCGCTTCGCGCTCACCATCCTCGCCGCCGAGCGTGCGCGTCAGCTCTCCAAGAATGCCACTGCGCTCGTCGAGTGTGACAACAAGCCGGCCGTGACCGCGCTGCGTGAGATCGCCGACGCCAAGGTCAAGTTCAACGAGGACATCTCCGACACCGTGAACGACTATCTGCGTGAAATCCGCCTCCGCGGCGTGCAGATCGAAGAGTCGCGTCGCCGCTAGCTCTGGCTCTCGTCCGTCTGATATGACGCTCGCCGCGGCCAAGCTGCTCTATGCCGTCAGCGTCGGTGCCGAGCCTGGCACCATTCGTCTTGCCCGCCCTGATGGCGTCACCGCTCCCCTGCTCGTCGAGATCCAGCGTGGCTGGGTGCACGCAGTGCATCTGTCGCCGGCGTATGCCGCTATCGGGACCGCGCCGCCGCTCGGCGAGGACCGGTTGCGCGTTCTGCTCAAGCTCGCCGAGTCTTACTCCGAGCCGACCTTCACTGCCCGCGCCCCCGTCAGCAAGTGGGGCGCCTGTGCGCCGTTTCACCCCGGCCAGGTCTTGCGCAATCATGTGGACGCGCTTGGTCCCGACCCCATGCTGTGGCGGTTTCGGCTCGGCGAGGGCCGCATCAAAGTCGCGCTGCCACCGCACGCGACCAGCCTCGGCGGCGACGAGCGGCCCCTGTGCGGCTATCTGACCGTGTCCGGGCGGACTGCTGCCGAGATCGACGCGGTCGGCCTGTGTCCGCCGGAGCGGGCGCGGCGCTTGCTGGCGTTTCTCGACGCGATAGGCGCTTTGGCGTACGACTTTCGCGGCGTGGCGTCGCCGTTCGCCGTGCTCGACCTGCCCGACGGTGCGCCGCTCGAGGACGTGCGACGCGCCTATCGCAAGCTGGCGTTCGAGCTCCATCCCGATCGCCATTCGAACCAGTCCAGCGACGAAAAACTCGACTTCGAACGGCGCTTTGCCGCAGTGAGCAACGCCTACCGCCGCCTGGTTTGAGTGGGTGCCGGCGGGCCTGGTTTGGTGTACCGTGAGCGTCGAGTGGGCGACGCGGGCGGCGATCTCGGGGAGAGGCTGGTGATGTTTCGGCTGGGTGAGCAAGAGCTCGCAGCGCCGATCACCGCCGTCAAAGAGACGCTCGCGCCAAGGGCCCTGACCCGGGCCTTTCTGGTGCCGCCAGCGCTGGCCGGGCTCATGAACCTGCGCGGCGAGGTGATCGCCGTCCTCGATCTGGCGGTGCTGCTCGGTCTGCCACGTGCGGCGTCGCCGGGCGGCCTCGTGCTGTTGCGCAACACCGCCGGTCACGGCAAGTCCAACCGGGCCGCAGCGGCCTTGCTGGTCGATCAGCTAAACGGCGTCATCGACGTGCCCCGATCGTCGCTGCTGCCGGTGCCCGCCATTTTGCCGCCCGAGGTGGCCCAGTACCTGGATGCGGTCGCCACCGTCTCCGAGAACGGCGGCCCGCCTCGGCCGGTGATGGTCATCTCGCCTCAGCGCATCTTGGCCGCCGAGGCGCTACGCCCTTATTCCACGCCACGGCGGCCGTCCCCGGCGCCATAGGATGATCCGATGAAGCTGGTGCCCAACGTAAGCCTCAAGTGGAAGCTCTTCGGCTACTGCATGTCTCTGTCGGCGCTGATCGTGGCCTTCAATCTTTTGTACACCAACCATGTGGTTAGAAAATCGTCGGCGCACAGCCACAACGATCTGAAGATCGCCTACAAGCGCTATCTCGCCTTTCAGCGGTCGACGGCAGCCGGCATGACCGCTGCCGTCGACCTGTGGGCGACCTCGCCACGCCTCATCGACGCCTTTTACAAGCACGACGAAGCCGCGCAAAAGCCGATGCTCAACACCATCGAGCAACTGCTGGCGCCGAGCATCCACCCCGACTTCGTCATGCTCGTCGACCGCGAGGGCGATCTGGTCCGCTCGGCGAGCTGCCCCATCGACGAGACCGAGGCGCGCGGGCTCAGGCTGCTGGCCGACCTACGACAGGGGATGAGCGTCGACAACGCCATCCTCGAGCACAAGCGTCACGCCTATCTCATCGCCGCCGAGCCGGTCAAAAAAGGCAGCGAGGTCATCGGGCTCATCATCATCGGCAGGCAGCTCCAGAAGCTGTTCGTCGAGTTCCGCGATCAGAGTGAAGACACGGCGCAAAAACAGATCACGCCGACGCTGGTGCACAACCAGGACGTCACGGCGTCGGCGGCAGCGGAGGATCTGTGGGATCCGCTGGCGCGCGCCTCCCGGCCCGAAGCGCGTGAAAACCTCGACGACGGCGGCGAAAAAGTCAGCGTGGTCACGCTTCCCGACGGCAAACACGACCTGTTTGCCGCCACCGTCAATGGCTACGACGGCGGCTCGACGGGCGCTTTGGGCTCGCTGTTTCTGACCCGCAGCCGCATCGACCGCGAGAACAAGCTCGGCGCGTTGTTGCGGGACAATCTGGTGCTCGGCGGCTTCGCGTTTCTCATCGCCGCCGTGGTCAGCTTCATCATTTCGTTCTTCGTCTCGCGACCGATCAACCAGTTCATCGAGGCCACCGCCGATCTGGCGCATGGCGAGGGTGATCTCACCCGGCGCATCGAGGTGCGCTCGTCGGCGCGCGAGATGACCGTGCTCGGTGAGAACCTCAACGCCATTTTTGCGAATCTGCAGTCGCTGACGACGGAGGTCCAATCTGCCTCCTTCCAGGTCGGCGCCTCGTCGGCGGAGATCTCAGCGGCGTCGAAGCAGATGTTGTCCGGCGCCACCGATCAGGCGCAGCGCATCGAATCGTCGACGGCAGCGGTGACCGAGCTGTCGTCTTCGATTCAGCAGGTGGCCGAGGGCGCCATGCGCGCCACCAAGGTCGCCGAGACCGAAAGCTAGAATCTCAAGCACGCTGTCATCCGGCTCGACGAGCTGAGCGATCAAGTGAGCTCCACGGCGGCCAAGATCACCGCGCTCGGCCAGTCGTCCCGTCGCATCGGCAACATCGTCGAGGTCATCCGGCAGATCTCCGAGCAGACGTCGCTGCTGGCGCTCAATGCCTCCATCGAAGCCGCGCATGCCGGCGAACAAGGCCGTGGCTTTGCCGTCGTCGCCGACGAAGTGTCGCAGCTGGCGCGTCGGGTTGGACAGAGCGCCAAGGACATCGAGGGCCTGATCAGCTCGATCACCGACCAGACCCAGGAATCGGTGAGCGCGATGAACGAGATGACCAAGGCTTTCTCGTCGCTGACGTCGGGCGCTTCGAAGACCAACGACGCCCTGGCGCAGATCGTCGAAGTGGTGCAAGACACGGCCCGCTCGGTGCACGAACAGGCCGTCGTCTCCGACGAGATCGCGCGCAACATGGACGCGGTGCAGAAGGTCACGCACGAGGTGCTGTCGTCGTCGCGCGAGGCCGTGGTCCAGGGCGATCAGCTGCACAGCCTGGCCCTCAAGCTCGAGGAGCTGGTACGCAACTTCCGCATCGATGACTCCGGGACCGATCATGCGCTTCGGCCGACCCGGGCCTTGCCGGCGCGTGGCGGCGAGCGACGTCGGGTGGCGCGGGGCTGACGATGGGCCGGCAACAGGCGGCGCCTAGGTCCGAGGCTCTCGACCGGGTGGCAGCGCGCCTCCTGGCCGAGGCGGGCTTCGATCCGCCGGCGTGGCTGCTGCGGGCCCGTGTCGAGGATCGAGCCCGCGCGCTGGGTTTGCCCGAGGAGGCGTGGGCAGCGCTGGCCGGCGCCGACGACGCGCGCGGCCGGGCCGAGCGGGCGCAGCTGGTGGAGTCACTGCGGGTCGGCCGAACGCGGTTTTTTCGTCATGCGGCCCAGCTTCGGCTGATCGAAGAACGGGCGCTCGGTGAGCGGGCGCGGCTGGCCGCGGTGCAGGGTCGAGCGCTATCGGTGTGGAGCGCAGGTTGCGCCAGCGGCGAGGAGGCGTGGACGCTGGCGTTGCTGTCGCAGCGGGTGGCCCCTTCGCGGTGGGAGGTGGTGGCCACCGATCTGTCGGAGACCGCGCTGGCGACGGCTCGCGCCGGCAAATATCCGTCGGCCCGCCGGGTGGAGCTCCCCGAGTGGGCCATGCGGCTCGTCGGTGGCGACAGCAACGCCGAGTTGATCGTGCCCGACTGGCTCAAACGTCCGGTCACCTTCTTGCGGCACAACCTCCTCGAGCGCAGCGCGCCTCCGTCGTCGTCCGGCGGCTTCGACGTCATCCTCTGTTGCAACGTGCTCATCTATTTTGACGCCGCCGGGCGCGGCAAGGTCGTCGAACAACTGGTGCGGGCGCTGCATCCGGGCGGCTATCTGTTCGTGGGCTACTCCGAGTCGCTGCGTGATCATCTGGCGGTGCTGGAGTCGGAGCGGGTGCCGGAGGGTGTGTTGTATCGTCGGCCGCTGCAGCAGTCAGTGCCGGTTGCGGCGCCAATCCGACCCCGCCTCACCGACGGCGGCGGCAGCGTGCGGCAGCCGTCGGCCACCGTGCCTCCGCGGGCGATGCTGCGCCTGACCGGCGATCTTTCCGATGCGTCGGCATTGGATCTGCCGGCCATGCTGCGTCCGCTGCTGGCGGCGCATATCCACGCCCCGACCGTGGACCTCGATGGCGTGACCGAGCTCGGAGACGAGGCGGCACGGGTGCTGCGCCGCGCCCGCCAGGTCCGCCCGGAGCTGCGTATCTTGGCCACGCGCCCGTCGGTGCGACGGTGGCTCGATCGCCATCGGCTCGAGCGGCCCTCGGACGACGAATCATGAGCTTCGAGCCCACCGGTGCCGAGACCATGTTCGCCTCCTTCGTCGAGAGCGGACGGCTCGCGGCGCTGCGCCTCGTCGCCGAGCTGGGCGAGTCGGAGCCAGCGCCGGAGGTGCTGACCCGCATGGCGGGCGAGGTCTTCGAGCTCCGCTGTGATGCCGCGCTCATCGGCCTCGACGCCGTCGCCATCGGCCTCAAGCACACCGAGTCGGTGTTGTTGCAGATCACCACGGCGGAGTCGCGCTGGGCCGAGGTCCGAGGGCCTCTCAAACGGCTCCTCTCCGTGCTGGGCAGCAACCTCACCCAGCTCTCCAAGCCCGATGTGTCGGGAGCGCAGTTCGGGGATCTCGAGCCTTTGCGCATGGCCATCGCCGCGCTCGAGCCGTTGGTGACCGCCGATGCGGATCTGCCCGAGACTGCGGAGATTTCCGACTTGCCGGTTCAGGCCGACCCCGTCCCAGCCACCGACGATTGCTGGCGGCCTCAGGTCGACGCCGACATGGTCGAGCCCTTTTTGGAGGAGGTCACCGAGCGTGTCGACGGCCTGGCGCAAAAGCTGTTGCGCCTCGAGCAGAGCCCCGGTGACACCGAGCTGGTGCGGGAGATCTTCCGCGATCTGCATACCATCAAGGGCAGCTCGGGCTTCGTGGGTCTGGTGCGCATGAACCGGCTCGCCCACGCTGCCGAGGATCTGGTCGGGCAGCTCCGCGAAGGCGGACGGGTGGCCGATCGTCCCACGGTGGACGCCTTGCTGGCGGCGCTCGACGGCCTGCGCGCCATCTTGGCCGCGGCTTTGGTCGCGGCGGCGACCCAGCCCCTGCCGTCGGCGGGCGTGCCCATCTTGGTGCCCATCGACGCCCTCGTCTCGCGGCTGCGTGCGCCGCATCTTCAGACCCAACCCGTGGCCGCAGTCGAGCGCAGCGACGGCAACCGTCCGGCCACGCTGGCGCCTCAAGTAGAACGCCAGACCCTTCGGGTCGACTTCGAAAAGCTCGACTCGCTGCTCAATCTCGTCGGTGAGCTGGTCCTTGGCAAGGCGCGCTTGCGCGCTGGGGTGCAGAACCTCGGTGGCGTCGTGCGCGAGTTCGAGTCGGCGCTGCAGCGCCGTCAGCCTCTCGACAGCGACGATCTCGACCGATTTGCGCGGCTGTGGTCGGCACGCGCCACCGATCTCGACGGGGCGGCAGGCGCGCTCGATCAGGTCTCGACCGAGCTACGCCAGCAGGTCATGAAGCTGCGCATGCTGCCCGTCGGGCGCGTGTTGCAAAAACACCACCGCACGGTGCGCGAGCTGGCGCATCAGCTCGGCAAGCTGGCCCGCCTCGAGATCATCGGAGCCGAGACCGATCTCGACAAGGTTCTCCTCGAGCAGATCGAAGATCCGCTGCTGCATCTGGTGCGCAACTCGCTCGATCACGGCATCGAGCTGCCGGCGGCTCGAGCGGCGGCAGGAAAGCCGGAAGAAGGCGTGGTCCGGCTGGCAGCTCGCCATCGTGGCAACCAGATCGAGCTCGAGATCGGCGACGACGGTGCTGGCATCGATCCGGCGCGGCTGCGTGCCAAGGCGCTCGAAAAAGCGCTTGTCACCGAGGGAGAGCTCGCGGCCATGAGCGACACCGAGGTGCTGGACCTCATCTTCCGCCCCGGATTCTCGACGGCCAGCAGGGTCACCGATCTGTCCGGTCGCGGCGTCGGCATGGACGTGGTGCGCGACGCCATCCAACGACTCTCGGGCAGCATCGAGCTCAAATCCGAAAAGGGCATAGGCACCCGCTTTCTCCTCAAGCTGCCGCTGACGCTGGCCATCATCCAGGTGCTGCTGGTGCGCGTCGCCGGCGAGCAACTAGCGCTGCCGCTCGACGTGGTGGAACGCACGGTACACCTCGATCCCGACGAGATTCACCTCCTGCATGCGCGTGAGGTCTTCTATCTCGACGATGAAAAGCCGGTGCCGCTCATCGACGTGGCGCGCACGCTGGAGATCGGCCACGGCGTTCGCGGCGAGACCATTCACGTGGTCCTGGTGCGCGCCGCCGGCGAGCTCTATGGCCTCGTCGTCGAGCGCCTGCTCGACAAGCGCGAGATCGTGGTCAAGAGCCTCGGCGAGCTGTTGGCCGTGCTCCCTTGCGCAGCGGGCGCGACACTCGTCGGTGAGCGGGTGGTGTTGGTGCTCGATCCGGCCCAGCTCATCCAGCGTAGTTTCAGCATGAGCGTGACCCGGTCCACGATCGTGACAGCGCCGGTCGGCCGAACCAAGACCGCAACCCGACGGCGGGTGCTCCTGGCCGAGGACTCCGACGTGGTGCGCGAGGCACTCCGACGGCAGCTCGAGGCCCAGGGATGCCAGGTGGTGACTGCCCGCGACGGGGCCGAGGCGTTGGCCATCGCCGACGCCGATCCAGACGGCTTCGACCTCATCTCCACCGACGTGGTCATGCCCGGGCTCGACGGCTACGATCTGACGCGCGCCCTCCGGGCTCAGGCCCGCCATCGCAAGGTGCCGGTCATCATGATCACCTCACGAGGCGATGCGCTCGACCGCGTCCGCGGTTTCGACGCTGGCGTCGACGAATATCTGATCAAGCCCGTCGAGGTCGGCGAGCTGGAGCGGGCCTTGGACCGCCATCTCGGGGGGCGCGCATGAATCCCATCCCAGTCGTGCTGCTCGGTGGCGGGCCGGTTCTCGTCGAGGAAGTGCGTCGGCCGCTGCTCAATGCCGGCCACGTGCTGACGGTCCTCGGCAATGCCGATCAGATCGACGCTATCGTCGCTGCCGCACCGCGTGTCATCCTGGTGGCGGGTCGGGTCGGCATGCTCGAAGGCTGGGACGTGGTCGACCGGCTGCGTGGCCGGCCCGAGCTCTCCAAGGTGGCCCTGGTGATGGTCTCGCCCGACGACTCCATCGGGGGCGGTGGCCGCGACCAGGCCTGCGCGGTCAGCCTGGGCGTTGGGCACTTGCGGGTGCCGTTCTCGCCCGTCGAAGTCTTGGAGGTGGTGGGGTCGGCCACTCGGCGCAAGAAACAGATCCTGCTCGTCGACGATTCGGTGCTCATTCACCGTCACACCACGCCCATTCTCGAAGAAGCCGGTTACGAAGTGCTGGCGGCGTTCGACGGCGCCGAAGCGCTGGAGCTGGCCGACCAGCACGGTCCCGACCTCTGCATCACGGACGTGGAAATGCCGCGCTACGACGGCTACGAGGTCTGTCGCCTGCTCAAACAACAACCGCGGACGATCCCGGTCATCATCTGCAGTGCGCTCGGCGAGACCCAAGATCTGGAGCGCGGCTTCGACGCTGGCGCCGACGATTATCTGGTCAAGCCCGCGCAGCCCGACGAGCTCTTGAGCCGCATCCGTCATCTGCTGACGTCGGTGGGCCTCGAGCACAGCCAGCGCGAGCGGCTCCTCGTCGCCGACGACAGTCCGGCCATCCGGCATCTCGTGGCCGACGCGCTCACCCGCCAGGGCTTTGCGGTCACCACCGCCGTCGATGGTCAGGACGCGCTCGAAAAAGCGCGCGTGCAGCGCTTCGACATGCTCATCACCGACTACGACATGCCGCGCATGACCGGCTTCGAGCTGGTCCACGCCTGGCGTCGCGATCCATCGTTGCGCGATCTGCCGACGATGATGCTGACCGCGCGCAACACCCGGCGCGATCAAGCGCTGATGCGGGCCGCTGGCCTCACGACCTATCTGGTGAAGCCGTTTTCCGTCGACAAATGCGTGGCGATGGTCGAGCGCCTCTTGGCCGAGCGGCGCCTGCGCGCCTACAAAGAAGCGTCGCGCCTCTATATTTCGGAGGGCGCGGTCCGTGCCGCCGAGGAGACCGCGCGCTCCCACGAGACCCAACGCATCCGTGCGGACGAACGCGAGATGGCGGTGCTGTTCACCGACATCTGCGGCTTCACCGCCATGTCGCAACGCATGGAGCCGCGCGCAGTCGTCGACATGCTCAACGGCGTCTTCGACGTGCTGTGCCCGCCTCTCAAGGCCGAGGGTGGCGACATCGACAAGTTCATCGGCGACGCGATCATGGCGGTGTTCGAGCCGTTGCCCGACGTCGACAGCGCGGCCCTCCGCGCCGTCCGTGCCGCCATCAAGATGCAAGCGGCGCTGGAGATCTATCGGCAACACACGCCGCATGCGGTGCACATCCGCATCGGCATCAACCTCGGCCCCGTCGTGCGCGGCGACATCGGCTCCTACCATGTTCGGCGCGACTACACCGTCGTCGGTGATACGGTCAACCGCGCCCAGCGCCTGGAGTCGACCTCGCCCGCCGACGGCATCCTGGTCGGCGAGCTGGTCCAGGAGCGAACCGTCGGACAGGTGGACTACGAGGCGCGGCCCGGCCTGCACTTCAAGAACATCGATCACCCCGTCACTGCGTATCTGGTGAAGGGCCTTTTGCCGACTGGAGCAAGCTGATGTCGATCCGGGTCCTCATCGTCGACGATTCGTTGTTCATGCGCGCTGCGGTGCGACGGATCTTGGAGAAAGACGGCCGCTTCGAGGTGGTCGGCGAGGCCAAGGACGGCGGCGAGGCCGTCGACAAAGTGGTCGCGCTGCGTCCCGACGTCTGCACGATGGACTTCAACATGCCGGTGCTCGACGGTGCGCAGGCGGTGCGCGAGATCATGCAGCGCCGTCCCACGCCGGTGGTCATGCTGTCGGCCTACACCCGCGAGGGCGCACGCGAGACCTTCGAAGCGCTGGCGGCTGGTGCGGTCGACGTGGTGGCCAAGCCTGCCGGCGAGATTTCAGCCGACGTGTCCAAGATCGGGCCGCAGCTCATCGAGCGCCTGGTCGGTGCCGTCGGTGCGCGGCCGATGGCCATTGCGCCGGTGCCGAAGCCGACCCGGCCGACACGCATGTCGAGCTTCCGCACCACGATTGGCGCAGGCGGCTTGCCGCGCGTGGCCATCATCGCCGTGTCGACGGGCGGACCGGCCGCGCTGTCGGTGCTGTTGCCGGCGCTACCAGCGGAGACGTCGCTCGCCCTGGTCATCGTCCAGCATCTGCCGGCGCACTTCACGGGTCCACTCGCCGAGCGCCTCGACCAGATCTGCGCCATCCGCGTCCGCGAAGCTGCCGCCGGCGACGTGCCGGCATCCGGCTTGGCTCTCATCGCCCCAGGCGACCGCCATCTGGAGTTCGCCAGCGACGGCTCGGTCCGCATCGTCGACGGGCCGGAGGTCAACGGCGTCCGCCCTGCCGCCGACGTCACCATGCGCTCTGGGGCCGCGGTCTATGGCTCTCGCGCCGTCGGTGTGGTCATGACTGGCATGGGCAAAGATGGCGCCGCGGGCATCAAGGCCATCAAAGCCGCTGGCGGCGAGGTCCTCGCGCAAGACCAATCCTCGTCGGTGATCTATGGTATGCCGCGCGCCGCCGTCGAGACCGGCTGCGTGGACCGGGTGGTGCCATTGGCCATGCTCGCCGACGCCTTGCGGGGCCATTAGAGCGCCTCTGGCGGGCGAGATTTCCCGACAGAATCCGTAGTGATGAGCATGCTGGCGCTCCTCCTCGGACTGACTCTAGATCTGACTGCTGCAGCTCCCCAGCTTGGCCCCATCGTCGTCGTTCCCGGAAAACAGCTCGGCTGCATCACGCTCGGGATGAGCGCTCAGCAGCTCAGCAAGCTCGGCGCAACGACGGAGGACGGGCAAGCCACCCTCGGCCAGCTGACCGCGACCCTCGATCAGCGCGGCCGCGTCAAATCGATCTCCGCCCACCTCGACTTCAGCGGCAAACCGCGACTCGTCGTCGGCGGCAAGCCCTTCCAGCTCGTATTCTTCAGTCACACCGCACGCCATATGGTGAAGCGCTTCTCGGGCTGCCGAAAGCCACGCTACACCGGCGACGAGGGCCTGTTCCAAGAGTGGCGCTGCGACGGAGTTCGTGTCGAAGAGCGGCTCGCGGACGGCGATCCGGAGCTGACGATCGAGGTCCGCTAGCCGACGTGGCAGAGGAAGGCTTTGAGGTAATGGCCTTCCGAGTAGCCAGCAGGGACGGGGAAGTCGGGCGGCAGACCGCGGCGCTCGACGATCCGGACTCGGCGACGCTGGCGCACGGCGGCTTCGCCGATGGCGCGGTCGAGCTCGTCGAGCGACATCTTCTGGGTGTTGGAGACGAAGAGGCACAGCGCGTTCGACGCGGTGACGGACAGGACGGCCTCGACGAGCTCGCGATAGTCTTTTTGGACGGCGAAGATGCGTCCCTTGGCCTGCGCAAACGACGGCGGGTCGACGATGCACAGGTCGAACTCGCGCTTGCGCTCCGACATGCGCGCCAGCACCGAAAAGGTGTCGGCAGCGACGAACTCGTGGCCGGTCTCGGTCATGCCGTTGAGGGTGAGGTTGCGCCGGGCCCGGCCGTGGGCTTTCTGCGCCAGATCGACCGACACCACTTCGCGTGCGCCCCCGTGTGCGGCCCAGATCGAGAAGGCGCCGGTGTAGGAAAACAGGTTGAGGACGCGACGGCCGCGGGCATGCTCAGCGACGGCACGACGGCCTTCCCGGAGGTCGGGAAACAGGCCGGTGCCAAGTGGCGCGGTCACGTCGACGGCGAAGCGCACGCCGTGCTCGACGACCTCGATCTCGACTGGAGCGACCGCTCCACGCACCAGCTGCGCCGCCGCCTTGGGACCGTCGCCAGCCTGGGGCTTGTAGCGCTTTTGCTCGTAGATCGAGCTCGGCGACCAGCTGGTCTCGAGCGCATCGTAAAGCGCGGGCAGAAACGGCTCCAGCGCCGACGAGAACACATGCGACACCAGATGATCGCCGTAGCGGTCGACGGTGACGCCAGGCAGACCGTCGCCTTCGCCGTGGAAGACGCGATAGGCGGTCATGCCCTCTTTGGGCAACAGCGCCTCACGGACCCGCTTGGCCTCGGCGACGCGACGGGCGATGGCGGCGGCGTCGATGGTCTCGTTGGGATCGCGGGTAACCACCCGCACAGCGACGATGACCTCGGGCTCGTAAAGCCCCTTGGCGACGAAGTCACCCGCGTCATCGACGATCTCGATGATCTCGCCAGCGGGCAGGTTGAGCGGACGGCCACCCAACCCCTCGCGGAACAGATAAGGATGCCCAGTCCGCAAGCGCGTTGCGACGTCCCCACTCACCCGCACGGTGCCCCGACGCAGAACAGGGGCAGACGAGGGAGCCGCCGACGACCGCTTGGGCCCCGGCTTGCGAAACGGTGGAGTAGGCATGCGACCCCTTACCAAAATTGCGAGGGGGCCGCAATCTCACGGGTGTGCTCGATCGGGGCGGTGGCGGTTGCCGCACGGCTTCCTTTCACAGGAGTCGGAAGCGGGAGGTAGGAGGTCAGAGGGAGACAGAGGGATTTGGGATAGGGTCGACGATCCAGCTTCGGATGCAGCATCCGGTCTGGCGTCTTCAGCTCTGGCAGCATCCGCTCTGAAAAGTGCCTGCTTGCAGGCACGCGAGCGAAGCGAGCAAGGGAGCGAAGCGAGCAAGGGAGCGAAGCGACCGCCGGAGGTTTGGAACCCTCTCAGGGTTCCAACGACTGTGCCCGCCGGAGGTTTGGAACCCTCTCAGGGTTCCAACGACTGTGCCCGCCGGAGGTTTGGAACCCTCTCAGGGTTCCATGCAACAGTTGACACATGTGGGTGTTTGTGAGAGATCTGGTCCAGCTTTTAGGAGCACCCATGGCCATGTCCAAGCTCGTTCCGCTTCGTTTCGGTGACTTTCTCGTCGAGAAACACAAGATCAGCGAGGCTCAGTTGCTTGATTCTTTGGCGGAGCACTGGATGACTGGTCTCAAACTGGGCGAGTCTGTCGTCAAGAAGGGCTATATCCAAGCGCCGGAAGTCGAGCTTCTGGCAGCCGAGTTCCGCGACCTGCAGACCGTCTACGTCTAAGGTCGGATAGGTCGGGCGGGGTAGCACTTGTGTTAGCTGCGTTGCTTCTTTTCCGCCACCGAACCCGCTTTTTTCCCTTCCTACACACCCCTACCTGAGAGTAGACTGCGCCCTTGTTCGAGCGCCGGAGGTAGGCATGCCCGTTCGCGATTTTTCGACGAGCCAGACTCCGCTGCCAGGGCCCGTCCCGGCGAGCGATGAGTTCGGGCCGCTCGTCGGCAAGAACTTCGGCGGCTACGAGATCACCAGCTACATCGGTGAGGGGCCGTCAGGCTCGGTGTATCGGGCCGAAGACCTGACTGGCGCCCGTATGGCCATCAAGGTTCTGCATCGCGAGCTCTCCCGGTCGGAATCATTGGTAAAACTAAAAGCGGACGTCGAACGTTTGAACCGGGTCACGATGCCCCAGCTCATGTTCACGTACGACGTCGGGGTTGGCGAAGAAGGCCAGCTCTACTATGTCGTCGACGAGCTGGAAGGCAGCGACCTCGAGACCGGCCTCGCCGAGTCGGGCGCGCTGGCCTCGCAAAAAGCGCTGGAGATCGTGCTGCAAGTTCTCGAGGGCCTCGAGGCTGCGCACGCGGTCCGCATCATTCACGGCGGGTTGAAGCCGCGCAACGTCTTCCTCGCCGTCAGCGCCAAGGGCATGCGCGTCAAGCTGCTCGACTTCGGCTCGGCGCAGCTCGCCGCCGGTCCCGAGGGTGAGCGTGGCGGCGTCGTCGTCGGCAATCCGTTCTACATGGCGCCCGAGCAGTTCGGTGGTCGCGCCGACGAGCGCACCGACGTGTACTCGGCGGGCGTGCTCATGTATGAGCTGTTCTCCGGCTCGCTTCCATTTGGGGGCCCGTCGAATGGCCAAGTGATGATGCGTCACCTGGCCGAGGTGCCTGAGGCGCCTCAGGGCGTCGACACCGACCTGGCACGGATCATCTTGCGCTGCCTGGCAAAAAATCCGGCCGCGCGCTATGGATCCGTCAATCTATTGAAGGTTGCGGTGCAACGCTGGGCGGATTCTCGTCCGGCGATGCTGATGGACAGCGCCGCCAAACAGCTCATTGCCCGGGCGCAGCTTGCCCGCGACATGAAGCTCGCGGCGATGAAGTCTCCCGACGCCACGACACCGATGCCCAAATTGGATCTCGCGGAGCTTGCCCAGTCGGGCCGGCTGCGTGTATCGGAACCCGGTAAAGCCTTGAATCCCCAGAATCTCAAAAAAGATGTGAAGGAGTCGTTGCACATGGTCAGCCCGCCTCGTGACAAGTCGTCGGCCCAGGCCGGTAACAAGAACGGCACCACCGAAAGCTCTGACTCGGTGGAGGCGTCGCTCGAAGATTTCATCAACCAGGCGAATGCCTCCTTCCCCGAGCCGGTAAACGATGGCTGGGATCTCTTGACCGGCGACGTCGAGCTGCTCGACGAAGGCGAAGAGCACGTCGAGGGTGAGGAGCATGTCAAGGCGCCGGTCAAGGTCGTGCCGCGTGCGGCGGCCAAGCCGGCCGTCAAACCTGCCCCCGTCGCCGCCAAGCCGGCGCCTGTCGCCGTCAAGCCTGCGCCCATCGCGGCCAAGCCGGTCGAGGCACCGAAGCCTGCCAAGCCGACCACCAAGGCCCTGCCGGCGGTGGTGCCCGAAACGGCCAAAGAGTCACCGCGCCCGTCGAAGAACACGGTGCGGGGAATTCCGATCATCGCCAAGCCCGTCGTGCGCGAGCCCGAGCCCGAGCCAGAGGCTGACAACGAGACCCGCGTCGACGACGAGCCACACGACGAGCCCGAGAGTCTTACCGACGCGCACCAGTTCGCCAACGCGCCCGACCCCAGCGACACCAGCGACGAGGACCTGAGCCCCGTTCGTGGCCGTCGCAAGGCCAAGCCGGAGCGTACAGAGGTCGTGTCGGCTCGCCTGCCGGCACCCGCCCCGACGCGTCCGTGGACGGCCAATCCGTTGGTCATCATCGGCGGCATCTTGGTGGCGTTCCTCATCGGCGTCACGGCCATGCTGTTCCTCGTGAAGTTTGTGATGGCGCCAGCGCAGCAGCCGGTGGTCATCCAGACGCCCGCTCCGCAAATCGTGGTCCAGCCGGCTCCGCAGCCATCGGCCGCGCCCGTGGTCACGCCGCTGCCGACGGCCCAGCCAACCGCGCCAGTGGTCACGCCGCTTCCGGCTGCTGCGCCTGTGCCCGTGGCGCAGCCTGTCGTCCAGCCGGTTCCCCAGCCGGTCGTGGCGCAGCCTAGCTCCGTGCCGCCGTTGCCCATCGCCGTGCCGTCTCCCTCCGACGAGCCGAAGGCCAAGAAGTCGGCCAAGGTCAAGCCAGAGAAGGTCGAAAAGCCCGTCAAGGCGAAAGCCGAGAAGGCAGAAGCGAAGCCTGAGAAAGTGAAGCCCGAGAAGGCCAAGCCCGCCGCGAGCGAAGACAAGCCCAAGCCCGCCGAAAAGAAAAAAGAAACCAAGGGCTCCGACTGGGTCGATCCGTTCTAGTCTGCAAAATCTGACCACCCAACCCTGAGCTTCTGCGAAACTCTGCCGCCCCGTCACCCTTCCGAAGGATGATCATGAGAACTGTCGTTGCCACATTCGTCGCCGCCCTCGTGGTCGGCATCGCGCTTCAAGCGCGAGCCGATGACGCCGAGGACGCCGAAGTGACCCAGATGGCCCGCGAGCACTACAAGGCGGGTCTCGATGCCTACAAAAACGGCAAGTACGACGTCGCCATCAAAGAGCTGAAGAAGGCCTATCTGCTCAAGCGATTGCCGCCGCTGCTCCTCAACATCGCGGCGACGTATCGCAAGATGAACGACCTCGACCTGGCGATTCACTTCTACCAGAAGTTCCTCGACGAGGCGCCGGCCGACCACAAGGATCGGCCCGAGGTCGAGAAGACCCTGGCCGAGCTGCAGGCGGAGAAGGCCAACGGCGGCAAGCCGGTCGAAAAAGTCGAGAAGCCCGAGAAGCCCGAGCGGCCCGAGAAGCCCGAGCGTCAGGACGAACCGCCCGCGTCGCTGCCCAAGCAGTGGGCGCATACCATCGTCGACGCCGCGCCGCCCGATTCGCCCCTCGACATCCGTGTCTCGATGCCGGTCATGAAGGGCGTCAAGGTTTACGTGTTCTACCGCGTCGCTGGTCAGGAAGAATTCACGTCGGTGTTGATGAAGCGTCGTGGCGCCGAAAAGGTCGGGCGCATTCCGGCGTCCGCCATGCAGGGCAAGTCGGTGCAGTACTACGTCGAGGCCAAGGACGCCTCGGGGGCCGTGGTGAAGAACGCTGGCAGCCCCGCCGATCCCAACATCGTCATGGTCGACCCCAATGCGCCGCCGCAGATGGTCGCCACCATGGACGACTCGCGTGAGCCGTCGGAGGCGGCGCCCTCGTCGGAGAATCAGCCCCGCACCCAGCGCCGCAACCTCGACGACGAAGAAGCGCCGGTGTCGGGTCAGGTCAAGGGCAGCAAGCCCGAAGCGCCGCGTCGCGCCAAGCGGCCGACCGGTGGCGAATGGTCGACCATGAAGACCGCGGGCGTGGCCTTGCTCGCCGGTGGTGGTGGTCTGGCGTTGATTGGTGGTGCTGCCTTCCTGCCGCTCGCCAACTGGCGCGCTGGTCAGGTCGCCGACACCTACCGGAATCCCATCGACACGTCGCTGCCAGCCAACGATCCCAACGCCAAGATCTACTATTACAACGACCCTCTGAGCGGCAATCAGTACGCCGATTTCGAGTCGCAGGGCAAAGCGTTCAACATCGTCGGTGGCGTGTTCCTCGGCGTCGGTTTGGCGGCGGCCGTCACGGGGTCGGTGCTGTTGATCGTCGACTCCATGGGCAGCTCGGGCCCGAGCGACCGGCCGGTTCGGCCCAAGCGTCGTCGGCCCGTCGAGGAAGAGACGTTTTTCTTGAGCCCGAGCGTCGGGCCCCAGGGTGTTTCTGTTCAAACTGGCTTTGCTTTCTAAGTAGAGGACGTCGATGAGAATCCTGATTCTTGCCCTGCTTGCTTCGGCCTCGGCCGCGACTGGTTGCTACAACCCGGACTTCGGCGATATGCCGGGGTTCTTCTGCCGTGTCGCCGATGGTGACAACGCCTGCCCGTCGGGTACGACGTGCTCGTCGTCCGGCCAGTGCATCAAGACCAGTGGCGGCGGCGGCAATGCGCCTTCGATCCCCAAGGTCGGCGCTCCCTACACCGGCCCGGTCAATGACCCCAAGCTGACCGACGCGGCGGCCTGCCCTGACGCGCAGCTCGAGCCCAACAACAACATCGATACCGCCAAGGATTTCCCGGTCACCGTCGACGCTGCGTCGTCGCCGAAGCTGGTGCGTCTGTCGATCTGCCCGAAAGGCTCGGGCGATGTCGACATGTTCCGCGTGGCAGTGCCGAGCTCCAGCTTCATGATGGCCGAGATCTTTTACGACATCAGCTACGGCGACCTCGACGTGGCCATCCTCGACTCCACCGGCCGCGTCATCTCCTCGGACGGCACCTCGGTCTCCAACGGCTGCACCGTGGCGTCGGTGACGACGGCCAACTACTACGTGGCCATCGAAGGCGCCAACAACACCGACGTGAATCGCTACGACGCCCGCATCCGGCTGTTCTCTGCCACGCGCACCTGCACCACCACGCCGTAACTCGCCATATCCAGATGACAGAGCTAGTTGGCTCGCGCTTTGGCGGGCATCGGGTCCTCGAACCTGCGGGCTGTTTGCCGCAAGCAGCCGAGCGGCTCGACGCCGATCTGGTGCGCGCGTTCGACAACGAGATCGTCGTCGATGTCGAGCGGCTCAACGTCGACTCCGCCAGCTTCGTGCAGATGGAGGCCCTTGGTGAGGTCGGCGCACAGATCGTCGCCACCGTCGCTGAGCGCGGTAAGCAACACAATCGGGTGACCGGCTCGGGCGGGATGTTGCTCGGACGTGTGGCGCGCGTCGGTTCGAAAGTCCGAGCGCGGGCGTCGGTTGGCGAGCGCATCGCCAGCCTGGTGTCGCTGACGCTGACACCGCTCAAGCTCGATCGCGTCGTGTCGGTGGATCTGGCGCGCCACCAGGTGTCGGTCGTCGGGCAGGCGGTCTTGTTCGAGTCGAGTGCGTTTGCGCGTTTGCCGGCCGACCTGCCGGAGAATCTGGCGCTGGCGGCGCTCGATGTCGCGGGTGCGGCACCGCAAGTGGCGCGCATGGTCAAGCCAGGCATGAAGGTGCTGGTGCTGGGCTGTGGCGGCAAGTCGGGCCTGTTGTGCAGCGCTGCGGCTCGACGGGCGGGCGCATCGGTGATTATCGGTGTCGAACGATCCGAGGCCGCGGCTGCCAGCGCGCGACGGCTCGGCGCGTGTGATGTGGTACTGGTCGCCGACGCCGCCAATGCCGTCGCTGTGTCCGGCGCAGTGATGGCGGCGGCAGGCACCGAAGTCGACTTCACGGTCTCCTGTGTCAACGTCCCCGACGCCGAGATGGGCGCCATCCTGGCCACCCGCGACGGTGGCACCATCTACTTTTTCAGCATGTCCACCAGCTTCACCAAGGCCGCCCTCGGCGCCGAAGGCATCTCCCGCGACGTGAACATGGTCATCGGCAACGGCTATGCCCCCGACCACGCCGAGGCCACGCTTGCTCTGCTCCGCTCCACTCCGACGCTGCTGGCGCTATTCACCGAACGCTTCGGCTAGCCCTTTCTGTAGCGTAGCGTCGGGCTTTGTTTGCGCGGAGCGTCGGAGGTTCGGAACCCTTTTAGGGTTCCGACGAAAATGATGCTACGATTTTCCAGCGATGAGCCGCCTTGGAGAGCTGCTGGTCCGTGAGAACCTGATCTCGC
>Ga0123336_10000380_pt1 | contig 45331 bp, 42 predicted proteins | sample SSSSmetaG_FD_96466 | JGI IMG/M metagenome (GOLD analysis project Ga0123336, IMG submission 96466) | Glacier valley bacterial and archeal communities from Borup Fiord, Nunavut, Canada, to study Microbial Dark Matter (Phase II) - ​SSSS metaG | ecosystem: Environmental > Aquatic > Freshwater > Ice...
CATGTTGAGGAAGCCGTCGATGTTGGCCGCGTTGGTCGCGACCGGATTCTCGAGCGAGCGCGGCACCGAGCCGAGCGCGGCCTGGTGCAGCACGAAGGCCACGCCCTCGCACGCGCGCGCGCAATCGGCGGCGACCGTGATGTCGCCTTCGATCATCGTGAAGCGCGCCGCCCGCTCCGGCCCGACGGTCGCCAGCACCTCGTCGAGGTTGCGACGGTGGCCGGTCGCGAAGTTGTCGAGGCCCACCACTTCCTGGTCGAGCGCCAGCAGCGACTCGACGAGGTTGGAGCCGATGAATCCCGCCGCGCCGGTGACCAGCCAGCGACGCGGCGCGGCGGCGAGCTGCGCGCGGACCGCGTCGTACTGGCCCGCGGGATGCACGCCGATGTCGGTGGACGTCGGTTGCAGGGTGGGATCGACGACCGTCATGACCGGACGATCACAGGCGCCACACCGTCGCGCCGCCGGCGCGGATCTCGTCCGCGTCGAACGCGCACTTGACGTCGATGAACGGCGCCGACGCGATCAGCTTGGCGACGTACTCGGCCGTGCCCCGCGCCTTGAACTCGCGATGCGCGACCGCCGCGACGACCGCGTGCGAGACCGGCAGGTCGTCCCAGCTGCACAGCTTGACGCCGTATTCGTGGACCGCCTCGTCGGCGTCGGCGATCGGGTCGTGCACGTGCACGTCGACGCCGTAGGACTCGAGTTCGCGGATCACGTCGATGACACGCGAGTTGCGCAGATCCGGGCAGTCTTCCTTGAAGGTCAGGCCGAGCACCGTGACCGGCGCACCCTTGACCGTCGAGCCGTTGCGGATCATCTGCTTGATGGTCTGCTCCGCGATGAACTTGCCCATGCCGTCGTTGATGCGGCGGCCGGCCAGGATCACCTGCGGCTGGTAGCCGACCATCTCGGCCTTGTGCGTCAGGTAGTAGGGATCGACGCCGATGCAGTGACCGCCGACCAGGCCCGGCCGGAACGGCAGGAAGTTCCACTTCGTGCCCGCGGCCTTGAGCACCTCGATCGTGTCGATGCCGATCTTGTCGAAGATGATCGCGAGCTCGTTCATCAGCGCGATGTTGAGGTCGCGCTGCGTGTTCTCGATGACCTTGGCGGCCTCGGCGACCTTGATGCTCGAGGCCGGATAGACGCCGGCGGTGATGACCGCCGAGTACAGGTCCGCGACCTTCTTCAGGGTGTCCGCGTCGTCGCCCGAGACCACCTTGGTGATCTTGGTCAGCGTGCGTTCCTTGTCGCCCGGGTTGATGCGCTCGGGCGAGTAGCCGACGTGGAAGTCGGTCATCCACTTCAGGCCCGACTTCTTCTCCAGGATGGGGATGCAGACTTCCTCGGTCGCGCCGGGGTACACGGTCGACTCGTAGACGACGATCGCGCCCTTCTTCATGTGCGCGCCGACGAACTCGCTCGCGCCGACCAGTGGCGAGAAGTCCGGCTGATGCGCCTGGTCGACCGGGGTCGGCACGGCGACGATCAGGTAGTCGGCCTCGGCGAGCTTCGCCGGATCGGTGGTGACCTCGAGCATCGTCGCGGCCTTGAGGTTCTCGGTCGAACATTCGCCGGTGGGGTCGACGAAGCGACGGTAGCTCTCGATCTTCTTCTCGGACAGATCGAAACCGATCGTGCGGAACTGCTTGCCGAACTCGACGGCCAGCGGCAGACCGACATACCCGAGCCCGACTACGGCGACAACGCTCATCCTGCTCTCCCTGCCTGCATTGGAATGCGCAGCGCGCTCTTCGCTGAGCACGCTGCGGTGGTGTTGATCGATGCGAACGGAGCGACGCCGCCCGCAGAAAGACAATCCGTCGAAGCCCCGGTGTCGCAGGGCGCGGCATTCTAGCCGATCGAGGCAGACGGGCTGCAGGAAGCATGCCACGCCGATCCAAGCGGTCCCAGTGTCCGTGCGACCCCGGATGCGGCACAATCGCGTCCCACTTTGACCAAATTGGTCTGGCTAGCGGACAAAATGCGTCCTGCCGCCACGTCGATGCCGGTCCTAGCGCAGGACGACAGCGGCCCGATGGCCGCCGATTGCCCGACAGGCCGGATCCACGGCATGGAACTTGCCTGACCTTTCCGCTTTGCTTCGTCACCGAACCATGCCCCGGACCGCCCTGTCCCTGTCGCCCCGTCTGTCCCGGATCACGGTCGCGCTCGTGCTCGCCGCGGGCTGCGGCGTGGCCTCGGCCGACACGACCTGGCAGATGCCGGTGGTGACCGAGCCGGGCGAGGCTGCGCCCCTGCGCGCGCCGCCGCCCACCGGCCTCACCGCCGAGGCCGTCAAGCTCGAGAACGGCGAAGGCATCGCGCAGAACTATTCGCTGGCGGCGGCCCTGTACTGCCGCGCCGCGCGCAAGGGCGACAGCGACGCGGCCTTCCGGCTCGGCTGGATGTACGTGAACGGGCGCGGCATGCTCAAGGACGATCGCATCGCGACCGGCCTCTTCCGCTACGCCTCCGAGCGCGGACACGACTACGCGAAGCGCATGCTGGTCCACGTCAGCACCATCGAGGCCGTGCTGCCGGACTGCATGATCCCGCAGTCGGTGATCGTCGAGGAGAGCCACGCGTTGCCGCTCGCCTGGACCGCCACGCCCGAGCGCCTCAAGATCGTCGACATCGTCAAGGAGTTCGCGCCGTCGTACGGGGTCGAGCCGCGCCTCGCGCTCGCGATCATCCAGGCCGAATCAGGCTTCCAGGTGAGCGCCAAGTCGAACAAGAACGCCCAGGGACTGATGCAGCTCATCCCCGAGACCGCCGAGCGCTTCGGCGTGCGCAAGATCATGGATCCGCGCGAGAACATCCGCGGCGGCCTCGCCTACCTGCGCTGGCTGCTGTCGTACTTCGAGGGCGACGTCGCGCTCGTCACCGCGGCCTACAACGCGGGCGAAGGCGCAGTGGTGCGCTATCGCGGCGTGCCGCCGTACGCCGAGACCCGCCAGTACGTGGCGCGCGTGACCGGCGTATACGGCAAGACCCGTCACAAGTTCAATCCCGCGGTGGTCGACCCGGCCCCGATGGCGGTCGTTCGACGGTTGCAGGCCGCGTCGGCCGTCGACCCCAGGTCGCGATGAACGGTCGATCGTCCCGGCGAGCGTTCGTGGGGTCGCTCGCCGTCGCGGCGGTCGTGCTGTCGCGCCCGCTCACCGCGCTGGCCGCCGGCGACGACGGCGCGCTGCCCGCCGCGATCGACCGCATCCGGCCGACCATCGTCGCCGTCGGCACCAACGAACCCACGCGCAACCCGTCCTACCAGTTCCGCGGCACCGGCTTCGTGGTCGGGGACGGCACGCTGGTCGCGACCAACAACCACGTGCTGCCGGTCATGCTCGACGCGGCCAACCGGGAAGTGGTCGCGATCGCGATCCCGCAGGCCGGCGCCGATCCGCTGTTCCGCGAAGCGACGATCGTCGCGCGCGATACCGATCACGATCTGGCACTGCTGCGCATCGCGGGAACGCCGCTGCCCGCCGTCCGGCTGGGCGATTCGTCGAAGGCGCGCGAAGGCCAGAGCTTCGCGTTCACCGGCTTTCCGATCGGCGGGGCGATCGGGCTCTATCCGACGACGCACCGCGCCCTGATCTCGGCCATCACGCCGATCGCGCTCGCGCAGGCGACCACGCGGACGCTCGACGCCGCGCTGATCCGGCGCCTGCGCGCGGACCGCTTCAACATCTTCCAGCTCGACGCAACGGCCTATCCGGGCAACAGCGGCAGCCCGATGTTCAGCGTCGAGACGGGCGAAGTGATCGCCATCGTCAACATGGTGTTCGTCAAGAGCGGCAAGGAGACTGCGCTGACCGCGCCGAGCGGGATCAGCTACGCGATCCCCACGGTCCACCTGAGCCGTCTGCTCGACAGCGTCAAGCTCGACCCTTCCTCCACCAGGTAGTCGCCATGCAGCGCAAGTACACCTTCGCCGAACTCTCGACGATCTGCCTCCTGCTGCTCGCGCCGGTGATCCGGCTCGCGCTGCTGACCGGTCCGTCGGGTAGCGACGACGTCAACTATTTCCACTTCTCGCAACAGCTCTCGCACTTCGAGCACTTCACGACGCTGCACCACCACGCCGGCCGACTCGCATTCCTGCTGCTCGTCGGCGTGCCGGCCGCGCTCTTCGGCTCGATCACGTCGGGCGCGATCATCAACGTGCTGGTCCTGTCGCTGCGCGACCTGCTGGTCGTCTGGTTCGTCCGCCGCGAGACCGACATGCCGTGTGCCGCGATCGCTGCGGCCATCGTCTCGCTCAACGCGATCAGCACCACCTACGCGGGACTGCTGATCCCCGACCCGCTGATGAGCCTGCTGGTCTTCGGGTCGGCGGTGGCGGTCTACCTCGGCCTGCAGGAGCGGACGGTGGCGCGGGGTCGCTGGATCGCGCTCGCCGGCGCGCTGGCCGCGATGAGCTACTCGGCCAAGGATCCCGGCATCCTGATCACGGCACCGTCGATGCTCTACATCCTGCTGGGGCCCGGCTTCAGGCTGCCCGCACGCGTGCGGCTCGCTGCGCTCTACGTCGCGGGACTGGTCGGCGTCGCGGCGCTCGAGTCGCTCGCCTTCTATGTCATCAGCGGCGACTTCCTGTATCGCACGCACGCGATCTCGAAGATCCACAACGCGACCATCGTGGAGCAGCCCAACCTGATTGCGTTCGTGCACGCGACCTACTGGAACCTGCGACTCGTGACGACGCTCGAGGTCGCGAGCACCGGCGTGCTGATCGCCAGCGCGCTGGTCTTCGTGCTCGCACTCGCCACGCGCGCGCGCCTCGCGTACTTCTCGGCTGCCGGCCTGTTCATCGGTGCCTATCTGATCTTCGGCAGTTCGAGCTTCACGCGCTTCATGCCGCTGCCGGTCCAGGACCGCTACTTCGAACCGCTCGTGGCCTTCCTCGCCGTGAGTGCGGCGGCACTGACGCATCGCTACGCGCGTCGCGCAGGGCCTCGCGCGTTCCGACTCGCCACGGCGGGCGTCGCGCTAATGGTCGTGGGTTCCCTGCCCTCGGTAGCCGCCAACGCGGGCGACGTGACGTCCTCGGGCGTCGGTCGCAATGTCGCCATCGCGTTGCGTGCGGCGCATGCCGCGCGCCCCGACCTACCGATCTTCCTGTCGCCGGTCGTCCACAAGATGATCGAGCCTTTCGTCTCGCCGGAGCTCTACGCGGTCTTGCAGCCGATGAGCGGGAACGTGCCCGCCAGAGCGTTCTACCTGTCCCACCCGTGGGAGAAGGAGAGCACGGCGGTACCGATGCTCGCGACGATGAAGTCGCTGCCGGTCTACCTAGTCGTCGACGAGGACCAGCGCTATCTCTGGCGTTTCTCGAACGAGGCAAAGGCGGCCGATCGCGGCGCGACCGTGCGCATCGGCGGCCAGTGACGCGCGGCCTGCGTCACGCGACCCGCGTCAGTCTTTCCACTTCCCCGCGGCCTTGAGCTTGTTCTGCAACGCCGGCAGCGGCGCACCGAGCGCATAGGCGCGCTTGGCGGCCTCGAGCGACTTGTCGTACACGCCGAGGTCGAAATACATCAGGCCCATGTTGTAGTCGATGTCGAAGTTGGACGGATCGCCGCGCACCTTGTCGGCTTCGTCGAGCTGCGCGCGCGCTTCCGCATTGCGCTTGCGTTCCTTCAGGTAGCCGGCATACAGCACGCGCGGCATCGGATCGCCAGGCAGGAAGCGAATCGCCCGCTCGAAATAGCACTCGACCGGCCAACGGGCCCCGATCGGGCGCTCCGTCTTCGACCGTGTCGCGAGGCGTGACATCGACAGCAGCGCGCGCGGGCTGTTCGGGAACGCCCGCAGCGTGTAGTCGAGGTCCGGTCCCGGCGTGGTCGCCGAGCTGCCCTTGCGCAGGGTCTCGACGTCGGGCGTGAAGTGGTAATCCTCGACCCGATGACGCACCTCGTCGGAAATGGTCCGGTAGTCGAAGGGGCCGTAGCCCGTGGCGATCGGCCCGCAGGCGAACGGATTGATGCCTCCCTGTTGCGCGTGGGCCGGCGCGGAGACGAACAGCGCGCTCAGCACGGCCAGTCCGAAGGCCAGGGCAGCACGAATCGAGGGGGTATGCGGGGGTCGGATGGACGTCATGTCGCCTGGCTGGGTGAGGTCGCGGTGGAGCGGTGGTCGACCAAGCGGTCGAGAAGCGCGGCGAAACTGCGGGCCCGGCCTTCGCGCGAACTCGCGGCGATCGCTTCGGGCGTTGCGACCGTCTCGCCACCGGCACGGACGCGCGCGATGAACGCGGGAATCGCGGCGGCGATCGAGGCGGCGTCGTCGAGGCGGGCCAGCGACGTCAGCCCGGCACCGCGCAACGTGATCGCCGTGTCGCCGATCGGGTCGGTCAACGCCAGCACCGGCCGCTTCGCCCGTACGTATTCATAGAGCTTCGCCGGAATCTGCTGGTTGCAGTTGCTCGCCTGCAGGATCAGCAGGCCGTCGACGTCCAGCATCTCCTGCAGCGCGGCATGGTAAGGGATTGCCGGTTCGAGGGAAACCAGATCGGTGATGTTGTGTTGCGTCGCGAGCTCGGCGAGCATCGGGTCGTAGGCACTGGCGCGCAGGCGCAGGCAGAAACTCGCCGCCGTCAGCGCACCGGCCCGCTTGAGTTGCCCGAGCGCGGCGAACAGCGGCCGCGGGTCGCGCTCGTCGGGATAGACGACGCCGCTGTGCAGCAGCACGAAGCGCCCGTCGCTCTTCGACGGCGCAGCGCCACGCTCGCCCTCGGCCCGGGCGAAGGTCTCCTCGTCGTAGCCGTTCTCGATCACCACACTGCGTGTGGCGTCGATGTCCGGATAGCGCTCGCGATAGAGCTGCGCGCAGCCGGGCGTGGTGAAGACGCTCGCCGCGGCGTGACGCAGCGCGTCCTCCTCGATGGCGCGATACGCCTTCCAGGCGCGCGGGTCCGACGGATAGCCGTCCTGCGCCATCGGGTCGCGGAAATCCGCAATCCAAGGCAGGCCGCTCTTGCGCGCCAGCGTCGAGCCGATCACGTGCGCCGTCGCGATCGGATAGGTCGACCAGATCGCGTCGGGCTTGTAGCGCGCGATCATCGCCATTCCTTTTCTCACCGCGTCGAAGCGCCACGTGGCCCAGCGGTCGGGCAGCGCGAGCGCGCCGGGATAGCGACCGAACAGCGACAGATGACGCGCGGTGTTCAGCGCGAAGGCTCGCTCGACGACCGTGCCCTCAGGGACCTGGCGCATCTGGTCGTCGCTGGTGTCCTCGTAGGCGCGCGGGCTCGCGGTCAGTACCAGCGGCTCCCAGCCGCAGCGCGGCAAGTGCTGCACGAAGCGCAGCGTGCGCTGGATGCCGCTGCTGCCGCGCAACGGCGGGAAGTGATAGGCGACCATCAGGAGCCGGCGCGCAGGCTGCTTCATGCGGGGACCCGCGGTCCGCCGGAGCGCAGGTCGGTCCCGCTGCGACGGCGCAAGCCGGGCGAGTGCGTTGCGCGCCGGTCGAGCCAGTCGGCGGTCGTCTGCGCCACGCGATCGCGCCACTCGGCCCGCGAGAAGGTGTGGTCGGCGTCGGCGAGGTCGCAGCGTTCGACGCGCGACTGCGCGAGCAGCCCGGACCATTCGGCATCGCGCTCCGCGTGATCGACGAACTCGCGCGCCGTGAGGTCGTCCCCCGAGCAGATCAGCAGGATGTCGCCGCCGAAGCGCGACCACCCGCGCGCCATCCGCGCCTGGAAGCCGAGGCCGGCCTCGTCGTCCCTGCGACCGCGCGATGCGACCAGCGTGGCGACGAAGTCCTTCAGCGCGCGGAACACGCCGACCCGGCCGCGCACGAGATTGCCCCAGAAGGCGGGGTCCGTCAGGCGGCTGCCGTAGTAGTGCTTCAGGTGGGTGCGGGCGAGACCCGCCTCGCTGCGGACCCACGGATTGAGCAGCACGAGCTGGCGCACGCGCTCGTCGGACGGCGCGTAGAGCAGCGCTGCGGAGGCCGCGTCGCACAGGCCCCAGATCGCGACGCCGGTCAGCGTCGGCACGTGCTTCGTGAACGCGTCGATCGCGGCGCGCAGATCGCCGTCGCGGTCGGTGAAGGCCTGCTCGGTCCCGCTGCTGTCGCCCATGCCGGTGCAGTCGAAGCGCATCACCGCGTAGCCGCGCTGCGCGAGCGCACGGGCGAGCAGGACGAACTGGCGGTGGCTTCCGACCCGGTACTGCGGACCGCCGACCACCACCAGCACGCCGAGCGACGACGCCGCCGTCGCGACGCCGCCCGGGAGGGGCGCGGGCGTGGTGACGATGCCGACCAGGCGCTCGCGACCGGCATCGAAGAAGAAGGCCTCCTCGTCGAACGGCAACGGGTTCATGCGGACAGGGCCTCGACGGTCGCGTCGACCAGCGGGTCGCAGCGTTCGATCTCCAGCGTCTGCCAGAACGCGCTGCCGACGACGTGCGCGATCGCGACGTCGCTGCCCATGGCGCGCCAGCGGTCCACCAGCTTGGCCGCGACCGGATTCAGGCTGGCGTCGGGCTGCGACGCGACTTCGAACCACCTCACGCGCGGCGGCGTCCACGCGGCTCCCGCGGCCGGCGAGCCGAGTCGCGCCCCTTCCATCGCGTCGGCGAGTTGCGGCGTCAGGCGATAACCGGCGACCTCGACGGCACGGCCCGCCGCGAGATCGGCGCGCGGCGACGGTTGCGCGACGCGGTCGGCCGGGGTTCCCGCGGGTTGCATCGTGGCCTCGCGCAGCAGGCTGTTGACGGTCTTGAGACGCAGGAACTGGCCGAGATGCTGGGCGCCGTTGACCACCGGCTGCCACAGCAACAGGCCGTCCGCGCCCGGTACGCAGCGGCTCGCGAACTGGTCCGCCAGCAGCGCGCCGAAGCGCGTGCCCCAGACCCAGCGCGGTCCGGGGGCATGCGCCTGCAGCCACGCCCAGCCGTCCGCGAGGTCGGCGAGCCAGCCTTCCCAGGTCGCGTCCTCGAAGTCACCGGTGCTGTCCCCGCATCCGAGGAGGTCGATCTGCAGGACCGCGAAGCCCGCGGCCGCCAGCGCGCGTGCACCGTCGGCTGCGGCTGCGCGGGTCTTGTTCATCTCCTCCGCGAAGGCATGGACCGCGAGCACGCAGCCGCGCGCCCGGCCGTCGACCCCCGCGGGCGCGTGGAAGAAGCAGAAGCGATGACCGTCCGCGTATCGCTGGAAGAACGGCCCGGTGGCCGGCGCGGCATTCAAGGAGAAGTCGGCGAAAGTCAGGGACCGATGTCGCTCACGCGTCGACCTTCTGCTCGACGAATTCGCGCAGCGCGCCGAAGGTCGCGAAGGTCTCCGCGCTGATCTCGTCGTCGCCGACGACGACGCCGAAGCGTTCCTCGATCGTGGTGATGACCGACACGACGGCCATCGAGTCGAGTTCGGGCAGACTCCCGAGCAGCTGGGTCTGGTCGGTGAAACGGTTGGCACGGTCCCCGAGGCTCAGGATCTCGCCCAGGATGTTCTTCAGTTCGACGTCGACGTTCAAGGTGGATCCAATACTGGTGTTGAGGGCCCATGGCCGGCATCGCCCCTCTAGATCGGCAGCGAGGCGTTCGACTGTAGCGCGGGCCGAGGCTGGCGGACCCCGCTCATGGTTTGTCGGGAAGGGCCGATAGTATAATTTGCTGCCCCGGCGCCCGATCCGACGCATGCGTCCTGCCCCTCGGCAGCGCGCGGACCGGCCCGCGCACAGGGCGCCGACCAGAACGATCGCCGGAGGGCGGCACCGCGCTCCGGCGGCACGCAGGCACCCCACCACGCAGGACGCGACACGGCATGGCTCCGGAAGAAATGTTGTCGCTGAATTTTCCCGTTCCCCACGTTCCGAAGAACCCGGTCCTCGGCTGGTCGTCGTTCTCGCGCGACGCATCGGGCGACGATCCGATCCGCCTGTCGACGGTGCCGAGCGTGCTGTCGCTGCCGCACAAGCGCTACGTGACGAGTGCGCGCGTCGCGATCGCGATCGCGCTGCAGCGCCTCGGCGTGGGCCGCGGCGATCGCGTCCTGGTCCCGGCGTATCACTGCCTGTCGATGGTCGAGCCGATCGTCTTCTGCGGCGCCGAACCCCTCTTCTTCCCGCTCACGCCGATGCTCGAAGTCCCGCTCGAAGCGCTCGAGCGCTTCGACCTCACCGGCGTGCGCGCCCTCATCGTGACCCACTACTTCGGCTTCCCCCAGGCCATGCAGTCGATCTGCGCGTTCGCACGACAACGCGGCATCCCCGTCATCGAGGACTGCGCGCACGCCGTCTTCGGTACGGCCGACGGCCGTCCGATCGGATCGTGGGGAGACTACGCCGCCGTCAGCCTGATGAAGTTCTTCCCGGTCTACGACGGCGGCTGCCTCGCGTCCGCGAGCCGCTCGCTCGACGACCTCGCGCTGCATCGACCTTCCGGCCGCTTCGAGGCGAAGGCGCTGCTGAACTCGATCGAACGCGGGCTCTTCTACCAGCGCTTTCCCGGCATGCAGACCGCGGCCAGGACCACGCTGATGGTCAAGGACGCGATGTGGCGCGGCTTCAAGCGGATCCGCGCGGGACGCGACGCGGCCCCCTACGCCTATCGCGATCCGGCCGCCTCCGAAGGCGTCAACGGCCTCGACCCGGCCTGGCTCGACCGCTGCATATCGTTCGCCTCGCAGCAGCTCGTCGAACGACTGCCGATCGGACGCATCGTCGCGCGCCGGCGTATCAACTACCTGCGACTCGACGCGGCGCTGCGCGGCCTGTCCGGCGCGCGACCGCTGTTCGATCGCCTGCCCGACGGGGTCGTGCCGTACGTGTTCCCGCTGCTGGTGGAGCGGCCCGAACGCGTGTTCCGCAGACTCAAGACCGACGGCGTGCCGCTGTTCCGCTGGGAGCAGCTGTGGAACGACGAGGCTGCGCGGACCGACCCGCTGTCGGCGCGCTACGCGACCGAGATCTTCCAGCTGCCGTGCCACCAGGAGCTGACCGACGACGACCTCGCGTGGATCGTCGAGCGCGTGCAGACCGCCTTCATCGAGGCCGACGCGGCATGAACGACACCCGCTGGCAGGTCGTGCCGGGCACGACGTTCCCCACGCTCGCGGCGCGCTGGGACGCACTCAACGAGGCGGGCTTCCGCTCGCCGGTCCTTCACGCCGACTTCGTCGGGCCACTGCTGGTGCATTTCGGCGACGGGTCCGAGCGCATCGCGCTGTGCGAAGACGCCGGTGGCCGGCTGCGTCGCGCGACGATCGTCGTCCGCAGCAACGCCTTCGTGCACGACACCTTCCAGCCGTCGCAGGCCCCGATCGGCCTGTGGCTGCAGGACGAAGGCGCGCAGGGGCTGCCCGACGCGGCGACGATGTCCGCGCTCGCCGCGGCGCTCGGCGCGACTACCGTGATGGTCGGCCTCGGTCAGCTCGACCCCGAGCTCGTCGCGCGCGGCGAGCCGTCCGGCTACGTCACGCTGGACTACATCGACACCGCGCGCGTGACCATTACCGGGACCTTCGACGACTACTGGGCCGCACGCGGCAAGAACCTGCGCGCGAACATGAAGAAGCAGAAGAACAAGCTCGACGCCGAAGGCGTCGCGCTGCGCTTCGACTGCATCACGGATCCGGCCGGCGTGGCCGATGCAATCGCCGACTACGGCCGTCTCGAGAGCGCCGGCTGGAAGGCGTCGGGCGGCACGGCGGTCTCGGCCGACAATGCGCAGGGACGCTTCTACCGCGACGTGTTCGAGCGCTTCTGCTCGCGCGGCATGGGCCGCATCTACCGCTGCTTCTACCAGACAGGGCAAGAGCGCCAGCTCGCCGCCATGGACCTGTGCATCGAGCATCACGGCGTGATGGTCATCCTCAAGACCGCGTTCGACGAGACGATCCGCGGCACGTCGCCGGCGTTCCTGATGCGCCACGACTACTTCCCCGGCATCTTCGAGACCAGGCGACTGTCGCGCATCGAGTTCTACGGCCGCGTAATGGAATGGCACACGAAGTGGAGCGAGGAGCAGCGCACGCTGTACCACGCGACCACCTATCGCTGGCCGGTCGTCGCGAAGCTCGATGCGATGCGTCGCGCGCGTTCCGCACGACACGCCGCTGCCGCCACTCCCGCTTCCGTCCCCACCGCCGCACCGACCCCCGCGCCCGCGGAGACCGCCTCGGCATGACGTCATGAACAACCATCTCCTTCATCAGCTGATCACGGTCTCGGCCGCGCGCAACCCCCAGACCCCGGCGCTGTCCTCGCAAGGCACGACGCTCGACTACGCCGGCCTCGCGACCGCGGTCGAGCGATTCGCCGGCGCGGTCGTGGCGGCCGGCCTCGCACGCTCCGAGCGCCTCGCGATCTATCTCGACAAGCGCATCGAGTTCGTCGTGTCGGTGTTCGGCACCGCCGCCGCGGGGGGTGTGTTCGTCCCGGTCAATCCGCTCCTCAAGAGCGACCAGGTCGCGTATATCCTGGCCGACTGCGACGTGCGGATGCTGGTCACGTCGCGCGACCGCTACTACGGGCTGCGCGACGCGTTGACGCGCTGTCCCGACCTGCACAAGGTCGTGCTGATCGACGAGCTCGACGACGAGCTGAAGGCGCATCCGCAGGAACCCTGGCAAGTGATCGGATGGAACGACCTGCTCGCCGAGCACGCGCGCACGCATCGCGTGATCGACACGGACATGACGGCGATCCTCTACACGTCGGGCAGCACCGGCAAGCCGAAGGGCGTCGTGCTGTCCCACCGCAACATGGTGGCCGGGGCGAAGAGCGTCGCGAGCTATCTCGAGAATCGTCCGGGCGACAGGTTGCTCGCGGTGCTCCCGCTGTCGTTCGATGCGGGCTTCAGCCAGCTCACGACGGCGTTCGCGAGCGGGGCCACGACGGTGCTGATGAACTATCTGCTGCCGCGCGACGTGCTCGCCGCGCTCGATGCCGAGAAGATCACCGGCCTCACCGCGGTCCCGCCGCTGTACATCCAGCTCGCGGCACTCGACTGGCCCCCATCGATCACATCGCACCTGCGCTACTTCGCCAATACGGGCGGCCGCATGCCGCGTACCACACTCGATCAGCTGCGTGCCCATCTGCCGCAGACGAAGCCCTTCCTCATGTACGGCCTCACCGAAGCCTTCCGCTCCACCTACCTGCCGCCCGACGAGGTCGACTGCCGGCCCGACTCGATCGGCAAGGCGATCCCCAACGCCGAGATCCTCGTGCTGCGCGACGACGGCACGGAGTGCGCGGCCGACGAGCCGGGCGAGCTGGTCCACCGCGGCGCGCTGGTCGGGATGGGCTACTGGAACGATCCGGCCAAGACCGCAGAGCGCTACAAGCCCCTGCCCCGCGCGGCCGACGGTGCGACCAACGGGCTCGTCATGCCCGAGGTCGCGGTGTTCTCCGGCGACACGGTGCGGCGCGATGCCGAGGGCTACCTGTACTTCATCGGCCGACGCGACGAGATGATCAAGACGTCGGGCTATCGCGTCAGCCCGACCGAGATCGAGGAAGCGATCCACGCGACCGGGCTGCTGTCGGAGCTCGCGGCGTTCGGCGTCGAGCATCCGGTGCTCGGTCAGGCGATCATCGTGATCGGCATGGGCAACGCGGAAGTCGCGACGGTGAGGCGGGCCTGCCAGAAGGCCCTGCCCGCGTGGATGCAGCCGGCGGTGATCGAGCTGCGCGACACCGCGCTGCCGCGCAATCCGAACGGCAAGATCGACCGCAAGAAACTGTCGACCGAGTTCGTCAATCCCTTCGCCGCATTGGCGAGTCCGGAATCCACGCTGCCATGAACGATCGTCCGAAGCTCGTGCACGCCCCGACCGAAGGCTTTCCGATGCAGGGAGATCGCCTCACGGTCGGCGGCATCCCGCTCGATCGTCTGGCGGCCCGCGTCGGCCAGACGCCCTTCTACGCCTACGACCGCGCGCTGCTGTCGCAGCGCGTGGCCGAGCTGCGCCGGCATCTGCCGCCGTCGATCAGCCTGCACTACGCGATGAAGGCGAACCCGATGCCGGCCGTGGTCGACCACATGGCGCGCGAGGTCGACGGCATCGACGTCGCGTCGGGCCGCGAGCTGCGCGTCGCGCTCGACGCCGGCATGGACCCGCACGAGATCAGCTTCGCGGGTCCCGGCAAGCACGCGGGCGAACTCGCGCAGGCGATCGCGTCGGGCGTGCTGATCAACGTCGAGTCGCCGACCGAACTGAAGACCATCGCGCGGCTCGCCGATGAACTGAAGGCCACGGCCCGCATCGCGATTCGCGTCAACCCGGACTTCGAACTCAAGTCCTCGGGCATGAAGATGGGCGGCGGCCCGAAGCAGTTCGGGATCGACGCCGAGCAGCTCCCCGAACTGCTCCCCACGATCGCGCATCCGCTCGTCTTCGAAGGCTTCCACATCTTCAGCGGCTCGCAGAACCTGAAGGCCGAGTCGATCATCGATGCGCAGACCAAGGCGCTCGCCCTCGCGGTCGAGCTCGCCGCGTTCGCGCCCGGACCCGTGCGGATGCTGAACATCGGCGGCGGCTTCGGCATCCCCTACTTCCCCGGCGAGTCGCGCTTCGATCTCGCGGCGGTCGGCGTGCACCTGCACGCGCTGGTCGACGAGGCGAAGCGCGTGCTGCCCGAGGCCGAGCTGGTCGTCGAGCTCGGCCGCTACCTGGTCGGCGAGGCGGGCATCTACGTGTCGCGCGTGATCGACCGCAAGGTCTCGCGCGGCCAGGTGTTCCTGGTCACCGACGGCGGACTGCATCACAACCTGTCCGCGTCGGGCAACTTCGGCCAGGTGATCCGCAAGAACTATCCGGTCACCATCGGCACGCGCACTGCCGACGGCGATCGCGAGGTCGCGTCGGTCGTGGGTCCGCTGTGCACGCCGCTCGACCTGCTGGCCGACCGCATGGACCTCGCACGCGCCGACATCGGCGACCTGGTCGTCGTGTTCCAGTCCGGCGCGTACGGCCTCACGGCGAGTCCCGGTCACTTCCTGAGCCATCCCCCCGCGGTCGAGGTGCTGGTCTGAACCGCGTGTACATCGCGGGCAAGCGCCCGGTCACGACCCTTCCCGATACAACGGTTCACCCATCGCAGGACAACGGAGACTCTTCATGGCGATCAAGGCCATCGCATTCGATGCTTACGGAACCATCTTCGACGTCCACTCGATCGCGACCCTCGCCGACCGCTTCGTGCCCGGCCGGGGGGTCGCGCTGTCGGCTGCATGGCGCGTCAAGCAGATCGACTACACGCGCCTGCGCACGCTGTCCGATCGCTACGCGCCGTTCTCGAAGGTGACGCGCGATGCGCTGACGCAGGTCGTCCGTGCGATGGACCTGGCGATCGACGACGAGCAGGCGGAGGCGCTGATGAGCGAATACGACCGCCTCGCCGTCTTCGCCGATTCGGCCGAAGCCCTGGTGCGCCTCAAGGCCCTGGGCATCCCGCTGGCGATCCTGTCGAACGGCGACCCGCCGATGCTCGCCGCGATCGTCGCCAACGGTGGACTCGACGGGACCTTCGATCACCTGCTTTCGGTCGACTCGGTGGGCCGCTTCAAGACCGCACCCGAAGCCTACGAACTCGGGCCCAAGGCATTCGGCTGCGACGTCGACGAGATCCTGTTCGTCTCCAGCAACTGCTGGGACGCGTGCGGCGCCGCCTGGTACGGGTATCGCAGCTTCTGGATCAATCGCGCGGGAGCGCCGCTGGAAGAGCTCGATGTCGTCCCTGCCGGGACCGGTCGCACGATGCAGGACGTGGTCGAGTACCTCGCGCAGGGCTGACCGGCCGCGGTCACCCGTGTCCCGCGGGAAACCGCCTGGCCAGCGCGCGCCCTTCCGCGATGGCGGCCTGCACGTCCTCCCGGCTCATGGTGCGGGCCATGTCGGCGACGAAGGACCACGACAGGGGATCGCGATCCGGGCGACGGCTCGTGGCGTCCGTGGCCGCCTGGTACTTGATCGAGGCCCAGTAGTCCCGATCGACGACCAGCCTCGCCTGGTAGTCCCAGGAGCGCGCGGACCAGGCCTCGCGATTCGCTTGCGCCGCCAGCGTCTCGAGCCGCGACCAGCGTCAGGGCCGCCGCGACGATGAACCGATTCTTCATTCAGTGACCTCGACGCCTGTCCCGGAACGCGGAAATTCTAGTTTCGATCGCGCGACGGGTCGACCATCGCGCGTCGATGATCGGCCTCGCGACCGGACAGGCGAGGCTCGTTCGCGCCGAAACGCTTAGACTTTCGCCCTCGCGCGATCCGCGCCCGCACGTCCAGTCCGCATTTCCAACTATTCATCAACGGAGTTTTCATGGCAAACCTTCCTCAGGGCGTGACGATCAACGCGGAGATCACGCCCGAGTTCGCGGAGATCCTCACCCCCGACGCCCTGGCGCTGGTCGCCAAGCTTTCGCGCGCGTTCGAGCCCCGCCGCCAGGAGCTGCTGGCCGCCCGCGTCGAACGCGCGAAGCGCCTCGACGCCGGCGAGCGGCCCGACTTCCTGCCCAAGACGAAGTCCATCCGCGAGGGCGACTGGAAGATCGCACCGGTCCCCGAGGCGCTGTACTGCCGCCGCGTCGAGATCACCGGTCCGGTCGACGCGAAGATGGTCATCAACGCGTTCAACTCGGGCGCGGACAGCTACATGACCGACTTCGAGGACAGCAACTCGCCGAGCTGGTCGAACCAGATCCAGGGGCAGATCAACCTCAAGGCGGCGATCCGTCGCACGCTGACGCTGCAGCAGGGCCAGAAGACCTACAAGCTCAACGACAAGATCGCCACGCTGCAGGTGCGTCCGCGCGGCTGGCATCTCGACGAGAAGCACGTGCTGGTCGACGGCAAGCGCGTGTCGGGCGGCATCTTCGACTTCGCCCTCTTCCTGTTCCACAACGGCAAGGAGCAGGTCGCGCGCGGCGCGGGACCGTTCTTCTACCTGCCGAAGATGGAGTCGCACCTCGAGGCGCGGCTGTGGAACGACGTCTTCGTGATGGCGCAGGACGAGGTCGGCCTGCCGCAGGGGACCATCAAGGGCACGGTCCTGATCGAGACCATCCTCGCGGCCTTCGAGATGGAGGAGATCCTCTACGAGCTGCGCGAGCATTCGGCCGGCCTCAACGCCGGTCGCTGGGACTACATCTTCTCGTGCATCAAGAAGTTCAAGGTCGACCGCGACTTCTGCCTGGCCGACCGCGCCAAGGTCACGATGACCGCGCCGTTCATGCGCTCCTACGCGCTGCTGCTGCTCAAGACCTGCCACAAGCGCGGCGCGCCGGCGATCGGCGGCATGAGCGCGCTGATCCCGATCAAGAACGACCCGGTAAAAAACGAGACCGCGATGGCCGGCATCATCGCCGACAAGCGGCGCGACGCGACCGACGGCTACGACGGCGGCTGGGTCGCGCACCCGGGCCTGGTGGAGGCGTCGATGAAGGAGTTCGTCGACGTGCTCGGCGACCGCCTGAACCAGTTCGACAAGCAGAAGCCGGAAGTCGACGTGAAGGCCGAGGACCTGCTGAACTTCCAGCCCGAGACCCCGATCACCGAGGACGGTCTCAGGATGAACATCAACGTCGGCATCCACTATCTGGGCGCGTGGCTGGCCGGCAACGGCTGCGTGCCGATCCACAACCTGATGGAGGACGCAGCCACGGCCGAGATCAGCCGCAGCCAGGTATGGCAGTGGATCCGCACGCCGAAGGGCGTGCTCGACGACGGACGCAGGATCACGGCCGAGCTCGTCAAGACGCTGGTGCCCGAGGAGCTGGCCAGGATCAAGGCCGGCGGCTTCGAAGGCAAGTTCGATCGCGCTGCCGACATCTTCACGACGATGAGTACGCAGGATGCCTTCGAGGAGTTCCTCACGCTGCCGCTGTACGAGGAGATCTGACCGCGCGCCGGTGCGGTGAATCGGCGACCGGCCGATGCACCGCGCCGACCGCCTGGCGGCATGCTCAGGGCCCGTTCATGGTTGACCCCAGGAGAGCTTCGATGAAATCGCTGATCCGTCCGTTGGCCGTCGTCTCGTTGCCTTTCGTCGTCGCCGCCTGCGGCGGCATGAGCCCGGGCAGCATGGGGAACACTGCGGGCCCCACCGAGATCCCGTCGGCCATCGCGGCGCCGACGGGCTCGACGCTCGCCGTCACGTTGAAGGGCGCAGGCCTGCAGAACTACGAATGCCGCATCAAGGCCGATGCGGCCGGCGGCCACGAGTGGGTGTTCGTGTCGCCCGAGGCCGTGCTCAAGGACACGACCGACGCGATCGTGGGCCGGCACTTCGCCGGACCGAGCTGGGAATACGGCGACGGCAGCAAGGTGACCGGCAAGGTGCTGGCCACGTCGGCCGCGCCGCAGGCGGGCAACATCCCGTGGCTGCTGCTCAAGGGCACCGCGGCCGCGAACCCGGGGATGCTCGCCGGCGTCACCTACGTGCAGCGGACCAACACCAGCGGCGGCACGGCGCCGTCGGATCCGTGCAGCGCGGCGACGACAGGCGCGAAGAAGTCGACGCGCTACACGGCCGACTACCTGTTCTACAAGGGCTAGCGTCCGGGGTCAGTCGGGCCGGACCGACTTCGTCGACGGGCTCGCGATGCAGCGCACGAGGACCAGCGCCACCGCGCCGAAGCACGTCACCGTCGCGATGACCTGGGCCTGCGCGACCGGTGCGAACAGCCATCCCGAAAGACCGAACGCACCGGCACCGGCGAACATCCATCCGGCGAAGCGGCGCATCGCGTAGCTGCCGTGGACACACGCCCGGGTCGCGTGCGCGATTGAAAGCTTCGGGATCGCGTTGCCCATCACCAGCAGCACCGCGCTCGTGACGATGCCCAGCGCGCGTTCGGCCGCCCAGCTGTCTTCGAGGCCGAGAGCACGCAACAGGGCGACCGCGAGCCCGGCGGCCAGCACCAGCCCGCCGAAGGCGGCGCCGTCGCGCAGGGCACGCCGTCGCGCTGCCGATCGACGCGCCCGCGTGAACAGGCTGGCGACCAGGCGGATTGCCGCCATCAGGCTCAACGCGAGCAACCAGGACCACGCCCGATCCGGTCGCAGGATCCAGTCGACCACGGCCAGTGCGACGACGAGCGACGTGATCCAGGCCAGGCGACCGGGCCTGCCGATGAAGGGAGTCATGAGCGTGATTCCTGTCTGTGGGGTCGTGCCGTGGAACGACGAACGCCGTCCCCGATGCCGAACACCTTCGAGAAGCCGAGCAACGCGTCTTCCAGCACCGAGAGCCTCAGCTGATAGATCACCTGCTTGCCGTCCTTGCGGGCCTCGACGAGGTCCGCCTCCTTCAGCACCGCGAAATGCGCCGACATCGTCGGCTTGGCGAACGCGAACTGGTCCGACAGCTCGCCGGCGGACATCGGCCCCTGCCGCAGCAGTTCGAGCACGCGGCGGCGGGTGGGATCGGCGAGCGCCTTGAAGACCTTGTTCATGGGCCGTAATTTAGCTAAACGACTAAATGAGTGTCAAGCGCTTTTCGTTGGCCCATGAAAAACGCGCCCCTCGGGGCGCATTTCTCGACATGGCCGAACGGTCAGGCCTTGTAGAAGTAGTAGTCGGCCGAGTAGCGGACCTGCTTCTTCGCCGCCACGGTCGCGGCCGTGCACGGATCGGCCGGCGCCACACCGGCGTTCGTGTTGACGCGCTGGATGTACGTCACGCCGTTCATCACCATCGATCCGGTGGTGGGCGTGGCCTGCACCAGCTGCCAGGGGATGTTGCCCGGCGTGGGCGCAGGCGCGACGGCGAGCTGCTTGCCGGTCACCTTGCTGCCGTCTGCGTGCTCCCAGGTCGGGCCGCCGTAGTACTTGCCGACCAGGGCGTCGTTCTTGTCCTTGAGCGCGGCGTCCGGCGAGGCCAGGACCCACGCGAACTCGGTCGGCGCATCGGCCTTGGCGCGGCACTCGTAGTTCAGCAGGCCGGAACCCTTGTAGACGAATGCGACCTTGTTGCCGGCCGGAACGGCGAGGGCCGACGGCACCTCGGGGACACTCGTCGGCATCATGCCCGCGCAGGCGGCCAGCAGCCCGCTCGACACGACGGTGGCGGTCAGCAGTGCTGAGGAACGAAACATCGGATGCATGGGTTTCTCCTTGGTTGGGAAAGGCTGTCGCGAGAACCGCGTCGCGGGACTCGGACGCTCCCGGTCGACAACGGGACGGACGGCCCGTTTGGATTCAGCCGCAGGTCGGACCGCTCAGACGCCGACGAAATCCCGCTTGCCGATGGGCACGCCGTTGTGCCGCAGGATCGCGTACGCCGTCGTGACATGGAAATAGAAGTTGGGCATCGCCATGTTGTTGAGGTAGTCGACGCCCTTCATCTCGACGCTGCGGTCGCGCAGCTTGATCGTGATCATCCGCTCGAAGCCGGCATCCACGTCGTCGCGCGACACGCCTTCGATGAACGTCAGCACCCGGGCGATGCGCGCCTTCAGTTCGTCGACGGTCGTCTCCTCGTCGGGAAAGGCCGGGACCGCCACGCCGGCCAGCCGGGCGCATGCGCCCTTCGCGAAGTCGCATGCGAGCTGAACCTGGCGCAGCAGCGGAAACATGTCGGGATAGAGCCGCGACTGCAGCAGCACCGCCGGCTCGAACTTGCGCCCCTCGGCGTCGGCGACGGCCTTGTCGAGCAGCGACGACACCTGACGCAGGATGCGCGCGAACACCGGAACGGAAACCGCATGGAGACCGCAGGTCATTCAGCACTCCTCGTGCGTCGGAAGCGCGGACTGTAGCAGAGCGAAGGCGGTCGATCCCCTGCCCCGCCGGCGGCCGGACCGGACCGCCAGCCAGGTCAGGCGACGCACCGGCATGCGATCGCGCGCACCGTCCTTGCGCGAGTCTCGACCGCGGCGCCGAGGCGGAGCACCCCTCCCCCGACCCGCGCAGCGACTCACCCGACGACATGGCACGCGTCCTGCTCGTCCCGGAGACGCTGCAGGCTCGCAGACCTCACGGGTGTTCCGACGCATGGACGTCCCTTCCGACCTTCCCTCGACGTGCCCGCCGGACCTGTCACCGGGTCCGGTCTGGATCGCCCGTGACGCGTCCGTCGACGCCGGCCCGAAGGCCGGTCCGCTCGCCGGCCGGCGCCTGGCCGTGAAGGACAACATCGACGTCGCCGGCTTCGGCACCACCGCCGCCTGTCCGGCCTATCGTTACGAGCCGGAACGATCGGCCGCTGTCGTCGAGCGCCTGCAGGTCGCCGGCATGCGGGTCGTCGGCAAGACCAACCTCGACCAGTTCGCCTGCGGCCTGGTCGGCACGCGCTCGCCGTACGGCGCCGTCCCCAACAGCTTCGACGCCCGCTACGTCAGCGGCGGATCCAGCTCCGGCTCGGCGATCGCGGTGGCTCAGGGCCTGGTCGACGCGTCGCTCGGCACCGACACCGCGGGGTCGGGTCGCATCCCGGCCGGCTTCAACAACATCGTCGGCCTGAAGCCCACGCGCGGACTGATCAGCACGCGCGGCGTGGTGCCGGCCTGCCGCCATCTCGACTGCATCTCGATCTTCGCGCCGACCGTGGCCGATGCCGTCGACGTCTTCGTCGCGGCCGTCGGCTTCGACCCCGACGATCCGCATTCGCGCACGCTGGCGCTCGACCCGCGTCCGATGCCGCCGCGCTTCCGCTTCGGCATCCCCGACGCCGTGCACCTCACGTTCTTCGACGATGCGCTCTCCGCGGCCGCCTTCGACGCGGCGCTGCAGAAGCTGGCGACGATGGGCGGCAGCCAGGCGCGCTTCGACTTCGCGCCGATGGCCGAGGTCGCGCGATCACTCTACGAAGGCGCCTGGGTCGCCGAGCGCTACACCGCGATCCGCCCCTGGTTCGACACGCACCAGGACGCGATGGATGCGACGGTGCGGACGATCGTCGGCAGCGCAAGGCGGTATAGCGCGGCCGACCTGTTCGACGCGATCGACGCCGTCGCACTCGCCGTGAAGAAGGCGGCGTCCCTGTGGGACCGCTTCGACCTGCTGGTGGTCCCCACCGCGCCCACGATCTATCGCATCGACGAGGTGCTCGCCGACCCGATCGCGCTCAACCGCAACCTCGGCACCTACACCAACTTCGTCAACCTGCTCGACATGGCGGCGATCGCGATCCCGTCGTCGATGCGGCCCGACGGCCTGCCGTTCGGCATCACGCTGATCGGCCCGGCCGGCAGCGACCTGCGGCTCGCCGAGCTGGCCCAGCGCTATCACCATGCGACCGGCCTGACGCTCGGTGCGACCGGACTCCCGCTGCCACCGCCGCGACCGCTCGCGCGACCGGTCGCGCCCGGCACGACGGTTCGCGTGGCGGTCGTGGGAGCCCACCTGTCCGGCCTGCCGCTCAACGGGCAGCTCGTGGAGCGCGGTGCGCGCTTCGAGGCCGCGGTGACGACGGCGCCGCGCTACCGCTTCTACGCGCTGCCCGGCACGGTCCCGCCGAAGCCGGGCCTGGTCCGGGTCGCCGAGGACGGCATGCCGATCGCCGCCGAGGTGTGGACCCTGCCGGTCGAACACTACGGTTCGTTCGTCGCGATGATCCCGTCACCGCTCGGCATCGGATCGATCGAACTGTCCGACGGCTCGATGGTGCAGGGGTTCCTATGCGAACCGTGGGCGCTCGACGGCGCCGAGGACATCAGCCACCACGGGGGCTGGCGCGCCTTCCTGGCCGCATAGGGAACACGTCCGTCGCTCGCCGATCAGTCGTCGACGAGGCGGGCGATCGCCTGCGGCAGATCGCGCAGGTCGTCGATCCGCTGGACGCCGCGACTGCCGAACACCTTCCTCGCCTCGTCGGCGCCCTGCCCGGCGAAGACGAGGCAGACCGTGCGCACCGACAGGCGCGCGGCTTCCTGCACCGCCCGGTGCGCATCTGCCACGAGGTACAGCGGGTCGTGCACGTCGACGTCGCGGGGAAGACCGTCCGACAGCACCACCAGCAACCGCAGTCCGCTGCCGCGCCGCGCCAGACGCCGGGTCCCGTGACGCAACGCGGCGCCGAGCCGGGTCGAACCCCCGGCGCGCAGATGGCGCAGCCTGCCCGTCCACTCGGTGTCGTTCGACGGATCGAAGCCCTTGACCATCTGCATGCGGACGTCGTGACGACCGTACGAGCTGAATCCGGCGACCGAGAACGTCACCCCGAGCTGCTGCAATGCCAGCCCGGTCGCGGTGGCCGACTGCACCACCGCATCCAGGAGACTGCCGCGTTCGGCACCCAGCGGGGTCGTGGTGGAGGCCGAATGGTCGATCAGCAGCCAGACCAGGGGGTGCGCCGGACGCAGCCGACGCGCACGGTAGACCCGGCCGTCCGGCGCGGCACGCAGCCGGCGCGCGACGTCCCAGTCGACCAGTGCGCCGAGGTCGAACACGTCGCCATGCTCCTGGCGGCGCAGCACGACGGGCCGTCGCGTCAGCGACCGCAACGGCGCGCGCAGCCGAACCCCGACCTCTCGGATCGCGGCGTCGGCGCCCGACGTCGCAGCCTGGGGAGCCGGGCGCTCCGACACGCTGCACCAGTCGGGCCGCATTCGCGAGATCAGCCGGTCCCACTCGGGATACATCTCCCGGTCCACCTCGGCGTCGTCGCGATCGTCGTCGCTGCTGCCGCGGGTCGGCGATGGCGCCGCGTGAGCCACCCGCTCGAGCCGATCGGCCGCCCACATCCAGCGATGGTCGTCGCGATAGGTCGGGACGGGCGTGTAGGTCTTCGCGTTGAACGGCAGGCGCATCTGCCCGATGTCGTTGCCCAGCCGCGTCGCTGCGCCGCGCAGTTCGCTCGGCGTGCGCAGGGCGGGCAGTCCGAGTCCGCGGTCGAGATAGAACAGTTCGCGACCCTTGCGCACCCAGGCATCGGGATCGTCGTAGTCCGGATCGATCAGGCTGCGGGCGAGGCGCTGCAACAGCGCCTCGAATCCCGACCCGAGCGCCGGCGTCGCGGTGTGCAGCGGCCGCCACAGGCGCGCGAGGCCCGGCAGTTCACGGATGGCCAGCGCCTCGACCCGTGCGTCCTCGAGCAGGGCCAGCACGCACCGCACGATCGGGCCCAGGCCGTCGCCATCAAAGCGGACCGGCGAATAGACCAGGTGCGCGGTGGCGTGCGCCGCGGCGGCCGTATGGCCGGTCCAGCAATCGCTCGCGGGCAGGTGGATCGCCCCGTCGACGATGTGCGGCACGTCGCCGTCGATGCGCAGCGGCGGGGCCGTGTCCCACAGCAGCCGCAGCCAGCAGGACAGGATCGTCTTCATCGGTCAGAACGCGGCGTCCAGTGCGGATTGCAGGGCCGCATGCACGGCGCTGTCGTCGCTGAGCGCATCGACCATCGCCATCCGGCAGGCGGACACGATGGTCAACCCCTGCACGACCAGGATCGCGGCGTGGACCAGCATGCGGGTCGACGCGCCTTCGTCGAGACCGAATCCCTGCAGCCGCCGGGTTCGCAGGCCGAAGGCGACGATCGCCGACGCCTCCTCGAGACCCAGTCCCGATTCGCGCGCCACGATCGCGGTCTCTTCCTCGGGACTGGCGTATCCGAAGTGCAGGGCGCAGAAGCGCTGGCGCGTCGACGACTTCATCTGGCGTGCCATCGGCGACGGGTTGTACGAGACGACCAGCTGGAAGTCGGGGTGCGCGTGGACCATCTCGTTGCGTTGCGCCAGCGGCAGCATGCGACGCGTGTCGGTCAGCGGATGGATCACGACCGTGGCGTCGGCCCGGGCCTCGACGAGTTCGTCGAGGTAGCACAGGCCGCCGAAGCGCGCGGCGAGCGTCAGCGGCCCGTCCTGCCATCGCGTGCCGTCGCCATCGAGCAACCAGCGGCCGACGAGGTCGCCGGCGCCCAGATCCTCGTGACAGGCGACGGTCACCAGCGGACGACCGAGGCGCCAGGCCATGTGCTCGACGAAGCGCGTCTTGCCGCAGCCGGTCGGGCCCTTCAACACGATCGGCAGCCGGTGGGCGGATGCCGCTTCGAACAGCGCCATCTCGTCGGCGATCGGCCGGTAGAACGGTTCGCGAGCCACGCGGAAAGAGGCCAGCGGGTCGCCCGGCGCGAGGGCCGCCCTGGAATCGGCGCCGAATGCCACGTGATTCATCGCGGTCGAGGGGGTCGGCGGGGCGGTGACCGGACGGGCCCGCCGGCTGCGGCGCCCGTCGTTCGCATCGCGGTCAGCCGTGCGCCAGCGTCGCCGGATTGGGGATGCCTTCGATCGGCGCTTCCTCCGTGCCGACGGTGTCGCGCGTGAAGGCTTCGACGCGCTTGCGCGTGCCCTCGGGATCGTTGATCCACTCGCCGTAGAAGTCGTAGGGACAGGCGGCCAGCCCCTTGTCGCCTTCGCGGGAATTGATCAGGCCCGTGTAGCCGCGGTGCAGCAGCTTGAACAGATGGTTCTCGCTCTGTCCGTTCTTGCGGAAGTCACGGATCAGGCTCTTGGACAGCGCCGCGTACTGGATGCCCATCTCCTCCTCGCCGCACTCGCCGAGCGTGCGGCCGTCGAAGCCGATCAGCGCCGAATGGCCGAAGTACGAGTAGACCCCGTCGAAGCCGGCCGCATTGGCCACGGCCACGTAGACGTTGTTCGCGAAGGCCATTGCCTTGGAGATCATGATCTGCTGCTCCTTGGCCGGGTACATGTAGCCCTGGCAGCGGACGATCAGCTCGGCGCCCTTCATCGCGCAGTCGCGCCAGATCTCGGGATAGTTGCCGTCGTCGCAGATGATCAGGCTGATCTTCATGCCCTTCGGGCCGTCGCTGACGTAGGTGCAGTTGCCCGGATACCAGCCCTCGATCGGCACCCACGGCATGATCTTGCGGTACTTCTGCACGATCTCGCCCTGGTCGTTCATCAGGATCAGCGTGTTGTACGGCGCCTTGTTCGGATGGTCCTCATGACGCTCGCCGGTCAGCGAGAACACGCCCCACACCTTCGCCTTGCGGCAGGCGGCGGCGAAGATCCCGGTCTCCTCGCCCGGCACCGAGGCGGCGTTGTCGTACATCTCCTGGGAGTCGTACATGATTCCGTGGGTGCTGTACTCGGGAAAGATCACGAGATCCATCCCCGGCAGTCCCTGCTTCATGCCCACCACCATGTTCGCGATGTTCCGCGCGTTCGCGATCACCTCGGCCTTGCTGTGCAGCCGTGGCATCTTGTAGTTGACGACGGCCACGCCGACCGTGTCGCGGCTGCTCGATATGTCTCCGTGATGCATGCACTTCTCCTCGAATCGTTCGATGCCGTCGCGTGCTTCAGTGACTGATCATCCAGGGACGCCTGCTCGGGAATGCCTTGGCGCCGTTGGTGCCGGTCACCGTGCCGCCGCGCTTGCCGGAGCCGCAGCAGCTGCAGCCCGACGGATGCCGGGCCGGCTGGTCGCGCGAACTGCGCGGCGCGTGGGCTGCCCGTTCGTTGGTCGTGATCGCGTTGCGCGTGCCGCTGGCCATCAGCGCGAGCCGCGGCGCCGTGACGAGCACGCGGGGCGATGCCGCGCCGCAATCGGGGCACGCGGCCGGCTCGTCGCGCCGTGCCAGCGTCCGCAGCGCATCGAACCCGCCGCAGTCGGGGCACGCATAGTCGTAGGTCGGCATCGCGGCCTCAGACGAGATCGGGCGACAGCGGCATGTCGATCGACCCGTCGATGAACCTGGTCGGACCGGACGCGTTCGGGTTGATGTCGAAGTCGAAGATCTGCGTCGGCAGCCACAGCGTGGCGCAGGCGTTCGGCACGTCGACGACGCCGCTGATGTGCCCCTGCACCGGCGCGGTCCCGAGGATCGAATACGCCTGTGCGCCCGAGTAGCCGAACTTCTTCAGGTACTCGATCGCGTTGAGGCACGCCTGGCGATACGCCACGTGCACGTCGAGGTAGTACTGCTTGCCGGACTCGTCGACGGAAATGCCTTCGAAGATCAGGTAGTCGTTGTAGTTCGGCGTGATCGGGCTCGGCTTGAAGATCGGGTTCTTGATCCCGTACTTCGCCATCCCGCCCTTGATCAGCGTCACGCGCATGTGCACCCAGCCGGCCATCTCGATCGCGCCGCAGAAGGTGATCTCGCCGTCGCCCTGGCTGAAGTGCAGGTCGCCGACGCTCAGGCCCGCGCCGTCGACGTAGACGGGGAAGAACACCTTCGAGCCGCGCGACAGGTCCTTGATGTCGCAGTTGCCGCCGTGCTCGCGCGGCGGCACCGTGCGGGCACCTTCGGCGGCCGCCTTGGCCTTCGCTTCACCGGTCATCTTGCCCATGTGCGCGGTGCCCGGCGACGGCGGATTCGCGAGGCCCGGAACGCGGGTCGGGTCGCTGTCGATCAGGGCCTGCTCGCGCGTGTTCCACATCTCGAGCATCGGCTTGTCCGGCAGGCAGCCGATCAGTCCGGGATGGATCAGGCCGGCGTACTGGACGCCCGGCACGTGACGCGAGCTGGTGAACATCCCGTGGAAGTCCCAGATCGACTTCTGGGCCAGCGGGAAGTGCTCGGTCAGGAAGCCGCCGCCGTTCTTCTTTGAGAAGAAGCCGTTGAATCCCCAGAGGCTGTCCGGCTTCGCACCGATGTCGAGCAGATCGACGACCAGCAGGTCGCCGGGTTCGGCCCCCTTCACGCCGACCGGACCCGACAGGTAGTGGACGGTCGTCAGGTCGATGTCGCGCACGTCGTCGGCGCTGTTGTCGTTCTTGATGAAGCCGCCGGTCCAGTCGAACGTCTCGAGGATGAAGTCGTCCCCGGGATTCACCCAGCAGGCCATCGGGATGTCCGGATGCCAGCGGTTGTGGATGTTCTCGTTCTCGGTGGGCGACTTCGTCAGATCGACCTTGATCAGGGTATCGGTCATGTAGCGTCTCGTGGAAGGGTTGGGGCGTGACGGGGTGCCGTCTAGACGGACAGGTACTGCTTGACGTGCGCCTCGTCGGTGTCGGCGCGCGACGTCTCGTGGACGAGACGGCCGCCTTCGATCACGAACAGGCGATCGGCCACGTCCATCGCGAAGCTGAGGACCTGTTCCGACACGATGATGGTGATCTCGCGCAGCTTGCGGATCTCGTTGAGCGCCTTGGCGATGTCCTTGATGATCGACGGCTGGATGCCCTCGGTCGGTTCGTCGAGCAGCAGCACCTTGGGCTCGGTGACGAGCGCGCGCGCGATCGCCAGCTGCTGCTGCTGACCGCCGGACAGGTTGCCGCCCTTGCGCCGCTTCATGTCGTAGAGCACCGGAAAGAGCGCGTAGATCTCGTCGGGAATGCGGCGCGTCTTCGCGTTCTCGAGGCCCGTCTGGATGTTCTCCTCGACGGTCAGCGTGGGGAAGATCATGCGGCCCTGCGGGACGTAGGCGAGCCCCTTGGCGACGCGGCGGAAGCTCTGGTCCTTCGACACCTCCTGGCCGCCGACCTCGACGCTGCCGCTCTTGATCGGCAGCACCCCCATCAGGCTCTTGAACAGGGTCGTCTTGCCCATCCCGTTGCGGCCCATGATGGCGACGGTCTCGTTCGCCCTGCCTTCGAACGAGATGCCGTGCAGTGCTTCGCTCTGGCCGTAGGCGACGAACAGGTCGGTGACTTTCAGCATGGGGTCGGATTCTTCCGCGCAGTGCGCATGTCAGTGGCCCGGCTCAGTGGCCCAAATACACATCGATGACCTTCGGGTCGGCCTGCACCTGCTCCATCGGACCCTCGGCCAGGATCTTTCCCTGGTGCATGACGGTCACCTTGTGCGCGATGCGCTTGACGAAGTCCATGTCGTGCTCGATGACGATCACCGACCGGTTGTTGCAGATGCGCTGCAGCAGCTCGCCGGTCAGCTCGCGCTCGCGCGCGCTCATGCCGGCGATCGGCTCGTCGAGCAGCAGCAGCTCCGGCTCCTGCATGAGCAGCATCCCGATCTCGAGCCACTGCTTCTGGCCATGGCTGAGGAGGCCGGCCTCGAGGTCGAGCCGGTCCGACAGGTAGATGTCCTCGGCGACGACCTGGACCCGGGCCTTGACCTCGTCGCTGCACTTGAACATCAGCGCGCCGAGGACCGAACGTCCGGCAGGGAACGAGACCTCGAGGTTCTGGAACACCGACAGGTTCTCGTAGATCGACGGCGTCTGGAACTTTCGGCCGATGCCGAGGCGCACGCGGCGGAACTCGGCCATCCGGGTCAGCTCGGTGTTCTTGAACTTGATGCTGCCGGCCGCGGCCTTGGTGCGGCCGCAGATGAGGTCGAGCAGCGTCGTCTTGCCGGCGCCGTTCGGGCCGATGATCACGCGCAGCTCGTTGCGGTCGACGTAGAGCGTCAGGTCGTCGATCGCCTTGAAGCCGTCGAACGAGACGGTCAGGTCCTCGATCGCGAGGGCGAAATCGGTGTTGCTCATCGAAGGTTCCCGGTGTCAGGCACGCTGGCCGCTGGCATGGGGCGGCAGCGCCGCCTCGTCGCACTGCACATCGCCGACCGATCGCACCGCCGGCTCGCTGTCCGCGTTGCCGTCGCCGGTGACCGGCGGCGCGACGCGCGCCGTGAGGCGCTTGCGCCACCACGGCATCACGTGACTCTCCCAGAGACCGGCCAGGCCCATCGGGAAGGCCATCGTGACGCCGATGAACAATGCCGCCATCAGGAACAGCCAGACGTCGGGGAAGCTCTCCGAGAAGTAGGTCTTTCCGGCGTTGACCAGCAGCGTCCCGTAGACCGCGCCCACCAGGCTCATGCGGCCGCCGACAGCGGCGAAGATCACCATCTCGACGGACGGCACGATGCCGACGAAGCTGGGCGACATGAAGCCGACCTGCAGCGAGAACAGCGCCCCGCCGATGCCGGCCAGAGCCGCCGCCAGACAGAAGGTGAAGATGCGAAAGTTGGCGACGTCGTAGCCGGAGAAACGGACGCGGTCCTCCTTGTCGCGCATCGCGAGCAGGAGCGTGCCGGCCTTGCCGAGCTGGATCCAGCGGCACAGCAGCATGCTGGCCAGCAGCAGCCCCACGCACAGGAAGTAGAGGACGTACTTGGCGTGGTCGGTCCGCGTGTCCCATCCGAGCACGGTCTTCAGGTCGGTCATCCCGTTGACGCCGCCGGTGTAGCCCTGCTGGCCGATGATCAGCACCGTCACGATCAGCGCCACGGCCTGCGTGATGATCGCGAAGTAGACGCCGCCGACGCGCCGCTTGAACATCGCGAAACTGACGATCCACGCGAGCAGCGTCGGCACCGCGACCACCAGGATCAAGGTCAGCGGCAACGACTTGAACGGCAGCCAGAGCAACGGCAGCTCGGTGATCTGGTTCCAGTCCATGAAGTCCGGGATGCCCGGGGTCGACTGGATCGCGGTGGTGACCGGGTCGGAGGCCTCGAGCTTCAGGAACATCGCCATCGCATAACCGCCGAGCCCGAAGAAGACGCCCTGCCCCAGGCTGAGCACGCCGCCGTAGCCCCACACCATCACGAGGCCGATCGCGACGAACGCGTAGGTCAGGTACTTGCCCACGAGGTTCAGGCGGAAGATGTCCAGGCACAGCGGCAGGACGACCACGAGCAGGACCGCCAGCAGAAGCATGCTGGCCAGCTGGTAGCGCTTCACCAAGTCGCGAATCAGGTTCATCGACGCACCTTGCTGGCGAACAGGCCTTGCGGACGCACCATCAGGATCAGCACGATCATCGCCAGCGTCAGCACCTTGGCCATCGAGCCGGTGAGGAAGAACTCTGCGATCGACTGGGTCTGGGCGATGCCGAATGCCGACAGCACCGTGCCGAGCAGACTCGCCGCGCCGCCGAAGGTGACCACCAGGAACGAGTCGACGATGTAGAGCTGCCCCGAGGTCGGGCCGGTGGAGCCGATGGTCGTGAACGCGGCGCCGGCCATGCCCGCGATCCCGCAGCCGATCGCGAAGGTCAGCCGATCGGTCTTCATCGTGTTGATCCCGATCGCGTTGGCCATGGTCCGGTTGCTGACGGTGGCGCGCACCCGCAGTCCCCACCGGCTCTTGCTGAGCGCCAGCAGGACACCGGCCGTGACGACCGCGGTCAGGCCCATGACGAACAGCCCGTTGATCGGGATATCGAGGCCCGGCGTCGGCGCCCACGAGCCGAGCAGCCAGTCCGGCAACGTCGGGCTCACTTCCTTCGGGCCGATGAAGGTGCGGAACGTCTGCTGCATCGCGAGGCTGATGCCCCAGGTGGCCAGCAGCGTGTCCAGCGGACGGCGGTACAGGTGGCGGATCAGCGCCCACTCGACCAGCCAACCGCCGAGGAAGGCGAATCCGAACGCGAGCAGCACCGCGAACGGGAAGTAGTACGGCACGAGGGCCGGCGCGTGGACGCCGGCGAGGTGCGAGATCAGGTAGATGGTGTAGGCGCCGATCGTCATGAACTCGCCGTGCGCCATGTTGATGACGCCCATCTGGCCGAAGATGATCGCCAGGCCGAGGCCCATCAGCAACAGGACCGAGAAGAGGCTCAGTCCCGCGAAGCCCTGCATCACGCCGATATTCAGCAGTTCGGAAAAGCTCATGCGACGACTCCGGCGGCACGAAACGCGACCCCGCGGCGAGCGGGGACCCTGCAACGGCGAGACGCCAGGGCCGCGCGTCCTGCCGCGGCCCCGGCTTCAGGTCCGGAAGATCACTGGTAACCCTTGGGGAAGGGATCCGGCTTGATCAGCTCGGGCGACTCCGAGACCACCTTGAAGGTCCCGTCGGGCAGGCCCATCGCGATGCGCGACTTGCTCCACAGGTGGTGGTTCTCGTCGAGCCGCACGTAGCCTTCCGGCGCCTGCTTGAGCTCGATGCCGGGCGAGGCCGCGACGACCTTGTCGACGTCGAAGCTCTTGGCCTTCTCGACGGCGGCCTTCCACAGCCACGGTCCGAGGTATCCGGCCTGCGTCACGTCGCCGATCACCGAGTCCTTGCCGTACTTGGCCTTGAAGTCCGCGACGAATTTCTTGTTATTCGCGTTGTCGAGGGACTGGAAATACTTCATCGACGAGTAGAAGCCGGTGAAGTTTTCGCCACCGACACCGGTCATCTCGTCTTCCGTCACGGCCAGCGTCACGAGGAGCTGCTTGTCACCCGTGATGCCGGCGGCCTTGAGCGCCTTGTAGAACGCCACGTTCGACCCGCCCACGACGGCCGCATAGATGCAGTCGGGCTTCTGCAGCTTGATCTTGTTCATCAGCGAACCGAAGTTCGTGCTGCCGAGCGGGTAGTACTCCTCGCCGACGACCTTGCCCTTCTGGAAGTTCTCGATGTGCTTGCGCGCGATCTTCATCGACGTGCGCGGCCAGATGTAGTCGGATCCGATCAGGAAGAACGTCTTGGCCTTCTTCTCGTTCTTGGCCCATTCCAGGCTGTACAGGATCTGCTGGGTCGCTTCCTGGCCGGTGTAGAACACGTTCTTCGACTGCTCCAGGCCCTCGTAGAAGGTCGGGTAGTACAGCAACCCGTTCTCCTTCTCGAAGACCGGCAGCACTGCCTTGCGGGACGCCGAGGTCCAGCAGCCGAAGACGGCCGCGCAGTGGTCGTTGATCAGCAGCTTCTTGGCCTTTTCGGCGAAGGTCGGCCAGTCGGACGCGCCGTCTTCCTTGATGACCTTGATCTTGCGGCCCAGGATGCCGCCCATCGCGTTGATCTGGTCGATGGCGAGCTGCTCGGCCTGGATCGACCCGGTCTCCGAGATCGCCATCGTTCCGGTCGACGAATGCAGCTGGCCCACCGTGACTTCCGTGTCGGTGATCGCGAGCTTGGTGGTGTTGACCGAGGCGGTCGACTGTCCGAAGCTCATGCCGCTGATGCCTGCGAGGGGGAGCGCGGCGGCGCCCTGGATCAGTCGACGGCGTACGGGTGAAATCGGATCGTTGTCACGGGACATGGGTTCATTTCTCCATTCAAGAGGGCCGGCGGGGGCATGGCGAGCCGCTCGTTCTTGCTCGGCTGGCGCTATCCTGGGAGCGATCGGGCCGTACGCGAATACGTCAATCGACGTACCCTCGAATCCGTTCCGGTCCGAGCGCGTCGCGTTTGGTCGGGAGTGTTTCTTGCTTCTGCGACGCAGACGAACGCCCTTCCAGAATCCCATCCGTGCCGCAGCCGCAACGCATCTTCCGCATCCGCCGCGAATACAACTCGTGGGTCGCGAACGAGTCCATGGAGGACTACGCGCTGCGCTACACCCCGCGCGGGTTTCGCAAGTGGAGCGAGTTCCGCGTCGCCAACACCGCCTTCGGGGCCACGTCCTTCCTCGCGCTGGAGGCGATCGGCGGCGTGATGGTGCTCAGCTACGGCTTCACCAATGCCCTGTGGGCGATCCTGGTGGTGGGGCTGGTGACCTTCCTGACGGGGCTGCCGATCAGCTATTACGCGGCGAAATACGGCGTCGACATGGACCTGCTGACCCGCGGCGCGGGCTTCGGGTACCTCGGGTCGACCATCACGTCGCTGGTCTATGCGAGCTTCACTTTCATCTTCTTCGCCCTCGAGGCGGCGATCCTGGCGCTCGCGCTGCAGATGTTCTTCGGCTGGCCGATCGGCGTGTGCTACCTGGTGGCGTCGCTCGCCGTCATCCCGCTGGCGATGCACGGATTCACGCTGATCCAGAAGCTGCAGTGGTGGACCCAGCCGATCTGGATCGCGCTGTTCGTGCTGCCGTTCCTCGCCGTGCTGATCCGCAAGCCCGACGCCTTCGCCGACTTCACCACCCTGACCGGCGCCGTCTCGCACAGCAGCGGCTTCGACGCGATCATGTGTGGCGCTGCAGCAACGGTGGCGTTCTCGCTGGTCGTGCAGATCGGCGAGCAGGTCGACTATCTGCGCTTCCTGCCCGAGAAGACCCCGGCGAACGCGAAACGCTGGTGGGCCGCGGTCGTGATCGCCGGGCCCGGCTGGATCGTGCCCGGCATGATCAAGATGCTGGGCGGTGCCTTCCTCGCCTTCCTGGCGCTGCAGCAGGAGATCACCCCGGCCAGGGCGGCCGAGCCGACCCAGATGTATCTCGCGGGGTTCGGCGTCGTCTTCAGTTCACCGGCCTGGATCCTCGGCGCGACCACGCTGTTCGTGATCGTCTCGCAGATGAAGATCAACCTGACCAACGCCTACGCGGGCTCGCTGGCCTGGTCCAACTTCTTCGCGCGCCTCACCCACAGCCATCCGGGGCGCGTCGTCTGGCTGGTGTTCAACGTCCTGATCGCGGTGCTGCTGATGACCCTCGGCGTGTTCGAGGCGCTCGAAGGCGTGCTGGGGCTCTACAGCAACGTCGCGATCGCCTGGGTGGGTGCGCTGGTGGCCGACCTCGTCATCAACAAGCCGATGGGGTGGAGCCCGAAGCACATCGAGTTCAAGCGGGCGTATCTGTACGACATCAATCCGGTCGGACTGGGCGCGATGCTGGCCGCCGCCGCGCTCGGCATGACGGCCTACTCCGGTGCGATGGGCGCGATGGCGCAGGCGTTCGCCCCGTTCGTCGCGCTGTCCACCGCGATGGTGGTGTCGCCGTTGCTGGCCTGGTGGACGAAGGGACGCTACTACGAGGCGCGCCCGAACCTGTCGCCCTGGACGCCCGGTCAGATGGTGACCTGCACCGTCTGCGAGAACGCGTTCGAATCCGAGGACATGGCCCAGTGCCCCGCGTACGACGCGCCGATCTGCTCGCTGTGCTGCACGCTCGAGTCGCGCTGCCACGATCGCTGCAAGTCCGAGTCCCGCGTGGCGGACCAGGTGCATGCCGCGCTGACGTCCGTGCTGCCTCCCGCACTGAGCCGGCGGATCAACTTCCGCATCGCCCATTACCTGGTCGTCGCGTTGTCGCTGATCCTGCTGTTCGCCGCGATCCTCGGCATCGTCTATCAGCAGCGTGGTCCCCTGCACGCCCTCGACCACGAGATGCTGCGCGTCCCGCTGCTCAAGGCCTTCGCCCTGCTGTCGCTGGCCGCCGCGGTGGGGGCCTGGTGGATGGTCCTGGGAAGCGAGAGCCGCCGGATGGCGGAGGACGAATCGAATCGCCACAACGAATTGCTCACGCGGGAGATCGACGCGCACCGGCGCACCGATACGGCACTGCAGGCGGCCAAGGACCTCGCCGAAGCGGCCAACCAGGCGAAGACCCGCTACGTGACCGGCATCACGCACGAGCTGCGCACGCCGCTCAACGGCATCCTCGGCTATGCGCAGATCCTGCTGAAGGACGAGTCGATCCGCGGGTCGCACCGCGCCGCCGTCGACACGATCCATCACAGCGGGGAGCATCTCCACGGCCTGATCGACGGGCTGCTCGATCTGGCGCGGATCGAAGCCGGAAAATTGCGACTCGACATCGCGCCGCTGCCGATGCGCGAGTTCCTCGACGACGTGGTCCGCATGGTCGCGCCGCAGGCGGCGACCAAGGGGCTCGCGTTCGAATTGCGCACGCAGGGACGCGTCCCGCGCTTCGTGCGCGCGGACGCCAGGCGCCTGCGCCAGATCCTCATCAACCTGCTGGGCAACGCCGTGCGCTTCACGGACCGCGGCAGCGTGACCCTGCTGCTCGACCTGACCCGTGAAGTGGCCTGCTTCCACGTGATCGACACCGGCATCGGCATCGCCCCGCAGGACCTGGAACGCATCTTCCTGCCGTTCGAGCGGGGCAGCGCCGGCCGGCGCACCGGCGAGCCCGGGACCGGCCTCGGCCTCACGATCACGCACCTGCTGACGCAGCTGATGGGGGGCGAACTGACCGTGCGAAGCGTGCCGGGACAAGGCACCACGTTCACCGCGCGGCTCTACCTGAGCGAGACCGCCGAGCACGGCCATGCTCGGGCGCCCCGCCACCGCCCGGTCAGCGGCTACGTCGGGCGGCGCCGCAGCCTGCTCGTGGTCGACGACCATCCGATCCAGCGCCAGATGCTGGCCGGCATGCTGCTGCCGCTCGGCTTCCGGATCCGCGAAGCGGCGAGCGGGCGCGAATGCCTGGAAAGCGTGCTGGACGCGCGACCGGACGCCGTGCTGCTGGACCTCTCGATGGATGACATGGACGGGTGGCAGACGGCGCGCAGCATCCGGGCCCACGGCATCACGGACATGCCGATCATCATCGTCTCCGCGAACACATTCGAGAACCAGATCGATACCATCCGGGCCGCCGACTGCCAGGGCTTCGTCGACAAGCCGGTGATCGAGTCCGATCTCCTCGCGGAGCTGCAGCGCCATCTGCAACTCGAATGGGTCGCCGAACTCGCGTTGCCGAGCTGGGCGCCGATCCCGTCGAGCCCGTCCGCCTTCCTCGCGCCCGTCCCGCGCAAGCATGCCGAGGCGCTGTTGCGGCTCGCACGTCTCGGTCACGTGCAGGGGTTGCAGCGGGCGCTCGACGCACTCGCGGCCGAGCACGCCGAGTGCGAGCGCCAGGTCGACGCCCTGCGCAGCCTGGCCGCGCGCTTCGCATGGGACGACCTGATCGCCGCGCTCGGCAACGTCGCGGACGCGGAGCCCGCATGACGGACGCGATCGCGCCCGCGTTGGCCGGACCCGCGGCGCGCCCCCAGGCCGGCGACATCGTGCTCGTCGTCGACGACGTGCCGCAATCGCTGGGAGCGCTCTACCTGGACCTCGAGGACGACGGCTACACGGTGCTGGTCGCGTCCGACGGCGCCGCCGCGCTGGAGCGGCTCGACCTGATCACGCCGGATGCGATCCTGCTGGACGCCCTGATGCCCGGGCTCGACGGATTCGAGACCTGCAGGCGGATCAAGCTGAATCCGGCGTGGTCGCACATCCCGGTGATCTTCATGACCGGCCTCTCGGAGACCAGCCACATCGTCAAGGGCTTCGAGGCCGGCGGCGTCGACTACGTCGTCAAGCCGGTGCGATCACGCGAGGTCCTCGCGCGCCTCGTGACCCACGTGCGCAACGCGCGGGCGGTCCGCATGGCGCGCCATGCGATCGACGTCGGCGGGCACGGCGTGCTGATGATCGACGGCCGCCAGCGCATCGCCTGGCGCTCGCCCAGAGCGCAGCGCTGGCTGTCCGAGTTCTTCGGGGATGGGAAGGACGAGTCGTGCATCGCGTGGCTCACGTCCGGCGTCGACGCGGAAGAGGTCAGGGCCCGCACGGTCGGCGCAAGGACCCTGACCGCCCGCCGGCTGGCACGCGCCGGGCTGGGCGAGGAGATGTGGCTGCTTGACGCGCCCGCCGCGGGCGCACCGGCGCCGTCCCGTCTCGCGACGGCCTCGCTGACACGCCGCGAGACCGAGGTGCTGTCGTGGATCGCCAAAGGCAAGACGAACCGCGACGTCGGCGAAATCCTCGGCATGAGCCCGCGCACCGTCAACAAGCACCTCGAACACCTGTTCGAGAAGCTGGGCGTCGAGACCCGCTCGGCAGCCGCCGCGATGGCGAGCCGCGAGATGGGCTGAACCGCCCGCCGCGTCGCCGCCGAGCCACGGTCGTCGACGACGGGGCGTGCCTAGGCGAAGAAGTCCTTCACCTTCTCGGCCCAGCCCTTGGTCTGCGGGCTGTGCTTGGCACCGCCTTCGTTGGTCGACGAGTCGAACTCGCGCAGCAGCTTCTTCTGGTGCTCGGTCAGCCGCACCGGCGTCTCGACCGCGACGTGGCAGTACAGGTCGCCGGGATAACCCGCCCGCACGCCCTTGATGCCCTTGCCGCGCAGGCGGAAGGTCTTGCCGCTCTGCGTGCCCTCGGGGATCGAGATGGCCGCGTTGCCCGACAGCGTCGGGATCTCCAACTCGCCGCCGAGTGCCGCCGTCGCGAACGAGATCGGCATCTCGCAGTGCAGGTCGTCGCCGTCGCGCTGGAACATCGCGTGCTGCTTGATGCGGATCTCGACGTACAGGTCGCCGCTCGGTCCGCCGTTGACACCCGGCTCGCCGTTGCCCGACGAGCGGATGCGCATCCCGTCGTCGATGCCCGCCGGGATCTTCACCTCGAGCGTCTTGGTCGACTTGATCTTGCCGACGCCCTCGCAGGTGGTGCATGGCTCCGGAATGATCTTGCCGGTGCCGTGGCAGCGGCCGCAGGTCTGCTGGATCGAGAAGAAGCCCTGCTGCATGCGCACCGTGCCCGACCCCGAGCAGGTCGGGCAGGTGGTCGGCTTGGTGCCTGGCTTGGCGCCCGAGCCCTTGCACACGTCGCAGTTGTCCCACGTGGGGATCTTGATCTGCGTCTCGTAGCCGCTGAAGGCCTGCTCGAGCGTGATGTCCATCGCATAGCGCAGGTCGGCGCCGCGGAACACCTGCGGTCCGCCGCGCGCGCCGCGTTGCTGAGCCCCGGCCTGGCCACCGAAGATGTCGCCGAAGATGTCGCCGAAGGCTTCCGCGAAGCCACCCATGTTCGCTCCGCCACCCGTGTTGGGATCGACGCCGGCATGGCCGTAGCGATCGTAGGCGGCGCGCTTGTCGGCGTCGCTCAGCATCTCGTACGCTTCCTTGGCCTCCTTGAACTTGGCCTCGGATCCCGCATCGGGATTACGGTCCGGATGGTGCTTCATCGCCAGCCGGCGATAGGCCTTCTTGATCTCGTCCTCGGTGGCGTTCTTCGCGATCCCGAGCGTTTCGTAGTAGTCCCGTTTGGCCATGGTGCTTCCGTCTGCGTTGCTTCGTGTGTCTTCCATACAAGAACGCCGGGCAGGTCGGGTACCAGTCCGACGTGCCCGGCGAAGGAACGGCGCCTAGGCGCCGTTCCCGTCCCTGCCTGCCGCGACCGTCTTCAGCCGCGCTTGACTTCCTTGAACTCGGCGTCGACGACGTTGTCGTCGGCCGGCTTCTGCTGCTGGTTGGCCGCGTTCGGGTCCTGGGCCGCGGCACCCGCCGCCGCCTGGGCCGCCTGCGCGTCCGCCGCCATCTTCTCGCCGAGCTTCTGCGACGCGGTCATCAGGGTCTCGCTGGCCGCATCGATCTTGACCTTGTCGTCGGCCTTGATCGCGTCCTCGACGCCCTTGATCGCATCCTCGATCGCGGTCTTCTCGCCAGCGTCCAGCTTGTCGCCGTAGTCGGTCATCGACTTCCTGACCGAGTGCACCAGCGCATCGGCCTGGTTGCGCGACGTGACCAGCTCGATCACCTTCTTGTCGTCCTCGGCGTTGGCCTCGGCGTCCTTGACCATCTTGTCGATCTCGGCTTCCGACAGGCCCGAATTCGCCTTGATGGTGATCTTGTTCTCCTTGCCGGTCGCCTTGTCCTTCGCGCCGACGTGCAGGATGCCGTTCGCGTCGATGTCGAAGCTGACCTCGATCTGCGGCAGGCCGCGCGGCGCCGGGGCGATGCCCTCGAGGTTGAACTCGCCGAGCGTCTTGTTCGCAGCCGCCAGCTCGCGCTCGCCTTGGTAGACCTTGATCGTCACGGCCGGCTGGTTGTCGTCGGCCGTCGAGAACACCTGGCTGAAGTTGGTCGGGATGGTCGTGTTCTTCTTGATCATCTTCGTCATCACGCCGCCCAGCGTCTCGATGCCCAGCGACAGCGGCGTCACGTCGAGCAGCAGCACGTCCTTGACGTCGCCCTTGAGCACGCCGCCCTGGATGGCCGCACCCACGGCGACCGCCTCGTCGGGGTTCACGTCACGGCGCGGCTCGCGGCCGAAGAATTCCTTCACCTTCTCCTGCACCTTCGGCATGCGCGTCATGCCGCCCACCAGGATCACGTCCTGGATGTCGCCGATGGCCACGCCCGCGTCCTTGATCGCGATGCGGCAGGGCTCGATCGTGCGTTCGATCAGCTCTTCCACCAGTGACTCGAGCTTGGCGCGCGTCAGCTTGATGTTGAGATGCTTCGGGCCCGACGCGTCGGCCGTGATGTACGGCAGGTTGATGTCGGTCTGGGCCGACGAGCTGAGCTCGATCTTGGCCTTCTCGGCGCTGTCCTTCAGACGCTGCAGTGCGAGCACGTCCTTCGACAGGTCGGCGCCCGACTCCTTCTTGAACTCGGCCACGATGTAATCGATGATCCGCTGGTCGAAGTCCTCGCCGCCCAGGAACGTGTCGCCGTTCGTCGACAGCACCTCGAACTGCTTCTCGCCATCGAGGTCCGCGATCTCGATGATCGACACGTCGAACGTGCCGCCACCCAGGTCGTACACCGCGATCTTCGAGTCGCCCTTGCCGTGCTTGTCGAGGCCGAACGCGAGTGCGGCGGCGGTCGGCTCGTTGATGATCCGCTTGACGTCGAGGCCCGCGATGCGGCCGGCGTCCTTGGTCGCCTGGCGCTGCGAGTCGTTGAAGTAGGCCGGCACCGTGATCACGGCCTCGGTGACTTCCTCGCCGAGGTAGTCCTCGGCCGTCTTCTTCATCTTGCGCAGCACTTCGGCGCTGATCTGCGGCGGCGCGAACTTCTTGTCGCGCACGGCCACCCACGCGTCGCCGTTGTCGGCCTTGACGATCTGGAAGGGCATCATGTTGATGTCCTTCTGCACTTCCTTCTCCTCGAAGCGACGGCCGATCAGGCGCTTGACCGCGTACAGCGTGTTCTTCGGGTTCGTGACCGCCTGGCGCTTGGCCGGCGCGCCAACCAGGATCTCGCCGTCTTCCATGTACGCGATGATCGACGGCGTCGTGCGCGCGCCTTCCGAGTTCTCGATCACCTTGGGCGTGCCGCCTTCCATGATGGCCACGCAGGAATTGGTGGTGCCGAGGTCGATGCCGATGATTTTTGCCATGATTCTTCTCCGAACGGGTCGTTCAAGTCTGGATGGTCTGGTGGGAAATTCGCAGGCGCCGCGGCGGGAAGTTCCCCGGATCCGGCGTCAAGCGCTGCACATGAAGCAATCCCATCCGAATTCAAGGGTTATTGCATGTGCTTTCGGTGCAGCCGAGGCGGAAAACGCCGCAAACCGTGCCCCGATCAACTGGAAACGGTGACCAGGGCGGGCCGCAGCACCCGGTCGGCGAGCATCCATCCCTGCTGCAGAACCGCCACGACGTGGTTCGGCGGCGTCCCGTCCGGGGCGGGCACGGTCGAGATCGCCTGATGCTTGTGCGGGTCGAATTTCTCGCCGACCGGCGCGATCGCCACGAGCCGGTTGCGCTCGAACGCGCCCTGCAGCTGCTTGCGCGTCAGCTCGACGCCTTCCCGAATCTTGCCCGCGTCGGAGCTGGCATCCGACAGCGCGGCCTGCAGGCTGTCCATCACCGGCAGCATCGACTCGGCGAAGTTCTCGATGCCGAACTTGTGCGCCTTGGCGACATCCTCCTGGGCGCGGCGGCGGGTGTTCTCGGCCTCGGCCTTTGCGCGCAGCAACGCGTCGTAGTGCTCCGAGACCTTGGCCTCCGCGGCCGCCAGCGCGGCCTGCAGATCGGGCTCCGGCGCAGGCGGCACGGTCGCACCGGCAGTGGTCTTCGGTTCGCCGGCGCGGTCGTCTTGCGCGGCATCGGGGGCGGGGGGGCGAGCGTCGTGCATCCCTGGTTCCATCTGAAGGGGCTCCTGCGTTTGGTTTTAGGCCTGTGCGAAATGGCGCCACAACGGCCTATTTCAAGGCAGAAGCGTGTCGATCCCGGCGCTTTTCGCCGCGCGGAGGGGATCAGGCCGCCGCGCCCAGATCGATCGCCCGTTGCCGGGAGCTGCGCAGCGTTTCGGGCGCCTCGGCCTGGGTGGGCCACCCCTGAAGGTGCGTCCCCGCGAGGTCCGTCAAGGCCGCGATCCAGCGCGGCGCGTCGTTCATGCAGGGGATGTAACGGTAGTCCTTGCCCCCTGCTTCCACGAAAGTCTGCCGGCCTTCCATCGCGATCTCCTCGAGCGTCTCCAGGCAGTCGGCGGGGAAGCCGGGGCAGAACACGTCGACGCTGCCGCCCCGCTCCCGGGCGAGCGACACCAGCGTGGCCGTGGTGTAGGGCTGCAGCCATTCGGCCTTGCCGAAGCGCGACTGGAAAGAGACGACCCAGTCGTCGGCCTGCAGCCCGAGCCGCTCGGCGACCAGCCGCGCCGTCTTCAGGCAATGGCAATGATAGGGGTCGCCCATCGTCAGGCTGCGCTTGGGCACGCCGTGGAAGCTCATCACGAGCCGCCGCCGCGGCTCGAGCGCGATCGCCTCCTTCATGCGGAAGTCGGTCACCTGCCTGGCCAGCGCGTCGATGTAGCCGGGGTCGTCGTGGAAGCTGCGCAGGAAACGGAAGGCCGGCACGTTGCGCGTCGTCGCGCACCACGCCTGCACGGCATCGAAAGTCGACGCGGTGGTCGCCGCCGAATACTGCGGATACATGGGCAGCACCAGGATGCGGTCGCACCCCTCGGCCTGAAGCCGGTCGAGCACCGACGCGATCGACGGATTGCCGTAGCGCATCGCGTAGGCGACCGACACGTCGTGGCCGCGGGCGCCGAGCGAGCCGCGCAGAAGCTTCGCCTGCTTGTCGGTCCAGACCTTGAGCGGCGAGCCGTCGGAACCCCACACCAACGCGTACTTCTGCGCGGAGCGGGGCGAGCGGAACGGCAGGATGATCGCGTTGAGGATGATCCACCACACGAGCTTGGGAATCTCGACGACGCGCGGGTCGGAGAGGAATTCCTTCAGGTAGCGGCGCACTGCCGCCGACGTCGGCGCGTCGGGCGTCCCGAGATTGACGAGCAGGATCCCGGTGCGACTGGGCGTTCCGTGCGCATAGGCCGGTTCGGGGCGAAGGGTCATTCAGGTGGGAGGTGGCACGGCTGGGCAACGCGCATGCTAGCCGATTCGCCGTCGCGACCTGCGGAAATCGGTGTTCTCAGGGGCGCGGCCAGTCTCGACAGGACGAGTTACCCCGGTAATGACGAGCGATCGCTGCGTGCACTGACCGACATGGCCGACTTCTTCCTGAGCGACAACGAGAAGGATCGCGACACCATTCGTCGCCTGGCCGGGACCGTGAAATCGGTCGGGCTGTCGGTGTGGTGGGACCGACACATTCCTGCCGGCGGCACCTGGCGGCAACTGCTGGAGAGCGAACTGAGGCGACCGCATCCTCGCGGCCGCGCAGGTGTCTGAAGCCATCGACGCCTACGACGCCGGTCGCTACCGGCAGGCGCTCGACGCGTACACGGACGTCCAGCTCACGGCGGCCGGCCACCAGTTCCGCGTCTACAACGGGGTGGGCTCGGCGCGCACGCTGATCGCGACCGGCAAGGACGACGCGTCGGACGCGCTCGACCGCCGCGTCGAGTTCGCGGTCATCGACTGCTGGAAGGCCTGATGAAGCAGCCGCTCCTGAACCCGGAGCCTCACGCGCTGTTCAACCGCCCGATGGGAGGGGCGGCCTATCCCGCGATGTTGAGGTTGCGATGCGACGTGATGCGGGCACGCCACAGGAAAGACAGCGCGAGGCCGCCCACCGAGAGCAGCCACAGGTACAGACTGTTCTCCTTGCCGCGGAGATAGCCCAAGAAGGCCAGGATCGCCGAGTTCAGGCTGAGGCAGTAGGTGTTGGCAGCCGCGCGGTCGCTGGAACCGGACCCGCGCGAGCGCGGGCCGGACTTCCGCTCAGGGCTTGAGCGCGATCTGCTGCGACGCGAACCAGGCCGCCAGGTTGGCGATGTCGGCGTCGCTCAGCGGCTTGGCCATCAGCGACATCACCTCATGCTGGCGCGTGCCTCCGCGATAGGCCTTCAGCTGCGCGGCGAGATAGTCCTCGGGCTGGCCGGCCAGGTTCGGCGCGTCGGGCGCGGTCGCGATGCCGCTCTGGCCGTGACAGGCCGCGCAGGCGACGGCCCTGGACTTGCCCGCGGCCGCATCGGCGGCGACCGCGGAGCCCGACACCGCCAGCGCGAGGGCCGCTGCGACGATCCCCCGCATCGTCACGAGCCCGAATACGTGATGCGATAGATCGCACCCGCGTAGTCGTCGGAGACGAACAGCGATCCGTCCTTCGCGATCGCCACGTCGACCGGGCGCCCGCGATACAGGCCCGTCTCGCTGTCGAGCCAGCCGTCCGCGAAGATCTCGGTCTTGTCGGCGGTGCCGTCCGCCTTCAATGACGTGAACAGCAGGCGTGCGCCGATCGGCGTCGTGCGGTTCCACGAGCCGTGCTGCGCGGAGAAGAACCCGCCCTGGTACTTCGCCGGGAACTGCTTGCCGTTGTAGAACGCGAGGCCCAGATCAGCCGCGTGCGCGTCGGTCATCACCTGCGGGTCGACGGCACCGGCCGGGATCGGATCCTTGTCGTAGCCGTTCTCGGTGATGCGCGTCTTGGCGACGATGTACGGATAGCCGAAGAACTGGCCCGCCTTGGTCGCCCGGTTGATCTCGCCCTTCGGAATGTCGTCTCCCATCCCGTCGGTCTGGTTGTCGGTGAACCAGAGCGTCTTGTCCTTCGGATTGAAGTCCATGCCAACGGAGTTGCGTACCCCCGACGCATACACCTCGCGGCCGGTGCCGTCCTGGTTCATGCGGACGATGCCGCCGATGCCGACCTTGTTGTAGAGCGCGAGCTTCTCGCGGGGCTGGACGTTGAACGGCTGCCCGAGCGCGACATACAGCTTCTTGTCCGCCCCGATGCGGCAGACGCGCCCGCTGTGGTTGAAGGACTCCTCCTCGGGCGGAATCAGCTGGCCTTCGGCGACGACCTCGCCGACCGCCACGTCGCCGCCCTCGTAGAAGAACTCTGCCGCGGGGAAGGTGTAGATGCGATTGGTCTCGACGACGATCAGGAAGCCGTCCGGCGTCCAGCAGACCGCGTTGGGGTTGCGGAACTTGAGCGACGGCGCGAACGGCTTGACCTCTGTGGCGACGTCGCCGCTGTTGCGGTTGGTCACCGCCCACACCGTGCTCTTGCGCGTGCCGACGAACATCATGTTGGTCGACGGCGCGACGGCGATCGAGCGCGCATCGGGGACCACGGCGTAGAGGTCGATCTTGAAGCCCGGCGGCAGCTTGACCCGCTTCAGGTTCTCGCGAAGCTGGTCGGCGTTCTTGCCGGTCTGCGGCAGCAGCGGGATGTTCGGATCGGTGCCCGAGACCTTCATCGACTTGAGCTTGTCGAGGTTGGACGGGGCGGTCTGTGCATGCGCGCCCGATGCCGCGAACGCGGCGAGCAGGACGGCCGCGATGGTGGCGCGGCGCGATCCGGGCGAATGGTGATTCATGACGGTCTCCTGATTTGGGTTCTCGAAGGGAGGCTGGGCGTCCGAAGTCGACCCGCTTCGCGCAGCCTGCGACGAGCATATAGAAGTACCGTCAGGTTGGCATGACGTCAACACGTCGAGACGATCGATCTCGTGGTCACGACACGACAGCCTCGCCGCGGACAGCGGTCCGAAGCCAATTCCGCAGATGCCTATTTGGCGCGACCTGGCCGAATCGAGGGCGCGATCCAGAACCGGTCAGGCGCCGGCCGGTACAGAACCGGACCGATCGCCCGGGAAGCGCGAGGGCCCGCGCCCTAGTGCTGGCTCAACGCATTCGACAGCAGCTTCGCCGTGATATCCACGATCGGCACCACGCGCTCGTAGGCCATCCGCG
>Ga0123336_10000382_pt1 | contig 45269 bp, 43 predicted proteins | sample SSSSmetaG_FD_96466 | JGI IMG/M metagenome (GOLD analysis project Ga0123336, IMG submission 96466) | Glacier valley bacterial and archeal communities from Borup Fiord, Nunavut, Canada, to study Microbial Dark Matter (Phase II) - ​SSSS metaG | ecosystem: Environmental > Aquatic > Freshwater > Ice...
CTATGGAAACCGTTACTTTTATGTTGCGGTGTCACCAACAATTGGATATATGGTCACCAATTCATTTTCGGCAGGAACTAATCTTACCTGGCAACATTACAGCTATCCGGATATCGATCAATCTGTAGACCAATATGGTTTCAGTCCTTTTGTACGACAAAATTTCGGACAACTTTTTTTGTACAGTGAATTCCAGGTATTGAATTCTCCAACCTTTAACAATTCCTCACGAAGAAATTATAATCGTGGGTTGATCGGGGTAGGATTTACTCAGCCCGTTGGAAAAAGAGGAGCGATCAACGCGATGGGATTGTACGATGTTTTATATAATCAATCGGAACGAGTATTTGCGTCACCCTGGGTATTTCGTGTATACTTTTCTTTCTGACATCAGAACTTAATTCCGAATTTTTCGCCAAGTTGTTTTAAATCTTCTGCCACGTTAGGATCAAGTGGTATCCCCTCTATTCTTCTTTTTATTTCAAATTCTCTTTCCGGATCACCTGGAATAATTACACGCGGCTGACCTTCAACTGTTTTTGCTGATCGAAAGCGGGTGATCCAATTATCCATGTGATATTTGAAATCTGCTGTTGGACGAAAAGCATCCACTCTCATCGCTCCAAAAAAATGGCCAATGCCTTCTCCAACGGGATCAGCAGGTGGTTCAAGAAAACTAACAAAAGGAGGGACCCAGGGTCCGTAGTTTGCGCCAGATAATACGGCTGAGAAAATATCAACCCATGCGCCAAGTGAAAATCCTTTGTGACTTCCATGTTCGCGATCGCTACCAAGAGGAACAAGTGCTCCGCCCTCTTTCAGTTCATGCGGATTTGTAGAAACACTACCATCCTTTTTCTGTATCCAACCTTCAGGAGCTTGCTGATTTTTACGTTGTAGGATCTCAAGTTTTCCATTCGCTGCTGTCGTTGTTGCAAAGTCTGCAACAAAGGGTGGTTGTTCTCCTGCAGGGATTGCAACGCATATTGGATTTGTTCCAAGCAAACGTTCTACTGAAAATGTGGGTGCTACAAGAGGACTGGCATTCGTCATCGCCATTCCAATCATGTCATGTTCAAGTGCCATCATTGCATGGTAACCTGCAATTCCAAAGTGATTTGAATTTTTCACAGCAACCCAACCCGTTCCGCATGTTCTTGCTTTAGCGATAGCAATTTCCATTGCAAAGGGGGCAACCACCAGACCAAGTCCCTGATCACCATCGACTACCGCCGTGCTTGGAGATTCATGGACGATCCTGAGTTTGGGAGAACTGTTAATTCGTTTAGCTTCCCAAAGTCGTATGTAACCACTGAATCGTGCAAGACCATGTGAATCAATTCCACGTAGGTCAGCAAGAAGTAATACATCTGTTGCTTGTTTGGCTTCAGCCGGAGGACATCCTATTTTAATAAAGATAGCGTAGGCAAAATCCCACAGTGTTCTGTAATCAAAAGTCAGTTCGTTCATGCAGTAAAAGTAATCGAGGATGTGAGAATTAAGAAGTTGATGATTCGGAATATTGCAAATTCGGCCAGTATGTAAGCTTGTTTTTCTATTTTTACGCGTGTTGAATAAAGTCCTGAATATTTTTTTATTGGTGATGATGCCATTCCTGGCAACAGCACAAGTCGTGAACACGGCTACAATGGATACGGTCGAAACGACAGTAATTGGTCGTGTTGGAATTGGCGGCTATGTTGATTCATACTACAGCTACAACTTTAATAAGCCGGTGGATGGTGTTAATCCCTACTTTGTTTCTTCGGCAAGAAATAATGAATTCACGATTAATCTTGCTTATGTCGATATTCGTTATCGCTCCAAATATATGCGGGCCAGATTTGTGCCAGGATTTGGAACGTATATGGATGCCAATTACAAGAATGAACCTGGATCATTGAAGAACATGGTCGAAGCAAATGTTGGTGTCCTGGTTTCTGAAAAGAGAAAAATCTGGCTGGATGTCGGTGTACTTGGTTCTCCTTACACAAACGAAAGTGCAATTTCGAAAGATCATTTGATGTACACCAGATCATTTGCTCCTGAGAATGTTCCGTATTATGTAACAGGCATTAAGTTATCTGTACCGCTAAGTTCAAAGATAAATGCCTATTTATATATTATGAATGGGTGGCAAGTGATTCAGGATAATAATGATGGGAAGTCCGTAGGAACACAACTTGAATACAGACCAAACAAAACTATGCTCTTCAATTGGAATACGTATATTGGAGATGAGCGATCTGCACAGCATCTTGATTTCAGAATGAGATACTTCAATGATTTTTATTGGATCTTTAATAATGGTGGTAAATTTTCAGCAACATCCTGTTTCTATTTTGGATATCAACAGAAAGCGACTTCGTCAACCGCATCGTGGTGGACGGCTAACTTCATTGGAAATTATGCTTTTAATGAATCGGTATCATTATCCGGCAGAATAGAATACTATGATGACAACGGAGCGCTGCTCAATTCAATCACAGGTACTCCGGGATTCAAAGCAGCCAGCGCAGGTACGTGTTTAAATTTTAAACTTCATCGTCTTGCTTTATTGCGATTTGAGGCACGAAGATTTTTTTCAGCTGAGAATGTTTACCTGGACGCGAATCAAAGTCCATCTAAAGGAGCAACATTACTAGTGGGTAGTCTCACTGCATGGTTCTGAGAATTTCTATTGACATTGCACCTTCTTTTAAGGAATAAGTTGAAACGCGAATAGTTGTGAGCGTAAATTTTTTTATCAGGTAATGCACAAGACAACTTCCAACCACTATCATATCTACACGCATCTCTATCATCCCTGGAATTTGCATTCGTTGACTTCTGTTTTTAGATATAATATCTTTATAGATAGAAAAAAAACCCTCAATTGTCAAAAGCGTCTCTCCATCGCTTCTTGAAATGGGAATATTATTTTCGATGCAATATATCTCACTCAATGTATCGAATGTTCCAGATGAACCAGCCAGTGTATCGGGTTTAAATTTCTCAACAGCATCTTGCAATGGTTTGAGAGATTTTTCAAAGTAATTCGTAAGCTGATCTATTTCGCTTTTTAAGATTGGATCTTGCTTATGATAGATCTCAAGCAATCGTTGCGCGCCTATCTCAAAACTCTGCTTCCAAAAAATTTCTTTTTCATTTCCGATAATAAACTCAACGCTACCTCCGCCAATATCAACGATAAGGGATTTCTCCTTCCCGAGATTCAATGCTGATTTAACCCCATAATAGATGTATTCAGCTTCTTGCGCGCCGCTTATCAGTTGAACCTCTATACCTGTTTCTTTTTTTATTTTTTGGATAACCTCTTGGCCATTATTTGCATTTCGAAGTGCGCTTGTTCCTAATGCCAGCACACGATTGACGTTCCACTCATCGAGTTTCTGTTTATACTTCAGCAAGCAATCAATTGCCCGCTGCATCCCTTCCAGGGAAATGATATTCTGATTAATTCCTCCTACACCAATTTTTACTGCCTGTTTCTCGCTATGAAGGATCTTTGATTGTTTGTTTTCCAAACTCGTAATGAGCAAGTGAAAAGTATTCGTCCCAAGATCGATAATCGCAATACGTTGCTCCATTTTAAATGGTTTTCAAGGTTTTGGCAGGTAAATTTGTGCCTGAAGCAAGTTAGTATATCGTTTCAAACAATAATATATTTGGATTCCAACTACGTATAAAATGAGTCAATCAAAGGAGCCAGGAAAAGTAAAATTTGCAGAACTTGATAAGAAAAATGCTGAAGCTTTATTGGGAGGTGGTGAGAAAAGAATAGAACAACAACACAAAAAAGGTAAGCTAACAGCACGCGAACGTGTTCACTTATTACTTGATGAAGGATCGTTTGAAGAGATGGGAAAATTTGTGCTTCATCGCAGCAAAGACTTCGGGCTTGACAAAGAATATTATCTTGGTGATGGTGTTGTCACGGGTTATGGAACAATAGAAGGACGTCTTGTCTATGTCTTTTCTCAGGACTTTACTGTTTTTGGAGGATCTCTCTCAGAAACGCATGCAGAGAAAATAGTGAAGATAATGGATCTCGCAATGAAAAACGGTGCGCCTGTTATCGGACTAAATGATTCGGGTGGTGCGCGGATACAGGAAGGTGTGGTGTCACTTGGTGGCTATGCTGATATTTTTTATCGCAACGTGATGGCATCCGGAGTCGTTCCGCAATTATCGGCGATAATGGGGCCATGTGCCGGGGGTGCGGTATATTCACCAGCGATGACTGATTTTATTTTTATGGTGGAGAATACTTCGTTCATGTTTGTGACGGGTCCTAACGTTGTAAAGACGGTAACACATGAAAATGTTACAGCAGAAGAACTTGGTGGTGCATCAACGCATAGTACAAAGAGTGGAGTAACACATTTCTCATGTGCCAATGAAGCGGAATGTATTGCTCAGATAAAAAAATTATTAAGCTATGTACCTCAAAATTGTGAAGACACCCCTGCACGTTTACCGTATACACTTGGTAACGAGAAAAGGCCAGTACTGAACGATATTATTCCCGTAAATCCAAATCAGCCGTACGATATGCGTGAGGTGATCAATGGTATTGTAGATGACTCAACTTTTTTTGAAGTGCATAAAAACTTCGCAGAAAATATTGTAGTCGGTTTTGCTCGACTTGCCGGAAGAAGCATTGGGATTGTAGGAAATCAACCGGCATCATTGGCTGGAGTTCTTGATATTGATTCAAGTGTGAAAGGAGCAAGATTTGTTCGTTTCTGTGATAGTTTTAATATTCCGTTACTTGTAATGGAAGATGTCCCGGGATTTCTTCCGGGGACGGATCAGGAGTGGAATGGTATTATTACAAATGGGGCTAAATTATTGTATGCATTTTCAGAAGCAACTGTTCCAAGAATAACAGTCATTACACGCAAAGCGTATGGTGGTGCGTATGATGTAATGAACTCCAAACACATCGGCGCTGATATGAATTATGCGTGGCCAACCGCTGAGATCGCCGTAATGGGAGTAAAGGGTGCGGCGGAAATTATCTTTAAAAAAGAAATTTCGGACGCCGCTGACGCCGAAGCCAAGCTTGCTGAAAAAGTTGAAGAATACACACGTAAGTTTGCCAATCCTTACAAAGCAGCGCATCGTGGTTACGTAGATGAAGTGATTTATCCAGACCAAACGCGTGAGAAATTAATCAGAGCGTTTCAAATGCTGGAGAATAAAGTGGCGGTGTTGCCAAAAAAGAAGCACGGGAATATTCCGTTATAAAAATGTGGGAAGAGTTCAATTTATCCTACGTTACTTAATTTAAGGAATTCCTGAATCGTATAGATTGGTAATGATGATTTGCTTTGATTTTGTAGTTGATTTTTCATATATCTAAATGACTAATTTAGGAACGTAATAATCAGTTATTGAGCTAAAACTCAATTCTTACCTTAAATTTGATTTTCAATTTGATCAACATGGACAAAAAAAGTAAAGAATTCCTTTTTAAATATCTTAATAATTCATCCCCTACCGGTTTTGAATCCAGTGGCCAGCAGATCTGGCTTGACTATATGAAACCTTACATTGATGAAAAAATCATCGATGTGTATGGAACAGTTGTTGGAGTAATCAATCCTGACGCGAAATACAAAATTGTAATTGAAGCACACGCGGACGAGATTTCGTGGTTTGTAAATTACATCACTGAAGAAGGTTATATCTATGTTCGTCGCAATGGAGGCTCAGATCACCAGATCGCTCCGTCTATGCGGGTTAATATTTATACTGATAAAGGAATTGTAGAGGGAATATTTGGATGGCCTGCGATCCATGTTCGTGACGCAGGAAAAGAAGAAACTCCGAGTCTAAAAAATATCTTTATTGATATTGGTGCGGAATCAAAAAAGGAAGTAGAAGATCGCGGTGTGCATGTCGGTTGTGTCGCTACATTTCAGGATGGACTAATGGAATTAGGTAATAATTACCTGGTTGGTCGTGCATTGGATAATCGTATGGGTGGCTACATGATCGCGGAAGTTGCTCGTCGATTAAAAGATAACAAAAAGAAACTTCCATTCGGTTTGTATGTAGTGAATGCAGTGCAAGAAGAGATTGGACTACGTGGAGCGGAAATGATTTCAAGAAAGATCAAGCCTGATCTCGCAATCGTTACGGACGTTACCCATGATACTCAATCTCCTATGTACAACAAAAAGGAGAGTGGTAATATGAAATGTGGACTCGGTCCGGTATTATGTTATGGTCCTGCTGTTCAGACTAATGTATTGAAAATGATCATCGATACTGCGAATAAGAAAAAAATCAAATTCCAGCGTCAGGCAGTGTCTCGTTCAACAGGAACGGATACGGATTCATTTGCGTACTCTGCAGAAGGAGTTGCATCAGCATTGATATCCTTGCCATTGAAATACATGCACACAACAGTTGAAATGGTGCATAAGGCAGATGTTGAAAATGTGATTAATTTGATTTATCAAGTTTTACTTCAGTCTAAGCCAGGAACGGATTTCAGATACATTAAATAAAGCGGAAGGCTGAAAATGTAAAGCTTATTCGCCTGGTCTTTGCGCTTTACTTTTTATAGAATATGATTAATAGAATAGTTTTCGATCAGATGAACAATCAGATCGAACTTACTCAATTTCCTCGACGAATCGTTTCTCTTGTTCCGTCTCAAACAGAATTACTCTTCGATCTTGGACTCGGTGATAGAATAGTGGGCATCACCAAATTCTGTATTCACCCAAAGCAATGGCGTGATTCGAAAATAGTAGTCGGAGGAACAAAGAACTTTCATTTTGATATAATTCAAAAACTTCAGCCTGATTTAATTATCTGCAATAAGGAGGAGAACTATGCTGAAGGGATAGAAATTCTTAAAAAAAGTTATCCTGTCTGGATAAGTGAAATCATTACAATTGATGATGCGCTAAGTATGATCCGTTCTATTTCGTTGATAACGAATGAAGAAAAGTCAGGAATTAAAATCATAGTTGAAATTCAGAATGCTTTTGAACAGTTAAAATTATTGAAACCTGTTTCAACGTTATACCTCATGTGGAGAGATCCGTGGATGGGAGTTGCCAACAAGACCTTTATACATTCAATGGTAGAGAAGATTGGTTTAGTAAACATCCTCCAAAATCAAGAGCGTTATCCTGTACTTTCAAACAAGGAAATCAGTGATTTGAATCCTTCTGTTGTATTACTTTCTTCTGAACCGTATCCGTTTACTGAGAAACACTCACAGGAAATTCAGGAGATTCTGCCAAAAGCGAAAATTCATCTTGTGGACGGTGAAATGTTTTCGTGGTACGGGAGTAGAATGAGATTGGCACCAGATTATTTTAATTCATTGGAATTGATGGTCGGCAAATAACAATTGACAAAGTGAGCTTTAAACTTGATAGGTCATTTTCAACTGTCGATTGTTTCAGTTGTCAACTGATTTTCATCTCAAATCCCATCCCCTTCATATCATCCCAAAATGTTGGATATGATTTTCTTACAACATCGGGGATTTCTATAGCAATATCCATTAGCGTTGCCAATGGAGCGAAGCCCATCGCCATCCGGTGATCATGATATGTTTCAAATAGGGGTTTGGTGGATGGAAGTTTTCCGGGAAGTAATTTCCATTGATTTCCATTTTCTGTTAGGGTAGCTCCAATTTTTGCCAGTTCATTTTGTAGAGCAGCAATCCGATCAGTTTCTTTTATTCTTAAACTTTCAAGACCGGTAAATTCTCCAGTAATATTCTTCGCAGCACAGATTGGCAATACTGTTTGCGCAAGATCGGGGCAATTGGAAAAATCCCACACCAGAATATTTATCTGTGGATTGGACTTGGTTAATCTTAAACCATCTTTTTGAAAATCTGAGGTTACTCCTAATTGCTTCATGATGTCAACAATAACTTTATCTCCTTGCAGAGCAAAAGAATCGACTTGCGGCAAAAGAATTTCAGCCTCAGATGCCAAAGCCGCAAACCCATACCAATAGCTCGCGGCTGACCAATCTGGCTCAACCCGATAAAATGCTGGTTTATAATTTCCTGACGCTATATGAATCTTCTGTTCAGACATTTCCGGTTTAATTCCAAACAAGCCCATTAGTTCAGCAGTCATATTGAGATACGGAAGACTACCAACTTTGCCTTCCAACTCAATGGTCAGTCCTTGAGGTAACGCGGGCGCCACCATCATTAAAGCAGAAATAAACTGACTGCTGACATCACCGCGAATTTTAATTCGATTCGTTAACTGGCGACCAAAGCCCTTTATTTCAAGAGGAGGGAATCCGTCTTTTTCTATATAGCCAATGGTTACACCGATGCATCTAAGCGCATCAACCAAGAGGTGAATAGGGCGCTCTTTCATTCTTGCACTGCCCGTAAGCAATCTGGATCTCCCTGTCACACCCATGTAAGCAGTAAGAAAACGCATTGTTGTTCCTGCATCCATTACATCCATCACGCGATCGGTGGTATGAAGAAGGGACTGCATTAGTTCAGTATCTCGTGCGGAAGAAAGATTTTCAAGGGTGCCTTTGGGTTGTGTAAGAGCATTGATAATAAGAGCGCGGTTGCTCAAGCTCTTGGAAGACGGAAGCGAACGAACATTTCCCAGTAAGGAAGTTCGTTTTAATATGTCGATTCGGGTATTCAATTCGTTTATAATTAGGATTTACAAATACCCCAACAAAGGATGGGTAACTTTAATTTCGATTTTATTAAATTAGTGAAACCAATTAATTTCAAAAGTAGTTAAGTATAACATGAGTACAACACGCAAAGTTGTGATTGGTATTGGCATAGCAGGTGGAGCATTGCTGGCGGCCTGGTTATTGACTGGAGACAGGAAGAAGAAGACCAAAAACTTCATTGTCAGAAAGGCAAGTGACCTCAAGAGAACTCTGAAGAAAGAGAGATCGCCTCGCGCAGAAGCAGAAGCCGATTATATCTGATATGACCGATAGTAATCCAGCGAATTCCTGATTTCTTTTTGAGTGACCGAAACGTCCCAAACTGCTTTTCCAATACCTTTTGGAAGAGCCATCAGAATTTTATTCCCTTTATTTTTCTTATCCTGCTTTAATAACGAAAGCCATTGATCAGCTTCCGGAAGAATGACTTTCCCGAAAACTGAAAAAATATAACGGCTAATAGTAGCAAGCTCTTTTTTTGAGATCAGTTTTTTACTGGCAGCAATGTATGACTCCATTATCATTCCGATTGCAATGGCTTCTCCATGAAGAATACGGCTTGCAGACTTGAGAAAATGCCCTTCCAAAGCATGCCCCACAGAATGACCGAAATTCAAAATCTTCCTCAGGCCTTTTTCTGTCGGGTCTTTCTTCACAACCCGGGCTTTTATTTTAACGGAATGCTTTACTAATTTAAGCCAATCTTGTTGCACCAATGATTTCTTAGAAATAGCTAACCACATTTTTTTATCCGCGATAATGCAGTGCTTTATTATTTCTGCAAATCCCGAACGTAACTCTTCATTTGAAAGACTTTTTAAAAAATCAGTCCCAATATTTGTTGATACAGGCAATTGAAAAACACCTATATGATTTTTGAAAGGACCAAAATCAATTCCAAGCTTTCCGCCAATGCTGGCATCCACCTGTGCAAGAAGCGTTGTTGGCATTAGAACAAAGTCGATCCCTCTTTTATAGGTCGCAGCACAAAATCCACCCATATCCCCAAGAACACCGCCACCAATCACGATCAATAAAGAATGGCGATCAAGTTGTAATTCGGTCATACTTTTCCAAATCAACTGACATGTATCAATTGTTTTATGCTCTTCACCCACAGGCACTTCAATAACAGTATGTTTGGGTAGTTTCTGTTTAATTAAATCATAGCAACATGTCCGGGTATTTTTGTCGACTAATACAGCTATAGAGGCATATTTGCCAAAAATGGATTTTGTAAAGCTTAGCGATGTTTGAATTTTAACCTGTGCCATACTATAACGATAAACAAAAGTAGTAGAATTGAGTTACGGCACTATCTTAACATGTTAGTCAGTTTCAAATTTCGGCTAGTATATTTGAATTTTTAAAAATAGTTTCATGAAAATTGATCCCTCAGTACGATTTGACGACACGGCAATTGCTTTTAGTTATAAGTCAGGTAAAGAATTAAAAAGAGCCCATTTTGTATTTAGGGTGGTAAACAATCCTTTTTTTTCTAAAATTTCAACCAGCGCGGTTAAATTCGCAATGTCATTGAAATTGCCGGTTAAGAGACTTATCAAATCAACGGTATTTGAACATTTTTGTGGCGGAGAAACCATTGAGCAAACAGAAGAAACCGTTCGTCATCTTGGTGAGTTTCATGTAAAAACAATTCTGGACTATTCTGTTGAAGGAGAAAAAACAGAATCAGGGTTTGATCTGGCAACAAACGAATTCCTAAGGGCATTTGGAATAGCAAGCCGGTCGTCCAACATTCCATTCTGTGTTTTCAAAGTTACAGCACTTGCTGACTCTGGTCTGCTGGAAAAAGTTCAAGATGGCGTTGTATTGACATCCGAAGAGCAATGTGATTTTGAAAAAGTACGTGGTCGCATAGATCGTATTTGCGCAGAAGCTTTCTCACTAAAAATTCCTATTCTTATTGATGCAGAAGAAACCTGGATCCAGGATTCAATTGATTCACTGGCGTATGAAATGATGCGTAAATATAATCAGGGGCGTCCTATAGTTCATAATACGTATCAGTTATATCGATCTGATATGTTGGAAAATTTAAGAAAAGCAATCACGACATCGAGTAGCAATAATTATAGCCTCGGGGTAAAGCTTGTTCGCGGTGCCTACATGGAAAAAGAAGCAGCGCGTGCTGAAAAGTTGGGCTATCCAAATCCAATTCATACCTCCAAGGAAGCAACAGATAAAGATTTTAACGAAGCTCTTAAGTTGTGCGTTGAAAATAAGGAAAAGATTTCTATTGTATGTGGGTCGCATAACGAACACAGCAATCACTATCTGACGATACTTATGAAGGAATACGACATGAACCCAACGGATAATCGCGTTTGGTTTGCGCAGCTTCTTGGAATGAGTGATAATATTTCTTTCAATCTTGCAAAGGCTGGATACAATGTTGCCAAGTACGTTCCTTATGGACCAGTTGAATCCGTAATGCCTTATTTGCTAAGGCGTGCAGCTGAAAATACTTCAGTAGCTGGCCAAAGTAGTCGTGAACTCTCTCTTATCCGGAAAGAACTCAGCCGACGGAAAGTGAACAAAGCCTGAGTTGATCCTGCACCGATTACCCAATTTCCTCTATTTTTGCCCCACCGTTTTTTAACGGACAATTGTAAATAGAACGCATGCCACTAAGTGAACAGGAAATTATTCGCCGCCAAAGCCTTGATGAGATTCAAAAACTGGGAATTAACCCATATCCGGCAGATCTTTTTGAAATAAATACCAGCAGTAAAGAGATCCTGGAAAAATATCCAACCGACAATCTGGCGTTCCAAAGAGTGTCTTTTGCCGGACGCATTATGAATCGTCGTATCATGGGCAATGCTTCTTTTGCAGAACTTCAGGATGAGTCTGGCAAGATCCAGGTGTATTTTCGCAGAGATGACATTGCGCCAGGCGAAGACAAGACATTATATAATACAGTTTTTAAAAAGCTCCTTGACATTGGTGATATCATTGGTGTAACTGGATTTGTATTTATTACACAAACGGGCGAGACATCCATTCATGCAAAGACCCTTACAATCTTATCGAAGTCACTTCGTCCTTTGCCCGTTGTGAAAGAAACAACAGATGAGCAAGGAATAACACATAAACACGCAGCGTTCACAGATCCTGAACAACGATATCGTATGCGTTATGTCGATCTGGTTGTAAATCCGGAAGTCCGGGATGCCTTTGTAAAGCGAACAAAGCTTGTGAACTCAATGAGGAATTATTTGAACTCAAAAGAATATCTCGAGGTAGAAACCCCAATATTGCAGCCATTGTATGGCGGCGCGGCGGCACGTCCATTTAAAACGCATCATAATACATTGGATATGACATTGTACCTGCGTATTGCTAATGAATTATATCTGAAGCGTTTGATCGTTGGTGGATTTACAGGAGTCTATGAATTTTCAAAAGACTTTAGAAATGAAGGTATGTCACGCTTTCATAATCCTGAATTCACGCAGGTAGAATTATACGTTGCGTATAAAGATTACCAGTGGATGATGAATTTAGTGGAGGAGATGGTTGAAAAAGTCGCCATGGATCTTCATGGAACAACAGAAGTAAAGGTGGGGGATAACATTCTCAACTTTAAAAGACCATGGAAGCGATACACTATGTTTGAAGCAATTGAACATTTTACTGGTGTTGATATTTCATCAATGGATGAAAAGGGTTTGGCAGAAACATGTCAGCAATTGCATGTGCCCATGGATCCTACCATGGGAAAGGGAAAGCTCATCGATCAAATCTTCGGAGAGAAGTGTGAGCCATTCTTAATCCAGCCGACATTTATTACAGATTATCCTGTGGAGATGTCGCCGCTTGCAAAGAAACACAGAACAAAGCCGGGGTTGGTTGAACGATTTGAAGCCATTTGTAACAGTAAGGAAATCTGTAATGCATTTTCTGAACTGAATGATCCTATTGATCAACGAAATCGCTTTGAAGAGCAGCTTGAATTAGGTAAACGTGGTGATGAAGAAGCCATGACGCTTGACGAAGATTTCCTCCGTGCGCTTGAATTCGGAATGCCACCCACTGCAGGACTTGGTATCGGCATTGATCGTCTTGCGATGATCATGACGAACTCGCCTTCTATTCAGGATGTTATTTTCTTTCCTCAGATGAAACCCGAGAAACAGTCAATGGCAGGTGATCTTCAGGAATTCAGGGAAGCGGGTGTTCGTGAAGAACTTCTGCCATTGCTTCAAAAGCTTAACATCATTTCAGTTGATCAGCTTAGAGAGATTAAGCCTTCAAAGCTTCTTAATGATATCGGTGGTTTAAGAAAAAAACTCAAGCTCGATAGCATTGCTGCGATAACATTGCCGGAGATAGAATCGTGGCAGAAGAAATAAGATTCCATTCTTGCAGCTGTGGTATTTTTGACCTGCAGCGAAAATATTTTACTCCATGTTATCTTATGGTAAGCTTCTTAATTATCAAAGAACGATCTCGTCCTATTAAGTTTTAGATCTTTTAACAGCGAAGACTTAACTCCAATGAAGAACGTGTAATTCTGGTATTTTCCGAAAGGAACCCAACTCAGGTTTATCACCCAGCAATGAATATCACGGGAAATACCTAATTGTGTTAGAGTGATTGCTTTCATTTCAAAATCGTAACCTGAATTATAGGTTATCTTCCATTTTTCCGTCAGGCTCAAATCCCCATTGAAGCGCAATGTTTGAGTAATTAGGATCGGAGATGTTGTTTGTCTGCTGTCCGCTAAACTATGACTGTAGTTTACATTGTAACTAATTCGAATATTCCACGGCACATTAAAGTCTACGTACGAGTCAGGATTGGCAAGAAGGTATGCCTTGTCTGAGGCAGAAGCATTGGAATTCGTTATTTTATCTCGTGTATTGGTATCATTTTTACGTCCTTTCGGATTAAGATTGGTGCTCAGCGCAAGATTGGCATTCGTAATTCGCGGTCCACTTTGCCCAATTAAATCGTAATTATTAAATGAGCCGGGCAGCTTGTTGCTTTGCCAAAAGACGGAAGAAAGCTTAACCTCACGCTCAATTGGAGCAATTCTCACAAATTCATGTTTTACCGTGTCGAGTCTGAAACTTTCACGGGATCGAAGATTTAGAACGGTGTAAGGATCAAGCGTTGCGCTTATGCTGATGTTTAGCTTATCATTCAGCACGTTGGTATTTGCGGCAATGCCAAAAGGCGATAGCTTAATTGAATCGGCAGCAAAGTTATATTGACTATTAATCGATAAAGAATTGAACAGTGATATCTTCTTGGCGACAGTATCTGTTTTACTCTTCACCTTCATTTCAACTGTATTATTAATTCCAAATGTAATGGCTGCGCTTTCACCAATAGATGAGCCTCCGTAAGCAAAGCCAGCATGTACCGATTGGTAAACTGGTATAGCGGAGTTTTTAAGTGTGATTTTATCAAAGTATCCATATCCGTTTGAGAAGTCAGGGGTATAATTAAAGCCAATTGTCGGCGCTATGATATGCCGGATTGCCTGGATGCCTGTTTTTCTTTTGAAAAAATATGCTCCATAGATACGTGTGGTAAGATTGGCGCTGGTGGAGTAATTAATAAGTCGATTAAAGTTTCGCAATGTATCACCCTTTCTCACTACAGCCTTAGTACCATCATCAGAAGGGGTCCAGTGAAGTTTTTCAAAGTACCATCTTTCATCGTAGTTGATACTTGGACTTACTGTGAAGTAATTTAATATTTTAAAGGATGTTGAAATTGGTATGATGTGATGTACACCTTTACGCGCATCCCTGATAAAGTAAGATAGATTTTGTAAGTTAAATGGTGCAATGCTGTCACGCGTGATTTGCCTTCCATGCAGATCTTTGAAATCTCTTGTTCCAAGATTATTTGTAATTCTGTTTGTTGCCGTCATAGTATATCTCATTGACAGATTTTGGAAAATCATTTTTTGCGAGAGTTTCTTGAGCGGGTACAGGTTATTGACATTGAAGCTAAGATCAGGAAGAGGCATGTCCACTTGCTTGGTTACAAGATCCTGATTGATACTGTAGTTTATACCAAGTGTGAACAAGGTTCCAAACGATTTTGAATAGGAAATATTTGAGCTAAGCTTTCTGCTTGTATTATCAACCCTGGTGCCGGAAGGGTTTGTATTGAGAGGAAGATAATTATTAGCGGTATAGCTTGATGTCGCTGCACTTACCGATGCTGAAAAACGGCCAGTTCCCTTTGTTTGAGGGGTATGGCTCCAGTTAATTTGAAAATCCTTACTAAAGGTTGGGTTCTCAATAGCGGTAGATATCGCATTACTGGTATAGTTGAAAGTAAAATTCCCGCTATAACTATAACGTGATCTGTAGTTTGAGTTAAAGTGAAGTCCGGTTGAGCCTTTTGAATAGGCATCTCCCGTAATCTGAAATTTAAAGTAGTCACTCACATCGAAAAAATATCCGCCATTGCGAAGAAAAAATCCGCGATTAGTTTCTTCGCCGTACGATGGCACTACAATTCCCGAAGAACTTGAACGTGGAGAGGGGAACATCCCAAAAAGAAATCCCACAGGTAATGGCACTGAATTAACTTCCATGTAGAATGGCCCAACGACAATTTTATCTCCTGGAATAGCTTTCGCCCGGGTTGCAATGATTTGATAATGCGGGTGGGCCAGGTTGCACGTGGTATACGCGTTCCTCAACGATAACAGTTCATTCTTTGGATTTTTAAAAGCAGCCTCACTGTGGATAAAGCCATCACCTTGTTTTGTTACAACTTCTGTGATAAGTGCTTTCTTGGTTTTGAAATTATACACGATGTCCTTTGTTTCATATTTCTCATTAGCATTTGAGAAAACAGGATAACCAACTCTTCTGCCCAATGAGTCTAATTTGCCATTGGCGGTGATGGTTGATTTCGTGTAATCGATAGTAATATTTTCTGCAATGAGTTCTATTTCGCCATATTTAATCCGCGCATCTCCATAGAGATGTACGATTTTTTTATCGAGGCTGGAGTTTATTGAGTCTCTTGCAGAATAAACAATAGTTGTTTCAATATCACTGCGGTTACGCCGGGCAAGGGCGATAGAATCTCTTTTCATTCTAAGAGAGTCAGACTTCGAAACGACGGTATCCTTTGGTAATGGAAATACAGGATTTTTTGAGGGCAAGTCACCAGAAGGTGACTTTAAAGGTTTTTCCACCTGGCCAAAAGATGGAATTAACGTTATAAAAAATAAAAAAAAGTAAAGTAAACGCACTGTTATAGAAGGAAAGGGTCAAAGCAAAAATTTATCTTTTATGGAAAAATTCACGATTTTGTGCCAATTTATGTCAAATCCGTCACATCGCCGTAGCATGAATTTTCTCACCAAGGTCTTGTTGGTAGCAATAACCTTGCTAAACTCATCAGCAATGATTGAGCGGGCTGATATTGTAGTAGATACCGTTGTGATTGATGCAGGCCATGGTGGAAAAGATCCAGGCACAAGAGGAGTCTCCTTAAAAGAAAAAGATGTGGCACTGAAGATTGCTTTGAAGGTAGGAGGGTACATAGAGAAAAATATTCCCGGTGTTAAAGTTATCTATACCCGCAAGACGGATAAATACATTCCACTAGATGAACGGGCAGCCATAGCGAATAAAAATAAGGCAGACTTATTCATCTGTATCCATGCAAATGCCGTTTCAAACCCTGATATTATGGGCACAGAAACGTATGTTATGGGGCTTCAAAAGGCAGGAGGAAATCTTGATGTAGCGAAACGCGAGAACTCTGTGATCATTCTTGAAGATAATTACGAGGAGCGGTATGAGGGATTTGATCCCAACAGCCCAGAATCAAATATCTTATTTTCACTTACCCAAAGTGCCTTTCAGGAAAGCAGTCTTAATTTTGCAGGAAAAGTAGAGAATGAGTTTAAAATAAAAATTGGCAGAAAAAGTAAAGGTGTGAAACAAGCCCCCTTTTGGGTATTGTGGAGAACAGCAATGCCAAGTGTATTGGTTGAAGTAGGGTTTCTAACCAACAAGAAAGAAGAAATATTTTTAAGTGATGATGCCGGACAAAACCTGATTGCTTCAGGGATTTATAGGGCGTTTAAAGATTATAAAGCTCAAGTAGAATCAATAAATTAAGATCGTGAAAAACAAGGAAATTTTAGTGGGAATTTTTGCGGCGGTAGCAATTGTTACTTTATACTTCGGGATTAAATTTATGAAAGGGAGCGACTTCTTTTCAACAAGTTCCAAGTATTACATTCTGTATAATAATGTAAATAGCCTCGCTGTCTCCAACCCCGTACAAGTAAATGGTTTTTCCGTAGGACGTGTAAGTGATATTAAAATTCTTCCGACTAAAAATCATACGGTGCTCGTTGAGATCGATGTTGATTCCAATATCAAAATAAGCAAGTCGACAAAAGCAATTCTCACAAGCGTGATCCTCGAAGGTAAATCGATCATTCTCGCTCTTGGAAATGATACGACTATGTTGATCCCTGGCGATACGCTTCAGTCTGAAGTAGCAAAGGGAATGCTTGATATGGTTCAGGAAACAACCAAACCGGTTGCCAATGATGTTCAGACAAGTTTGGCAAAATTTAATGTCGCCATCGATGAAATGACTGTTGTTGCAAAACGACTTGATTCCATTTTTAAGGACCTTCAGAAAACTCCAGACATATTGAACGGAACACTTAGAAACGTAAATGGAAAGATCAATGCCCTTTCTGGAAGCTTTAATGAAGTTGCAACCAATCTGAACACAACGCTTATTGAATTGCGGCCAACATTGAAGAATTTCAATACGTTGTCAGATTCATTGAAGAGAATTCAATTGAATAAAACAATGTTGAAGACGCAGCAAACGCTGACGAGTCTTAATGAAACACTCGGTCACCTTAAGAAAGGTAATAATACAATGGGCAAACTTTTCACCGAAGATACGCTCTATGTTAATCTTAACAGATTACTACTCAGAACGGATAGTCTCATACATCATTTGAATGAAAATCCTAAGCACTTTCTTGGGCCACTGGCAAAAAGCCGCAAAAAAGTGCAGCGAGATTTGAAAAAACAGGAAGAAGAAAAGAAAAAAGCAAAAGCGGCAGTGGCAGCTAATAATGAATAGTAAAATGAACTTATCGCATGGAACTCGAATTCAACAGGAACAAAGATCTTTTTAAGCAACTGTGTTTTCAGCTGGAAACCAAAGAGAAGAAGATTCGACTGGGTGGCGGTGAGAAAAAAATAGAAGAGCAACATCAGAAAGGAAAACTTACTGCACGTGAGCGAGTAGCGTATCTCATAGACAAAAACTCAGAATTTTTAGAAATAGGTCTTATTGCCGGCGACGGCATGTATAAAGAGCAGGGCGGATGTCCTGGCGGTGGAGTCGTTTCATTCATTGCGCGTGTAAAAGGAAGACTATGTGTTATCGTTGCAAATGATGCCACTGTAAAAGCGGGTGCGTGGTTTCCGATCACAGCAAAAAAAAATCTAAGGGCCCAGGAGATCGCAATGGAAAATCACCTTCCAGTCATTTACCTGGTGGATAGCGCGGGAGTATTTCTTCCAATGCAGGATGAGATTTTTCCAGATAAAGAACATTTTGGAAGACAGTTTAGAAACAACGCGAAAATGTCTTCGATGGGTCTTGTGCAGATTGCTGCCATTATGGGAAGTTGTGTTGCCGGTGGAGCTTACCTTCCGATCATGTCGGATGAAGCAATGATTGTAGATAAAACCGGTTCCATATTTCTGGCAGGATCTTATCTGGTAAAGGCAGCCATAGGAGAAGATATCGATAATGAAACATTGGGTGGCGCGACAACTCATTGTGAAATATCCGGAGTTACCGATAACAAATTTCCAAATGACGGGGCATGTCTCGATTATATCCGAAGCATCATAGACAAGATCGGTAAAAATGTGGGTGCTGGTTTTGATAGAATAAAATCAAAGGAGCCAAAAGAAAAAGAAGAAGACATATACGGTATTTTTCCTGCAGACCGTTCTAAGCCTTATGATACCCATGACATTATCAAGCGACTAGTTGATGATTCAGAGTTTGATGAATATAAAGCCCTTCATGGAAAAACAATTCTTTGCGGCTACGGCCGAATAGATGGTTGGGCGGTAGGAATTGTTGCCAATCAACGTAAGGTTGTAAAAACAAAGAAAGGCGAAATGCAGATGGGAGGAGTTATTTACTCCGACTCGGCAGATAAGGCGGCACGATTTATTATGAATTGCAATCAGCGGAAAATTCCGTTGGTCTTTTTACAAGATGTAAGTGGCTTTATGGTGGGAAGCAAAGCAGAGCAGGGCGGAATAATTAAAGACGGTGCTAAGATGGTGAACGCTGTCGCCAACTCTACTGTCCCTAAGTTTACGATCATCATGGGGAATTCGTATGGTGCAGGGAACTATGCCATGTGTGGAAAGGCGTACGATCCAAGATTAATTGTAGCATGGCCAACAGCCCAGATTGCAGTGATGAGCGGAACTTCTGCAGCAAAAACGTTATTACAAATAAGAGTGAGTACGTTGAAAGCACAAGGGAAAAAGATTGAAAAAGAAGAAGAGGATCAGTTGCTAAAAGAAATAACGGATAAGTATAATGAGCAGTTAAGTCCTTATTATGCCGCAGCCCGTATTTGGGTAGATGCCGTAATCGATCCGTTGCAGACGAGAAAGTATATCTCCATTGGGATAGAAGCAGCGAACCATGCGCCTGTTGAAAAATTTAATGTTGGAGTGATACAAACGTAACCGGTTTAGAAGTAAATGAAATGCAGGAAAGTGAAATCAAAGCTTTAATTTCTCTCTTGGATGACGACGATAAACAAGTCGTTACGCACGTGGAAGAAAAAATTTTTTCTCTTGGAAGAGAGGTTATTCCTTACCTCGAAAAAGAGTGGGAGACTAGTTTCAATCCCAAATTGCAGTCACGTATTGAAGAGATAATACACGTGCTTCAATATGAACTATTGAAGAGCAGGTTGCTCAGCTGGTATAAAAGCGATGATAAGGATTTGCTCACTGCGATGTGGCTTTTGGCGACATATCAATATCCTGATCTTGAATTGGGGAAACTTAAGCAGGAGCTTGAGCAAATTTATTATGAAACATGGCTGGAGTTCAAACCTGATTTGTATCCAATTGATCAGATCAAAGTTGTAAACGGAGTTCTCTTTAATAAACTGAAGTTTGGTGCCAACACAAAGAATTTCCACTCACCAGGTAATTCAATGATCAATGTTGTGCTGGAAACACACAAAGGAAATCCCATTACACTTTGTGTGATCTACATGCTTGTAGCGCAGAAATTGAAATTGCCAGTGCATGGAGTTAATCTCCCAAACCTTTTTATTCTTACCTATAAAGACAATCAGAATAATCAGTTTTATATAAATGCTTTTAATCGAGGACTTATATTTTCAAAACAGGATATTGAAAACTACATTAATGAATTACATCTGGTGCCTCAGGATTCTTTTTTTGAACCGTGCGATAGCCTGGAGATAGTCAGAAGAGCATTACGTAATCTCATTATGTCCTTTGAAAAAATGGGAGAGCATGCAAAGGCGGAGGAGGTCAAGCTTTTGCTTGTAGAGATTTCCGATGGGGGAGATTTAGGCGTTTAAGTTTGAATATTTTTATATCCTTGACCGCTTCAGGTTTGACGTGTCCACGCCTTACGGTTTATTTCGTTTTAAGAAATAAATACTATGCGCAGCAACTCAACGAATAATTCGTTGTGTCGCCGATTTAAAGAAAGTATCTTTTAATCCTAATTTTTCCGTAAAAAAAACCGCATTACTTTCGGCAAAATTTATTATCCAAAAATTATTAAACAATATGAAAAAAATTATTCTAAGCGTATGTGTGGTAATGGTATCTACACTATTCTCATGTAAAAATGAAAATAGTGTCAACCCTCGTCCCTCTGATCAAATCATTGGAAAAGCTACGATCACAGGGCGGGTAAAAGCAGAATTGAATACCACAAACACTTCACTCGAATCAGTACCGGATGGTATAAAAGTAATAGCAGAAATTTCTACTGCTGATCTGGTCCTAAATCCTACAGGAATCACTTATCCTAAAAAGTATTACGAGACAACTACCAAGAATGGAGAGTATTCTATTGATGTGGAAGTTGGCCCTAATGGAACGAACGTAGTACTTTATTTCACTGATTTTCGTGCAGATGTTACAACAGCAACCAATCCGATATCTACTTTATTCGTAGGATCTACAAAGGCAACATCTGTGATCAAAGGTCGCTCTAAAATTGTCGACTATACCTATTGATCATAACAGGATTTCAATCAGTAATACATAAAAAAGTTAAGATGAAAAAAATAAGTATTATATTAATAGTTACAGCAAGTTATTTGACGACCTGGGCCCAGGAATCGGTAGGAGTTATAGCGGAACCTGAGGTGTTAAAATCGAAAAAGGGAATTCCTATTTTGCCTGAAGCGAAAGAATGGGCACTAGGAATAAGTGCCAATCCTTTCCTGACATACGGCGGTAATATATTAAATGGTAATACATTTAATAACTCTCCAGCCTTTACCTACGCCAATAATCCCACTAATAATATCGCAGTATTTGGTAAATACATGGTGAGTGCAACAACTGCTTACCGCGTGAGATTCAATGCATCCATAAACACACAAGTGGATAAGGCAGTGGTAGCCCAGAACGAGATTAGTCCAGATCCTTTTTTCCCCGCTTTTACAGAAGATTGGCGTAAGACTAACACTCAAACTATCGTGGTGGCGGTAGGTTATGAAAAAAGAAGAGGGAAGGGAAGGGTTCAGGGAGTTTACGGGGCTGAACTCGTCTTCGGCTACAGTGGACTTAAACAAGTTTATCAGTACGGTAACAGTATCTCCCAGGACTTTAATGCTCCAATCACAAACAATTTTGGAAGTAACATTCTAGCGGGCTCCCCTGTAGCGGCCTCGCAGCGTAAGGTAGAAGAAAAGTTTGGTACCAGTATTTATGGTGGCGTTAGAGGTTTTTTGGGCGTAGAATATTTTATCGGACCTAAAATTTCCCTGGGAGCAGAGTTTGGTTATTCCATCGCTGTTCGCGATACCGGCAGAGGATTAATTACTTCTGAGCGCTGGAACCCAATTACCAACTCGGTTTTACAAACTAAAACAGATCAGAACAATAATGGATATTTTACTTTTTTAGGAACATCTCTCGACAACCTTAATGGTTCTATAAATCTTCTGTTCTATTTTTAGTTTTTTTAAAATGTATCTCCCGTATTGATAGGGAGGTACATTTTATTTTACGACCAATTTAATTTCATGAAAATCAAAAATAGTGATCATGACGAGCGTACTTCCCTCACAGAAGTTTTGCTGCAGACATCATTTTTTTCGAATAGAACACCCAACTGCCCGGGTTGTCGCGACTTCTATTTTTTGATCGGTCAGAAGCTTGTCGATTGCACTTCGTAAGTAGGTTTCAGTTACAGCAGCAGAAACCTGGGCATTATCATCAATTGCACCACTATAAACGATTGTAAATTTTCCTCCGTTGGTTTTTATCAGGAATGCCTCTGGGCTTTTTCTTGCACCAAAACATTCCAGTGCAACCTGGTCTTTATCGGAAAGGTATGGAACAGGTAATGTCCATGCGTCGTAAGCAGATTTCATTTTTATCGCAGACTCCTCCGGTTCCTGGTATGAGTTAATAAGGATGAATTGAATTTTTCCCTGGTAGGTTGCTATGAGATGTTTCAATCGTGCCGTATAATATCCATCATAAGGACATACATTGCTCGTGAAGATTACAACTAATCCTGAGCATGTTGGATAGTTCTCAAGTGAAATGGCAGAACCATCTGCAACATTTGTCAACGTAAAGTTCTGAACAGGAATTTGCGCAACAACTGAAAGAGATCCAGCCACAAAAAATAGTAATAATAGGTCCCGCATAATTATTTTGTTGTATCCGTATACACCATCACATACTCTTTCATCACAAGATACTGCAAGGCAACGAGAGTTTCGCTTCCTTCTAATTTGATTTTGCCTTCTAATGCTCCACTTTCTGACAATGTGAAAGGGCTGACTAAAAGATTCTTAATAAATTGAAGATTCTTCTTTCCATAGATTTTATATAATGACTCTTTTGCACACCAGTATATACAAAGTTTAATAAGATTGTTACCGGCATCATCTGTTTCAGTTTTGTTAAAAATCCGGTGTGCTATATTTTTCAGTTTTTCTTTTGGCTGCTCAAGATCAATTCCCACTGAATTATTTCTGTCGATCTGAGCAACAACATAAGGATAGGAGTGTGATAATGAAATATGATGGGGATTCTGATTCAAATAAGGTTTTCCAAATTCATCTTTCTTAATGCCGTGATAGAGCAAACCAAGGTTTTCCAATAGCGATTTTATCAAAACTCTCCCAGTCAGCCATTCAAGTCTTTTTTGGTGATGTATGATCTCCAGAGGACATGACTCTATTGATTCAAAAGAAAGCGCTTCTTCTGTTTCCTGCATGTGCCAGAGGCCCCAGGCCTGGTGTTCTCCTAACGGATGAATTTTTAAAAGTGGCATTTGGTTAATCTGCTATTCTAATTCACTTTTGCTAAGATTATGCTGTAAAGATAGCAGGCTTGCGTTATGCGATGTTGCCAATTGTGATGTTCATATTCCGGGCTTCGTATTATATCATCCATGAGTACAATTCAGGTAAATAAAATTCATACACTCACAGGGCATCTTGACTGCATTTATACGTTGCAGCCTTCGGATGATCCTGCTATTTTCTTTTCAGCTGGAGGTGATGGGATGGTGGTGCAGTGGTATCTAAAAGAACTTGACCGTGGGGAGCAAATTGCCCAAATGCCAAATTCTATCTATGCACTGCATTACATGAGATCAAAAGACATTCTCATAGTGGGTCACAATTATGAAGGAATTCATGTAATTGATTGGCGCAATAAGAAAGAGACTGGATCTCTTAAACTCAATTCGGCAGCAATTTTTGACGTCCAGTCAATCGGCAATGATTGCTTTGTTGCCTCAGGCGATGGCTCTTTAATATGGTTGGATATAACTAACCTTACCATCAGAAAAAAAATCGTGGCGTCGGAGAAAAGCGCTCGTACAATAGCGATCAACCCTATTTTAAATGAAATAGCTGTGGGTTACAGTGATAATTTTATCCGAATTTTCAGGTTGGAAGACCTCTCTTTGAAGTATGAATGGGAAGCTCATACGAATTCAGTTTTCACGCTTGCCTACACTCATGATTTTAACTTTTTGTTAAGTGGATCAAGAGATGCCCGCATCAAATCCTGGTCTGTAAACGAAAAGTATGCCCTGAAACAGGAGGTGGCCGCTCATCTTTATGCGATCAATAATCTCGTTTTTAGTCCGGATGGTAAACATTTTGTAACTTGCAGCCTGGATAAATCGATCAAAGTCTGGCAGACGGCTGGCGTAATACTTCTGAAAGTAATTGATAAAGCAAGGCATGCGGGTCACGGAACCTCAATAAATAAGCTGCTTTGGTCTTCTTTTAAAAATCAGCTGGTAAGTGCAAGCGATGACCGAACATTATCCGTGTGGGACGTAATTTTTTAAACTACAAACATTAACCCTACGTCATGAAAGTTACACCTTTAGAAATCCGTCAAAAATCTTTTGAACGTACTCTTCGCGGCTACGACAAAGATGAAGTAAATGCATTCCTTCTTTCCTTATCCCAGGAATGGGAAAAAATGAACGATGAAGTGAAAGAGCTTAAAATGAAGCTCAACGCGTGTGAAGGTGAAGTGGCTAAACTTCGTGAAGTGGAAACTTCTCTCTTCAGAACGTTGAAGACGGCCGAAGACACTGGTGCCAGTGTTGTTGATCAGGCTAAGAAATCTGCAGAGCTTTATGTTCGTGAAGCACAGATCAGCGCTGATGCTCTTCTTAATGAAGCGAAAGACAGAGCAAAGAATACCATCGAAGAAGCCGATGTTATGTCCAGGGAGATGATGGAAGAGATGGAAGAAGGTCTTCGTGTATTGGTACAACAATATAAAAGTGCCGAGTCACAAAGGAATAATCTTATCGATGATCTAACCCGCATTGCCAATGAAACACTTGACAGGGCAGAGCGTGTTAAGCAATCGACAAAGAATTTTAACCCGGATGATCATTTGACATACGCAAAACGCGAAGTCAAAAAAATAATGTTTCCTAATGAAATGGGAAGCAAACGACTTCATACACAGCCTGTAACACAGGTAACGCAACCTGAAACTTCGAAATCAATAGTCTCCGGGTCCGAGCCGTTGAGATCATTCTTTGATGAAGTTGCATGACTGGAAAAGTCATTTTAGAAGGACTTGAATTTCATGCCTATCATGGTGTGTATGCACATGAGCGCTCTTCAGGGAATAAATTTGAAGTCGACCTTGTTGTAGAAACTGAATTCGGTGAGGCAGCTTTTCAGGACGATCTTTCGGGAACTATCAATTACGAAGTCGTTTATATGATGGTAAAGGCGGAGATGGAGAAGCCATCAAAACTGCTGGAAAAGGTGGGACACCTGATTGCAGAAAAGATCCTTGTTTCATTTCCAGACGCTATTTCTGTGCAGGTAAGCATTTCAAAATTTAACCCGCCTATTGGCGGTGTGTGCCGTAAAGCGGTAGTAACAATAAATCGAATCAGAAATAAGGTCCAAACACCCTCAAAGTAGAGAAAGGTAGAGAAAGGTTACCTAATCACTTGGAAATGGTTTAATCTTCGTATTTTTGGTAATTAAGCTTATTCCTTTGTCTATGATTCGGAGATTATTTAAAAACTATTCCCAAATAGCGGGATTTTCTCTGCTATTCTTGTTATTCGGAGTTAGTAATGGTTTTTCGCAAACTATTAATGCCCCAACAGTTACTGGCCCGATTTGCGCTGGGGCAGTTTTTAATCTTCCATACACAGTGAGTGCCCCTTTTGGAGGAGGCAACATTTTTACAGCCAATCTTTCTACCAGCGCCGGTGCTTTTCCAGGAACTTCTGTTGGAACAGTTGCTGCGACAACAAATGGTTCTATTCAAATAACTATTCCGGTAGGAACTGCTGCTTCCGTAAATTATACTATTCGTATATCAGGTTCTAATCCTATAACAACGAGTCCTTCTAGCAATACATTTACGATCACTGCACCACCCTCTATCAGTGCACCGACATTTGCGCCTACTGTATTTTGCCAGGGAGATGCATTTAATATCACAGTTACAGTACCTTCATGTGCGTTTAATACGCTTCCGTCAACAAACGTTTTTACGGCTGAGCTATCAAATAATGTTGGAAGTTTTGCAAGCGGGACAACAAATATTGGAAGTATAACCGCTACGGGTAACACTACCATTGCATCAACAATTCCTCCAGGCACAGCAGCAGGAACACTTTATCGCATACGAATAAAAAGCTCTAACCCAAGCGGGATCGTTAGCACGAATAACGGTACTGACCTTACAGTGAACGCAACCGCGGGCACAGCCGGTACTGCAGGATCGGGACAATGGTATGTTTCGTGTTATAACGGAAACAATTTTACTACTTATTATGGATTCTATACAGAAAACGTATTGAATTTTAATACTCAGACGAGGTGGAATCTGAACGGTTCACCTTCAAGCGCCAATAGTACGGGTGGATCCGCCTACGTGGGATGCCCAATTCCTGTGGACAACCATTCCTATTCCTATAAAAGAACCAATTTTGCGTGCGGCTATTACCAAATTGATATTCCTTCTCATGATGATGATGTGTATTTATTTGTTGACGGTGCGCAACAATTCGTACACAATGGATGCTGCGATTCACATACAAACGTATGGACTGGATTCCTCGGAGCTGCTTCAATTGTTGAATTTAGAGAAAGAGAAGGAGGAGGGCAATCGTATTTATCCGTTAACTTTTCTACTGCCCCAAATCCATTAACAACATCAACACCTCCGTTTGTTTGTTCGGGAACCACAACGACATTATCCGTTTCTTCAGCATTGGTATTAAGTTACTCATGGACTTCTACCGGTGCGGCAACCTCTCCGCTTACGGGATCAACGGTTACGTCTGCTCCAACAGGTGCAGCAGGTTCAACAACAACATACACAGTTACAGGTACGGATGCAACAACCTCTTGCGGAGTTAGTAAGAATATTGTTGCAACGATAGCAACAGCCCCCGCAACTGCGGTAACGCCAACCTCTGCCACGGTGTGTACTACCAACCCATCTATAACGCTTACTGCAACAGGAGCAAATACATACAGCTGGTCTCCAACAGGTTCGTTATCCATCCCACCTGGGCCTGGGTCGATTGTGACAGCTACCCCTGGTGTAGGAAATACAGTAACATACACTGTTACCGGAAGTATCGGTGGTTGTGCAGCAAGTACCACAGCTACAACAACGATCAGTCATCCTAACATTCCTGCCACTACTGTTTTCCCATCCTTAAAATGGGGCGCCTATGTTTTTGGCAATTCAAACTTTACCAGTTACCTGGGTTATTATGATGAAAATAGTTTAAGTTTTAATACCACAACCCGATGGGCCGCGGGAAGTGGCCCGGGAATCGCAAATTCTTCAACTGGATTGGCATACCAGGGATGTCCGATTGGAAATGCAGGATATTCTATTAGCTATAAAAGAACTGGCTTTCCATGTGGTGCTGTAAATTCATCATATTATCAAATCGATATTCCATCTCACGATGACGATATAAATCTTCTTATAAACGGTGTGAGTGTGTATTCATTCACTGGCGCGGGTGGTAGCCACATCAATGTATGGACTGGTTTTCTCGGGCCAAGTACAACTGTTGAATTCAGATTGGCCAACACGGCCGGGACCACGGGCAATTTACAAGTAACCTTTACTCCATCTTCTGCAAGACCTCTTGTGGTCAGTACTCCCATCACTGTTTGTACGAATACAATAGCACACCTCACGGCCACATCTTCCCTTGCGGGTGCAACGTATGCATGGACTCCTTCAGCAGGTCTCACTACTCCAAGTAGCGCGAATACAGATACTGGCTCAATGACCGTAAATACTACATTCACTTGTACACTTACAGATGCCGCAGGCACAGGGTGCACTGCAAACGCTTCGGTACCTGTAACAGTAGTATCAGCCGGAACAGCGCTAAGCATGGTGATCACCCCTGCAGGCCCAGTTAACTTAACATGTCCGAATCAATCGGTATCTCTTAGTGTAAGCGGTGCAACTAATTATTTCCCATGGACTTCCGACACGGCTCCAGCGGTAGCAGGTCTAAATACAACTACAGGCACCAATGTTATAGCCACGCCAACAGCTACTACTATCTACACTGTTACAGGTAATAATAACTGTCAAAGCGGATCTGCTTCAGTGACGATAAATGTTCCATTTCCTGCTACTACTGTATTCCCGGCAAACACCTGGAATGCGTACGGTTTTAATACTCAAGCCTTTACACCCTACCAGGGATACTATACAGAAAATGGTACGGGAACAACTGGTTATGATTTTGATACCCGGACCAGGTGGCCAGGTGGAGGTGCGCCGTCATCGGCAAATGCAACCAATGGTACCGCCTGGTCAGGATGTGCCATGAATGCTACTAACATAAGTATGAGTTTAAAACGAACAAATTTTGTCTGCGGCACCTATACAGTGGATGTACTTTACCATGACGATGATTTTGTTTTGCTTGTGAATGGCGTGCAGGTAGCGGCTCACACACCAGGATGTTGTGATGTACACAACTCCGTGTGGACAGGAACATTGAGTCCGTCATCAACAGTTGAGTGGAAATTAATGCAGGGTGGTGGTGGTTCGGGTCTTCAGGTTCGTTTTACACGTGCAGCAGCTGTTGCTTCCCAAACGATCTGGACAGGGGACACAAGCACAGACTTTCTTACAACGAGCAACTGGTGTACAAGTCTTCCTTCCGCCACTATCGATGCTGTAATTTCAGCTTCGGGTCCGTTGAATATGCCAATAATTAATGGTGCTGCAACAGTTAGAAGCATTACGATCAGTCCTGCTATCGCAGCGGCTACATATACCTCTGCTGTACCAGCTGCATCGCTGACTGTTGCTGGTTCAAATTCCTTATCGGTCTTCGGTGATTTTATTAACGGAGGAACTTTTACTGCAAATACAGGAAGAGTTACTTTCTCAGGGTCTACGGCAACCACCATTAGCAGCGTATCGCCTCTTACATTTTATGATTTGACTTTTAATAAGAGCAATACAACCAATAATACAGCAGCTCTTACAGTAACGAACTCGGCAACCTTTACAAATGGAATTGTTACCCAAAATGGCACGTTCGATTTTGGTACAACTGCAACGACTTCGGGCGCAAGCGCGGCAAGTTTCATTAGCGGTGGGCCAGTCAAAAAAACGGGTACAGCAGCGTTCGTGTTTCCGATCGGAGCAAATACGCTGTATGCACCTTTGAGTATTTCGGCTTCCGCTGGAACGGATGTATTCTCAGCTCAATATTTTTATACTAGCCCCAACGCACTGTATCCTGTTACATCAAAGGATCCGTCGCTTGATCACGTAAGCATTGTAGAATATTGGAACCTGCAACGGGTTTCGGGATCAACCGACGTTTCAGTTAATCTAAAGTGGGGCGCCAACAGTGGTGTCACCTCACCATTGTCCGACTTACGTGTAACGGGATGGAATGGCACAACCTGGAAAGATCAGGGAGGTGCAGTGCAAGGTGGATCTACTTCATCTTCAGGCTCCATTACAACCAGTTCTGCCGTGAGCGTGTATGGACCATTTACACTTGCTTCAATAACGACAAGCAATCCATTGCCAATCCAGCTGAAGGACTTTCTTGCACGTTATGAAGATGGGGGTGTTATCCTTAACTGGAATACGGTAACAGAAATAAATAATGATTTCTTTACAGTCCAAAGGACTGCGGATGCGGAAAGTTTTGACGATGTCGCGAATATAACGGGTGCAGGTAATTCAACGTCGCCGCGTTCCTATTCAACAGTAGATGAACAACCAATAATTGGAAAGTCATACTATAGATTGAAGCAAACAGATTTTGATAAAAAAGTTACCTATTCATCTCTCGTTGCAGTAACAACACCAGAAAGTGCTGCAAGAAAAGCATTCCCAAATCCTACAACAGGATCAGAGGTGAATGTTAGCTTTGCCAAAGGTGATGTTGGGAAAAGTGCATTGATAAAATTGAATGGCCTTGATGGTAAGGAGCTATTCCAGGTGGTTGTTGAAAAGATCAATACGCCATCCGTTAAAATTGAGACACCTCAGAGGCTTGCTTCGGGACTATACATTATTTCAATTACGGTAGGTTCGGAGATTGTAAAGCAAAAATTAATTGTGAGGTAACACTTCAGATGACTTCTGAGCGAGTGGCTTTGTCAATAAACATAAAGCCCCTCGCTTCTTCTCCATCATAGAAATCCACTTCCTTTCCAATAAGGTACATAATATGTTTCTTGTCAACATAGACGGGAATTTCACCGATTTCATACGCCAAATCTGACGGTTTTTTTCTATCAAATCCAATGATGAGTTTTGCTCCACCACAACCACCACCTCCTTTCACACCTATTCGTAAGCCATAATCAGCGGGAATATTTTTCGTCTGCATTATTTTCTGCACCTCTACAGCAGCTCTTGACGAAATGGTAACAGGCTTCACCTGATCAAACATAAATAATTCATTTAATTTGTCGGGTATACAAGGACTCGGGTGTTGCTTCGTTAATTTTTGCAACAGGTTAATCTTTCACGACTATCCTGAAATAGTATCAAAATTAGCTAATTTTTAAACACCTTTACGAGACAAAAGATTCTATGGAAGCTATTATTGAATACGGAAAAATTCTCCTTCCTGCAACATTGGTTCTGTATGCAGTTTACCTGATGGTGCGCTCATTTATCATCAAAGAGATCGAACTTAAAAAACTTGAGATACGTACTCGCAGCATTGAAACGATTCTTCCCAACCGACTTCAGGCGTATGAGCGCATGTGCCTCTTTTTAGAACGGATTTCCCCTCCTAATCTTCTGTTAAGGTTAAATAATCAAGGCTATTCCGCAAGAGAGTTTCATAAACTATTGCTTGATGAAATCAGAAATGAGTACAACCACAATGTATCTCAGCAGATTTACATGAGTGAACAGGTCTGGAATATGATCAAAAATGCTAAAGAGGACCTGACGATTCTTATTAATGAATCATCTTCTGATATGCCGGCAGAAGCAACAAGCCTGGATCTTGCCCGGAAAATTTTTGAACTTTCGCTTGATAAGAAGGTCGAGCCAATTAATCATGCACTTTCAGAACTAAGAAAAGAAATTCAGCAAACTTTCTAATGAAGAAAGCTATCATTGTCGGCGCTACAGGACTGATCGGCGCACAGGTCCTTGAATTATTGCTCAAAGAAAATTCGTATGAAAAGGTAATAGCTATTACCAGAAAGCCAATTGGCATTACTGATGATAAGCTTTACAATCTCGTTATTAATTTTAGTAATCTTAGGGATCATGTAGATCAAATAAAAGGAGATGATGTGTTTTGTTGCTTGGGTACAACAATAAAGCAAGCAGGTTCCAAAGAGGCATTTAGAAAAGTTGATCTTGAGTATCCACTGAGTCTTGCTGGGATATCTAAGGCTCAGGGAGCAACCCAGTTTTTGTTAATTACAGCTCTCGGCGCCGATAAGAATTCTTCAATTTTTTATAATAAGGTTAAGGGAGAAGTGGAGGAGAAAATTGATAAGGTTGGATTCAACTCATTTCAGATATTTCAGCCATCTATGTTGTTGGGAGAGCGTAAGGATGAAAGATCAGCAGAAAGCATTGGACAAAGCGTGATGAAAATGCTGAACTTTGCGATTCCATTAAAATACAAAGCTATTGAATCCAGTAAAGTAGCACGTGCAATGATTAAAATTGCATTACAAAATCAGACAGGAAAACGCATCCACACATCTGGCGAGATTCAATCGTTATGAAAATTTCATTTTATAGAGATTCGTCAGGGTGATATGGTAGCGACCTATTAAAAGACAGAAACATGATTGCTCTCTTGCAACGCGTAACCAGCGCATCTGTTCAGATTGAGAATGTTATTAAGTCACAGATTGGTAAGGGCCTTCTTGTGTTAGTTGGAATTGAAAATGCAGATACTACTGAAGATGTTGAATGGCTTTCATCAAAAATCATAAATCTTCGCATTTTTAATGATGGTGAGGGTGTTATGAATCTTTGTATTAAAAATATTGACGGAGATATTCTTGTTGTAAGTCAATTCACTCTTCATGCATCTACAAAAAAGGGAAATCGCCCTTCTTATATTAAAGCGGCGAAATCTGATGTAGCCATTCTGCTTTATCAAAAGTTTGTAAAGTCACTTTCTGAACAACTTTCGAAATCGGTGTCGACAGGTGAATTCGGTGCCGATATGAAAGTGAGTCTTGCTAATGATGGACCGGTCACGATAATAATTGATAGTAAAGACAGGAAATGAGAAGCTAGATAAGTGCCAGGATAATAAAGAAGATGTTGGCGAGAATATAGAGCGTAACCACTATTATTCCACCTCTCTTATTAACGCGCAGACATTCTTCTTTTTTTCCTTTGTCGTATAGTTTTAAGGCATAGGCAGAAACTAAAAGTGTTCCGAGAATTCCAAGGAATGTAATAGTGTGAAGTATGTCTACGAGTGTAAACTCTGACGACTCAGGTAAGAGAGAATCAATGATATATTTATTGCCAACTGCTGCAAACAATCCACCCACTGGTAAACCAAAGCGCGGCTCAAATTCCCACGGATGTGGTGTGAAGCTAAGGGTGGATATAAGGAATGCTATATACATCCCCACAAAGATTTTCATGAATAATCCCCAGGCTTTTCGTTCAATATCCATATCGATTTTGAAAGTTGCGAATTCTGTGTGCTGCGTTGGTAATCTGTAATCACCGAAACCAGTTTCATATTCACTTGAATCGGAACTGACGGTAAAATTTTTAATGGTCCATCCGTCGATCGCTATCTTCCTTTCAAAGCGACTCCCTGGAAAATCAGGACTGAATACAAGGGTATTTTTGTCAAACAATGTATTCTCTATCTGAACATTTAGATGCTGTGAATCGAATGGGAAGTCACTTACTTCCCAGCTTTCCTTCATTGTACATTTCATCTTCATCATTACCCATGCCTTGCCACCAATGCTATCAATAATAATTTCGGGCGGCTCTATGCTTTTTGCATTTGGAATATCAAGTTGTTTGCTGAAATCAAAGTCTTTATTCTTATATAAAAACCAAAGCCAGAATCTGATAGTGTACTCTTTCTCATGGAAATTAATATCATGCACGCTGATGACATACGCTCCTACTTTCACCGTGTCAGGTGACTGAGCATGCACTCCAATGAAGGAGATGATTAAAAGTAAAGAGAGACTAAATTTTTTCACGGGTCAGGCTACCGCAATGTAATAAATATTTAAAGCGATAAATAAGCCAGCCACGACCCTGGATCCTATCCTGTCAGCACGAAGGCATCCTTCCTTATCTCCCGCATTATAATACTTTAAGGAAATAGCAGAAACTGCTAATACAGATAGAATTCCAAAGAAAGTAATGCTATGCAAGGTGTCCACCAGGCTGAATTCTGGTGATTCCGGTAACAGTGAGTCAATAATATATTTATTACCGACTGCAGCAAAGAGTCCACCCACGGGCAATCCAAATCGTGGTTCCAACTCCCATGGATAGGAAACAAAGCTTATCAAAGCAATTAGAAATGCTATATACATTCCAATAAAAATCTTCATAAACAATCCCCACGCATCACGCTTGATATTCATGTCGATCTTAAATGTTGAAAACGTTTGAGCATCATGACCAACTCGCGGATCGCCGAAGCCGGTACTGTAGTGAGTTGTATCAGATGATACTGTGAAATCTTCAATATGCCAGCCATCCAATCCTTCAATATCATCGAACATTGAATGTCTTTTATCAGCGGCAAAAATGAGATGCGTTGCATCGAATACTGAATTCTCTACCCGCACGCGAAGATGTTGCTGGTCAAACGGAAAATTATGTACTACCCAATTCTCCTTCATGGTACACTTCATTTTTAATTGTACCCATGCTTTGCCGTCTACCGTATCGCTGACTAATTCTGGCTCATCGATTTCCTTTGCATTAGGAATATCAAGCTGCTTTACAAAATCAAAGTCCGGATTTTTATAGAGAAACCATAACCAAAAACGAATGGTGTATTCTTTGTCGTGAAAATTAATATCGTGAACACTGATGATGTATGCACCTACTTTTACAGTGTCGGCACCTTCGGCGTTCCCGTTATGAAACGAAAATGAACTCACCAGCAGGACGATGGTAATAAATTTTTTCATGTTACAATCTACTCATTGGCAGGCTTATTTTTAACAAAAAACTACTTTGTTTTAATTTTCGCCTTCCTCCTGGAAGTAGTTTGAATTAAAAGATAAGCATTGAAGTTAAAATGCATTGTAGTTTTTTGGATGGACTGTAGCAAAAATTTGACTCTTTAGCGAATATATGAGTTCAATAGATTAATTTTCAGGATTAATTCCTGTATTTATGTATCCCGCACTTCTCCACACACATTCTTTCCTTCGTTATTTTGTCCTGATCCTGTTACTGATCGTAATCGTAAATTCATTTTTGGGATTCTCTGGAAGAAAGTCGTTTGGTAAAAATGACAACATCCTTGGACTGTCACTTTTTTCAGTTACACACACTCAATTGTTAGTTGGGCTATTATTATATTTTGTGAGTCCTTTTGTTGTGTTTAGCAGTACCACGATGAAAGATCCAATGCTTCGTTATTGGACGATGGAGCACAATGTGATCATGCTGATCGCTATTGTTTTAATCACTATGGCACGAATTACTTCCAAAAAAATGGCAGACCCTGTTGCCAAACATAAGCGCATGTTAATTTTTAATTCGATTGCTTTGTTGTTAATCCTGATGGGAATTGCTATGGCGAAACGAGGGTTCTTTTCCCTGCCTGGAATTTCCTGACAATTCAAAGAAGTAGGCCATTTTTGAAGCGATGAATAGACTTCGTCAGGAAGTTTTTATCTGCTAACTTTACCGCAAATCCCATTGCATGAAGTTGCTCCTACTTATTTATCTTCTTTCTATTAGCTGCCTTGGTTTTTCACAATCATTCACGCCGCGTTACGAGCTAAAAAAGCTCAAAGAAGTAAATTCTATTTTTCATGATGCGGCTCCTGTGGTGTCGCCAGATGGAAAAAAATTATATTTCTTCGTTGTTAATAAAGAAGGTGCCCAGGATATTTGGATGAGTACCAAAGACGATAAAGAAGTATGGACAGCGCCGATCCATTTAAGTTCTCCCTTTAATCAAAATAGAACTAACCAGGTATTTCAGGTATTATCGGATGGGTCATTGCTGGTCAGAGGTGGCAAGTCAAGAAATTCAATTGGTTTCTCAATTGTTAGTGGGAGTGGAAGCTGGAATGAGCTGAATATAAAAGATCTTTCAGCGATGGTGAAGGGTCGCTTCAATGGAGCGGCAATCTCTGCTGATCTGAAGCATATGATACTTTACTTCTCCGAACAGACAGCCGGAGTGAAGAGTGACCTTTATGTTACGCACGAACAAGGCGGCTCATGGTCGCGGCCTGAGAAGTTAAAGATTAGTTCAAGTGCCGATGAGTTTGCGCCATTTATGGGTCCGGATAACAAGACGTTGTATTTTGTAAGTGACAGACTTGGTGCTAACAGACAAGGTGGTGCTGATATTTATAAGACCAGTCTTCAAGATGATACGTGGAATAACTGGACAGAACCCATCAACTTAGGAAAGCCGGTGAACACTATTGCGGCTGATGATTATTTTTCCATGGATTTGTATGGACACATTTATACATCCCGTTCTAACAGTCGTATGGATGGAGGCAATCTTGATATTTTCATTTTGATTCCGCGACCAATTAAAGTGACTCTAGCAGGAATGGTATACGATGATAAAACAAAACAACCCATCGCATCAAGTGTTGGCATTACAATTAAAGAGGTAAAACCAATTAGTTTGAAAACGCCTCTTACCGGCAAGTTTGAAACGCGAATTCCTGAAACGAATGAGTATCAGCTTTCAGCAAGCGCATCTGGTTACCAGCCACAGGATCTTACAATACAAGTCCCTAAGCTTGGAAATGATACAACCCTTACAGTAGAGGTTTACTTAATACCCATTGCCAGGAAGCTAATGATCAAAGGAACAATATTTAATAAAAAGACAAATGAGCCGATTAAATCCAAAGTTGATTTTACCTTAAAGCCCGAAATGAAAAGTAGTTATTCAATTTCGGCCGATGATGGAAAGTTTGAATTGCAGGTTGGTACGCTGGGCTGGTATGTACTGGCAGGTTCCGCTGAAGGGTATATTTCTGCTGCCGATAGTGTTGACTTCAATTCAGAAAATATGTCACCGATGACCAAGGATTTATTTCTCCAGCCGATTGAAATTGGGATGACTGTGCGACTTAAAAATATTTTCTTCGATTTTAACAAGACAACCCTTAAGCCTGAATCATTTATGGAATTGAATAAGGTTGTAAACTTCCTGGACGAAAATCCTTCTGTTGAAATTGAAATTTCTGGACATACGGATAGTAAGGGATCAGATGAATATAATCAGACATTATCACAGGGAAGATCCCAGGCTGTAGTTGATTACCTGGTATCACAAAGTGTTGATCGCGCACGTCTTACTGCGCATGGTTATGGTGAAAGTAAGCCGATTGATACCAACGATACGGAAGAAGGAAGAGCCAGCAATCGTCGGGTGGAATTCACTGTTCTTAAAAAGTAGTTTGAATATATTTCTTCACGAGTAATTTTTGAAACTACGGAGAAGGTGCATCGACTCACGTATCGTTCACTTCCTACGTTTTCTATGTCCTTCCTATATGTTTAGTATTTGAAGCATTACTGCCGAAGGCATCCCTGGGTTAATAGTCAAGGATTTTCTTCAGTAAGTATTTCTTTCACTCTACTGATGTCGTTTTCGAAAACATGAAGCCTCACTCCGGAAAAATTATCATTCCGAAAAGGATAGAGCAAATTTTCTTCTGTAAGAAAGCAAGGTACGCCATACGCATCCAATTTTGTCTTCGCCAGGTTTGCGTTGATTAACGTATCATAGGCATGATACACAATAATTTTCTCTTCCGGATCTTCCATTCAATTAAAATACAACTTTTTTAAGTCTCAGGCTATTTTCACTGAAGTCATAGAAATAGATCCCATCAGTAACGTATCATTAAATAGACCCACGGACTCATTTTCTTCTTTTAAACCAAGCGTGTACAGCAACGGAAGATAATGTTCAGGCGTTGGAATAGCGAGCTTCGCTGCGTGGCCTAATGTTTCATATTTAATTAAAGGAGTATGATCTCCGTTTGTAATAAGTTTTTTAAACTTCTCATTCATTTCAATCGCCCAGTCGAATCCACTTGTTTTCAAATTCCAATTTAGAATTCCAAGATTGTGGACCATATTACCGCTACCAATGATAAGTATGCCTTTTTTGCGAAGGGAAGAAAGCTCTTTGGCAAGTTCATAATGATACTGCCCATCTTTGGTATAATCGATGCTAAGTTGGAGTACCGGAATTTTTGCATCCGGGAACATTCTTCGAACGACAGCCCATGTTCCATGATCAAGTCCCCATTCGTGATCAAGTCCCACAGTTGTTTTATGAATTAATGATGCAGTTTCTTTCGCAAGAGCCGGATCTCCTGGCGCTGGATATTGAACGTCGAATAGTTGTTTTGGGAAACCACCAAAGTCATGAATGGTTCGTGGATTTTCCATCGCAGTAACGAATGTGCCACGTGTAAACCAATGAGCAGAAATGCAAAGCACTGCTTTGGGAGTAGTCATCTCGCGACCAAGTATCATCCAGTTTTCGCTAAATTCATTGTCTTCAATCCCATTCATAGGCGATCCGTGTCCAATGAATAGCAACGGCATTTTACCTTCGTTAATGGTTAGGCTATCACCTAGTTTTTTAAGGTCGTTCAATGAGTTCACGGTATGTGCTTCTAATGTGCCTTTGAGTAGAAATTTCTTTCAATCCATCAGGTTTGTGAACATCTAAATTGAGAAAAAAGTTGCGCTTTGGGTCAATTGGCAATAGGGTAATTGACAAAGTTTCCTGTTAGAAGTAAAATTTATCTTTTGTTCTTGGAGTCTTTCTTTATGACTTTCGTGCATTGATGGCGCATGCTTTCACTATTTTTAACGCGTATTGTAACAAACTCTGACCTATAGCGTCTAGCTATTGAAATCGATGAATTTGAACACTTTTCAGGACAGGGTATTTCCAGTAAAAAACAAGCTTTTCCGGTTTGCCTTCCGCCTTTTGGGAAGCAGCGAAGAGGCGAAGGATATTGTTCAGGAAGTATTCATTAAGATCTGGAATGGAAGGGAACAACTCGGCGAAATTCAGAATATCGAAGCCTGGTCGATGCGGATAACAAAAAACCTTTCGCTTGACCGGCTGCGACAACAGAATCGCAGACCTACTGACTCACTTGAAAATGGACTCCACATTCAGAATGAAACATTGTCGCCCTATGAGAGAACTGAAATCAGTGAAAGTATGAAGCGAATTGATGAGATGATGGCTGGACTTCCGGAGAAACAACGGCAGGTGATGCACTTGCGCGACATCGAAGGATACAGTTACAGTGAGATCGGCGAGATCATGGAGATTGATATGAGCCAGGTGAAAGTGAATTTGTTTCGCGCGCGGAATGCTGTGCGTGAGAAATTACAAAAGATCAATAATTATGGACTCTAGCAAAGCAGAGCAATTGCTCGAAAAATACTGGATGTGCGAAACTTCATTGGATGAAGAAAAGCAGTTGCGTGATTTCTTTCGTGGTATAGAAATTCCTGAATCGATGAACCTTACAGCAGAGATGTTTCGTTTTTTTGAAGCTGAAAAAAATAAGTCATTAAACGAAAATTTTGAACCAATTGTAACAAAACAACTTCGTCGTCGTCAAGCAGGAAAGATTGTTAGTATGGTCAGTTTCACAAATATTGCACGGATAGCAGCAGGGATAGCAGTAATGGTGGCGGCAGCGTTCTTTATAAAAAATGAGATAAGAAAATCAGCTCCTCAAGAAGTTCAAGATACATACACGGATCCGGAGCTGGCGTTTGAGGAGACAAAGAAAGCATTAATGATGATCTCGAAGAGTTTTGGAAAGGCGAAACATGAAACAGAGAAGATTAAAGTCTTCAATGAGGCGGAAAAGAAAATTCAGAATAGTAATAGTAAAGAAGGTGAACAAAAAATAGTCATTTAAAAATAGAACGCGTATAAACATTTAATAAGATGAATATGAAAAAGTTAATGTTGGCTGTTGTGATGTTGGGACTGTCAGTAGCAGCGCAGGCGCAGGGAGATGCGATCGTGAAGTTTTTTGACAAATATAAGGATGATGAAGCGTTCACACAGGTAACAGTGAGCAGCAAGATGTTCAGTCTCTTCACAAACATGGAAGTAAAAGATCAGAACGATCAGGATGTATTGAATGCAATCAGCAAGCTTAAAGGATTACGTGTGTTGGCAAAGGAGAATGGGCGCAATTCCAGAGAACTTTATAAAGAAGCGCTTGCACTGGTTCCGGTTAGTGAATACGAAGAGTTGATGTCAGTGCGTGATAAGGATAAGGATATGAAGTTTTATATTAAGGAGGGAAAGCCTGGTCTTATTAATGAACTTGTAATGGTATCAGCAGGTAATGAAGACTTTATGATGCTGACATTGTTTGGAGAGATTGACTTGAAAGAAATCAGCAAGATTGGAAGTAAAATGAATATTGACGGGTTGAATCATCTTCAACAAATGAATAAAGGTAAAGATGTGCCAAAGAAGGCAGTTCCGAACAGCAAGGATAACAAGAAGAATTAATTGACTCGTGGCACTGCTTTCTTCGAAGTAGAAAGTGGTGCCATACGTAATTCCTAACTCCATGAAAAAACTAACACTCGTTTCACTATTAACTCTGTTTTCAATCAGCACTTTCGCGCAAGCGAAAACAACAGACGCATTACAAAAGCAATTTGACGGTTCGCTTTCACTTTATTTTTATAAGAATACGTTGCGAATGCTGAATCAAAGTGACAACAAGGAGTTTGATGAGTTGATCAGAAATATTGAAAAGCTCAAATTCTTGATGATTGACAAAACCGACAAAGGCTTTGTGGTGGGTGACTACAAAAAATTAGCGAAGGATTATCAGGGTGAATCTTATGAATCAATCATGAGCAGCAGACATGAAGGGCGGAATTTTGATGTTTACTTTAAGGATGTAAAAGGATCAACACCAGGAACGGTTGTCATAGTAAATGACTCAACAAGTTTGTTTATACTTGATATAGTTGGAAAAATTGACGTTAGTAAAGTAGGTACATTATTTTCAGCCATCGATGAAAGCACCGATATTGGTTCCAGGATCAAGAACTTTGTAAAGAATAAGGACAAAGAGTTTGGTAAAAAAGTTGACTAATTAAAAAATTATCCATTTGGAAACAGTACTCTCAATACAGGGGCTCAGTAAGAATTTCGGTACGTTACGTGCGGTCAATCAGATCAACCTTGAAGTAAAACACGGCCAGGTGTTTGGTATGCTCGGTCCCAATGGAAGCGGAAAAACTACAACACTTGGTATGCTGATGGGTGTTGTAAACCCAACCAGTGGAAGTTTTAGTTGGTTTGGTCAACCGCCGTCCAATCAAATCAGAAAGAAGATAGGTGCTGTCCTCGAGCACCCCATATTTTATCCATATCTCAGCGGACAGAAGAATCTGGAGCTAATGGCTTTGATCAAGGAAGCGCCTGTCTCAAATATTCAAAAGGTATTGGAGATAGTTGAACTTTCAGATCGTAAGAACGACAAGTACAAAACGTATTCTCTTGGAATGAAACAGCGGTTGGCAATTGCATGTGCATTACTCAATAACCCGATTGTTCTCATTCTGGATGAGCCAACCAATGGTCTTGATCCAATGGGGATAGCTGAAATCAGGGAGATAATCAAGCGAATAGCAAATGATGGAAAGACGATCATCCTTGCAAGTCATTTATTGGATGAAGTGCAAAAGGTTTGTTCTCATTTTGCCGTTCTACGAAAAGGAACGCTCGTTCATAGCGGACCTGTAGATGATGTGGGAAGGGGAGAGGAACACGTTGAAGTAATTGCATTCCACGATGATATTGCAGTGATACTTGAGAATTTTAGCGGATCATTGTCAGTCAAGAAAGAAGAGCATCAGTTTGTGATGAAGATGAAGGAAGGTTTCCATAGTCAGGACCTTAACCGATATCTTTTTGAAAAGGGCATTGTTGTAACGCATCTTATAACGCAAAAAAAGAGCCTTGAAAAACAATTTTTGGAAATCTTAGCGGAAGCCGAACATGCTGCACTTATTAAAAATTGATCTTAAGAAACTTATCGATTATCGGACGTTCTGGATAGTCTGCGGGCTTTATTTCTTTACACTCATCATGGGTGCTGCGAGCGGTATGGAGTTTTTAAAATGGCTAGCCAATATCATTGAGGGTTTTGGCGAGAAATTTAATATCAGTAGAATACCGCTGTATCATTTTCCTGATATCTGGCAGAATCTTGCGTGGGCAGCAGGACTCCTTAAACTCGGAATTGCAATCATGGTTGTGATTTCAATAACAAATGAATTTACGTATCGAACTATTCGTCAGAATGTTATTGATGGGTTGAGTCGTGAGCAGTTTTTGCTTTCAAAAGTTTTGACGAACGCTGTCCTGAGTGGTGCAAGTATGATTGTTGTATTTTTGATAGCATTGGTTACAGGTTTGATCTATTCCCCTGAATATGACTTTCCTTATGGCTTAACTGGGATCGTATTTTATCCGGCATATTTCCTTGAGGTTTTTGGTTTCCTTTCATTTGCTTTAATGTTGGGTATGTTGATCCAGCGTTCGGGATTGACAATTATTTTGCTGCTCACATCCTACTTGATCGAATTCATCATCAAACAAAATATTGATAATTATCTTCCAGGATTGATTCCCTTTTTTCCTTTAGAATCGATCATGAATTTAGTACCAATGCCACTATCGAGATATTGGTTTCAGGAGATCAGGGATTATCTGACATTTGGTTCACTAGCGATAGCACTTGTCTGGACATTTCTTTTCAACTACTTCGCTTATTTGAGATTGAAGAAGTCTGATATTTAATTCCTCACTGCATAAAAATAAATTGGAAAGTTGAAATGAGAGGCTTGAGTTTCAACTTTCCATTTCGATTTTCTAATTTAATTAGCAGGGCTTCGCTCCACACATTTCATTCTCCCGCTCGGTCTCCAGCGTAACATGCTGAATATTCTTATGCTCAAGCTCATGACGAAGCTCATACTTGATCTTTTGTTCATCTTCAGGTGTAGTATCCTTTTTCAGGACAAGGTGTGCCGTCAATGCATTTTCTGTTGAACTAATGGCCCACACATGAATATGATGGATATCAGCAACTCCATTTATCTTCAGCCCAATCACACGGATGTCAACGAGATCAATCGATTCAGGCACACCATCAAGTGATAACCGAAGACTTTCTTTTAATAATTGCCATGTGGAAATAAGAATAATGCAAGCTATGATAATACTTATAGCACTGTCAAGCCAGAACCATTGAGTGTAATAGATGATAATACCCCCAACGACAATTCCGGCAGATACTACTGCATCGGTGAGCAAGTGCAAATACGCACTTTTTACATTGATGTCTTTGTCCTTTTCACGAAAGAAAAGAAATGCAGACATTCCATTGATAAAAATTCCAATACCGGCAATAATTGCTATTGTCGTTCCGGATACTGGATCCGGATTTGGATTAAGTATTTTGTGGATCGCTTCAAACGTAATTCCTCCAATTGAAATGAGTAGGACAACCGAATTGAAGAGTGACACAAGAATTGATGTCTTGCGATATCCATAGGTATACTGGTCATTTGGTTTTACTTTCAATAATCGAAATGCCAACAAGGACAATGCCAGTGTTCCAACGTCTGCGAGATTATGTGCTGCATCGGATAAAAGTGAAAGGGAATTGATATAAAAGCCGGCAGAAGCTTCAATTATTACAAATGTAAAGTTTAAAGCAATGCCAATTTTGAAAGCAGTGTTGACTGCTGTCAATGAAGGAGTTGAGTGATGGTGATGATCGTGACCCACAAAACAAAGGTACTGCATGCGTTCCATAAATGAATTGTGATTTTTAAAAAAACATAGTGGTAGTGCAACAGCTTTACGTAATGCAAATGGATCACCTGAAAGATGAGTTAATTTTAGACACAGCCTTTATTTTTACTCTCTGCTTTTCAATGCAATGATAAATTGATTTTCCGAATGGAGTCAAATGCTTTTTACTGAATAATGGAACCTTTTGATAGATATGACAAAGTGATTACATATGGTTCATTTTTGAGTTTACCTCACGTCAATTTGGCTTTAAAAAGCTTGAATCAACTGCCGGAATGGCGTTAATGTTTGTAGGTACAACAATTGATGTGTGCCGTCAGGAGGAAGAATTATATGAAAAGCACATTGAATTTACCGCAGGAGTTGATTACGAGTATTGATATGATGAATACGCTCAATGGGGGTATAAGTGAACCCTTTGTTCGGGTTAAAAAGTTTCAGACACATCACCAGATAACATTACGAATACCGGGAATAGATGCTGAAAATATTAAGATTGAGATTAATAATAATCAGTTGATGGTTTATTATTTGATTCCAATATCATCTCAATCTAAAGAGTTGAGGTTTCCAAGAATTCTTTACAACAAGGACATACCTTACTTTGTAGACGTACATAAAATAGTTGCTACCGAAGAAGAAACGTCACTGATTGTCCATTTACCTTTCAACGAATTGGCAAACGGTTATCATCGTGACATTTCTTTATCTCAGGAGTAGATTTCAATTAACGATAGCACCGTACGTAAAGATCTTGAATTTATCACCTGTGTTTACAGGAGAGCCATACATGTTGGTATAGATTAGGCCAACAAGCTTTTCACTTGGGTCACCCCAATATTGTGTGTTAAAAGCCCCGCCCCACTGAAAGGAACCAATGGAGAGGATTGACTGGTAGTCATTCTTCTCTGTTTCTAATCCAAAGCCAAGTCCAAATTGATTTGTGATTGGGGGTTGCGTCTGGTTGGTCATCATCAGTTCAACTATTTTACGACTGACTAATCTTGCTCCGTTAAATTCTCCTTTGTTAATAAAAAGCTGAACAAACTTCGCATAATCTTCAATTGTTGAGCTGAGACCAGCACCACCTGAATAATATTTTCCTGGCAGCATTGGATAGTTAACGTTAACACCGTCAAATGCAGGGCCGCCTACTTTCTCAATCGCTCCATTTCTTGCAAGATAAAGCGGTACTAATCTTGAACACTTTTCCTTAGGCAAATAGAAATAGGTGTCATTCATTCCCAGAGGCTGAAAAATTTTCGTTTTGAAGAATTGGTCAAGGGACATTCCGGAAATTACTTCCACAAGATATCCCAACACATCAATGCTAAGACTATAGGTATATTGTTCGCCTGGATTTTGTTTTAACGGAAGTCCACCGAGTATTTTCATTTTGTCAGCAAGCACCATGTTATCGTTGCCAATTCCACTTGGCACACCAGCCTTTGCATAAATCGCTTTGAAGTCCTGACTTCCGATTCCTGCATAATCAATTCCTGATGTGTGCGTCAAAAGCTGACGAATGGTGATTTCACTTTTAGCTGGAGTTGTTATATATGTTGTGTCTTTCCAGTTTAAGCTCACAAGCACTTTTGGGTTCTTGAATTCGGGAATGTATTTCGACACAGGCTCATCGAGTAAAATTTTTCCTTCCTCCAAGAGCATCATAACCGCAAGGCTGGTTATGGCCTTGGTTTGAGAAGCTATCCTGAAGATATCATCCTTTTTTAAAGCAGTCTGTTTTTCAACATCGCTGAAACCGAACGCTTTGTGATACACAACTTTTCCATTGCGTGCAATGAATACAACGGCTCCCGGAATTTGTTTCTTTGCAATGAGGTCATTGTAAAATTGATCAATCCTGCCAAGTCGTTCTGCTGACATTCCATTTTCAGATGGTTTGCCAGCAACAAATTGAGCGAAGGAAAAAATTGATGTAAAAGTTAATATTAAAAAAATTGAAATTTTTTTCATGATACTTTAGTTTGGATATTAAATGTAAAAATTTTACAGGAAATAGAATTTGCCAATCAGGTATTTTTAATTTCTTCATTTATCTATCAATAACTGAGGTGGTCTAATTCTGCCGGACAGTTTTTTTGTCAAATATAAAAATCATTTCATTGCTATCATTATCTATGTTGGAATGTGGGCAACTCCATCGCAGATAGTTTTCAAGGTTCAAGTAA
>Ga0123336_10000384_pt1 | contig 45255 bp, 48 predicted proteins | sample SSSSmetaG_FD_96466 | JGI IMG/M metagenome (GOLD analysis project Ga0123336, IMG submission 96466) | Glacier valley bacterial and archeal communities from Borup Fiord, Nunavut, Canada, to study Microbial Dark Matter (Phase II) - ​SSSS metaG | ecosystem: Environmental > Aquatic > Freshwater > Ice...
CGGCCGATGCTGGTGCAGCCGGTTCTGCTGCGCGGGTCGGCTTGTTCGCGGCCTTACGCGCCTCCGCCTCCGCCTTCGCGGTTGCCTTGTTCTTGTGAGGGCCGATCACCATCACCATGTTGCGGCCGTCGATGGTCGGAGTCGACTCGACCGAGCCGTACTCCGCAACATCCTCGGCAAAGCGCTGCAGCAGCCGAACGCCCTGCTCGGGTCGCGATTGCTCGCGGCCACGGAACAGAATCATTGCCTTGACCTTGTCGCCCGCGGCGAGGAATCCCTCGGCGCGCTTGCGCTTGGTCTCGTAGTCGTGTGTGTCGATCTTGAGGCGGAAACGAACCTCTTTAAGGATCGTGTTCGCCTGGTTCTTGCGCGCTTCCTTGGCCTTTTGGGCCTCTTCGTACTTGAACTTGCCGTAATCCATGATCTTGGCGACGGGCGGCTTGGAGTTGGGAGCTACCTCAACCAAATCCAGGTCGGCCTCCTGAGCCAGCCGGAGAGCGTCTTCGATTCGGACGACACCGACTTGCTCGCCATTGGGGCCAACAAGACGGACCTCCGGAACGCGGATTCGGTCATTGGTACGAGGATCGCTGATGCGTGTCTCCTTTTTTTCGCGCTTCGCGCCGAATTCGACGCGGTGCGGCGGATGCCGCAGGCACACGAAGGAGGATTTTCTTGCGACTCACGCCGCACACACCCTTGTTCTATCGGTCTGAACCGACGGGGTGAAACAACCCGGTAACCTTGAGAAGCGGTCAACAGGTGGGAGATTCTCCACTTTCGTAACCCGGGCCAAGCCCGGGAGCCTGTAGAAGAATAGCAGACGACCGCCGGATCCCCTAAGGACGGCCCCCATGGACGACTCATTCGACGCGCTCGACGAAATCCGCGACATCTCCGAGGTGCCAGCGATCGAGCTGATCAACACCGTCGCCGTGCACCTCATGAGCGCGGCGGCCGTCAAGCTCGGGCTCTCTGATACGCCCGACGCCGAGTCCGAGGTCGATCTCGACGAAGCACGGAAGCTCATCATCGTGCTTGCCGGGCTCGTGACCGCTGCCGCGCCCGAGGTCGGCGATCAGCACGCCCGACCGCTCCGCGATGGCCTGCGCTCGCTCCAGCTCGCCTTCCGCGAGGCATCAGCATTTCCGGATGCACCGGGCACGGGCCCGGGCGAGAAGCTCACGGGCGCCGTCAACTAGGCCCCCACCGCGCCACGCCGTCGCCGCGGGTCGGGGCTAGTCCGCGCTCGCCACTCGGAGACCGAGAGAATCCACGCGATCGGCAATGATCTCGGACTGCGCCCACCGATCCCGCATGCGGCCGAGGACTGCATCGAGCCCGGCACGATCAAGGCCCGCCGTGAGCGTCAGATGCACGACGAGCTCCGGGCCGTCGAGCCGGGCTGTCGGGTCACCCGGGGCCAGTTGCACCGCTTCGACCGCGGCCTCGGGTTCTGCGGCATCCATGAAGGCTTCCAACACGGCGGTGTCGAGGTAGCTCGGGATCCACGGGAGCGACTGGCTTATCGCCCACAGTGCCGGTCGACGGATCGCGAATTCGGTCGCGTTCGTCGGGTCAAGGATCACGAGGTCGGTACCTTCGCTCGCGGTCGAGACCGCAACGTTGGCGAAGGTCACCGGGATCGGCCGGGCGGCGGGGTTCCACTTCGCCATTGCCGCGACCGAAGTGAACGCGGGCTGGACCGCCCTGCCATCCGGTCCCATCACGGTGACGAGAGCGAGCTCCTGGGTCTTGTCTACCCGCAGGCCGGCGCCGGTATGGCCGTCCTCCCCGGCTTCCGTTATCAGCGGGACCAGAACGCGTGCGCCACGGAGCGCATCGATCACCGCCGATTCGCCGACGGTTGCGGCTCGAAACGCATCGAGCGCGCGGATTACTTCCGGTGGCGCAGACCCGTCGTCCGACGCACTCGAGTTGCTCTCGAATCGTCGACCCTCCCACGGCACACCCGCGGAATCGGCACGTTCGTGGTCAGCCATGGAAAGGGCGAGTGCTCAATCGCTTGCGAGGCGCAACGCCTCGACGAGGGTGAATGCCTTCGCGTAAAGCGCTTTGCCGAGGATCGCCGCTTCGACTCCCGACTCGACCATGCCGCGCAACGCGACGATGTCATCGAGTACGGCGATGCCACCGGAGGCGACGACGGGCTTTGCTGTCCGGGCGGCTACCTCGGCGAGGAGCGTCAGATTGGGCCCCGTGAGCGTTCCGTCTTTCGTGACGTCCGTGACGACGTACCGCGCACAGCCTGCCGCCTCCAGACGGTCGAGGACCTCCCAGAGATCGCCGCCCTCTTTCGTCCAGCCGCGCGCCGCGAGCGTTGTTCCCCGCACGTCAAGGCCAACGGCGATCGCATCCCCGTATTTGCCAATGACCGCGGCCGCCCATTCTGGGTCTTCCAGAGCGGCCGTCCCGAGGTTCACGCGCCGGGCGCCCATCTCAAGCGCCGTGTCAAGGCTCGCGTCATCGCGGATACCGCCGGAGAGCTCGATGCTCACGGTCGACGGAGTGGCCGCGATGACCTCGCGGATGACCGCGCGATTGTCGCCGCGGCCGAATGCGGCATCCAGGTCGACCAAGTGGATCCACTCTGCGCCCTGATCGATCCACTCGCGTGCCGCGTCGATCGGGCTTCCGTAACTCGTCTCGGAGCCCGCCTCGCCCTGAGTCAAGCGAACCGCCTTGCCGTCGGCGACATCAACGGCGGGCAGAAGAATGAGCTTGCTCACAGGGTGTCCAACCAATTCTCTATTAGACGGATGCCGGCTTCGCCCGATTTCTCGGGGTGAAATTGCGTTGCGACGAGCGGGCCGTTCTCGACCGCCGCGAGGAACCTGCTCCCGTGAGTCGCCCACGTGAGTTGCGGCGGCGGAAAGGGCGGCTGTACATCGAGCGTCCACTCGTGCGCCGCATACGAGTGCACGAAGTAGAAGCGCTCCTCCGCGATTCCCGCGAACAGCCGCGAATCGTCGGGCGCGTCGACCGTATTCCAGCCCATGTGCGGCAGGATCGGGGCATCCAGCTCGGTCACGACACCGGGCCACTCGCCGAGGCCGGGCGTGTCGTTTCCTCGCTCGACTCCGTGCTCGAACAGCACTTGCATGCCGACACAAATGCCGAGCACCGGACGGCTGCCCGTCAGTCGCTTCTCGACAATTGCCCCACCGCGCACGGTTGCGAGCTGGCGCACGACCGCCTCGAATGCACCCACGCCGGGCACAACCAAGCCATCGGCGCCCTCGGCCGCCGAGCGATCAGCGGTGAGTGTCACTCGAGCGCCGGCGAGTTCGAGCGCCTTCGCGGCGGAGTGAACATTGCCTGAGCCGTAGTCGAGCACAACAACCAAGGGGGCGATCACAGTCAGAGTGCACCCTTGGTTGAGGGGATGCCGTTGACCGAATCGTCGGGCGCAATCGCGAACCGCAGCGCGCGCGCGAATGCCTTGAACTCGGCCTCCGCGATGTGGTGCGGGTCCCGTCCGCCGAGCACGGTGACGTGCACGGTCAGTGCCGCGTTGAACGCGATCGCCTCGAAGACATGGCGCACGAGTGACCCCGTGAAGTGCCCGCCGATGAGGTGGTATTCGAAGCCAGCGGGTTCGCCGGTATGGACGAGATACGGGCGACCGGAGACATCCACTACCGCCTGCACGAGTGCCTCATCAAGGGGCACGAGTGCGTCACCAAACCGCGAGATGCCCGACTTGTTGCCGAGCGCCTGCTTGATGGCTGTCCCGAGCGAGATGCCAATGTCTTCGACCGTGTGGTGCACGTCGATGTCGGTATCCCCCGTCGCCTTCACGGTCAGGTCAATGAGGGAGTGCTTCGAGAAGGCGGTGAGCAAGTGGTCGAAAAACGGCACGCTCGAGTCAATCGACGAGACGCCGGTGCCATCGAGGTTGAGCGACAGCTCGATGCTCGACTCACTCGTGGCGCGCGTGAGCTGTGCTGTCCGTGCGGTCATGGCTCGATCCTACCGACGGCACTGACCCAGCCGAGAGCATCGAGGAACAGCGACGTCTCGGTCCGGGTCCCCGCCGTGACGCGCAAGTGGTGGGGGATTCCGACATCGCGAATCAGGATGCCCTGCTCAAACAGAGCCTCAAACGTCGCGTGCGGGTCGTCCACTCCACCAAAGAGCACAAAGTTCGCTTCGCTCGCGAGCGGCGTGAATCCCAGGGCGGGAAGTTCGGCGATGATGCGGTCTCGTTGCACCTTGATGTCCTCGACCATGGCGAGCATCTCGGGGGCATGAGCAAGAGCGGCGACGGCGGCCGCTTGAGTGAACGCCGACAAATGATACGGCAGGCGTACGAGACGCAGCGCATCGGCAACTGCCGGGTCGGCGGCGAGATAACCGACCCGGGCGCCGGCAAACGCGAAGGCCTTGCTCATCGTGCGACTCACGACCAAGCGTGGCCGACCCTCGAGCAAACTCAGGGCCGTCTCACCGCCGGCGAACTCGGCGTACGCCTCGTCGACTAGCAGAATTCCCGGGTGGGCGTCGTACGCGGCCGCTATTGACTCGAGGCCGAGTCGCGTCCCGGTCGGGTTGTTCGGGGAACACAGGAAGACGATGTCAGGCCGCTCGCGGCGGATCGCGTCCACTACGGTCTCGGGTGAAAGCTCGTAGCCGACGTCGCGCTCGGCGGTGACCCATCGGGTTGCCGTGCCAGTCGCGATGATCGAATGCATGGAATACGTCGGGGGAAAGCCGAGCACGCTACGCCCGGGCCCGCCAAAGGCTTGAAGCGTTTGTTGAAGCACCTCGTTTGATCCGTTGGCGGCCCAGATGTGCTCGCGGCTGAGTCCGTGCCCGAGGTACGCGGCGAGTGAGTCTCGCAGTGCGGTGAACTCTCGGTCGGGATACCGGTTGACGTCGAGCACCGCGTGCGCAAGAGCCATCACGATGTCGGTTGCGACCGCCTCCGGAATCGGATGGGTGTTCTCGTTGACGTTGAGCCTGACGGGTACGAGCGCCTGTGGAGCACCGTATGGGCTCAGCCCGCGGAGGTCGTCTCTGATCGGGAGATCATCAAGGCTGGTCACATCTCAAGACTACGGGTGAGCCGAATCGTGATCGCGCTGCACTACTTCCTTGCGTACTCGGAAGGGATTGCGAGCTCCTGGCCGGCAAAGACGTCGGGCGTGGTGAGCCGGTTGAGGCGAACGAGCTCTGCGATCACGTCACGGGGGTCCGCCGAAGGCGCGAGTTGCTGCGCAACCTGCCAGAGCGTTTCGCCCGATGCAACTGTCACGTACTGGAAGCCAGCGCTCGATCCGGAGAGCGACGCGCTCGCTCCGCCGCCGCCGCCGAGTGACACCACGAGCGCAATGACGACGAGTGGTGTGGCCGCGAGGCTCATGAGAACCGCGCGGCCACGCTTGGTGAGACGCAGGCGCGGCCGGCTTGCGAGCCCTACGGGCTGAAGTGCAATCGTGCTCATCGTGTGCTCCTTTGTCTCGAGCTTCTGTGCTTTCTGGCGGTACCTGTCGGATTTTCGTATCCGGCTCTCGGCCGGGAGAGCCGGATACGAAGTTGTTGTGGTTGGTTCTGTGACTTCATCGCTGGCTCGAAGATCTGTACCGAACATATCTTCGATTGGCTCCAATTTCAAGTACATATTCGAGTAAGCGGACGACACTGCATGCAACACACTCGAATAGGTGTTTGTTTTTGCGGTGTACGGCGGATACAGTTTCGAATGAGCCACTGACATTCATGCCGAGAACCAGTGGGCGAGAACGGGGACCCATGGACGACACAACCGCTGCGACCGGCGGCACGCGACGTCGCACGAGCCTGAGCGATAAGCAACTTGCGATACTCGACGTGATCCAACGCTCTGTGTCGGCACGGGGCTACCCGCCGAGCATGCGCGAAATTGGCGATGCGGTCGGGCTGTCTTCTCTGTCGAGCGTTACGCACCAGCTTGGGCAACTCGAGTTGAGCGGCTACTTGAGGCGCGACCCCAATCGCCCGCGGGCCATGGAGGTGCTCATCGATCTTCCGAGCATCGATGCGGATGACCCGGCCGAAAGTTCAGGTCCGTCAGTCGGCGACGCCGTGATGGTTCCACTCGTGGGTCGGATCGCCGCGGGCATCCCGATCACGGCCGATCAGCAGATCGACGAGGTGTTCCCACTCCCCCGGCAATTGACCGGGAAGGGTGAACTTTTCATGCTCAAGGTCGTCGGCGAATCGATGATTGACGCGGCGATTTGCGACGGGGATTGGGTTGTCGTCCGCCAGCAGAAGACCGCGGAAAACGGTGACATTGTCGCAGCGATGCTCGATAACGAAGCCACCGTCAAGGTCTTCCGGCAGCGCGACGGTCACACCTGGCTGTTGCCCCGCAACTCGAACTTCGAACCGATTTTGGGTGACTACGCCGAGGTTCTCGGCAAAGTGGTCACTGTCCTCCGGGCGCTCTAGCGGCAGTCTCGAACGACCGGCTACCCAGCTGGCTTCGCGGCACCATGATCTCGTGCACGAAGCGGAGCTTCGCCTTCACCGGGTCTGTGAGGGTAAACGGATACAGGTCGCCGGGGCCCATGGTGCGGTTGACCCGGTTGAGCATGAGCGAGAGCCAGCGCCAATCCTCGAGCATCCGATCACCGCCGAGTTCGCCATAGCTATGCTGCGGGACAATGTCGTGATCAATGATTCCAGCGACGCGCTCGGCGCTCACAATCACGCCTGCTGCCGAAGCAGTGGCGAGGGTCCCCGAGATGTGCAGGTAGTGCGCGAAGCTTTCGGCGAAGTCTTCCCACGAATGCATGGTCGCGTACTCGGAGATGAACGATTCGGCCCAATTCTCCGCGGCGTCCTCTTTGTAGTGGCGACTGATCGCATCCCGATAGCTCGCGCGCTCGTCCCCGACAAGCGCTCGACACGCATCCCACTGCTCGTCGTCGGTGAGAAGCACGCCCGGGTAGTAGCGCCCGATCTCATGGCGGAAGTGCCCCGGCATCGTGCGATAGGGCTCACCGAGCCGCACACGCAACGATTCCCGATACGCGTCGAGCGTCTCGGCGGGGTCGATCGTGATGATGCCATTGGCGTGACCGATCGACACTCGTTGGCCGCTAAAGCTTGAGAGCAAATCGAACCCGAGGCCGCCCTCCCGCTCGGAGAACGGGATGATCAGTAGCTTCGGCTGCATGAGCTGCATGAGCTGCATGAGCAGCCGTCGCTTGGCGATTCCCGTGTCTTTGAGCTTCTCCCAAGCGATAGTGTCCGTGCGATCCGGCAACCGTCTGCTGAGACGACAAGAGAAGCAGCGACCCGACTCCTCGCTGTCAGCGACGAGCCAGTTGCACCCACTCGGCACCGCACCTGCGGCACTCGAGCTGGTCGTTGAACGCAAAACTGCTACAGACGGGGCACCGGGGAAACACGGGGCCAGTGTATGAGCGCGAAGTTTCTAGACCGCAGCCTTCTCGCGAGCCGCCCGCGTCGCGGCGAGAATGTTCGTGAGCGACTGCACGGTCTCGTCGTACCCACGCGTCTTGAGGCCGCAGTCCGGATTGACCCAGACCTGACGCTGCGGGATCGAGGCGAGCGCGATGTCGAGAAGCTCGCTCACCTCATCGACAGACGGCACGCGCGGCGAGTGGATGTCGTAGACGCCCGGTCCGATGCCACGCCCGAACCCGCTCGACTTAATGTCGGGAACGACCTCCATCTTCGAGCGCGCGGCCTCGATCGAGGTCACGTCGGCGTCGAGGCGATCGATCGCGTCGATCACGACACTGAACTCGGAGTAGCACAAGTGGGTGTGGATTTGGGTCTTGTCCTCCACACCGGCCGTCGCCAACCGGAAGGAGCCTACCGACCAGTCGAGGTAGTCCGCGTGATCCTTCTTCTTCAGCGGTAGAAGTTCACGGAGCGCTGGCTCATCGACCTGAATGATGCCGATGCCTGCTGCCTCGAGGTCTTCGATTTCGTCACGGAGCGCAAGAGCGACTTGGTTGGCGGTGTCCCGCAGTGGCTGGTCGTCACGCACGAATGACCACGCCAAGATCGTCACGGGCCCGGTGAGCATGCCCTTGACCGGCTTGTCGGTGAGCGATTGCGTGTACGTCGACCACTCGACCGTGATCGGCTTCGGGCGGGAAACATCCCCCCAGAGAATCGACGGACGAGTGCAGCGCGAACCGTACGACTGCACCCAGCCGTTGCGCGTCACTGCGAAGCCGTCGAGGTTCTCCGCGAAGTACTGCACCATGTCGTTGCGCTCGGGCTCGCCGTGCACAAGCACGTCCAGCCCAATCTCCTCCTGGAGGTGCACGACGCGCTTAATCTCGTCACGCATCGCTTGGGTGTACTGCGCCTCGGTGATATCGCCCGCCGCGAATGCGGCGCGCTCCTTGCGGATGTCACCGGTCTGCGGGAACGAGCCGATCGTTGTGGTCGGCAAGAACGGAAGGTGGAGGGCCTCATCCTGAGCCGCCAGCCGCGCGACGAAGTCCCCGCGCGAGAAGTCCGCCGGAGTCAGGGTCGCGGAGCGCGCCCGGACGGCGCCGTCACGCACCCCCGCGGCACGGTGACGATCCTCGAGCACAGCGGATGCCTCATCCAGCTCGTTGCGGATCGCCGATTTGCCCTCGATGAGTCCCTTCGCGAGGGTGGCGATCTGCCCGACCTTCTGATCGGCGAACGCGAGCCAGCTCGTGAGCTGGGCTGGCAGCTGCGGCTCGTCATCAATGTCGTGCGGCACGTGGAACAGGCTCGTCGAACTGGACACGGCAACGCTCGGCGAGATCGCCTTGAGCGATTCGAGTGAAGCGAAGGCTGCCGCGAGGTCGCCGCGCCAGATGTTGTGGCCGTCGATTACCCCGCCGACAAGAGTCTTCGTCGTCGAGATTCCCGAGGGCAGGTCGCCCTTGACGAGGTCGACACCGACCGCCTCAACGGGGGTATCGATGAGTACTGGTAGTGCGTCGTCGAGCGAGCCGTACGGGGCCGACACAAAGATGCTCGGGCGGGCCGGAACCGCCGACAGGAGGTCGTACGCGTGCTGAGTCGCCGCAAGGATCCTCGCGCGAGGAACATCGATGCTCTCGCTCACCAGGGCGGGCTCGTCCAACTGCACCCACTCGGCACCGACGGCGGTGAGAGCAGCGAGCAGCTCGGCGTAGACGGGCAGGAGGTCATCGAGTCGGTCGAGCGGGAGGTAGCCCGCTGGCGCGTTCTCGGATGGCTTGGAGAGCAGAAGGAACGTGACGGGACCGACGAGCACGGGACGGGTGCGGAATCCACTCGTTGTCGCCTCGGCGACCTCACGAATGAGTCGATCAGACGCGAGATGAAAATTGGTCTCCGGTCCGATCTCGGGCACGAGGTAGTGGTAGTTGGAATCGAACCACTTCGTCATCTCTGCGGGGGTATCGGCTCCTTCGCCGCGCGCGATCGTGAAGTAACCGGCGAGGTCGATAGTGCCGTCGGCGGCGACAAGGCGCTCGAACCGGGTCGGGACTGCGCCGACCGTGACCGCGGCATCCAGCATCTGGTCGTAGTACGAGAACGCTTCGGGGATCGAGGAGTCAGCGCGGCCCAGACCGAGTGACGCGAGTCGCTCGCGCGTCGCCGCACGCAGTTCTGCGGCCGTTGCTTCGAGCTCGTCGACCGTGATCTTGCCGGCCCAAAAGGCTTCGACAGCTTTCTTCAGCTCGCGGCGACGGCCGATGCGAGGGTAGCCGAGAATCGTGCCGGTGGGAAATGACGCGGTCATGCTGGTTCCTTTTGTCGTGAGCTGATCAACCCGACTCCGCGGAGGACCGCGAGCACGGGCTCGTGTTGATTGAAGGTGTACAAGTGAAGTCCGGATGCGCCCCCATCGAGCACCTCGCGGCCCAAAGCGATCGCGTGGTCGATGCCGACGCGTGATTGTTCGGCCGGAGTTCCCGCCGCGGCGAGGGCGCGCTCAAGCTCGCGCGGTGTCGACGCTTCGGTCAGCTCCAGAATGCGCGCGAGGCGCTGTGGGCTCACCACGGGCATGATGCCCGGCAAAATACGCATCGTGACTCCCGCTGTGCGAGCCTTCGCGACGAAGCTGAGGAAGTCGTCAGCGGAGAAGAACAGTTGCGTGATGGCGAGGTTCGCACCCGCGGCTTCTTTTGCCAGGAGTGTGTCGAGGTCCTGTTCCACCGAGCGAGAACGAGGATGCCCGTTCGGGAACGCCGCGACCGCGATCGTGACCTTCTCGCCGCTCTTGAGTCTCTTGGCACCCGGAAATCCCGGCACGTCGTGAAGTGAGAACTGCGCACGCTCGGACTGAACGCGGTGGATGAGTTGCACGAGCTCGCCCGCGCTCCCGAGATCGCCGAGGAAGTTCCCGCCTTCCGAGCTCCCCGCGGGAGCGTCGCCGCGCAGCGCCAAAAAACTCGTGATGCCGGCATCCAGAAATTCCCGGATGAGTTCGCTCGCCTGGCCGTACGACGAACCGACACACGTCAGGTGCGCCATCGCTTGAACGCTCGTGCCCTCAAGGATCTGCCCGAGCACTGCGAGCGATGGTTCGCGCGAACTTCCGTTAGCGCCGTAGGTCACGGAGATGAACTCCGGACCGGCCTCTACGAGATGCTTCAGCGAAGCGTAGAGGGCGACTTGGGCCGCCTCAGACCGAGGCGGATACAGCTCGAACGAGAACATCGGCACACTTACCCCTTCGGTCGTGGACATCTCCGAGTGGGCGGGTGCCGGGCTCGGCTGTCGCTCCTGTCGGCCAGTTGGTCAACTTCGCTAGTTTAGACCGAGCCCTGCGAGCGTTTCGACGTGTTAAGCCCGAAATTGCTCGAGTTCGGCGACCCGGGCGGGATGCACCATCGCGGTCACGAAAGTCCCGTCTTCGCGATAGTCGGTCGACAGCACGCGACCGTGAACGTGAAGCCGGGAAATGATTTCTCCGCGGTCGTACGGCACGAGAAGCGCGAGCTCGATTTCGGGAGATGGCAGAAGCTGCGCGATCCGCGCCATGAGCTCGTCGATTCCCTCGCCGGTGCGCGCCGAGACGAAGATCCCCGTCGGCTCGAGACCGCGGATGAGCATCCGCTGATCCTCGTCGGCAAGGTCGGCCTTGTTGAACACGACGATCTCGGGGATGTCTCGGGCACCGACATCCGCGATGACATCGCGAACGGTCGCCAACTGTGCGCCCGGGTCGGGGTGCGACGCGTCGACGACGTGCACGATCACATCTGAGCGCCGCACTTCTTCGAGCGTCGACCGGAACGCCTCGACGAGCTGGTGCGGCAAGTTGCGCACGAAGCCGACCGTATCGCTGAGCGTGAAGAGCCGGCCATCGGGCGTCGCTGAGCGGCGAACGGTCGCGTCGAGAGTGGCGAAGAGCGCATTCTCGACCAGAACGCCCGCACGCGTTATCCGGTTGAGCAAGCTCGACTTTCCGGCATTCGTGTAGCCGGCGATCGCAACGCTCGGGACTTCGAAGCGATTGCGGTTGGCGCGCTTGGCCTCGCGCGCGGGGCCGAATCCCTTGATCTGCTTGCGCAGTCGTGACATCCGGGTGTGGATGCGGCGGCGGTCGAGTTCGATCTTCGTCTCACCCGGACCGCGGCTACCCATCCCCGCTCCCGCACCACCCACCTGACCGCCGGCCTGACGCGACATCGACTCACCCCAGCCGCGGAGTCGCGGCAGCAGATACTCGAGCTGCGCGAGCTCGACTTGCGCGCGACCCTCGCGGCTCGTCGCGTGTTGCGAGAAGATGTCGAGGATTACTGCAGTGCGATCAATGACCTTGACACCAACCACATCCTCGAGGGCACGCCGCTGGCTCGGGGCCAGTTCGGTATCGGCGATCACGGTGTCAGCCCCCGTCGCTGCGACCACGTCACGAAGCTCTTGCGCCTTACCCTTGCCGAAATATGTGCTCGGGTCGGGGTTGGCGCGACGCTGCAGTAGCCCATCGAGCACTACGGCCCCGGCCGTCTCGGCGAGGGCGGACAATTCCCGCAGTGAGTTCTCGGCCTCGTGCACGGTGCCTTGCGTGAAGATGCCGATGAGCACGACATTCTCGATGCGCAGCTGGCGATACTCGACCTCGGTGACATCCTCGAGCTCGGTGGAGAGCCCGGCCACACGACGCAGCGCCTGCCGGTCCTCGCGGTCGAACTGCGCGCCATCCCGATCATCGTCATAGTGGTTCTCGGTCTGGAGCGCTTGCGCTGTTCCCGGCCCGAACAGGGTGAAGCCAGCCGATCGCTGCTCATCGGATGCAAGGATTCGGTCAACAGCTGACGTCGAGTCGTCGGTGACGGGCGCGGTCGGTTCCCTCGGAGATTCAGTCATTGGGTTAACCCTACTTTCGTAGTCTTCGGTAAGTTCTCAGCATGAGCGGTGAGCATTACTTCACGTCCTCCCCAGACAGCAAGTACATGCCACGCACCATTCGAGCGAGAATAGCGGGCCAGAATCGTGAAATGGTGACCGCGAACGGCGTATTTAGCCCCGAACGGATCGACACCGGCACCGCCGTGCTGCTCGCGAACGTGCCCGACCCTCCGCCTGGCGGAGATCTCCTTGACCTCGGCTGCGGTTGGGGTCCGATCAGCCTCACCCTCGCACTCGAATCCCCCCATGCGACGGTCTGGGCTGTCGACGTCAACGAGCGGGCGCTGGATCTCGTGCGCGCGAACGCTCAGAAATTGTCCATAGACAATATCAACGCCGTGACGCCCGAGAATGTTCCGCTTGGCGTGACATTCACGACGATCTGGTCGAACCCGCCGATCCGGGTCGGCAAGGCCGAGCTCCACAGCATGCTCGGCAAGTGGCTACCGAGGCTTCAGAGCGGCTCGGATGCGTGGCTCGTCGTGCAGCGCAACCTCGGTTCGGATTCGCTTCACCGCTGGATCGAATCGACTTTTCCGGAAGACCTGAGTGTGACGCGGGCGGAAACGAGCAAGGGCTACCGAGTGCTTCGAGCGCGACGCCGAACAGGTGCGACCGAGCCGATCCAGATCATCCGCGGCTGAACCTAGACCTCGACGGTTCCGCTGAATATCAGGTCGGCGGGACCGCTGAGTGACACGTGCTCGCCATCCTCCGCGGCGAACATCCGGACCCCAAGAGTGCCACCCGCGACCTCCACGCGCCACTGATTCGGTGCTCCTGCGCCCGCCCAATAGCGGATCGCGAGGGCAGCGGCAACGGCGCCTGTTCCGCACGATAGTGTCTCGCCGCTGCCGCGCTCGTGCACCCGCATCCGGATGTGGCCAACGCCGTCACGCACGAGAGGCTCCTCGGCGACGACAAACTCGACGTTGGCGCCATCCGCGGGCTCTGGCTCAATGATTGGGATCCAGGTGAGGTCGGCCTTATCGAGTTCGTCGTGGCTCGCGAGCGCGACGACAACGTGCGGGTTGCCGACGTTGATGCCGAGCCCGGGCCGTGCAACGGGAAGTTCGCGGGCGCGAACGGTCGGCTCGCCGCCTTTGAGCGACCAGCGGCCCAAATCGGCTTGAAAACCCGAGGCGTTGGATTGAACGTCGCGCACCCCGCTGCGCGTACCGATCGGGAGGGTTTGGCCCGGCCCGAGTTCGGCGAGGGCGTTCTCGACGAGAAACTTGGTGAAGACCCGAATGCCGTTACCACACATCTCGGCGGGCGACCCGTCCGCGTTGCGGTAGTCCATGAACCACTCCGCCGCGTCATCCTCCGCGAGGGAAGCCGCTCCCTCGGGAATGTTTTTCGAGCGAACGGCGCGTAGCACGCCATCGGCCCCGATACCGAAGTGCCGGTCGCACAGTTCAGCGACTTGGGCAGAACTCAGGTCGACGGCCCCGTCCGGATCCGCGAACACCACAAAGTCATTGCCCGTGCCGTGGCCCTTGGTGAAGTGGATCGTCGCCATTGGTCAATTCTTACCTATGGCGAGTCCGAGTGCTGTCTCGCGCAAGTCAGGATCGTCATAGTCGAGCCAATGCGCTCCCGCGTATCGACGAAACCAGCTCACCTGACGTCGAGCGTATCGACGAGTCAGCGCGATCGTGTCCTCGATCGCCTCGGCTTCGGTCAGTTGAGCCTCGAGCTGTCCGATCGCTTGCGCGTAGCCAATGGCTCTCCAAGCCGTCACCCCGAGTCCGGCCGGTACGAGCCGAGCGACCTCATCGAGCAGGCCTGCGGCCCACATCCCACGCACTCGGTCCCCGAGCCGAATGACGAGCTCCGGTCGTGGCGCATCGAGCGCGATGATGACGCTCGCGCGCCATCCCGCACGGTCCTCGGGCAGGCCCGATCCAAACGGTTCCCCGGTGAGCTCGATCACCTCGAGCGCACGCACCAAACGGCGGCCGTTGTGGGGGCCAATCGCCTGAGCCGCCCCGGCATCACGAGCAGCAAGTCGAGCGTGGAGCCGCCCAGGGCCCGCTTCCGCGAGCTCCGCCTCGAGGCGCGCGCGCACTTCGGGATCGGTGACAGGGAACCGAAAGTCCTGAATGACACTCGAGACGTACAGTCCACTCCCGCCGACAAGGATGGGCACAGCACCTCGACCCTCGATCTCCTCGATGGCGCGTCGGGCGAGCACCTGATAGTCGGCCACGCTCGCTTCCTCGCGCGGGTCGAGTACATCGAGGAGGTGGTGCGGGATGCCGCGCCGTCCGGCCACCGGGACCTTCGCTGTACCGACATCCATCCCGCGATAAAGCTGCATCGCGTCGGCGTTCACGATCTCGGTTGGCACGTCTCTCTCGCCGAGCGCTTGAGCAAGGTCGAGCGACAACTCAGACTTGCCGGTCCCAGTCGCACCGACGATGACGATGATCGGACGTTGCGCGGACCCTTCGCCGGCTGCGCCAGGCACCGCTAGCGCAGTCCGTCTTCGGTGTCGTAAATCGGCGCGGCGGCCACCCGCAGAGCGGGAAGTCCGAGCGAAACGGATGTTCGCGGCTCTCCGGAATGCGCGGGGACCGCGCAGGACTGCGCCTCGGTACGATCCCACGCGTCTCCCGCGCGAGTGCGCCTGATGGCCAGCGGCGCTCCATCACGTGAATCGGCGATGAGGTGGAAGGTTGCTGCGCTCGTGATCACGAGTCCGACAACATCACCGGGACGCGGGATCGGACTCCGGCCGGGTACGTCGAAGTGTACAAGTCGCGAGTCTTCGGCACGGCCAGACAACCTGTGAGTCGACTCGTGCTTGCGTCCCTCGCTTGCGGTCACAACCACCTCGACGCCAGTGCCGACGAGCTTCTCATTCTCTTCGCGCGAAATGTGATCCTGCAGCGCGACAAGCCGTTCGTAGCGCTCCTGGACCACCGCCTTGGGAACCTGATTGTCCATCGTCGCGGCGGGAGTCCCGGGGCGAATCGAATACTGGAACGTGTACGCCGAGGAGAATCGTGCCGCCTCGACCACCCGCAACGTTTCGGCGAAGTCCTCCTCGGTCTCCCCCGGGAACCCGACGATGATGTCGGTACTGATCGCTGCGTTCGGGATCTTTGCTCGCACGCGATCGAGAATTCCCAAGAACTTCTCGGACCGGTAGCTCCGCTTCATTGCCTTGAGGATGCGGTCCGAACCCGATTGCAGCGGCATGTGCAATTGCGGCATCACTGACGGCGTTTCGGCCATCGCATCGATGACGTCATCGGTGAACGCCGCGGGGTGCGGGCTCGTGAACCGGATGCGCTCGAGACCGTCGATGCTTCCCGCCGCCCTCAAGAGGCTTGAGAATGCGGCGCGGTCGCCGAACTCGACCCCGTAGGAGTTAACGTTTTGTCCGAGAAGGGTCACCTCGATGGCGCCATCGTCGACGATCGATTGAATCTCCGCGAGCACGTCGCCGGGCCTTCGATCCTTCTCCTTGCCACGAAGCGCCGGCACAATGCAAAACGTGCAGGTGTTGTTGCACCCGACCGAGATGGATACCCAACCGCTGTATGTCGACTCGCGACGGGTCGGCAGCGTTGACGGGAAGACGTCGAGTGATTCGAGGATCTCAAGCTGCGCCTCACCGTTGTGGCGCGCCCGCTCAAGGAGCGTCGGCAGCGACCCCATGTTGTGCGTGCCGAAGACAACATCCACCCATGGAGCCTTGTCGAGGATGACCGACTTGTCCTTTTGGGCAAGGCATCCGCCGACGGCGATCTGCATTCCCTTGTGCTCACGCTTGATGCTCGCGAGAATGCCGAGGTTGCCGTACAGCTTGTTGTCCGCGTTCTCGCGAACCGCGCAGGTGTTGATCACGACGACATCGGCCTGTTTGTCGATCGCGCGGACGTAGCCAGCCGCCTCGAGCGACCCGCTCAAGCGCTCGGAGTCGTGAACGTTCATCTGGCAACCGAAGGTGCGCACCTCGTACGTGCGCGGCTTCAGGCTGGTCTCGGTCATTGAAAGAGTTTAAGCCGGTTCTCGATGAACCTCGAACGCCGGGGTCGAGCTCCGATGGGCTGCACACGCTCGCGAGCGATGGCGTCGCCCACTAGCGTCAGCGGAAGGTCGGCCCAGAGGGCGCAAGCGCTCGCTGCACGGCCGTCGAGACGACCGATCCCGAGTAGCCTTTGCGCATGAGGAACGCGCTCAGGCGCCGCTTGGCGGTCTCGGAATCCACTGAACGCAATTGGGGCGCTCGCTTCTCCGCGATCGCGATCGCTCGCTCGAGTTCGTCGTCACCGACGTTCCCGAGCGCCTCCTCGATGGCAATAACATCCACATGTCTCCGCCGCAGCTCGGCGGTGAGCGCGTGCCTCCCAAGCCCCTTGCGATCACGCAGTGTTCGCACGAGGGTCTCCGCAAGCGCTTCATCATCGAGGAGGCCGACTCCTTCGAGACGCGCTACCTCCTCGTCGATGATCTCGCCGTCGAAGTCCCGGGACGTGAGGTAGTCACGCATCTCGCGCGACGACATGCCACGACGAGCCAACGCGTACATGCTCACATTGCTCACGCGATCAAACTTGCCCGCAGTCTCTTTGGGCGAACCACGATCATCACTCGGTGCCGACACTGACGTGGCTTGGAGCGGCGTGGCCTGGAGCGGCGTGGCCTGGAGCTGCGTGATTTCGGGCTTCTCCGGCGCGTACTGTTCGGCGCTGGGGGTAGCGCCGAACAAGTACGTGACGGTGGCCAGCCGATCGCCGTCACGGGCATCCGTCTGGCCATTCGCAGGTTCGGTCATGACTACTGCCCGACGGCAGTGAGCTGCTCGAACTCGGGACTCTCGGACTCTGAAGTCTCGGACTTTCTTCCGGCAGAATCGGGTTTCACCGCCGCTGATTCGGCGACGGCCAGAACAGGCCCGCCGGCCTTCGCCGCGGCCTTGGCCGCTTTCGCGTCGGAGACCACCTTCACGTCTGCCGCGACGGCAGCGTCGGCGGCGGCCTTGGCGTCTTTGGCTTGAGCAGCTTTCGCCTCGGCGCCGACACCGAGCTTCATCATAATCTTCTGCTCGATCTCGGCCGCGATCTTCGGGTTCTCGATCAGGAAGTTGCGAGAGTTCTCCTTGCCCTGACCGAGCTGGTCACCCTCGTAGGTGTACCAGGCGCCGGACTTGCGCACGATCTCGTGCTCAACACCGAAGTCGATGAGGCTACCTTCGCGCGAGATTCCCACTCCGAACAAGATGTCGAACTCGGCCTGCTTGAAGGGAGGCGCCATCTTGTTCTTCACGACCTTGACGCGCGTGCGGTTGCCCACGGCATCCGTGCCGTCTTTGAGAGTTTCGATGCGGCGGATGTCGAGTCGCACCGAAGCGTAGAACTTGAGCGCCTTGCCGCCAGCAGTGGTCTCGGGGCTGCCGAAGAACACCCCGATCTTCTCGCGGAGCTGGTTGATGAAGATCATGGTCGTGTTCGTCTGGCTGAGGCCACCTGTGAGCTTGCGGAGGGCTTGCGACATGAGCCGCGCCTGAAGACCCACGTGCGAGTCGCCCATCTCGCCTTCGATCTCGGCGCGCGGCACAAGAGCGGCGACGGAGTCGATCACGATGAGGTCGATCGAACCCGAGCGCACGAGCATGTCGGCGATCTCGAGCGCTTGCTCGCCCGTGTCTGGCTGCGAAACCAGCAGAGAGTCGATGTCGACCCCGAGTTTCGCCGCGTACTCGGGGTCAAGGGCATGCTCCGCGTCGATGAATGCGGCGATACCGCCGGCACGTTGCGCATTGGCGATCGCGTGCAAAGTGAGTGTGGTCTTGCCCGACGACTCGGGACCGTAGATCTCGACGATGCGCCCGCGGGGCAGCCCGCCGATACCGAGCGCGACATCCAATGCGATGGACCCCGTCGGGATCACCTCGACGGGAGCGCGATCATCGCTACCGAGGCGCATGACTGAGCCCTTGCCGAACTGGCGGTCGATCTGGGCGAGGGCCGTCTCGAGGGACTTCTCGCGGTCTGCTGCTGATGCCATTGCTACTGCTCACTTCCGGTCGTTGGTTGCTGCCCATAGGCTGTCGCTGCTCTGCCGCCCGATGGTGCAAGGGCCACAGCTTCCCGACAAAGGCTGGTGTTGTGTCGCCCACGCTACGCTCGCGTGCCGACATTGGGCCGGAACGACGGGCGGTGCGTGGATAAAACCCGTCTTCGAAAGACGTTATGGAGCAGAGTAACAAGATGCGAACAGATGTTCGAGAGTCGACACGCCGGACTTAGGACTTCTTGGGCTCACGTTGACCGACGCCGTGCCAACGGTGTGGGGGGACATCAGCCGCCTTACACAGCGCAAGCCACACCTCCCGCGCATCAACCCCCGCGCTGAGTGCTTGATCTGCCGTCCTGCCGCCGAGTTCGCCGAGCACGAGGTCATGCGTGAGGACGCGGCCGTAGCTCGCGCCGAACTCATCGTCGACGGCCGTCCGGAATTCGCTCACCCGCATCATTTGAGCCTACGAGACGAGCCCGCCTTAATGACAAACGCCCCGGCCAATGCCGGGGCGTTTGCAACGAAATAGTTAGCGGGACACCAGATCGGAGTCGAACTCGGCAACGAGCTCGTCGGGAAGGGTGTCCGGGATCGTGTTGAGGCCCTCAATCACAGCTAGGCGATCGCCAACCTCACGCATGATCACGGAGATCGGAGTGTCGAGGGCGTCGGCAACCGACGCCAGAATCTCGGAGCTTGCTTCCTTCTGACCCCGCTCCACCTCACTGAGATAACCGAGGGCGACGCTCGCCTTGCTCGCGACCTGACGAAGGGTACGGCCCTTCTGAAGACGGAAGTCACGGAGAACATCACCGATTTCTTGACGAACTAGAACCATTAGACCCTCCTTCTTGCCTGATAGTGTGGCCAGATTCCGTATCTGAATTACCAGCCTACAGTCACCCGATTACCAAAACTCTAACCACGCATCTCTGTGCGGCGCGTGTGAATTCAGCAGTTGTAACCAGATGGAAACGAGGAGTATTCCCCACGGTCACCTCAGAAGCATCGTGAGTCGCTCGAGCGACGCGAGAACCGCCGCGGAACGGATGCTGTCGCGGTCTCCGATCAGACTCATCGCGCTCGTCGTGACGGCCTCCCCAATCGCGAAACCGAGATAGACAGTGCCGACCGCTGCGCCGTCTTGCGGCTCGGGCCCGGCAACTCCCGTTGTCGAAATACCGATGTCAGCCGGGATCCCGTTGACGGCAAGAGCGACACGCACGCCCACTGCCATTTGTGCGGCGACTTCAGGATCAACAGCACCCTTCGTTGCGAGCAACTGGGCATCGACGCCAAGCACGCTGGCCTTGAGCGCCGTGTTGTACGCGACGACACCGCCATTGACAACCGCGGATGCGCCCGGACTGCGGATGAGTTCGCTCACGAGGAGACCTCCCGTCAGCGATTCGGCGACCGCGATTCGCAATCCGCGTGCCGTGAGTAGCGCGATGATCTCGGACCCGAGCCCGGCCGAAGGGCCGACGACGTCGGTCACGCTGCGGGCGTCGTGCGGGTGTAACGCCAGGCGTTCACCAGATATTCGATGCCGGTGTACACGGTCAGAGCAACAGCGAGCCCCATGACAATCCAGTTAACGACATGCACCCACGGACCCAGGAACAGCCACAGAGGAACCAAGAAGAGCGAGATCGCCACGGCTTGCACAATTGTCTTGAGCTTGCCGCCGCGGGATGCCGGAATTACCCGGTCCCGAAGCGCAATGAAACGGAAGATCGTGATCCCGAACTCGCGAACCAATATGACGATGGTCACCCACCACCACAGCTCGCCCAAGATCGACAAGGCGACGAGCGCGCTACCGATAAGCACCTTGTCGGCGATGGGGTCGAGGATGATTCCCACGTCGGTCACGAGGTTCTGTCGGCGGGCAATATTGCCGTCGAGACTGTCGGTCACGATCGCGAGGATGAAGAGTCCAGCGGCAACCCAGCGCAGCACACCGAGTTGACCGGCATCCTGAAGCAAAAGCCAAATGAAGACGGGAGCGAGCAAGATTCGGGCAACCGTGATGATGTTCGCCACGTTTCCGTTGCTGGCTTGGGTCTCACCATGGCTGGCGACCCGGCCGCGCATGCCGTCACGCACAGCTGTCGCGGCAGCGTTCGCCGCATCGACAGCGGAGTCACGCATGGCCGTTGCCGCTTCTGCGGGAGTCTGGCGTTTCGGTGACGGATCCTGAGAGGAAGCCGACTCACGTTCCACGAGCGTCACTCCCGATCTGTCAGTCCCCAGGCGTCTTCGTCCGAGTCGCCGTCGATCACATCGTACCCGCTGGGCGATTCGTCGACCTCGTCTCGCCGGGATGGGGAGCGAGCCGCCGACGGCTCATTGCCTCCCCCTCGCAGCCGCTCGAGAACTGCCGGGAGCTGATCAACCGTGACAAGCACGTCGCGAGCCTTCGACCCCTCAGACGGCCCGACGATGTCTCTGGACTCCAGCAGATCCATCAACCGGCCCGCCTTCGCGAACCCAACCCTGAGCTTGCGCTGCAACATCGATGTTGAGCCGAACTGCGTACTGACGATGAGCTCGGTCGCCGCGAGCAGCAGCTCGAGGTCATCGCCAATGTCTGCGTCGATGCTCTTCTTCTCGACGGCGACAGCAACGTCGACTCGGTACTCCGGGCGCGCTTGCGAGATCACGTGCTGTACGACCGCGGCGACCTCGGATTCGGTCACCCACGCACCCTGTACACGAATCGACTTGGATGCTCCCATCGGCAGGAAGAGCGCGTCGCCCTGACCGATGAGCTTGTCTGCGCCGGGCTGGTCGAGGATCACACGGCTGTCAGTCATGCTCGACACCGCGAATGCTAGGCGCGACGGGACGTTCGCCTTGATCAGCCCCGTGACCACATCTACGGATGGGCGTTGCGTCGCGAGAACGAGGTGGATGCCCGACGCGCGAGCGAGTTGCGTGATCCGCACGATCGAGTCTTCAACGTCGCGCGGCGCCACCATCATGAGGTCGGCGAGCTCATCGACAACCACGAGCAGGTACGGATAGGGCGAGAGCTTGCGCTCGCTGCCGACCGGAAGCACGATCTCGCCCGCGACGACGGCGCGATTGAAGTCATCGATGTGCCGGAATCCGAACGACGCGAGGTCGTCGTACCGCATGTCCATCTCTTTGACGACCCACGCCAGCGCCTCGGCGGCCTTCTTCGGGCTTGTGATGATTGGGGTGATGAGGTGCGGCACTCCCGAGTAAATCGCGAGCTCAACGCGCTTGGGATCGATGAGAACCATGCGCACTTCCGAGGGCTTGGCTCGCATCAGGATCGACGTGATCATCGAATTGACGAAACTCGATTTGCCGGAGCCGGTGCTGCCGGCGACGAGCAAGTGCGGCATCTTCGCGAGGTTGGCGACGACGAATCCGCCTTCGACGTCTTTGCCCAGGCCGATTGTCATCGGATGAACGCTCTTCGTCGATGCGCCAGAGCGGAGAACGTCGCCGAGGGAGACAATCTCGCGATCCTTGTTGGGAATCTCGACGCCGATCGCACTCTTGCCCGGGATCGGGGAAAGGATGTTGACCTCGTTGCTTGCGACGGCGTAGCTGATGTTGCGCGCCAGAGCGGTCACCCGTTCGACCTTGACGCCCGGCCCTAGTTCGAGCTCGTAGCGTGTGACGGACGGCCCGCGCCGAAAACCAGTCACCGTGGCATCCACTTGGAACTGGGTAAGTACCTCCGTGATCGCGGCCACCACTTCATCGTTGGCAGCGCTGCGCGACTTCGGCGGGGTTCCCGGCGTGAGCAAGCCCGGTGCGGGCAATCGGTAGACTGCGGCCGGCGGTTTCGGGCGCAGGGCGGCCGGTGCGTCGAATTCCCCGGCAACACCCCGCTCGCTCGCGGTCGCGACGAACCCGGGGAGCAGTCTCGGTCCGTCGTCACGCAGGCCGTCCTCGCGGAGGCCCGTCTGACCGGTGTCGATCTCGCCGGTGAGACGCTTGACCGCCGCCTCGGCCTTCACGAGTTCTTCGAGTAGCTCGACCGCGAACTCGCCCTCGGCCCGCGCGGTGTGGTCGATAACCTCGGTCTGCGCCGACGCACCGGGGTCGTCACGCGAAATGACCGGGCTCTCGAACGCGGCCGGCTCGAGCGACTCATGAGCTTTGTTGCGACGCCACCACGGGAGCGACGCGGGATCTTCTTCGATCCCCAGATCGCCGAACGATCCGAACTGTTGCGAATCATTCTTGGACTGCTTGGCCGCCGCGCGCTCCTCCTCCGAGGCCAATTGCGCGCCGAAGAGGTAGGAGTAGAGCTCGCGCAGGCGGGCCCCGATTCGGTTCGGCGGCGTCTTAGTGATGATGAAGAGGGAAAGCAGAAGAAGCAGGACCACGACCGGGGTCGCGAGCGCTGTGGTACCGACGAGCACGAGAGGGCTCGCGAGCACCCACCCCAGCAGCCCGCCGGCGTGAGCGAGCACGGGCATCCCGTCGGTCGGAGCGGGCTGGCCGCCGAAAATATGGCACAGCCCGCTGATCGAAATGATCAGCACCGTGACGCCGATACCAATCCGCCCGTTGTCGTGCACGCTCGATGGATGCCTAAAGAGCCAGATCGCGAAGAGCAACATGATCACGGGCAGCGCGAACGCTACCCGGCCGACGAGCCCACCGAATGTGTACGCGTCGAGCGCGATCGCTACGGAGTCATTGGGATTGAACCACTCCACGATCGCGCCGACGATCGCGAGGGTCAAGATCAGGAACGGGATACCGTCGCGTCGCTCGTCTTTAGCAAGGGTCTCTTTACCGAGAACCCGGAAGGCGCCGCCCGCGGCGTGCGCAAGCGCTAACCACGCCGTAGTGAATGGGCCATCTTCCTCGATCACTACTTGCTTGGCGCGGGGAAGTCGCTTGGTTTGCTGTGGCGCACGACCGCGACCGTTCGACGACGTGCGCGCACGCGAAGTCGACCTAGTGCTCGTAGCCATGCGCTCCACGGTACCCGCGGGCTCCGTCAGCGGCGGTCAACGACACTCGTCGCTATCCTGTCGGCATGACGAGCGCGCAACCATTCTTCCCGCGACCCAAGGTCTCCGACGAGGGCCACCGGGTCACGACCTTCGAATTGCTCTTTGATCTCGTCTTCGTCTTCGCCTTCACGCAAGTCAGCGGGCTCATGGCGCACACGCATTCCGCGCTCGGGGTACTGCAAGGGATGGTCATCCTGATGCTGCTCTGGACCTCGTGGGCCGCATACAGCTGGTTGGCCAATCAAACGCACGTCGACGAGGGAATAGTTCGAGTCGGCATGTGCGTCGCGATGGTGGCGATGTTTCTTGTTGCGCTCGGGATTCCGCGAGCATTTGCCGAGCGGGAGAGCGGAATCATCGGTGCGCTCGTTCTCGTCGGGGCATACGCGCTCGTTCGCGTGATCCATATCGTGTTGTACCTTCTCGCCGCCGGGGACGATCACGCGCTGCGGCGCCAGATCCTGCGAACCGGGACAGGAGTCGTCGTCAGCGTCGGCTTGCTTACGGCGGGAGTGATCCTGGGCTCGCCGTGGCAGACGTGGGCGTGGCTTACGGCTGTCCTTGCCGATGGCATCGTCATCTATTTCACGTCGTCGGGCGGCAACTGGCGCGTTCCTTCGGCGGCGCACTGGGCCGAGCGACACGGTCTTGTTCTGATCCTCGCGCTCGGCGAATCGATCGTTGCCATCGGAACAGGCGCAGCCAACGAACCCATCAGCGCAGCCCTGCTTGCGGGCGTGGCGCTTGCCCTAGTGCTGTCAATCACCCTCTGGTGGAGTTATTTCGACCGGGTCGCGGGGACGGCTGAGAAGATCCTTGCCGAGAGCATGGGGCTTCGTCGAGCGACCCTCGCGAGCACCGGGTATACCTACCTCCACTTGCCGCTCATCGCGGGCATAGTGATCTCCGCCCTCGGTGTAGAGACCGTCATTTCCCACGTCAGCGACGCGGAACCGCTCGGGTTGTTCGGTGCGATTGCGCTGTTTGGCGGCACATCGCTCTACATTGCCGGCCTGTCATTTTTCTGGCTGCGAATGGTCGGAGAGCCCAAGTTATTCCCCTGTGCGGCCGCGACGGCGCTCGTCATCGTCATCCCGGTTGCGGCGCTGCTACCCGCCCTCCTCGCGCTACTTCTACTCGTGCTCTGCACAACAGCGCTCGTTGTCGTGACGGCGCGGCGCAGCGACGACGCTAGCTGACCGCGACCCACGCGGTCGTGTCAGTGGGCAGAAGTCCTCCAACGATCGCACCACTCACCACGAGAACGCGACCAGCAGGAAGCTCGACCGAGTCGGTGCCGAAATTGGTGATGCAGTGCCATCCGTCACCGCGCGCGAAGTGCAGCACCGTGTCGACGCTGGCAACCCAGTCGAACGACTCGGTGACCGCGAGCTCGCGCCGCAGGGTGAGAGCCGCCCGGTACAGCTCGAGTGTAGATCCGGCGACACCGTCCTCGGCTTCGACCGAGGAGTGCGCGAACCAGCTCGGCTGGGGCAAATGCGCGTCGCCCGAACCGAAGCCGAAAGACGGTGACTCGGAGGTCCATGGCAGCGGAACGCGGCATCCGTCGCGGCCCTTGTGGCCGTGCCCGGTGCGTTTCCAGATCGGATCCTGCAGGGACTCGGCAGGAAGGTCGGCCACTTCGTGGAGGCCAAGCTCTTCCCCTTGGTACAAGTAGCTCGACCCGGGGAGGGCAAGCATGAGCAGGGTCGCGGCGCGAGCGCGGCGGAGTCCAAGGTCGAGGTCGATCACCGGGTCACGTCCGTCGGAGTCGACCCAGAGCGACCCGTCGTTTCCAGCGGGCAGTGCGAGGCGACTCGCGTGGCGCACCTTGTCGTGATTGGAGAGCACCCACGTCGACGACGCCCCGACGCTCTCGGCCAGCGCGACGTTGTCGCTAATGACGGTGCGATACGTCCCGACCTCCCACGGGCTCACGAGAAGGTCGAAATTGAAGGCCTGCCCGAGGCCATCGGGGCGCGCGTAGGTCATCCGGCGCTCGGCACGCACGTACGCCTCTGCGACGGCGACACGCGGCGGGTCGTACTCGTTGAAGACCTCGCGCCACGAGCGGAAGATCTCGTGTACCTCGTTGCGGTCGAAGAGCACGTCATCGCCCGTGAGCGGGTTATCGAAGTCGATGAACGCGGGCTTGGAGCGCAACGGCTCGCTCAGATCCTTCGTCAGCGCGTGGGCGACATCCACTCGGAATCCATCGACGCCACGGTCGCTCCAAAAGCGCAGGGTTTTCAGGAAGTCGTCGCGCACGTCGGGGTGATCCCAGTCGAAGTCGGGCTGCTCGGGCGCGAACAAGTGCAAGTACCACTCGCCGTCTGGCAGTCGCGTCCACGCGGTCGGGCCAAAGTGGCTCGGCCAGTCACTCGGCGGCAGCTCCCCGTTCTCCCCGAGTCCCTTGCGGAAGATGTACCGCTCGCGCTCGGGCGATCCCGGTCCGGCCGCGAGCGCGGCCTGGAACCATTCGTGCTGATCACTCGAGTGATTGGGCACGATGTCGACGAACATCCGGATGCCCACCGCATGCAGCGCACCGATGAGTTCGTCGAAGTCGGCCAGTGTGCCGAGCTTGGGGTCGACGTTTCGATAGTCGGCGACGTCGTAGCCGCCGTCGGCGAGCTCGGACGGATAAAACGGACTCAGCCAGACGGCATCGATGCCGAGACTGGCCAGATAGGGCACGCGACTCGTGATGCCCTTGAGGTCACCGAGCCCGTCGCCGTTGGCGTCAGCGAAACTGCGGGGGTAGACCTGATAGACGACGGCCTGCCGCCACCAGTTCGGATCTTTCGAGAGCACAACGTTGTCTTCGGTCACGAGTGACGATGCTACTGCAAGCGCTTACCGGCGTGGCTCAACTTACGCCTCAATAACAACCGGCACGATCATCGGGCGACGGCGGTGCTGGGTGTTGACCCAGCGTCCGACCGTGCGACGAATCACTTGCGCGAAGGCGTGCGTGTCACGAGTGCCGTTCTGCGCGGCATCCGTGAGCGCCTTGAGAATCTGAGGGATGACCGCGTCGAAGACCTTGCCGTCCTCGGCGAATCCGCGCGCCTGGATCTCGGGACCGACGATCACCTTGCCGGTCTGCGGGTCGATCGCAACGAAGATCGAGATGAAACCCTCTTCGGCGAGGATGCGCCGATCCTTGAGATCGGCATCCGTGATCTCGCCGACGCTCGATCCGTCGACGTACACGTAGCCCAGATCGAGTTGACCGACGACCGTTGCGACGCCGTCCCGCAAGTCGATGACGGTGCCATCTTCAGCGATGATCGTGTTCTGCTCGGGCACGCCCGTGGCGATCGCGAGGTTCGCGTTCGCAACGAGATGGCGTTGCTCGCCGTGCACCGGCAGCACGTTGCGGGGTTTGAGAATGTTGTAGCAGTAGAGCAACTCACCCGCGGCCGCGTGACCCGAGACGTGCACCTTGGCGTTGCCCTTGTGCACAACCGACGCGCCGAGCTTCATGAGCCCGTTGATCACGCGGTAGACCGCATTCTCGTTGCCGGGGATCAGCGATGAGGCGAGAATCACCGTGTCGCCCTTGCCCACCTCGATCTGGTGCTCGAGGTTGGCCATGCGCGCGAGGACCGCCATGGGCTCACCCTGGCTGCCGGTCGACATGTAGACGAGCCGGTTGTCGGGCATCTCGGCGGCCTTCTTGGCGTCAAGGAGCACACCGTCCGGAACGCGCAGATAGCCGAGATCGGCCGCGATCCCCATATTGCGCACCATCGAGCGCCCCATGAGTACGACCTTGCGATTGTTGGCGACCGCGGCATCCAGCACTTGCTGCACGCGGTGCACGTGGCTCGAGAAGCTCGCGACAATTACACGCCTCGGGGCTTTGGCCATGACCGCTTCGATCACGGGGCCGATCTCACGCTCGCTCGCGGTGAACCCGGGCACGTCGGCGTTGGTCGAGTCGGGCAGGAACAAGTCGACGCCACGCTCGCCGAGTCGTGCGAACGCACGCAGGTCGGTGATGCGGTCGTCGAGCGGCAACTGGTCCATCTTGAAGTCGCCGGTGTGAAGCACGAGACCCGCGGGCGTCGTGATCGCGACGGCGAGGGCATCCGGAATCGAGTGATTGACCGCGACGAACTCGAGGCTAAACGGTCCGAGCTTCTCGATCTGGTCGGCTTTGACGGTGAGAGTGTACGGCGTGATCCGGTGCTCTTTGAGCTTGGCCTCAATGAGGGCGAGCGTGAGGGTAGAGCCGAGGAGCGGGATGTCCTGCCGAAGCTTGAGCAGGTACGGAACCGCCCCGATGTGGTCTTCATGGCCGTGCGTGAGCACGATACCGAGCACGTCGTCGAGGCGCTCCCTGATCGACGAGAAGTCCGGGAGGATCAGGTCGACCCCGGGTTGGGTCTCCTCGGGGAACAGCACGCCGCAATCGACAATGAGCAGCTTGCCCTCGTACTCGTACGTGGTCATGTTGCGGCCGATCTCGCCGAGCCCACCGATGGGTGTGACGCGGAGAGTTCCGGGGGCGAGGGCGGGCGGATTGAACACTGAGACTGGCATCGGTACCTTGGCTAGACGGGTGGGGCCGTGAGCCCCCGGTGTAAGTGTGTCTGGGCGGCTACCGGGTAGTCCCGGCGACCTTCGGCAGGGCGCCACCGGCGGCCGCGTTGCGATCCGGTCGGAAGTTGGAGAAATCGACCCCAACGATGTCGTTGACGAGATCGATCTCGTCCTCGATTTGCGCGGCCTCCCACTCCTCGGGGCCGACGAGCGGCAAGCGCACTCGCGGGCTTGAGATGCGCCCGAGTCCGTGCAAAATGTATTTTGTTGCGACAGTTCCGGGAACGTGCGTCATGGTGGCGCGAACGAGCGGCTCGAGCGCTTTGTGCGCGGCGGTCGCGGCCTTCAAGTCGCCCGCGTTAACCGCGTCGACCATCTGTCGATAGGGCGTTGCCGCGATGTTCGCGGTGACGCCGATGAGACCGGTCGCGCCGATCGCCAGGCTCGGGAGCACGTTCGCGTCGTCCCCGCAGAAGTAGATGAGGTCCGTTTGGTTGAGCACCCGGCTCACCTCGGCGAGGTCGCCCTTGGCATCTTTGATGGCCAGGATGTTCGGATGCTTCGCCGCGCGCAGGATCGTCTCGTACTTGATCGGAACTCCCGTGCGGCCCGGAATGTCGTACAGGATCACCGGCAAATCGGTCGCGTCCGCGATCATCCGAAAGTGGGTGAGGATTCCGGCCTGGGTCGGTTTGTTGTAGTACGGAGTGACGATCATGTTGCCGTCCGCGCCGGCCTTCTCGCTCTTCTTCGCGAGCTCAATCGCGTGGGCGGTCTCGTTCGACCCGCCGCCCGTGACAACCTTTGCGCGGTCGCCTGCGACCTTTTTGGCAACTTCGACGAGTCTGATCTTCTCCGGGTCAGTGAGGGTGGATGTCTCCCCCGTCGTCCCGGTGACGACGATGCCATCCGCGCCGGCGTTGATCACGTCGTCGATGTGCTTCTCGACGTCGGCCCAGTTCACTTCGCCGTCGGTGTTAAACGGCGTGACGAGGGCCACGAGCACTTGGCCGAAGGGATTGAGCAACGTAGACACGAGTTACAGGGTAGCGGCTACGGCACCCTGACAGCTCTTGGCCTGCTTCGCGGCTTCCTCGACACTGACGGCGTGCAGATCGCCCGCAAGCCGGCGCCGACTCCAGTGGACGACGACCGGCCCTGCAAACTTCAGCCGCAACCGCGACGCGTTCGATGGGACGGCGAGATGTAGAGCGGGTTCGCTCGGCTCCAGGACGCCGTGAAACGCCAGCGCGCTCACGCAGGCTAGACGTCCGCCAACGCGACGCGCCCGCAAAACCCGCTCATCAACATCGGGCAGCGCATACCAGCCTTTACAGACCCGAATGACTCGACGCCCGTTCACGAAGATCTGAACGAATGATCGAGGGTACCCGGCAGCCTCAAGATCACTCGCCCGAACCAAGCCCCCACGCCGATGAATAAAGCGCTCGATACCGACGAATTGCCGATTCTCCGCAGAAGCCACGCGTTCAGTTTCGGCAGATTGTTACGGCGCAAGCCGCACCCGGGTAAATGCGGGTGGAAACTAGCCGCAACCCAGCTACGGAGGAGCGGCCATGCCCCCGTGAATTCTGCCTGTTGGCATGGATTCGGTCGTCGGCGAGGCTCGCGCTAGGAAACGGGAGCCGACAGGCCTAAGGACGCAGCCCACGCGCCACAGGCTCGCAGTATTCAGGACGCGTCTACCTTCTGAAAAACGTCCTGAAAATCGCGAGCCTGATGGGTAGCGGTCGGCCCCGGCCCCGAACGTTGTCGGGCCTGAACACCACCCGACTGAGCCGGCCCGCTCAGCACTGGCACACGAAACGGCGACTGCGCTACGGCGCGACACGACCGTTGTCGTTGAAGGCCGCGTAGGTGAGCGGCATGAGCCCGGAGAAGAACTCTTCCATCTGCTCCGCCGCCATCTCGATCTCGCGCTGCGGGAACGACGGGAAGTGGGTCCCCTCGCGTTTGGTCCGCAACGACAAGAAGTTCATGAGCGAGCGGGCGTTCATGGTCACGTACATCGACGAATAGATGCTCAAGGGCAGCACGATGCGAGCGACCTCCCGGGCGATGCCCGCGGCGAGCATCCGCTGGTACGACTCGTAGGCAGAGGTTGCTTGGTTCTGCGCTTCAGTGACCGCGAGCGCGGTCTGTTCGGGTGATCCAGGGAGGAAGTCGTACGCGCCGGCCTTGCCGACCTGCAGGAGATTGCGCTCGGGGCCGGGAACGTAGAACACCGGGTTGAGCTCGCGATAGCGACCGCTCTCCTCGTTGTATGACGCGATGCGGTGCCGCATGAACTCGCGAAACACGAAGATCGGCGCTTGCACATAGAACGTCATCGAGTTGTGTTCGAAGGGCGAGCCGTGGCGATCACGCATGAGGTAGTTGATGAGACCTTTCGAGCGGGATGCATCGAGCTGCGCGTCTTGGGCATCTTCGAGGGTCTGTTCCCCCTGAGTCGACACTCGCGCGGCAAAGAGCACGTCGGCATCCCGGGCGGCGGAGCGCACCAACTCCACCGTCACATCCGAGCGGAACACGATCTGTTGGCTCGCCTTGGCATCAGTTTCATCCGTCACGCGCCCCACGATAGCCGGTGGTTGGGCGTAACAGTCCTTCACACTCCGGGTCTTGCCCCTCCTCGGCCATATCGTGAAACGATCATGAACCCCTTACTCGTTGTTTCCGTCTTGGCTGGCCTTGTTGCCCTTGCCACTGCGCTCGGGTTCGTGCTGCGCTTTCACCAGGGTCGGGTGCGTCACACCACGGGGCACACGGTCATCACCGCCCGCGATGTGCCCGAATTATCGGTGCTCGGAGCCGGCGCGACACTCCTTCAGTTCTCTACCGAAGTCTGCTCCCCATGCGCTGTCACGCGTCGCGTCCTCGGCGGCATTGCGGATGATCGCGCAGATGTCACGCACGTCGACCTCGACCTCACCCACCGTCCAGATCTCGCGAGCAAGTTCAACATCATGCAAACACCAACCACTTTCATTCTCGACGGAGGCGGAATTGTGCGTGCGCGTATCGGTGGCGCACCGAAACCCACGGATATCCGCGCGGAACTCGACCGAATCCTCACTCGCGCCTAGGAGACAGCAATGACGACGACGAAACAGATCACCAAACCGACTCTCGCTGGGACGCCGGGCACGCCCGGCATCGACCCCAGGAGCCCACGATTCGGTGCCGGTATCACCGCAGTCCTGCTTCTTGTCGTGATCGCGCTCGGGCTCGTCGCTCCGCAAGCCGATACCGTGCTCGGTCGCTTCATCCAGCCCGGTGCCTTGCTGCTCACCGCGATCAGCCTGCTGTTTGCCTGGGGCGCGTTTGCCGGCGTTCAGCGGCATCCATACGGCCGCATATCCGCCCCCGCGTAGCACCCCCGAGCGAGCTCGAGGACCCGATCCCACCGACCTTTGCTCAAGGAGTGGGATTCTTCATCACGCTCATCGGTCTCGTGTTGCATCTGATTGGCGTGCCATTCGCGCTCGTGATCGCTGCGGGTTTCGCATTCATCGCGGCGTTCCTCAACTCGATCTTCGCGTATTGCCTCGGCTGCCAGATCTACCTGCTTCTGGTGCGCGCTGGCCTTCTCGGTCGCGGTGTAGTGCGGGCCGCGAGCTGAATCAGCTGCGGGATCCCGCACGGTAGTCCTTTCTCTACTAGCCGCTTAGTCTGGGTTGTGACGAAAGGGACACCGATGACGGTCACAAGCGAAGCGACGACACTGTGGTTTGGGGACCTCGACTCGGGCTCCGGAACAACCTCACTCGACTCATCCGATGCAGCGGAATTTGCCGTGACCTGGCAAGCCCGTAGCGTCGGTGAAACGGGGAAGACGAATCCCGAAGAACTCCTCGGGGCCGCCCACTCGGCGTGCTACTCGATGGCGTTCTCCTCGGCTCTCGCCAAAAATGGAACTCCGCCTGAGAGCCTGCAAGTCACGGCAGCCGTGACTTTCGTGCCCGGCGAAGGCATCTCCGGTAGCCACCTCCTCGTGAGCGCGAAGGTTCCGGGGATCAGTGCGGAGGAATTCCAGCGTCTCGCCGAAGACGCGAAGACGGGATGCCCGGTGTCGCGCGCGCTCGCGGGGATTCCGATCACACTCGAAGCGAGTCTCGCCTAGTGGCGGGCGCGACGCCCGCTCCCATGACCGTGCTTGTTGCGGGCGCGTCGGGCTTCATCGGGACCGAGCTCGTCGGGCAACTGACTGCTGCGGGGCACACGGTGACCACCCTCGTGCGCCGCGCACCGCGTTCGTCGAATGAGTTTCGTTGGTCACCAGCCGATGGCACCATCGATGCCGCCGCGATCGAGTCCGCGGATGCCGTGGTGAACTTGGCCGGGGCCACGACGGGCCGAATTCCTTGGACTCCCGGCTACAAGCGCGAAATTCTGTATTCGCGAGTATCGGGCGCACGCACGATTGCCGACGCGATCGGCGCGGCATCGTCGCCGCCGGACGTGTTCCTGAGCGGCTCTGCCGTGGGCTACTACGGCGACCGGCCCGGAGAGGCGTTGACCGAAACCTCGGCCAAAGGCTCCGGATTCCTGTCCGATGTCGTTGAAGCCTGGGAACAAGCGGCCCGGCTTACACCCCCGAGCACTCGGGTCGTACTCATGCGCACGGGAGTAGTTGTCGGCCGGGGAGGTGCGTTCACACCCCTATTCCCGTTGACCAATCTCGGACTCGGCGCACGATTCGGTTCGGGAAAACAAAACTGGCCCTGGATTGCGCTCTACGACGAGGCCGCGGCCATCCGCCACCTGCTCACGTCGACGCTTGATGGGGTCGTGAACCTGACCGGCCCGACCCCAGCGACGTCGCGACAAATCACCCACTCTCTCGCTCAGACGATCGGGCGCTGGGACCCCTGGGTGGTCCCCACCTTCGCGATCAAACTCCTCGGCGACGCAGGCAACGATCAACTCTTGTCGAGCCAGCTCGTGGTGCCCGAGCGATTGCTCGCTGACGGCTTTGTGTTCCGCTATCAGTCTGTCGAAAAAGCCATTGGGGCAACCTTCGCGAGTTAGCGACCAGCTCGTTCGAGGGCAATTGCCGTGCGAGTGGCCCACCGCGCGCGCCGACGGTCGCCGCTCGCGTCGTAGGCGAGCCCAAGGCGCAGCCAAGCCCGCCACGACTCGGGTGCTTGTTCGACCTCGGCTCGATAGCGGGGAAACTCGGCGTCGGCGGCCGCGGGAATCGGGCGTCCGCTCGGCAGTCTTGGCAGGTTGTCTTCGGGAAGTGCGCCTTCTCGTTCAAGCGTGCGCAAAAGCCGCTCGCCGCGGATGACAAAAATCAGATCCGCCGCAAGAAGTCCTGCGCCAATGAGCGGCAGCACGATGAGTGCGGCGCCAAGCGCGACCCCAACCGGGATGCCTGTCGTCATGAGGATAATCGCGTATTGCGCGACGAACACGAGGTAGAGCACGAGCAGTGCCGCCATGACGAGCGCCGCGGTGCGCGCGGCGGCGCGTGACCTCATTCAGCTGGCTTCGAGGGTCGGCCAAGGTCGACCACGCTATCGAGACCCACGATGACACCGCGCACCGTGGACGTTGCGCGCAATCCGAGCAGTATGCCCGCCTCGTACGAGCTCGGCGAGAGCGTTTCGTGGGTGATCGTCAGAACCTCGCCCGTGCCGCCAAAGACAACATCTTGTCGGGCAACGACTCCCTGCAACCGGAGGCTGTGAATCGGGATGCTCGACACCTGCTGACCCCTCGCCCTCTGGTCAACGTGCGGAGCGACCACGGGGCCAAGAGTGCCCCGCGAGGCTCCCATGAGCTCGGCGGTGCGCACAGCGGTGCCCGATGGGGAATCGACCTTCGACGCGTGATGGGCTTCGACAATCTCGATCGATTCGAAGTATCGTGCCGCCAAGACCGCGAATGACGTCGCGAGCACCGAGCCGATGGAAAAGTTCGGAATGATCAGCACCCCGACGTCGGGTGTTGCCGCGAGCGTCCGCTCAAGCGTGGCGATGCGATCAGCCGACCACCCGGACGTACCCACGAGGACATTGATGCCGTTGCCGACGGCGTAGTCGACCACCGACTGCGACGCGGCCGGGACCGTGACGTCTACAACGATGTCGGCGCCCACCATCTCGCTCAGTTCACCGCGTGACCCGATTGAGGCGACGAGTTCGAAGTCGTCCGCCGAGTGCACGATGCCGGAGACCAATTGGCCCATCCTGCCCTGAGCACCGACTACCGCGACCTTCGTTGTCATGCGCCAAATCTATCAAGGCCGAGATTGGTCCGGTTGAGCATCACGTCGTAGCCTGTTGCGATGCCGACGTTTCGCGAATGTCTCGTGACCGACGCGCCAGCTCGCCACGCGCTTACCTTGTACTTTGAGGAGCGGGCGCAGGGGTTTCCCGCCGGCCCGTTCGCGTATCTCCGGTCATTCCCCCGCAGCCAGGAGTTCGTGGCGCCCCACGGCGCGTTTCTGATGGTCGAGAGCAACGGGCGCGATGTCGGGTGCGGCGGGATCAGGCGAATTGCGGCGGATGACGAATCCCGTGCGCGGTTCGAGGTCAAGCACCTCTGGCTGCTGCCTACCGAGCGCGGGAAGGGCTACGGTAATCAGCTCATGAAGGAGCTGGAAGCACGGGCGCTCGAACTCGGCGCCGACGAGCTCGTGCTCGACACGAACGCGAGTCTCGAAGCCGCGGTTTCGCTCTACCGGTCAGCCGGCTTCGAGCAGGTTCCGGCATACAACGACAACCCCAACGCGACCCACTGGTACCTCAAGCGCCTCTAGAAGGGCTGGAGATCGGGCAGGCCCGTACGCAACTCCACGGGCAGATGACCGAGGTCGTTGTGTGCGATGAGAACGGGCGGTTTAGCAGACCGAACGCGGATGATCGTGAGACCACAATTGGCCTGATTGAGTCCGAGCCAACGCCACGAGGGAGCTCCGAAGACCTCCCGCACAAACCACGCTATGACGAAGTTGTGGGTGATGAGCAGATCGTGGCGGTCGCCCCGCGCCGGAGCAAGAAATTCGGCAATCGCATCCGCCATCTGGGCTTCACCCGCCTCGATCTCCTCGGGGGTTACTGACCCGAAAAACGAGAGAAACGCTGGTGGCATGTCCGGGCTCGGACCCGACGGTATGCAGTCCATGAGCAATGCGCTCGGTTGCGAACTCACACCCGACATCTGCTCGGTCATGATCGAGGCCGTCGCTGCCGACCGCTCAAGCGGGGAGTGCCACACATTCGTGAACGGGATGCCACTCAGCCGGTCACCAATCGCACGAGCCTGGCGCATCCCGCGCGGCGACAGCGGGCCGTCTTCGAGGCCGTATTCGGCATCTTGCTGCTCGCCGTGGCGCACGAGATAGAGGTAGTGACCCATGAATTGCTGACTTTCGTGATTAGAGGGTCGGAGTGGGATTCGGGCCGAGGCCGGCAAAGGATTCGCGCTCGACCGTTCCGACGGCGGCAATCGACAGCGGACGCGAGACGAGCTCTTCGGCGAGTTCGCGAACGTCGCTAGGCGTGACGAGCGCTAACCGACGCAACGACTCGTCAAGGTCAACAAACTCGCCCAGGGTCAACTCACTTCGCCCGAGACGAGACATCCGCGTGTCTGAATCCTCGAGAGCAAGCGCGGAGCCGCCGCTGAGTTGTCCAACGGCGCGTCGAACTTCGTCGTCGGTGACGCCGTCCGCTGCGAGCCTCTCGAACTCGCCGATCATGAGCTCGGCAACAGTCTGAACCTTGGCGGGCGAGCATCCCGCGTAGATCCCGAACAGGCCGGTGTCTGAGTAGCTCGGGGAGAACGAGTACACGGAATACACGAGTCCGCGCTTTTCGCGGATCTCTTGGAAGAGGCGACTCGACATGCCGCCAAAGATTGAGTTGAGCACGGCGAGGGTCGACCGACGAGCATCGGTTGCGGCAAGCCCCACGACGCCAGCAATAATGTTTGCCTGCTCAATCGGTCGCTTGACTACGACGAGCCCGCTCCCCCGCTCAATGAGTTCGGCTGTCGCTTCCCGCCGCGCAACGGGAGCCGCCGGGAGTGACAGGTCCCAGCCCGCCGACTCAAGAGCGCGCGTGACCCGCGCGACGAGGTCATCGTGGTCGATAGCGCCCGCGACAGTGATGACGAGATCTTGAGCGCGATAGTTCTCTGCGTAGTGTGCGCGCACCGCGGCGCGCGACACGGCGGTGATCGTCCGCGGGTTTCCTCCGATCGGGCGACCGAGCGGATGTTCACCAAGGACCGCTTCGAAGAACCGCTCGCTGGTCACGTCCGACGGGTCATCGTCTGCCATTGCGAGCTCTTCGAGAATGACTCCGCGCTCGGTCTCGAACTCGTCGGCGTCGATCACGGAGGATGTGAACATGTCGGCCAGCACATCCACCGCCATGGGGAGGTCTCGGTCCTGCACCTTGGCGTAGTAGCAGGTGTACTCCTTGGCTGTGAGGGCGTTGTGCTCACCGCCGACGGAATCGAATGCGACGGCAATATCGAGTGCGCTCCGCGTCGGAGTTCCCTTGAAGAGGAGGTGCTCGAGGAAGTGGGTCGAGCCGAAGGTGTCCGGACGCTCGTCCCGCGAGCCCACTGCGACCCAGTATCCGATCGTCGAACTTCGCGCACCCGGTACAGATTCACTCAGAATCCGAACACCGCTCGGCAGCACTGTGCGACGCACAGCAGCGCTTCCGGATGCGGTGAAAGACAATTCCGCGAGATCAAGCGGGAGTGAAACGGCGCCGTTCGTCATCGCCCACGAGCCTACGTCATTGTTCACGAACCCTTTTTTTGTCCCCCAAAGTGGGGGCAAAAAATTGTGGACAAACAGACTGGTCTGTCTGTCCTCATGTGCTACCTTCTTGTCAGGGCACCCGAAGCCTCGCGCATCCGCCACACCCGATGGCGGTTGTGCACCATTGTTGGAGCGATCTGGCTTCCTCCCCCCCGCAAGGAGCGCGTTGTGTTGGTTGTCGAGGCACCCCCCACCACACAACGCGCTCCTGCTAAGGGCCGCATCCTCGACACGGCAAATACGCTGTTTTACGAGGATGGAATTCGCAACGTCGGCGTGGATCGCATCATCAGCGCATCGGCCGTAACCAAGGCGACTTTCTACAAGCACTACCGCGCAAAAGACAACCTGATCGTCGAGTACATCAGCTCACGTCACGAGCGAGTTCGCGCCGACCTCGAGGCGATCATCGCCACCGAGCCCGACGCGCGCAGCGCTCTTGCATCTTTCGTGGGCTCGATTGTGACTGAGATCGATAGCCCCGGATTCCGCGGATGCCCGTTTATCAACGCCGCAGCCGAATTCCCCGAATCCGAGCATCCCGTGCGCAGGATCGTGACGATGCACCGCGAATGGTACGTCGAAACTCTCGCGGGGCTCCTGCGCGAGTTGGGTCATCCGGTTCCCGGGGACGCCGCCGACGAGCTTTTGCTCGCCCGGGATGGCGCCATGGCGGGCGGGTACGCCGGCGACCCGGTTGCGGCATCCACCGCGCTCGTGCGTATCGCCAACCGAGTCATCGCGCAAGCCCGCTAGCGCGCTCGCCCACCCACGGGCGTATGGTTAGCGCACCGGGTGCCCACAGTGGCGAAGTTTCCCTCCGGCTATGGAAGGGAACGACATGGTCATCTCCTGGCTACTCCTCATCACGATTGCGGCCGCGGGTCTCGCAATTTTCGACGGCGTACGGCGCGTCCGCGGGCACCACGGCAACTCGATCATCGCAATCGCCGAACTTGTCTTTGCGGTACTCATGCTCGTCTCGGTCTTCATCGCATTCCCCGCGCCTCTCGGCACCATCTTGTTCGCCATCGGTCTGGAAATCGTTCTCATCCTCCTGCTCGTGCTCAAGGGCACCCGCAATCGTGCCTTTACGACGCTCACGCTGATCGCGCTGATCCTCAACTCAATCGTCGTGCTCATTGCGGCCGGATGGCTGCACATTCCGGGACTCGGCTAAAAGCCGGCGCGATGTCAGTCGGCTAGCGAGCCGATGCTCGATCGAGGTCTGCGATCTGGTGCCGACCGAGGCGGATGCTCGCTGCGGCGGTCAAGTCTTCGACCTGTTCGGGATGACTCGCCGATGCAACGGGTGCAACGACATTCGGCTTGGTGAGCAGCCAGGCAAGCGCGACCGATGTGACGCTCGTGCTGTGCGCTTCGGCGACCGCGTCGAGAGCCGCGAGTATCCTCAATCCCCGACGGTTCACGTACTTGGCAACCTCTGGTCCGCGATCACTTCGGGTCAGATCAGCCCTGATGCGGTACTTGCCCGAGAGAAATCCGCTCGCGAGTGCGAATCTGGGCATGACGCCGAGCCCCAGCTGTGCGGCGATGTTCGCGAGGTCGCCCTCGTACTCCGCGCGGTGGACGAGGTTGTAGTGGTTCTGCACGGCGACCATTGGGGCGACGCCGAGTTGCGCGCTCGCGATCCGTGCCTCGATGAGCCGATTGCCGGTGTGGTCAGAACCGCCGAAATAGCGCACCTTGCCAGCCCGGATCAGCTCGTCGACTGCGAGCAGAGTTTCCTCGAATGCGACAGTGACATCGTCGATGTGCAGATACAGCAGGTCAATGGTGTCGACCCCGAGTCGCCCGAGCGATTCCTCGACCGCGCGGGTCAGTACCCGCGCCTTCAACCCAGGGTTCTCGGCACTTTTGCCGACCTTGGTTGCAATGACCAACTGGGAACGGTTGCGACGGGCGCGCATCCAATTCCCGATCATGATCTCGCTTCGCCCTGCGGCGTACGAGTCTGCGGTATCGATGAAGTTTCCCCCGCGCCTTGAGTATGCATCAAGGATGCTGTTGGTTGCGGCGTCGTCTGCAGTCCAGCCGAACACGTTGCCGCTGATCGCGAGCGGAAACACCTGAAGATCGGAGAGCCCAACCTGCCGCCGCGGAATTGCCAGATCTCCCACAGTCACGGCGGTCTCGTTCGTGGTTGGCACCATCAGGCTCATATCAATGCTCACAGCGTGAGTCTCTCCCTAACGAATCCCAGAGTATTCCCGACACCGCGTGGGCGGAATGACGGTTCCTCAATCGTTACAGTCGGCCGCGAGGCCGAACAGCGTTAGCGATGACGGCGATAGTGGGGCACTCGAGCGTGCGCCCGCGTGCGCGCTTTGCCAATCGCGACCGCGGAGCTCACCACGACGAACACGAGGCCAACCGCGATCCAGACGTACCACTGGTTCTCGAGCCATGCGGTGAACCCCGCGACGTAGTGATCCATGGGAGTCGCGAGGTCTGGGCGCACAGCGCAATGATACAGGTGAAGGCGCAGGATTTGCGCCCCAAACGGGGGGCATTTCGTGAGGACAAATCATGCAAAACGGGCCCATCCCGCAAGGGATGGGCCCGCATGTCTTACTCAGCGCCTGGCGAGAGGCCTGAGCAGATCTAGCCCCCGTGCTTAGTGCTCGCGCGAACGCTCAGACTTGCACGGGTAGTTCTTTGCTTTAGCCTTCGGCAGGAGCCTCGGGGCCGTCTGACGCGGCAGCGGAGCTGTCGGTGTCGGCGGCGTCGGCACTGTCGTCGACGGGAGCGAGCGAGAGCTTTCCGCGGTCGTCGATCTTGGTGATCTCCACCTGGATCTTCTGGCCGACCGCGAGCACGTCTTCGACGTTCTCGACGCGCTTGCCACCGGCGAGCTTACGGACTTCGCTGATGTGCAGCAGGCCGTCCTTGCCCGGAGTAAGCGAGACGAACGCGCCGAATGTCGCAAGCTTGACAACGGTTCCGAGGAAGCGCTCGCCAACCTCGGGGTTGAGTGGATTCGCGATCGCGTTGACAGCCGCACGGGCTGCTTCGGCCGAAGGACCGTCGACAGCACCGATGTATACGGTTCCGTCGTCCTCGATCGAGATGTCGGCTCCCGTGTCATCTTGGATCTGGTTGATCGTCTTGCCCTTCGGGCCGATCAGCTCACCAATCTTGTCGACGGGGATCTGCACGCTGATGACGCGCGGCGCGGTCGGTGCCATCTCGTCGGGCGAGTCGATCGCGGCGTTGATGACGGCGAGGATCGCGGTGCGAGCTTCTTTGGCCTGCTTGAGGGCACCATCCAGAACACTCGATGGCAGCCCGGCGAGCTTCGTGTCGAGCTGGATCGCGGTGACGAACTCCGACGTGCCGGCGACCTTGAAGTCCATGTCGCCTAGCGCATCTTCGGCACCGAGGATGTCGGTGAGCGCCGCGTACCGCGTCACCCCGTCGACCTCGTCGGAGATGAGCCCCATCGCAATGCCAGCGACCGGAGCGCGCAGCGGAACACCAGCGTTAAGCAACGAGAGAGTGGAGGCACACACCGAGCCCATCGACGTCGATCCGTTGGAGCCGAGCGCTTCTGACACCTGGCGGATCGCGTAGGGGAACTCCTCGCGGGGCGGCAGCACCGGCACGAGGGCGCGCTCGGCGAGGAAGCCGTGCCCAATCTCGCGACGTTTCGGGCTACCGACGCGGCCGGTCTCACCGGTCGAGTACGGCGGGAAGTTGTAGTGGTGCAAGTAGCGCTTCTTGGTGACGGGGTTAAGCGAATCAATCTGCTGTTCCATCTTGAGCATGTTGAGCGTGGTGACACCCAGGATCTGGGTCTCGCCGCGCTGGAAGATCGCTGAACCGTGCACGCGCGGGATGACCTGAACTTCGGCGTCGAGCGCGCGAATGTCGCTCAGGCCACGGCCATCGATGCGGATTCCGTCGGTAAGCACGCGCGTGCGCATGACCTTCTTGGAGACCGACTTGTATGCGGCGCTCACTTCGGCGTTGGCGGACGCCGGGAGGCGCTCCGCATCGACCTCGGCTGCGATGTGACCCTTCACGCGATCTTTGAGCTCGTCGTCGGCGTTCTGACGCTCGACCTTGTCTGCGATCTGGTAGACGCCCTTGAGGTCGTCGTAGGCGAGTCCCGCGACGGCGTCATATGTCGCTTGCGCGTACGGCGGGAAGAGCGGGAACTCCTGAATCGGCTTGGACGCCTTCGCGGCGAGTTCCTGTTGAGCCTTGATGAGCTGCGTGAGGAACGGCTTGGATGCTTCGAGGCCCTGTGCGACGACCGATTCGTCGGGCTTGGTCGCGCCGGCCTTGATGAGTTCCCAGCTACCTTCGGTCGCTTCGGCCTCGACCATCATGATGGCGACATCCTCGTTGCCGTTCGCGTCGGTGACGAGGCGACCGGCGACCGTCAGATCGAAGACAGCGTCGGCGAGCTGGCTGAACTTCGGGAATGCGATCCACTGATCGGGCGTGCCTGGCCGCGACATCAGTGCGAGGCGGATGCCGCCGACCGGGCCGTAGAACGGCAAGCCGGAAATCTGCGTCGAGAGCGATGCTGCATTGATAGCCAGGGCGTCGTAGAACTCGTCGGGCGCAATCGACAGCACGGTGATGACGATCTGCACTTCGTTACGTAAACCTTCGACGAAGGTCGGGCGCAACGGACGGTCGATGAGTCGGCAGACGAGGATCGCCTCCGTCGACGGACGGCCTTCGCGACGGAAGAACGAGCCAGGGATCTTGCCTGCGGCGTATGAGCGCTCTTCAACATCCACTGTGAGCGGGAAGAAGTCGAAGCCATCGCGCGGGTGCTTGCCCGCGCTGGTTGCGCTCAAGATCATGGTGTCGTCGTCGAGGTACGCAGCAATTGCACCCTGTGCTTGCTGCGCGAGACGACCGGTTTCGAACCGGACTGTTCTGGTGCCGAACGTGCCGTTATCGAGCACAGCTTCAGCGAATGTGATTTCGGGACCCTCCACGGGGTTCTCTCCTTTGTTTAATGTCGCGGTCCCGTGTGGACAGCGACGCTTCAGGAGCAGGAGCGGGCAGGAGGACGCTGAGGTACGCGAATATTCCTAGAACGGGGCGCGTCTGGCCAACAGTAGAAAAGCTCCAAGGACCTTGGAAGTTCACCACCGGTGACCAGCTTCTTGCCAGCCTGCTCCGGTATTACTTGCGGCTACCCACGGGTGGCCTCGACAATCATACCAGCGACGGGGCTATTTGGCGGCTGCGATAGCTTTCTCGAGGGCGAGAGTCTTGTCGAGCAGCGCACCGATCGCGGCATCCTGAGCCCCGAGATGAGCCTGAATCTTGCGGGCCTCGTCGAGGATGGCACCAGCATCAGCGTATGTGGCGGCGGCTCGAGCGTCGGATGCCGCGGCCTGGATGTTCTGGCCGACGATGATCACGGGCAGAAGCACAAGCTGGAGAAAGGTCTGGGCGATCCACCCGATGATGATGATCGGGCTGCCGCTCACCAGCGCAGCGGGAAGGCTCACGAGTGCGAGCACGGCGAAGGCATATGCACACCACATGGTTCCAACCGAGGTGGTGATCGTGAGGCCGACCTTGCGATTGAACCGCGACACAGGGGTATCTGCCAGGGCCGCGACTGTCTTCGTTACCGTGGGGACGCCCTGTTTCTTGCGCTCCTCTACTCGGGGGTGCTCGTCGTAGGTGAATTGTTCAACCATGGTCAGTGCTCCTTGTGTGTGACGCGCTAGCGCGTTTCGCCGATCACTACTTCGACACGGTATAGCCCGCGCTTGCGGATGATCTCGACCGGAATGCGCGGCTTGCGCCCCTGGCGATCGAGGCGGGACAGAGCCTCATCAACGGCTGATTCGACGCCGCGGGGGATTGAGCCGACTGGGCCGCTCACGCGCGATCCGGTGAACAGCCGCACGATGATCGGGGCGTCGATCGCCTCCTCCTGCTGCGACCGCCGGCTGATCGCGGTCTCAAGCGGTGTCGCACCAGTTTCGACGATCGAGCGCAGTTCATCCTGATACGGGTTGCTGCCGGCCAGCCGAATTCGCACCCGCCGAGTAGTTGGCGTGAGCACGCCGCGGTAGGGCTTGAGGGTGCCAAGCCCGCGATCGTTGCGGTCGAATTCCGAGTCCTGAGTGGCCATACCGGATGCTACCGCGCGGTCGATCCCGGGCGCTGGGTCGCCTCGGGTTTCAGTCCGCGGTGAGTCGCAGGATCACTCGGTGTATTGTGCCGTCGCCGCGACGGGCCTCGGCGCGAAACGCTAAGCGAAACATCCAGCCGTACTTCTTGGCGATGATCGCTTCGCCCGCCTCGAACCCCGCCGGGTCGTCGACGATCTCGGCGCGCCCGGCGACCGGCTCGGCATCCCCCTTGACCCTGCCCGACATCGTGCACGCCTGGAGAGTGACCTCGGGGTTGTTCCGAATGCGCTTGACCTTGCCCGCGGAGGCCGCGGTCGTCACGACGAGAGCGTCACCGTCTTGAGCGGCCCACACCGCCGTCGGCACGCCGACCCCCGACTTGCGGAACGTCGTGAGGAGCACGTACTTCTCGGGGAACAGAACGGCGAACGACATGGGTTCAGGTTAGGGGACGATGAGAAACGGACCGTACTCCCGAAGGAGTACGGCCCGTCGTCAAGTTCGACGCGATCGCGCGCGCCGCATCAGCGGCACGCCATCGGCCTTAGCGACGCAAACCCAGTCGCTCGATCAACGAGCGGTAGCGCTCGATGTCGATGTCCTGCAGGTAACCCAGCAGGCGGCGGCGCTGGCCGACGAGCAGAAGCAGGCCACGACGTGAGTGGTGGTCGTGCTTGTGCTCTTTGAGGTGCTCCGTGAGGTCCTTGATGCGGTGCGTGAGCATCGCGACCTGGACCTCAGGGGACCCCGTGTCGCCCGGGTGGGTAGCGTATTCGTCGATGATCGCCTTCTTGACACTGGCTTCAAGAGCCATAAGGTGATCCCCTTTCTCCTCGTTGCGCGGCGCCCAAGGCACACTGCCCGAGCTCTCTTTATCCGCGGCCGTTAGACGGCAACCTAGTGAGTTTAGCAGACCCAAGCGAGCTCAGCGGGCTCCTCGGGCTCGGTGGGGATACCGCTTCACGCCGCGCCCGGGCTTTTGTGCCCTATCGCCTCGCGCCTGCACCTCCTTGACTGTGAACGTCACTGGCGAAGATCGACGGGAGAGAGATGGAGACCGAGAGCAATCCGGTCGTAGCCGCAGACGACGACGGAATGTGGAGCCTGCTCCGGTCCACTCCACTCGGACGACTGGGCGTCGTCGCGGGCGGTGAACTCGACATCTTCCCCATCAATTACGTCGTCGACGAAAAGACCATTGTCTTCCGCACGGCTGAGGGAACCAAGCTCGTCGAACTGACCGCACGGTCAAACGTCGTCTTCGAGATTGACGGCTACACGGAACATGATGCGTGGAGTGTCGTCGTCAAAGGCACCGCTGAGCGGCTCGATCGACAGCTTGAGATCGACCGTGCGGACACGCTCCCGCTGAGACCGTGGATTCCCACCGATAAGTACGTCTACGTTCGCGTCGCGCCAACGAGCCTCAGCGGGCGACGGTTCCGTCGCGGCCCCGAGCCCGACCGAGGTGTGTTCTGAGGCTTGTATCCCCTACCGCTTCGAGTGAATGAGCGGTTGACTCTCCCCATGACATTCTTCGAGTCCATTGCGACCGTTTTCAGAAAGTACGCCGAGTTCTCGGGGCGAGCGACGAGGCCCGAATATTGGTGGTTCGCGCTTTTCAGCTTCATTGTGAGCAGCGTCCTCAATGCACTGACGCCGTTCTCGATGAACCGCAACATGTTGGAGGTTGGGGCAACAGCATCATCGTTCACTGGGTACATGAGTCTCGCGGGAGCGTGGTCTCTCGCGGTGCTTGTACCTAGCCTCGCCGTCGGAGTCCGTCGACTTCGGGACGCCGGACGCGAGTGGACCGAACTCTTCTGGCTGCTGTTGCCGATCGTCGGCGTAATAATCCTCATCGTGCACCTGTGCGACCCGAGCAAACCAGGCGACACGATCGTGGCTGCGACCGGCCCGGCGACACAGGGCCCCGCTGCATAAAGCACGGCGGTCTAAGGTACAGCGGCCGTGACTGCGCCGATGAACCCGGGGAGCATGACGGCGAGGAGGCTGCCGATCGCGATCGCTGTCGCTCCCATGCTCGCGAGGGTCAGTCTGTGGGCGCGCACGCCTGCGGCATCCACCTCTCGTCGAAGGCGATCAAACCGCTGGGCGTACCGGACGCCGTCGCTCATGGGGCCCCCCGTCGCACACCACGTGGACTCGTCCACAGCGACCGCCGAGATCCGCGCAACAGCAGTCTCGGAGAGCACCCGCTGCCGAGTCGTAAACCACCGCGGAATCCGGTCGAGCGTGAGCACGGGCAACGTCGGCGACTTCGCATCGAGCGCTAGCGAGGCACTGTCGGCAACCACGATCACCGGCGACACCGCTACCG
>Ga0123336_10000386_pt1 | contig 45034 bp, 50 predicted proteins | sample SSSSmetaG_FD_96466 | JGI IMG/M metagenome (GOLD analysis project Ga0123336, IMG submission 96466) | Glacier valley bacterial and archeal communities from Borup Fiord, Nunavut, Canada, to study Microbial Dark Matter (Phase II) - ​SSSS metaG | ecosystem: Environmental > Aquatic > Freshwater > Ice...
CTTGCATGCACCCAGTCGCTCCAGGGCATCGGTGTGCGCCTTGACCGGGTAGCCCTTGTGCTGCGCAAAACCGTAGCCGGGATAGGCGCGATCGAGCTCGCGCATGTGCGCGTCCCGCGAGGTCTTCGCGAGGATCGAGGCGGCGGCGATGGAGAGGCTGCGCTGGTCGCCCTTCACGATGCACTCCTGAGGAATGGGCAGATCCCGGAGGCGCCGTGCGTCGATGAGGAGGTGCTGCGGCCGGGGCGCGAGGCCCTCGACGGCGCGCTGCATCGCCAGCAGACCGGCCCAGTAGATGTTGATGGTGTCGATCTCCTCGACCGACGCCGTTCCCACCGCCCATGCCACGGCGAGCGACTTGATCTCGATGGCGAGGCGCTCGCGCGCCCGGGCGTCGAGGCGCTTCGAGTCGTCGACCTCGGCGAGGCGGCTGCCCGGCGCGAAGACCACCGCCGCGGCGTAGACCGGGCCGGCGAGCGGGCTCATCCCGGCCTCGTCCACACCGGCCACGTGTACGGTGCCTCCCTTCCAGAGCGTCTGCTCGAAGCGCAGCATCATGCGGAGGCGCTGCCCCTCGGAGCGCCGCGCGCGTCGGCGCTTGTCGATGGCGGCGACGATCGCCTTCGCGCCCGCGCGCGGATCGGCGCGCAGCTCGGCCTCGATCGCCGCGGGCAGGGCGCGATCGCCGTCGACGTACCGGGCCCGTAGCGCGGCGAGCGTGCTCATGCGGGGCAGCTACTCGTCGATCTTCTCGACGCGACCGTCGGCGTGCTTCGCGAAGCGGCCGGAATCACGCGCGTGGACGGGATCGTTGCTCGGCCACGGCCAGCCGCCGAAGCGCGTGCGCTGGTAGTCCTGCATCGCGCGCTGGATCTCCTCGCGCTTGTTCATCACGAAGGGGCCGTGCTGAACCACCGGCTCGCCGATGGGACGCCCCTGGAGCATCAGGATCGCGACCTCGCCGTCGCCGGCCTCGAGGACGACCGGCTCGTCGTTCTTCACCACGAGGCCGACATGCTCCTCCAGGAGCTCGCCGCCCACCGTGAGCGCGGGGCCGCCGAAGAAGTAGAGGACGCGCACCGCCTCCGGGTTCTTCGCGGGCGGGAGCGTCCACGTCGCGCCGGGCTGCATGGCGATCGACCAGATGGCGACGTCGGTATCGGGCCGCGCGGCCCACGAATTCAGCGGCGGCGGCGGCGCGCGCTCTCCGTCGAGCTCGCCGGCCACCACCATCACCTCGGTGATGCGCTGTTGCGCATCGACGGCCTTCACCACCGGCACGTCCTTGCTCCACAGCATCGCGAAGCAGGGGTCGACCATCTTGTCGGCGGAGGGGAGGTTCAGCCAGATCTGGAACAGCTCGAGGTGGTTCGGCTTCTCGCGCTCGAGCAGCGGGAACATCTCCGAGTGCACGATCCCCGCGCCCGCGGTCAGCCACTGCGTGTCGCCCGAGCCGAAGCGCGCGGCGGCCCCCAGCGAGTCGGAGTGATCGATGAGGCCGCGGCGCACGATGGTCACGGTCTCGAAGCCGCGATGCGGATGACCGGGAAAGCCCGGGACGATCTCGCCGTGGTACATCCGCCAGCCGTCCTTGCCGGCGAAGTCCTGGCCGATCTGCCGGCCCACGAGCTCCTTCGCGTCGGGCGCCATGCGCTCGTCGCCGGCAGGGTAGGTGTCGTCGTTGTGGACGCAGAAGAGAAACGGGTCCGCGGTCACCCATGGAAAGCCGAGCCGGAGGATCTCGAGGATGGGGCTGCTCACGCCGGGCAGTATAGTCCGCGCTCCGCCGCGCGGTTACTTGCAGCCCGTCGCGAGCCGTTGGCCGAGCTCGAGCACCCTGCGGTCGTTCGGGCGCTCCTTGCGGGCCTTGTCGAAATCCTTGCGGGCGAGGCCGCATACGAGGCGCTGCGAGGCCTGCGAGGTCGCCACGTTCAGCTGCTTCAGCGCGTGGTTCGCGTCGATGATGGGCGCCTCGAAGGAGCACAGCCGGCGGATCTCGACGGTGAGCTTCTTGAGCGAGCCGTCTGCATCGGGGAGGGCGGCGAGCTTCGGGCTGGCCTCCTCGAGCGTCGTGCAGCGGGCGGTGAGGTCGCCTTCGCCGGGCGTCGCGGGGTCGTTGGTCAGCCCCTTCTTCACGAGCGCATCGAGGTTCTTCACGCCGGTCGCGGACTGGTCGATCAGCGCGTGATCGGCGGGGCTCAGCGGGTCGGCGGGGGCCGCAGGAGGGCGCGCAGGGGGGGGCGCAGGGGGGGGCGCAGGAAGAGCCGCGGCGGGCGTGTCCATCGGCACGGCGGTGAGCGCAGGTCGGGCCGAGGCATCCGCGCCCTGGGCCTTCTTCTTCTTCCACTTGCAGCCCGGGACGCCGGAGAGCGCCACGACCGCCAGGGGAAGAACGAGGAGCATCACCTTCCGCTCGAGCACGAGCCTCCGACGCTAGCGCGAAGGGGGCAGGCCCCGCTACTGTGCCGCACGTGTCCGGACAAAACGCGACCGCAGGAGCGTCCGCGGCGCGCAAGGCGCCGCACCCCGTCGTCTGGACTGTCCTCTATCTGCCGTTCGGAGCGCTCAGCGGCTTCGTCACGGTCGCGCTGACGTTCCTCGCCACGAAGCACGGCCTCTCCATCTCGGAGGGCGCGCTGCTGAACGGCGCGAACCTGCTCTCGCAGTGGTTCAAGTGGCTGTGGGCGCCCATCGTCGACGTCACGTTGTCGCCGCGCCGGTGGTACGTCTACGCGACCGCGGCCTCGGCGCTGGGCGTGCTCGCGATGTCGGTCGTGCCGCTCGGGCCGAGCACGCTCTGGCTCCTGCTCCTCATCATCGCGGTCGCGAGCCTCATCAACTCGGCCGTGGGCATGGCGGTCGAGGCCATCCTCGCCGAGACCACGCCGCCCGATCAGGTGGGCCGCGTGAGCGCCTGGTTCCAGACCGGCAACCTCGGCGGCAACGGCCTCGGCGGCGCGCTCGGTCTCTTCCTCATCGTGAAGCTCCCGGCGCCGTGGATGGCGGGCGCGATCATGGGGCTGCTCTTCATGCTGTGCTGCCTCGCGCTCGTGTGGACGCCCAGGGTCGAGTCGACGCACGCGCACGAGAAGCCGCTCGCCGCGGTGAAGAGCGTCATTCGCGACCTGAAGCTGATGCTGAAGACCAAGGGCGGCCTCCTCGCCGGGATCCTCTGCATCCTCCCGATCGGAACCGGCGCGGCGCAGGCGGTGCTCACGCAGGCCGAGGTCGCAGCGTACTGGGGCGCGGGGCAGCGCGAGGTCCAGCTGCTCCAAGGCCTCTTCGCCGGCGCCGTGACCGCGGCCGGATGCTTCGCGGGCGGCTGGCTGTGCAATCGCGTCCGGCCGCGGCTCGCGTACCCGATCATCGGCCTCGTGCTCGCGGCGATCGCGACGGGCATGGCCATCTCCCCGGCGACGGTCATGATGTACGTCGTGTGGGCGCTGGCCTACGCGTTCGGCGTCGGGCTCGCCTACGCGGCGTTCACCGCGTTCGTGCTCGCGGCGATGGGCAAGGGCTCGGGCGCCACGAAGTACAACATCTACGCATCCGCCTCGAACTTCCCGATCTGGTGGCTCGGCCTCCTGCTCGGCGTGGTGGCGCAGCGCTACGGCATGCGGAAGATGCTGCTGACGGAGGCGGGCCTCGGCGTGGTGGGCGTCGCGGTGTTCGCGCTGGCGACGCTGCGGGTGCGCCGCTCGAAGCTCCCCGACGACCTCGAGCCCGCGGCCCCCGCTCCGACGTAGCCGCCGAGGAAGGCGACGGAGAACACCGGGACGACGAGAGTCACGTGTTGCCGGCCTGCCGGACGGAGCGCGGCCGCCCGCGGTGACTTCCGGTGATTCGCCTCGTTCTCGTCGTGCGGCGGCCGCGGGCCGGAGCAGCTCACGACCGGCTGACGTCGACCGCGGCGCCCCGGTGGCAGGACTCGAGGACCGCCGCGCACGCGGCGACGTTCCCGAAGCCGCCCTCGGCAGGGAAGAGCGGCAGCGCACGATCGCGGATGCAGCGCGAGACGTGCTCGATCATGTGCAGCGTGTGATTGGCGCCGCCCACGAGCTGGATCTCGGGGCCTTCGCGGCGGACATGGATGGCGACCTCGGTCCGCTCCCAGCGCGGCACGAACGGCTTGTCGAGCACGATACGCCCGCGCTCGCCCACGATCACCACGCCCTGCTCGAACGGCGCACGCAGGCTCCCGTGCACGCTCGCCACCGCGCCGCCCGGGAACTCGAGCAGCGCGTCGGTCGCCTCGTCGACGCCGGTCTTCGCCCAGCGCGCCGTACCCAGCACGCGGACCGGCTCCTCGCCGATCACGAAGCGCGCGGCGTCGATCGCGTAGCAGGTCACGTCGAAGAGCGCGCCACCGCCGAGCGTCTTCGACCAGCGGTGATCGTCGTCGCGGTCGAGCGTCGCCCGGAACCACGCCCGCACGTGGCGTACGGGGCCGATCGCGTCGTTCGCGACGAGCGAGCGGGCGAGCGTCCACTGCGGGTGATGCCGCACCATGAACCCTTCGACCAGCACGAGGTCGTGCGCGCGGAACGCCTCGCGCAGCGCGCGGGCGCCGGCGACGTCGAGGGTGAGGCTCTTGTCGCACAGCGCGTGCTTGCCGGCGGCGGCGGTCTTTGCCGCCCAGTGCGCGTGCAGGCCGTTGGGCAGGCCGAGATACACGGCCTCGACGTCGGGATCGGCGAGCAGCTCCTCGTAGCTGCCGTACGCGCGCGGAGCGCCGAGCTCCAGGGCCTTGCTGGCGGCGCGCTCCGCCGTGCGCGACGCGATCGCGAGGAGCTCTCCCTCCGCCGACCACGCGATGGCCGGCGCGATCGCGGAGCTGGCGATCGACCCACAGCCGATGATCCCCCAGCGCACGGGCTTCATGGAGCCCAGCCTACGCCGAGATCGGCGGCATCGGGCACGAGCTCGGGCTCGGGCTCGGGCTCGGGCTCGGGCTCGGGCTCGACGTTCGAGAAGAAGTACTCCGTCGCTTGGTCGAACGGCCGCTGTCCCGGGCTCAGTGCGCGCGGCGCTTCGGCGGGGCGTCGCTGGCGCGGGTCTTCGCCGCGCTCGCGTTGCCGGGCGCGCCGCCCGCCGCGCGTTCCGCGGGGAGCGCGTGCGCGTCGAGCCAGTCGAGCGCCTGGCCGACGAACGGGTCGACCGCGGACGAGAGCTCGCCGTGCTGCGTGCCCGGAACCTCGAGGTAGAGCGCGGGGATCGCGGCGCGACGCAGCCGCCGCGCGCCGTCCGCCATGTTCTCGCGGACGTCGCCGTGCCCGGCCAGCGCCACCACCGCGCGCGCGCCGCCGAAGCGGGAAGGGGCGGGCACCACGGGGCCGGCCATGAGGACGAAGCGCGTGTACTTTGCAGGGAAGCGGCGCGCGAGCCACTCCGCGCGCTCGGCGCCCTGCGAATAGCCCATCACCGTGAGGTCGATGGTGCTGCTCGCGCCGGCAGCGGCGAGCGCGGCGTCGATGCGCGCCGAGGTGAGCACGGTGTCCGGCGACCAGCGGCGGAGCGTCTCGTCGCCCTTGCAGGGGAGATCGCCTTGCAGGGCGAGAATGCCGCCGTGCTCGGCGCCAGCGTGCTGGACCGCCTTCAGCGAGGTGAGCGGATGCGTGCAGGAGCCGGTGAGAAAGACGATGGCGGGCCCGCCGGCGCGCGCAGCGTCGACGACGAACGCGTCGAGATCGCCTTCGACGGGGACGGCATGCGGCGCGGACTCGGCGGCCGCGGGCTCGTCGGCTTCCTCGGGGGCGTGGTCGTGCGCGATGTCGTGGGCGATGCGGCGCGGGGCGAGCGCCGGCGCAGGCGGGCGGTCGTCGAAGGCGACCTCGTCCCCGGCGCCCACCGTCGCCCCCACGACGATCCCGACCACCATCCCCCATCGCATGGGTTGATCGTCACACGCTGGAAAGCGCCGGGGCGAGTTCGCGGCGGATCGCGAAGTCGCTGCCGTAGTCCTGGCCGGGCCACCCCGGGCTGCGCGCGTGGGATCGCATCGAGGGTGACCTCGTCGAGCGCCTCGCCGTGCTCGAGAGGGAGCTCGCGGCTCGCGGGTCGCGGGTCGCGGGTCGCGGGTCGCGGGTCGCGGGTCGCGGGTCGCAGGTCTGCGGGTCGCAGGTCTGCGCGCGGGCGCCCGCCGCCGATCGCGCACGCAGTCGCGTCGCGGATCGCGACTTGGAGTAGTAGTCGTCGATACTCCGATGCCAGGCGAGACGCCGAAGAACGAGCTGACCCGCGGGGTCTATGCCATCGCGCGGACCAAGCGAAAGCGCTTCCTGTGGTGCGCCTGGTGGACCGGCGAGCCCACCGCGAAGCCGTTCCGCGCGCCCGACGCCTGGGGCGGAGGCGCCCGCACCGAGGACGAGGCGCGCGCGCTCGCCGAGGCGGCGGCGGGGCGTCCGCTCGAGCCCGTCGACGGTCACTGGGCCGGCGCCTGGAAGCGCACGCTCGCGGGCCTCAAGCCGTTCCCCACGCACACTGCGCGCGAGCCGAGCGCGACCACGGACGAGAAGACCAAGCCGGTCGACCCGTTCGTGCTCCTCGGGATCACGAACCAGGCCACGCTGGACGACGTGAAGGCCGCCTTCCGCAAGAAGGCGCTCGAGCACCATCCCGATCGCGGCGGCACCGCCGAGGCGTTCATGGCCATCAAGCGCGCTTACGACGCGATCGTGAAGCGCCGCCTCCGCCGCCGCGCGGGCTGATGGTGCCGGCGCCTACGGCTTGTGGGCCAGGCGCTTCTTCGTCTTGTCGGCGAGCTCGACCTCGATCCACGTCTCGCCGACGCTCGTGACCTGCACGTCGCCGAACTTCTTGTGGATGACGGTCTGCCCGAGCTCGAAGTGCGAGTCGGCGGAGTACGGTGCGGGGCCCGCGGGCTTCAGCGAGAGGGCCGCGGCATCGGCCAGAGCCTCCGGCGGCGCGAGCACCTTGCGCAGCGCGTCCACGATGTTGCGGCGCTGCTGCGGACCGAGATGATACTCGGACGTGAGCGCGACGCGCGCGAGGAGCTCCTCCTCGCTCGCCGCGAGCGCATCGAAGATCGGCGCCGACTCCTTCGGGCCGACCGCCCACGCGAGGCCGCGCGCGGCCTCCGGCACGCGGTGCTGATCGCCGAAGGTCTCGCCGCGAGCTGCCGTGCACGCCTTGGCGGCTGCCTTGCACTCGCCGAGCGCGTCGACCGACTTCAGGGCGAGCCACGACTCGACCGCCTCGAGCGCCTTCTGGGGACGCGGGTCGTCCTTCCGCCGCGAGGCCCACTCGGGCACGAGCAGCGTGCGGACCACCTCGATGCCCGCGCGGAGGAGATCATCTCTGTCCACTCCCTCGAGGCTCTCCGCCCAGACGGTTGCAGGCAAACCTTTGACCGGATCTCCTCGCATGACGAGGAGCTTGTCGAGCTTCGCGACGAGCGGCCCGCGTTCCACGGGGACGACCCTATCACGATGCGGGAAAAACGAATCGCCATGGCTTGACTCAGGCCTGCGTCACGGTCACCTTTTCGGCCGCAGGGATGGGAACCTTCGATATCACGCGGACTTCGGTCGTCCTCGCCCTCTTCGTGCTCGCGGCGTGCTCGTCGTCGAGCAGCCATCCGGAGGCCGGCCCGGCGGGCGTGCCGCCCTCGTCGACGCCGCCGCTCTCGACCACCCCGCCGACGCCCGCCACGCCCGGCACCACCACGCCGCCCGGCCCCGCGGTGACCTCGGTTCGCGTGCACTATGCAAGCAGTCCGGCGGCGGCCGGCGCGATGTCCCTCCGCGGCTCGGCGGCGCCGCTCTCGTGGACCACCAGCGTCGCGACCGTCAGCGACAAGCCAGGGCTCTTCACGTGGTCGGCCACCGGTCTGAAGACCGCCATCGAGCTGAAGCCGATGCTCGGCGAGACGTGGTCGCGCGGCCCCAACTACAAGATCGTGCCGGGCCAGACCGTCGACATCTACCCGCACTTCGTGCAGAGCCACGGGACCGTCACGAAGCGCTACCCCTCGTTCGTCTCGCAGAAGCTCCCCAGCACGCGCGGCATCTGGGTCTACCTCCCGCCCACGTACCTCGAGAACACCGAGGCTCGGCTCGGCGTCCTCTACATGCACGACGGCGCGAACCTGTTCGACCCGGCGTCCGCGTTCGGCGGAAACGAGTGGAACGTCGACGAGACGATGGACGCGGGCTCCGAGGACGGGAGCATCCGCGAGTCCATCGTGGTCGGCATCGAGAGCACCGCCGCGCGCATCTCCGAGCTGACGCCCACCGCCGATCCGCAGAACGGCGGCGGCCACGCCGACGACTACCTGGCGATGCTGACCGACGAGATCAAGCCGCTCGTCGACAAGGATCTCCGCACCGTGCCCACGCGCGACCAGACCGCCATCATGGGCTCCTCGCTCGGCGGCCTCGTCAGCGCGTATGCCGGCGTGCACCACGCCGACGTGTTCGGCCTGGTCGGCGAGATGAGCCCCTCCACGTGGTGGGACGGCACGGTGATCCTCGCCGAGGTCTCGAGCACCAAGACGCAGCCCGCGAAGCCCATCCGCGTCTACGTCGACAGCGGCGACGCGGGCGCGAGCAACGACGACGTCGTGAACACCACCGAGCTCGCCGCGCGCTACCGCAGCGTCGGCTACAAGGACAAGCAGGACCTCCTGCACGTGGTCCAGTCCGGCGCGCAGCACAACGAGATCTACTGGTCGCAGCGCCTCCCCGCAGCGCTCCACTTCCTGCTCGGCCCGCGTCCACAGCTCTGACGCGATCTGACGCGATCTGACGCGATCTGACGCGATCTGCGGCGGGCCTGACGCGAGCATGGATCTGGCAGACTCGTGACGCGACGGCCGCGGCGGCGCGCCTAGAGTGGCCCGTCTTGATCGAAAACGCAGCCACGGGCCTGTACACGTACGCGGAGTTCGCGCTCGTGCTCGCGGCCTTCACGCCCATCATGGCGGTGTCGTCGCTGCGTCACCGGAGCGACCCGACCCAGCGCGTTCCCGGCCGCTGGATGCGGCGTCTCGGGCGCACGGCGAGCCGCCTGACGCCGCTCTGGCAGTTCGAGATCGAAGGCGAGCGACCGGCCGACATCGATCATCGCCCGTACGTGGTCGTGGCCAACCACGAGTCGCTCGCCGATCCCTTCCTGCTGTCGTGGTTACCGTGGGACATGCGGTGGGTGGCGAAGGCGGAGCTCTTTCGTCAGCCGCTGACGGGACTGGCGATGCGCTTCAGCGGCGACATCCCCATCCAGCGTGGCGAGGGAGAGAGCGTGCGCTCGATGATGGACGAGTGCGCGCGCGCGCTCGCCGGGGGCATCTCGGTGATGATGTTCCCCGAAGGGACCCGCTCGAGCGGCGGCGATCTGCTCGCGTTCCGTGACGGCGCCTTCCGCCTCGCGCTCGCCGCCGGCGTCCCCGTCCTGCCGGTGGCGCTCGCAGGCACGCGCCAGATGCGCCCCAAGCACTCCCGCTGGTTCGGCAAGGCCCATGCGTGCGCAAAGATCCTCGCGCCCATCTCGACCGACGGCATGACCTCGGACGACACGGCGCTCCTGCGTGGTCGCGCGCGCGACGCCATCGCCGCCGCGCTCCCCGATCTGCGTTCGCGCTACGGCACCGGCGACGCGGCTTGACCGTGGCTCAGAACGCGAGGGCGGCGCCGCCGCCGAGGGCGGCGCCGCCGCCGAGGAGCGCCCATGGCCCGCCCCACTGCGCCACCGACTCGCCCGCGAACCGCACCATTCTTGCGGGAAATCGTGCCCGCCAGGGCGGGGCGGGATTGCCGGGCGCGTGCATCGCCTCCAGAACATCCGCCGCATGGCGCAGCTGAAGGTGGCGGTGGTCGGGGCAGGGCTCGCGGGGCTGGCGTGCGCGCGCACGCTCGCCGACCACGGGATCGCCGTCGCGGTCTTCGACAAGGGACGCTCGCCCGGCGGCCGGGCGACGAGCCGGCGCGAGCCCGGCGGCCGCACGTTCGACCACGGCGCGCAGTTCTTCACCGCGCGCGAGGCGTGGCTCACGGAGCGCGTCGCCGCGTGGGAGGCGGAGGGCGTCGTCGCGCGCTGGTCGCCGGCGGGCCGCGTCCGGACCGAAGAGAGCTGGTGGGTCGGCGTCCCCGACATGGGCGCGGTGGCGCGGCGCCTTGCGCAAGGGCTCGACCTGCACCTGGCGCGCCGCGTCGAGGCGATCGCGCGGAGCGATGCCGGGTGGTCGCTCACGGTGGCGGGCGACAGCCCGGGCGCTCCGGCCGACCACCTCGCCGAGGCCGTCGTGCTCGCGGTGCCCGCGACGCAGTGCGCCGCGCTCCTCGTGCCGGGGTCGGAGCTCGCGCGCGAGGTGTCGGCCGTCGTGCAGACGCCGTGCTGGTGCGTGATGCTCGCGCTGCGCGGCGGCGCGCGGCTCGCCGCGGACCTGTTCGAGGATCGCGAGGGCCCGATCGCGTGGGCGGCGCGCGAGGGCAGCAAGCCCGGGCGCAGCAACGTCAACGTCGACGGCGAGGAGCGCTGGACGCTCCACGCCTCGACGCCGTGGTCGGAGGCCCATCTCGAGGACTCGCGCGAGAGCGTGCGCGACGTGCTCTCCACCATGTTCCTCGCGCAGCACGGGCTCGGCGCCGCCGACGTGGTGCACGCCAATGCGCATCGCTGGCGGTACGCCCGCGGCCGCGCGACCACCCCCGTGAGCGCCGCGCGGACGGACGCGCGCCTCGTGGTGTGCGGGGACTGGCTCGAGGGCGCGCGCGTCGAGTCGGCGCTCGCGAGCGGGGTCGCCGCAGCGGCCCGGATCCTCGCGCAAGCGACGCGTTAGCCGCCGCGCTGCGTCGTTTGCGGTACGCTTCCTGGAGCGGAGGCGGAGTCGCGGGTGAGGTCACGTTCGAGGAGAATGACCACGTGGTCGTGCGTGCTCGCCCTGGCGAGCGCCGGCGCGGTCGCGTGCTCGGCGCTCGTCGGCGTCGAGGAGGTCTGCCTGCGGAGCACGAGCGACGGCGCCGTGATCGACGACAGCGGCGAGGATCCCGACGTGGACCCGGGCCGCGACGGCGCGGTGACCGTCGAGGCGAGCGTGCAGCTCGCGCTCGGCTACCTCCACACCTGCGCGCGGAAGAACGACGGCAAGGTGCGCTGCTGGGGCGACAACGGCGCCGGACAGCTCGGTGACGGCATCTCGTTCGACGCAGGGCCGCGCGCGCCGGCGCTCGTTCCCCAGGAGGTGCCGGGGATCAACGACGCCGTGCAGCTCGCCTCCGGGCTCTCGCACTCGTGCGTCGTGCATCGCGCTGGCACGGTGTCCTGCTGGGGCCTCAACTCGTTCGGGCAGCTCGGCAATGCGACCGAGACCCGATCGTCCTCGCCGGTGGACGTGATCGGCGTTACCGACGCCGTCTCCGTCGCCTGCGGCACGAGCTTCACGTGCGCGCTGCTGGAGGGCGGCACGGTCTCGTGCTGGGGCGCGAACTACTCGGGCCAGCTCGGCGACGGAACGAAGATCGACCGCCCCACCGCCGCCGCCGTCTCGCAGCTCAGCGGCGTGACCGCGCTCGCGGCCGCCGAGAACCACGCCTGCGCGATCCTGACCGGCGGCACCGTGAAGTGCTGGGGCCGCAATACCGACGGGCAGCTCGGCAACGGCTCGACGACCGAGAGCCTCGTGCCCACGCCGCTAGGATCGCTCGCGAACGTCGCGCAGATCGTCGCCGCGTCGCGCTTCACGTGCGCGCGCCTCGCGTCGGGGCAGGTCAATTGCTGGGGAGCGAACGCCGATGGCCAGCTCGGCACCGGCAGCTCGAACCTCGCGCCGAACCCCTCGCCGGCGATCACGAACGTCGCCGATGCGGTCTCGATCGGGGTCGGCTACGACCACGCGTGCGCGGCGCGTCGCACGGGAGACGTGGCGTGCTGGGGCTCCGCGGGCTCCGGGCAGGTAGGCTCGGGCTCGGTCCCGGCCGACGCGTCGATCCCCAGCCCCACCGCGGTCGTCGGCGTGAGCGGCGCGCTCGGCGTCTCCACCGGCGGCGACCACTCGTGCGCCACGACCGCCAGCGGCGCCGTATTCTGCTGGGGCAACAACGTCTTCGGTCAGCTCGGCAACGGCACCACGCAGCGCGCCTACGCCGCCGTCCCCGTGAAGAGCTTCCCGTAGTCAGTCCTCGGACGACCCGGGCGCCAGGGCTTCCGCCTCGGCCTTCTTGCGCGCGGCGACACGCTCCTTGCGCATCCGCTCCTCGACCTCGGCGCGCTCGCGGACATGGTTGATCGTGCCGCCGATCGGCGCGTCACACCGGGCGCACTCGTCGTCCTCGACCTTCAGGGAGGCCTCGCAGGTGCCGCACACGTCGTCGCGCTCGCGCGAGCCGAACACCGCGCCCGCCGCCGCGCCGAGCGCGACCATCGCGCCCGCGGCCATCGGCTCGCCCGTCAGGCGCAGCGCGAGGACCCCGAGACCGGCGCCGCCCAGCGCGCCCAGCATCGCGCGGCCCGTGACGCGCGTGCGCCGGACCCGCAGCACCGGCGCGCCCTTCTTGCGCCGTCCCCCGAAGCGCACCGGCTTCGGGTCGCGGTCGTCGACGAGGTCGGTGGGGCGCATCGGGGAGGCCTCAACGTTGACGCGATCGCCTGCAGAGCGCAAGACGTCATGATGGCCGGCGTCGGTGCGAGCGACGTCGTCGTCCGGGGCCGCTCGCGCCGAGGGCGGTGGCTCGCGGCGCGCGCGGCGATCGCCGCCGGGGGCCTCGGCGTCATCCTGATCGTGCTGGGTCTCGCGCGGCGCGACGAGCTGTTTCTCCTGGCCGTCGTGCCGGCGCTCCTCGTCTACGCGCTGCTGCTCCCGCGGGCCCGTCTCAGCACGGACGTCGCGCTCGTGGCCGACGGACTGACGCCCAGCGAGGCGCTCCTCGCGCGCGGCCAGCGTGATTGTAGGCAGTGGTCGCGCGAGCTGCGGTCGATCGCGCATCCCGAGGACGGCTATCGCGTCGCTGCGATGCCGGAGGAGACGCTCTGGCGCATCGCCGAGGCCGCCGCCGCCGAGCCCACCGCGCAGCGCGATCTGCGCGCGGCGAACCGCTAGGATCCCGCGCCATGGACATCCACGGCGACAACGATCCCCGCTTCGAGCGCGTCCGCGAGGCCTTCGCCGCGACGTTCACCGCGCCCACCGAGCTCGGCGCCGCGCTCGCCATCACGCTCGATGGGCGGCCCGTCGTCGATCTCTGGGCCGGCGCGATGGACGGCCCGCGCACCAAGCCGTGGCAGCGTGACACCCTCGTCACCGTCTTCTCGACGACCAAGGGTCTCACCGCGATCTGCGCGCATCGCCTCGTCGATCAAGGGCTGCTCGACCTCGATGCGCCGGTCGCGAAGTACTGGCCCGAGCTCGCGGCCGCAGGGAAGGGGGACGTGCGCGTGCGGTCGTTGCTCGATCATCGCGCCGGCCTCGCCGCCATCCGCGAGCCGCTGCCGCCCGAGGCGATGTTCGACTGGCCGCGCATGACCGCCGCGCTCGCTGCGCAGGAGCCGTGGTGGACCCCCGACGAGGACCACGGCTACCACGCCGTCACGTACGGCTGGCTGGTGGGCGAGGTGATCCGGCGCGTGAGCGGCAAGACCGTCGGCGCGTACCTGCGCGACGAGATCGCCGGCCCGCTCGGGCTCGACCTGCACATCGGCCTCGCCGCGTCCGAGGACGCACGCTGCGCCGACGTGCGCCCCGGCCCGCGCCCGCCCCCCCGGCGAGGAGACGCTCTTCGATCGCATCCTGAAGGAGCCCGAGGGCATGCCGGCCAAGGCATTCATGAACCCGATGAGCATGCTCGTGCCGGGCGTGCTTTCGTCGCGGGCGTGGCGCGGCAGCGAGCTGCCGTCGGTGAACGCTCACGTCACGGCGCGCGCCGTGGCGCGGCTCTACGGCGCGCTCGCGTGCGGCGGAGTGGTCGACGGCGTGCGCGTCCTCACGCCCGAGTCGATCGCGCGCTGCGGGGCAGAGCGCTCGCACGGGCTCGACCGCACGCTGGGCGTGACGAGCCGCTTCAGTCTCGGCTTCATGCTCTCGCAGCCGCACGAGTCGTTCGGCCCGAACGACGCGAGCTTCGGGCACCCGGGCGCGGGCGGCTCGCTCGGCTACGCCGATCCCGTCGCGCGCATCGGCTTCGGCTACGTGATGAACCGCATGGGCACGCACATCCTGCTCGACCCGCGCGCAAAGGGCTTGATCGCCGCCCTCTACGGGTGCCTCTCGTAGAGCTCAGTCCGCTTGCTTCCACGCCAGCTCGAGCAGCGTGCGCTCGTCGCGGCGCCATGACTTCTCGCGGAGCACGGCGTGGATGGACGTGGCGCCGGCGAGCTCGAGGAGGCGCTCGAAGAACCCCATCGTCTGGTGGGAGGCCGCCTCCTCGGCGACCGCGCCCATGAAGTAGTGGATGAGCACGTGCGCGTGGTCGTCGACGAGCGTGGGGATCTCGAGGGCCTCGAAGTCGAAGTACGTCGCGCGCTGCACCCGGAAGCGCATCATCGTCTCGACGGGGTTACCCCCGGCGACGAGGTTGGGTAGAGCGTGGCGCAGCTGGTCGGCCGACATGCGGCCCAACATGCGGACCGCCTCGAGGTCATCGCCCGCGACCTCGCGCAGGATCGCGTTGCCGAAGCGCTCGAAGGTCTCCATCGGGTACCACTCGAGCGGCTCGATCGGCGTGCGGAGGTAGAACAGGTCCTCGCGCTGGAGGTGCTGCGTCCAGTCGACGCCCTTGTGACCGCGGATCATTCGCACGTAGTCCGAGAACAGCAGGCCCTTCACGTTGCGCGTGGTCATGGATGCGGAAATTGCCTCGATCAGGGGCCTGGTCAGCAGGCGAACTCTCCCATGCTACGCTTCTTCCTGACGCTTCTGTCGCGCCGCCAGATCCTCGTCCTCCCTGGGGAGTACGGAGCGCCCGGCCATGCTCGACCCGCTTCTCCTCCTCGAGGAGGTTCAGTCGGACGACCCGAACGACTACCTCGCGGGCTTGCCGGAGCACCCGCATCGCGGCTTCGAGACCGTCTCATGCGGACGCCTCAGCGCGCAGGCCGCTCGGGATCAAAGCTCGTTGCAGGGTCGGCGCGCCCGTGGAAGCCTGCGCCCGTGAAAATTTGTACCGTTCCCGTGGCGCTGCTCGCCTCGTTCGCGCTCGCGGCCTGCTCCAGCCCGCCGCCCGCCGCGCCTGCGCCCGCCTGTCCGACGGCCGCGCCGGCGCCCGTGGTCGCCGCCCCTCCGGCTCCGGCCCGCACCGTGAACGTCGACGACGTCATGAAGGAGCTCGTCGCGGCGTACAACGCGCGCGCGCCGAAGAGGTCGTTCGCGCTCATGAACGCGCCGATGCAGACCGCGCTGCCGCTCGACAAGGAGCCTGCCTGGATCGACGGCATGCTCTCGAAGGGCGCGCTCGTCGAGACGAGGCGCGTAGGCGGTGACGGCCCGGCGCACGGCGTCTACGAGGTCCGCGCGGAGCGGGGCGCGTTCCGCTTCGAGGCGCACCTCGATGCCGCTGGGAAGATCGGCGGCCTGGAGGTGAAGGAGCTCGTGGTGCCTCCCGCGGTGGCGCTGAGCACGCTGCCCATCACGCTGCCCTTCAAGGGCGAGTGGCTCGTGCGCTGGGGTGGCGACACGCTCGCCCTGAACGCGCACGTGAACAATCCGAGCCAGCGACGAGCCGCCGATCTTGTGAAGGTCGACGCCGAGGGCAAGGATCGCAAGGGCGACGGCAAGAAGAACAGCGACTACCTCTGCTTCGGCGCCGAGATCCTCGCCGCGGCCGACGGCGCGGTGATCAGCGCGGTCGACGGCGCGGCCGACAACGAGCCGGGTCAGATGAATCCGTACTTCGCCACCGGCAACTCCGTGACCCTCGCGCACGAGGGCGGCGTGCACTCGATGTACGGGCACCTCCAGATCCACTCGCTCAAGGTCCGCGAGGGCGCGAAGGTGAAGCGCGGCACGGTCCTCGGGCTGTGCGGCAACTCCGGCAACTCGAGCCAGCCGCACCTCCACTTCCAGCTCCAGGACGGCCCGCGGCTGGAGTCGAGCTGGGGCGTCGAGGCGAGCTTCTCCGAGGTCCGCCTCACGCGCGACGGCAAGACCAAGCAGGCCTCGGGCTACACCTTCCTCAAGAACGACCGCATCGCGCCGCCGCGCTGACCATGGTCCGCCCTCCGCGCACCGAGAAGCCCACGACGCGCGATCGCATCGTCGACTCCGCCATCGCGCTCTTCAACGAGCAGGGCGTCTCGACGGTGACGACGAACCACGTCGCCGAGCACGCAGAGATCAGCCCGGGAAACCTCTACTATCACTTCGCGAACAAGGAGGAGATCATCCGCGAGGCGTTCGAGCGCGTGAACGACGCTGCCGACGCCATCTGGACGGCGCCGGTGGCGGGCGCGCTCCCCCGGGCCGATGTGCAGTCGTTCCACGCCATGTTGATCGGGAACCTCGAGCTGTTCAGGAAGTTCGCGTTCCTTGCGCGCGAGCTCCCGGCGCTGCTGCGCGCGGATCCTCTCTTGCGTGCACGGTACACGGAGGTCGCGGGCCGCCGCATGCGAGCGCTCGAGGAGCTGCTCCATCCGTTCATCAAGGCGGGCCTCCTGCGCGGGCTCGAAGACCCCGAGGATCTGCGCGCGCTCGTCGAGACGGCGTGGGTGATCGGCCTGTTCTGCATCCCGTACGCCGAGACCAGCGACGGCGCCGCGGCGCCGCGGACCGCGAGGGCCCGGACGGCACGCCTCCACGACGCCATCGAGCGCGGCGCGCTCCTCGTACTGCACCTGCTGCGGCCCAATCTCGACGCGCTCGCCTACGCCGGTCTCGTGGTGCTCGTCCGGAGCCAGTTCGAGCAGCTGAAAGGGTAGAAGACCAGTTGTGTCGACCTGTCGCCCGTGACCGGTGTAGGCTTGTGGGATCTGACCTGAATCGTAAGTGGACCGGGGGCGAGGCTCGAGTGGCGGACGGTGTGGACGCAGTAATAGCAGCAGTGCTCGCGGCCGCGCCGCGAGGCCAGCAGGTGACGGCGCTCTGCGCCAAGGGGGATGCGCTCTTCGCGGGCGGCGAGCTCGATGCCGCCCTCGGGTGCTTCGACTACGCGGTCCGGCTCGACGTGAGCCACGCCGCGGCGTGGGTCGGTCGCGCGCGCATCCTCAGTCGCCGCCGGCGGGACAACGAGGCGCTCGGCTGCATCAATCGCGCGCTCGACGTGGATCCGCGCTGCGCGGATGCGCTCGTCCACAAGGGCCATCTCCTTCACGGGCGCGGCCTGATGGTGGAGGCGCTGGCCGCCTACGAAGCGGCGCTCGGCTCGGGCGCTGGCGCTGATGCCCGCGAAGGGCGCGCGGCGGCGATGGCTGCCCTCGGTCGGAGCGAGCGGCCCGCGGCAGCCACCCCTTCGCCCGCGCCCGCGCCCGCGCCCGCGCCTGCGCCTGCCGAGAAGCGCAAGTCCGGGCGGATCAGCGGCCGCGTCGACATGCGCTCCGAACGCAAGAGCGTCCGCGAGGAGGCGCCCAAGAGCGTGCGCGGTGATCGCAAGAGCTTCGCGAGCGATCCTCTGGTCGCGAAGAAGAGCGATCCTTCGATGGTGCTCGGTCCGTCGGCGAGCATGGCGCCGAAGCGCCCGTCCATGAAGATCCCGGCCGTCACGCGGCTCACGCAGGCCGAGGAGGATCTGCTCACGCTCGACGAGGCGCGCGCGCTCTCGCTCGCGAGCCGGCACGTCGAGGCGCTGCGCAAGCTGGAGCCGGTCGCGAAGCGTTGTCCGTCCTCGCGTGAGGCGTGGTCACTGCGCGGGCACATCCTCCTGATGCTCAAGCAGTTCGACGCGGCCCATGCGAGCGCCGAGCGGGTGACGCGGATCGACCCCACCGATCAGGACGCGCTGAAGCTGATGGTGAAGGTGCTCGCCGCGACCAACAAGGACGTGCGCGCGCTCGAGACCGCCGACCGGCTCCTCGCGCTCGCGCCGCAGGATCCCGAGGTGCATCGGCTGCGCGCGGATTGCCTGGTGGCGGCGATGCGTCACGGCGAAGCGGTGACGTCCTACGAGCGCGTGCTCCAGCAGATCCCCGACGACCCGTTCGCGTGGGTCGCGCTCGGGCGCACGCTCCGGCAGCTGCGCCGCGCCGGCGAGGCGCGCGTCGCCCTCGACAAGGGGCTCGCGCTCGCCCTCGCGCAGGGCGCCGCCGATCTCGCGTCCCAGGCGCGCGATCTCCTGGCCAAGCTGCCGCCGCCCCGCAGCCGCTGATCAGCGCGCGTTCGCGCGCGTCGAGGCGGGCTCTTGCTCCTCGTGGAGGCAGACCGCGCGCTCGCGCCCGGCGTCCTTCGCCTCGTAGAGCGCGCGGTCGCCGAGCGCGATGATCTCGCCCGTGGTCCAGCCGCCGATCACCGTGACCACGTTACCGCGCCGGCGTCCGCGGGGGGGAGGGCGAGCGCCGAGATTGCGCCGCGCACCCGCTCGGCCATGATCTCCGCGCCCTCGGCGGAGGTTTCGGGCAGGACGAGCGCGAACTGCTCGCCGCCGTAGCGCGCCGCGTGGTCGGCGGGCCGACGGATCACGCCCGCGAGCGCGCGGGCGACCTGCGCGAGGCACGAGTCTCCCTGCTGGTGCCCGTCGTGTGCGCTCGCGGGCGAGCTCGCGCAGACCCGGGCGCTCACGCGCCGAGCTGTGCGAGGAGACGCTCGATCCGCAGCATCGCCTGGAGGTCGCTGGTGCGGTGGGCGTGGTCCATCGCGGCGAAGAGGTGGGTCTGCTCGACCATGAGCCGCTCCGGATGCTCCTCGAGGAGCGAGACGTAGTGCTGGAAGACTTCGCCCGGCGCGAGGGACGTGCGCTTCCGCACCGCGTGGCGGACGACGGCGTGGACCGTGAAGCGGCCGCGCATCGGGGTCTGCACGAGGTGCAGACGCTCCAGCGCCGCGAGCGCTTCCTCGCGCACGCGCGCCTGGCGAACGCCGGCGAGCTGGGCGAGGGAAGTGACGTCGACGCTGTCACCCTCCACATGAGCGAGCACGCCCAGCATGCGCCGGCTTGCCGGCGAGAGGCGGCGCCACGCCCAGGCCACGAGCAGCGCGACCTCGGGGAGGTCGTCCTCGTGCTCGATCACGTGGACCGTGGCGATGCCGGACTGCTCGAGGAAGCGGCTCAGCTCGGCGACGCTCGCGCCGCGCGAGACCACGATGGCGTCGGCGATGTCGAGCGCCAGCGGGTTCCAGCGCAGCATGCGGGTGAGCTTCGCGACGCGCGGAAAGGCGCTGCGACCCGAGGTGATGAGCGGCGCCGTCACCGGGAAGATCAGGACGCCGGCGAGAAGACAGCGCCGCGCCGTGACGAGGAACGTGGCCGGCGTACCCGAGAGCGCATCGAGGAGTCGCGCCATCGCGGCGTCGTCCTCGTGGTTGTCGAGCACGAGGAGGCGCGCGCCGCCTTGCGCGAGGAAGGCCCGCAGCGCGGGCACGAGCGCGTGCCGCTCGCGGCTCGTCCCGAAGCGCAGCGCGAGCATCTCGGCGAGCGTGCGAAAGTCCCAGGCACCGACGCGGAACCAGTGGATGCCGCCCGGGAGCTCGCCCGCGAGGCGATGCGCGAGCGCGGCGGCGAGCACCGACTTGCCGCTGCCTCCGGCGCCGACCAGCGCGAGGCGGGTGGGCGCGGTCTCGCGGACCGCACGCGCGAGCGTGGTCAGCTCCGCGTTTCGGCCCTTGAGGCCGCGCAGGGCGGCGGGGAAGAGAGCTCGCTGGCTGGCGTCCACGGAGTGCACCATACCCTGCACTTCGAGCGCACCGAGCGAGGTTCTCGTGCGCCGTTACACCGTGGTGGAGTCGCCCGTCGCGTTCCTCTTCGAGACGACCGCCGCCGACGCGCCGAAGTGCGCGGGCGCGATGATCTCCGACACGATGGCGGTCACCGCCAGGTCCTGCGCGAAGGAGGGCCTCGTCCTGGGCCGCGCGATGGACAAGGACGGTCACGGCGCGCGCGCCACCGTCAAGGCCGTGCACCTCTCCGCGGCGAAGGACGCGGACATCGCGGTCGTCGAGCTCGATCGGTCGCTGAAGGGCCCGATCGCCGTCGTCACGCACATGCCGCTGCGCGCGGGCTACGCGGGCTACGCGGTCGCCGCGTTCGCCGCCGTCGACGGCAAGGGGCTCTTCGCGGTCGACAAGAACGAGGCGTCGACCGTCACCGCGACGATGACCGAGGAGAGCGCGACGCACGGCTCGCTCACGCCCGCGAAGGGCATGGAGATCTGCGACGGCGACGTCGGCGCTCCCGTCTGCTCGTCGACCGGCGGATCGATCTTCGGCTACCACCTCCACGGGACGTGCGGCCTCTCCGGTCTCGTCGTCGGTCGCGCGGACTCCGCGGCGCCTGCGGTCGCGCCCGGTGAGCCGAGCGGCAAGGCCCCCGCGCCCGCCGCGAAGACGTGCTCGGGCGGAGCCTGGAAGGTCGCGCAGCTCGGCCAGCACCGCGAGTTCCTCGCCAGGTTCGCGCCGAAGGCGTTCGAGCCGCTGCGCGTCGACAAGCCGATCATCCGCAACTTCCCGTACGCGCCCGAAGGCCTCTGGGGCTACAAGACGAAGGGCGATGTCAAGGCGTGCACGCTCGACGCGACCAAGCTCGACGCGGTGAAGCCGGGCGCGCCGTCGGCGAAGATCACCGCGAAGGTCTCCTTCGCCGGCATGGACAAGAACGCCGCAGCGTGGGGCCGCTTCGGCATCGCGAAGGAGGCGACGCCGACCGAGATGCGCTGGCTGCCCGCGCAGAAGATGGACGCCGCGAAGGGCGCGTCGTTCGACACGACGTTCGAGGGCCTCGTCAGCACGGAGATCGCCGGCGACTACGTCGTCGCGTTCCGCGCCTCGGCGAACGGCGGCGAGACCTGGACGTCGTGCGACACGGACGGCATCGAGAACGGCTTCTCGATCGACGAGGCGCTCGCGCTCTCCGTGAGCGACGCGCCGGCGACGCCCACCACGCCCGCCACGCCCGCCACGCCGAGCAGCGAGACGCCGAGCAGCAAGACGCCGTACGACCCGCCCGCCACCGAGGGCGAGCCCGTCACCGACGAGGCCGGCTCGGACAACGGCTCGCGCGATCCGCTCCCCGACTTCACCCCGACGAAGAAGAAGTCCGACAGCAGCGCCGGCAGCGGCTGCTCGATGACGAGCCGCTCCGCCCCGCTGACCTCGTCGCTCCCGCTGGTCGGCGTGGTCGTGGCCCTGGCCGCGATCCTCCGACGGCGGAAGAAGCTGACAGCTGACAGCTGAAGAACGAGAACGAGGAGCGAGCGAGTGCGGCTCTCTCGCGAACGGTCAGCTTCTCCCTGTCAGCTTCTCCCGGTCACACTTCGGAGAACAGCGCAGCCAGATCTTCTGCGGGGAGGCGCGTGTTTGCTCGGAGCTCGGTGGTGAGCTTCTCGTGCGTGCCACCCTGCTCCTCGACGTACGCCGCGGCGCAGGCGGGATGCAGGTAGCCCGCGCCCTTCGTCGCCCCCATGCCTCGGTCGAGCTCGCGCTCGATGGCCACGCGTAGCGCGCCCTTGGCGACGGCCTCGCCGCACGCCTGGCAACGCGCCCGCCCGGTCGGCGCGCGATCGGCGTAGGGAAACGGCGGCGGCTTGTTCGCGACCGCCTCGGCCATCAGCGTGTCGAGCTCCTCGCGATCCGGAACGTCACCCTCGAAGGTGGCGAGCGCGGCCTTCAGCTCGTCGGGCAGCTTGCTCGCCGCGCACTTCAGGTGGTGCCAGCGATAGGACATGTCGCCGGGCTCACCGAACGCATTCGCCGACTCCTCGCCGAAGCGCAGCTCGCCCTTCGCGATCGGATTCCGGCACGTCCGGCAGCCCGCTCTCCCCGACTTCGCGACCTCGATGGTGTGTGCCATGGCCCCGGGACCTTAGCCAACCGCGAGGACGCCGCGCAACGGTCTCGAACGGCTGCGGCTCAGTGGCAGGCGCTGCTACAGAGATCGGTCGCGCACGTCCGGCAGGTGGAACTGCACGTGCTCTTGCAGCGGTCCCGATCGCTGTCGCAGCGGTCGCGGCAGAAGCGGCCGCTGCCGCCGCCGCCGCCGCACTTGCTCGCGCAGGTCGCCTGATCGGCGTCGCACGTGGTGTTGCACGCATCGCCGGTGGTCACGCAGGCGGCCGCGGGGGTGCAGCCCGCGTCGACCCGGGCATCGGTGCCGGGCGCGGCATCCCCCGAGGCTGCGTCCGGGCGAGCGATCGGCGCATCGCTGGCGGCGTCGCCCTCGGTGAGCGGGCCGGTGCTGCCGGGATCGAAGGCCTCGAAGTCGTGCGTGCACGCGGTGGCGAGCCATGCGCCGACTGCGGCGACGAGCACGCCGGCCACGACACGCGCGGTGCGGACGACGCGCATCAGAAGCCTCCCTGCAGGCCGGCGAACGACGGCCCCGCCGTGAGCCGAGCTTGTGCTGCGGCGGCGCTGCCGTTCTTCTTCGGCGCGCCGAGGACGAGGAGCGTCACGCTCGTCGCGCCTGCCACCGCGAAGACCACGAGCCCGACGTTCGCGAGCGTCTGCTGCGTCCGGCCGCTCGAGATGTCGCCCTCGTGCCCGGGCGGGCAGGGGCCCGAGCCGCAGGCCTTCTCGAGATCGGAGTAGGTGCCGTTCGCGAGCGCGCCCGCGACCAAGAACGTCGCGAGCCCCGCCACGGCGACGCCGCCGGCGGCGAACGCCATCGGGCGCATGAGGGAGCGATTGCCCGCGGCGCTCGGCGCGGGCTCCTCGAGCGGCTTGCCGGCGGCGACGAGCGGGAGATCGGCACCGGCATCCACCGCGACCTGCGCGTGCTCCCCGGCGGTGAGGTGAACAGCGCGCGTGATCGGCGCCTGGCCGGGCGTCTCGACCACGAGCGTCGCGTCGCCGGGCATGGCGGGCACGGGCTCGTCCCAGCCGCCGCGGCGTACGCTCTCGTCGGCGAACCGGAGCGTCGTGGTGTCGATCGCGTGCGTGATGCGGACGTCGACGAACGCGAGCCTCGGCAGGAGCTGCTTGCGCTCCTCGGTCGCGGACTCGGCGGCCTTCTCGTAGCGCGCGTCCTCGCTCTTCATCTCCTTGGCTTCGACGGCGGTGCGCCCGAGCTCGGCATACGCGGCGACGAGGCGGCCCAGGTCGCGCAGGCAGCGGCCGACGTAGAGGCGCGTGTTCGGGCTCGCCACGATGTCGAGCGAGGCGTTCAGCTCGACGAGGGCGGCGTCGTATTTCTTCGCGTTGTAGAGGTCGCGTCCCTTGAGGAAGCGGCTCTGCGCCTGCTCGCGCTGCACGGGCGTGGCCCTCGCGGGCGCGACGCCGGCGGCGAAGGCTTCGCCCGTGCCGGCGCACAACGCGAAGGCGAGCGCGACGCCGAGAGAGGTCCTGCGAACGCTGGCGAAGCTCATGGTGGTCTCAGATTCCAAGCGGGTCGTAGGACTTCTTCTTCGCTGCGGGCCGCGGCTCGACGCGCGCCGCGGCCGGCACGTTCGCACCGGAGCCCCTGGGCTCGGTCGCGATCATGGGCGCGGGCGCGGTGTCGGGCGGTGGCGCGGTGTCGGGCGTGGACGCGGCGGCGGTGGGCGCGGCGGCGGCGCCCGCGGCGGCGGCGCCCGGTGTGCCGGGCGAGGCCGCGACGGTGGTGCCGGGTGCGGCGGCGCCGGCCCCGAGCGCGGGATCGCGGTTCGTGCCGAGGGTCCGCACGCCAGCGACGAGCAGGATCACGAGCGAGGCCCCGAGGAGGAGCAGCGCGACGGCGCGACCGCGGCGTCGCCGGGGCGGCGGTGCCTCGGACGCCGGGAGCGACGGCGGCGCGACGCCAGGATGGAACACGGCCGCGGGCGTGAGCACCGCCGAGGGGGGCGCCGCGAGCGGCGCAGCCGGCGCGAGCAGCGCCGGAAACGACGGCACGGACGGCGCGGCCGCGTGCATCGGCGCGGAGGACGTGGGCGCGACGATGACCGAAGCGATCGCCGCGGGCCCCGGCGGGGCCTGCGTCCGCTCCCGCGTGTGCGCGGGCGGCGCCAGCGGGAGCGCGGGCGGAGCATTGCGCGCGGGGTCCGCGAGCGGGGCGCCGAGCGCCGCTTCGCGCATGGGCGCCAGCACCGTCTCTCGCTCCGGATCGGCGCTCGTCGTCGGCGCCACGACCGCGCTCGCCTTCGTCGCGGCCGCGGGGGCGTCGAACGCCTGCGCCCGCGCCGTGGTCGGCGCCGCCTCCGTGCTCCAGTCGAGATCCATCGCGACCGCGGGCGACGACTCCTCCAACGGTACCGCGACCGGCGCCGCGACTGGCGCCGCGACTGGTACCGCGACTGGTACCGCGACCGGCGCCGCGACCGGCGCCGCGACCGGCGCCGCGCGCAGGCCGCTCGACTCCGCCGCCCTCCGCTTCACCGCCACGGCCTTCGGGTCCAGCTCCGCCCGCCGCGCGCGGATGCGGTCCCCCGCGAGCTCCGCGACCTTCGCCGCGATCACGGTGCCCGTGGCGATCTCCGTGCCCGCCAGCTTGCGCAGCGTCGCGGCCATCTCGGCGGTGGTGCGGTAGCGAAGCGAAGGTTCGAACGCCATCGCGCGGATCGCGATCTCCCCGAGCCCCGCGAACTTCGAGCCCGCGTCGCCGGGCGGCGTCACGATCTCCTCGGACCGCTGCCGCGCGAGGAGCTGCACGGGATCGCCAGCCTCGTAGGGCACGATGCCCATGAGCGCCTGCCAGAGGATCACGCCGACCGCGTAGACGTCGGCGCGTCCGTCCTTCGTGCCGCCCTCGTCGAGGGCCTCGGGCGCGGCGTACGCGAGCGCCTCCGAGCGCTCGTCGGCGCGCACCGGCCGCGGCCGGAGGCAGCTCACGATGCGGGCCACGCCGTCGCGGCCGACCACGATGTTCGCGGGGCAGACCGCGCCGTGGATGGTGCCCGCGGCCCGCGTGCCGTCGCGCAGCGCGTGCAGGGCATTGAGCCCGGCGAGCACGTCGACGAGGACGCGGACGATCACGGGGCACGGCAGGAGCGGCGCCGCGGCGAAGAGATCGCCGAGCGTCATGCCGTCGACGAGGTCGGTCGCGATCGTGAGCTTCATTGCGTCGCCGTCGACGTGCTTCACGCGCGCGATGTTGGGGTGCCAGTTGCGGGCGAGGCACTCCGCGTCGCGCAGGAGCTGGTTCATCGCGTCGACGCCGAGCGTGATCACGCCGTCGCTGCGCAGGAGCTTCGGGTTGGCGCCGGCCACGAACCGCTGCACAACCACGAGCTCGTTCGGCTCGCGGATCGCGGCGAACGAGCGCAAGGCCCTCTTCCCCAGCTCGCGCCCCACGCGGTACGCGTGGGAAGCACCGTTCTCGGCCTTCACCATCGACCAGTACAGCGTAAACGTCGCGCGGATGGACGATCGACTTCGCGACTATCGATCGCGCAATTCGCTCGCCTACGGTGCGAGCATTCCTGCATGGTGCATGCTTTGCGGCACACGTGGGCGAAAGCGTCCACACGGCGATTGCCCGATGATTTGCCCTCCGAGAGCCCGAGCGTGAAACGTGCCAGCCCGCGCGCGGCGGCGCGTCAGGGAGCGGTGAGGCGAGAGATGCCGACCCGCATGATGGTCACCGGCAGGGATCTTCGGCGGCATCCCGCGGTCGCCGCCCGGGCCACGGGCGGCCACGGGCGGCCACGGGCGAGAGAGAGGCGGATTCACCCTCCGAGCAAAGGGCTCAGCGCGGGGCGCGCAATCGCGCCTTCTCTCCCCACGGACAGCGGAAGGCCTGCGGCTTCGTCAGGATCCAGAGCGTGGGAATGGGCGGAGGCTCTCGAGCGTAGGGGCCGTCGCCGTCCGTGAAGTAGACGACGCCGTCGACATCGTGCGCGCCGAGCAGCGAAGGCGCGAACACCGGGCGCAGATCGGTACCGCCGCGGCCTACCACGTTCTCGATGCGCCCATCGAACGGGTAGACGCGCGCCACCGAGACGTCGCACTCCGCGATGATGATGTGCGCGCGCTCTCCGAGCAGGACGAGCTGACGCGCGATCTCCTCGAGCTCGTACTTCGTCATGCTGAGCGAGGTATCGATGGCGACGAGCAGGCGCGGATTCTCGGTGCGCCGCGGCGCCCAGCTGCGGCCCGGCACCTCGAAGATGCGGGTCGGGAAGCGGCGGTTCGGCCTCGACCACGTGTGCACGGGCGCGCGAGCCCTCGCCACGAACATGGCGAGCGCGGCCCGCCAATCGATCGGCTCGTCGGGCGCGCGGATGGTCTCGGAGAGCTCCTCCACCAGCGCGCCGGCAGTGCGACCCGCGACGAGGAAGCGTCGCGGGACGTTGATCGCGTCCTCGTCTTCGTCCTCGTCGTCCGCGGGGTGATCGCCCTCGCCCTTCTTGCGCTCGCTGCGCGCCTGCTCGACCGCGCGCGATACCAGCAGCGCCGTCTGGGCGACGCCGCCGGGCAAGGTCGCGCCCTTGCCGAGGAAGCGATGATCGTCGACCAGGCCCGAGCCCTGCTCGCCGGCGCCGGGCTTGGGCCGCGAGCCGGTGCCCTGGAGGTGACGCACCAGGATCTCGTAACGCTCGCGCGTGCTCTGCCCCGCGCGCATGCCGACCGACGAGTACGCGCGCCATGTCACCGCGGGCGGCAAGGGCTCCTCGATGTACTCGTTGGCCGACATCTCGACCGCGAGATCCATCAGCTCTGGCTCCTCGACGTACGCGAACTTCGGATGCGTGAGGTGCCCGAGGACGACGTGATGGACCTCGTGCAGGAGGACGCCGCGGAGGTACTGCGGCTCGCTCATGAACGAGTCGACGTTCACGTGCAGGTAGAAGCGGCCGTCGTGCAGCGAAACGGCCATCCTGGCGACCGACGGATCGGCGACGGGCGTGAGCTTCGCGAGGATCGCTGCGTAGTAGGGATAGGCCTCGAGGAACTCCGGATTGCGGACGAAGCCGTCGAGCCACTCCTCGATCTCGCTGCGACTGGCGCGCGTCGGCTGCGCGCTCATGCGCCGGGCCGGATGGGCGTGATCCCGAGCCGCTTCAACGTGTCGACCAGCGGCAGCGCGTCCTTCTGCGGGAGCTGCACGAGGAGGTGACCGAGGCAGCCGCGCGCGACGTTGCTGCGCTTCAGCTCGGCGAGCCGAGCGGGCTGCTCGAGGAACGCGCGCAGCGCGGTGACGGCCAGACCGATCCGGTGCTGCTTGAGGGGATCGCCGCGCCACGCCGCGATCTTCTTCTCCGCCGCGCCGCCCGAGTAGCCCTGGAGCAGATCGGTGGGATCGATGTCGATGAGCGTGCCGGCGGTGGGATTGCCGGCGAGCGCCTCCTGGAGCTTCTCGCGTTGGTCGCCAGGGAGGTCGGCGAGCAGCGCCTCGAACGCGCCGAGCTTCAGCTGACCCTGCGCCGCGAGCACGCCGGCTTCGGGGCCGGACAGGAGCGGCACGAGGCGCTGCACGATCTCGTCGAGGCGGTCGGTCTGCCCCTTCTCGCGGAACGCGGCGAGCTCCTTGGCGCGCGGCGAGCCCGCGCTGTACGTCGACAGCAGCTCGCGCACGTCGAACGTGACGCGCCCACCCCACGATCCCTTCGAAGCGAGGAGCGTCTCGACCCACGCCGCGGGCAGGTAGCCGCCCAGCGTGTCGCGCAGGAGCGTGCCGTCCTCGAGCTCGGCGGGCGAGAACGCCTGGAGGAGCTCGGAGGCGTACGTCCACGTGCGCGGCGGCACGTCGTCGAGGAGGCGCTCGTGCGCATGCGCGAGCGCGACGATGCCGGGATGCAGGTTTCTCGTCTGCGCCCACGCGAGCCACGAGGCGCGATCGGCGCGCACCGTCACCTGGAGGAAACGCGCGCGCAGCGCCTTGTCGAGCGTGGTGACGTGGTACTCGGCGGTCTGCGGATTGATGGTCGCGACGCAGACCCAGCCCGGCGGCAGCACGTACTCGTGGAGCCGGCGCGCAGAGAGGAGCTGGAGCGCGGGCTGCTGGATGTAGCGCTCCGCGCGATTGAGCTCCTCGAGCAGGAGGATGCCTGCGCCCTCGCGCGGGAGCACGTGGGGAAGCGCGTACTCGGTTCGGCCGTCCTTCACGACGGGAAGGCCGACGAGGTCCGGCGGCTCGAGCAGGCTGAGGTCGAGCACGGTGGTCGCGATGCCGAGATCCTCGGCGACGCGCCGGATGATCTCGCTCTTGCCGACCCCGGTCGGGCCCTCGAGCAGCACCGCGCGGCGCGCCTTGTACGCGACGTGCAGCACGCGCTCGAGGCGCGGTCCTACGGGGACGGGGAGGGGACGGAGCGGTTCGGCAGAGCTAGCTTTGGAGGAGACAGTCGCCACCCTCGTGGAGTAGCACGCCGCCCGCGTGCCCGGATCACGCCCGAGCAATCCCGGAGAAGCCGGCTATCGTGCGGGCGATGAAGCTCTTTCACTCCGGCACCTCGCCGTTCGTCCGCAAGCTCATGATCGTGGCGCACGAGACGAACCTCGCGTCGCGGATCGAGCTCACGCCCGTCCCCGCGCCCACCGTGCCGACGAACACGTACGAGGAGCTCGCGAAGAACAACCCGCTCGCGAAGATCCCGGCGCTCGTCCTCGACGACGGGATGGTGCTCTTCGACTCGCGCGTCATCTGCGAGTACCTGGACTCGCAGCACGGCGGGCCCCGGCTCGTGCCCGAAGGCGCCGACCGCTTCCGCGTGCTCCGCCTCCAGGCCCTCGCCGACGGCGCGATCGACGCCGGCATCCTCATGCGCTTCGAGCAGTCGCTGCGCCCGGAGCCGCTTCGCTGGACGGACTGGCTCGACGGCCAGGCGCGCAAGGTGAACGGCGCGCTCGACGAGCTCGAGAAGACGACGTTCCCCGAGGCGCTCGATCTCGGGCAGATCGCCATCGCCTGCGCGATCGAGTGGCTCGAGTTCCGCAGGCCGCTTCCGGACTTCCGCGCGGGGCGCCCTCGCCTGTTCGCGTGGTTCGATGCCATCCAGAAGCGGCCCTCGTTCGTCGCCACCGCGCCGAAGTGAGCGGCGCGCTCGGTCGTTGCCGCCGCTGCTCGGGCTTCGTGCGTGGTTGCGCGCGTGAGGGATGTGACTCCACGGTGTGCACCGAGGGCTGACGATCCTCCGAGCCACCCTGAAAGCGCGGTGACGGTCGGCCGTACTCCTCTTCGTCACCGGAACCGTCGAAGCGGCAGCAGCATGGCGGCAAGCGTCACGGCCGTGACGCTTTCGGGCGCCCCGCGCTGCGTTTCGCCTGGCATGGCTGCTGCAACCTCCCTCGTCATGATGGCGACGACGGCGGCGGGCAGCGAGAACGTGGGCAACGGCATCGGCCTCCTCGAGGACCGCTACGTCCTCGGCGAGCTGCTCGGCGCCGGCTCGATGGGCCGCGTGTTCTCGGCCTTCGACACGGTCCTCCGCATCGACGTGGCGGTGAAGATGATGCACCCCGAGCTCGTCGCCTCGCGCCGCAACGTCGCCCGGTTCGCCCTCGAGGCGCGCATCGCGGCGCGGCTGCTGAGCCGCCACGCCGTCGCGGTGCTCGGCCTGGCCGTGACCACTGCCGGCGTCCCCTGCATCGTCTACGAGCGCCTCCAGGGCGAGACGCTCGGCGAGCGCATCGCCCGCACCGGCGGCGTCTCGCTCGTCGACACGCTCGAGATCGTGAAGCAGACCTCGCTTGCCCTCACGCGCGCGCACGCCATCGGCGTGATTCACCGCGACGTGAAACCCGACAACATCTTCCTCACCTGCGACGCGAGCGGTCGCCTGCTCGTGAAGCTGCTCGACTTCGGGATCGCCGAGGCCGCGGACACGCACGGCCGCTACGCGCACTGCCAGCTGGCAGGTACGCCCGAGTACATGGCGCCCGAGGCGCTGCTCGGCAGGTGCGAGGTCGATGCGCGCGCCGATGTCTACGCGCTCGGGGTGGTGGCGTTCGAGTGCCTGACGGGGGCGTGCCCGGTGGAGGGCGACGTCGCCGAGGTGGTCGAGCTGCTCCGCGCCGGCACGCGCACGGCGCTCACCGATCGTCGCCCCGACCTCGAGGGACCGCTCGACGCGTGGATGGATCGCGCGCTCCACCCGGATCCGGTCTGGCGCTTCTCGTCGATCAAGGAGCTGCGGGACGAGCTCGTGGCGGCGACGCGCCGGGCGGCCGGCAGCACGCAGGCGACGCGCGTGACGCTTCGCGAGGCGGCCTGAGCGTCAGTCCTCGCGGAAGGTCGACCTCAGCGACTCACCGGAACGCGGCCAGCACCTGCGCGACCGTCGGGCCGCTGGTCCGGATCCGCGACGCGAGATCGCGCCAGATCTCCCCTCGCATGGAGCTCAGCGCCGACGCGGCGAGCAACGCCACGGACGGATCGTCACGCTCCAGCAGTGTCGTGGCGAGCCCCTCGAGCCGCGGATCGTGGGGCGTCGTGCTGGCGCAAACCAGCAGGAGCAGGAGGAGCGCGACCGCGGACTCCGGCTCCTCGGACGACGACGCGCACCACGCGAAGAGCTGGGCGGCGCCCTCACTCGCCCCGACACCGAGCGCGAGGCAGCTCTCCGCGAGGATCACTCCGTTCGTCTCGAGCTCGTCGCCACCCTGCGGCGCCAGACACAGCACGACGCAGCAGAAGGCGCGCTCGAGGTGGTCGACGTTCTCGCCGGTGGCCCAACGCGACAACGCGAGGACCTCGTGCGGCTCCCAGTCGAGCTCCCGAGGCAAGAGCCCCCTGCGCACGATGTCCCGCAGCGCACCGAGATGCTTCTGCGCATCCATGTGATAGTCGGAATTGGCAATCTTCAGCAGCGTCGCATCCGGTAGTCGCGATCGTATCCAGTCGAACAAGGCGGAAGGTGGACGAGCGAGCCTGCGATCGACGCCAACCCGATGACGAGAGCCGCCGCGCGCATGGCTACACGATACGCGAATCCCTTGCGTCAGTCGGGACGAGCGCCGCAACCCGCTTCGGGATGCGTGGCGAGATACGCGCGCAGATCCCCGGAGAGCGCGCAGAGCACCCGGTCGGCCATCAGCCCGGCGCCGGGGCTCTCCGAGCCCCCGAGCCTACGAGTGAAGCTCGTCTCGTGTACCTTTCCACGCAGCGACAGTGACAGAGCCGACGCGCAGCATCATCAACGCCGACGCCCTCGCCTGGCTCGCCGCGAACACCGCCGACCTGCACGCCAGCGTCGTCACCTCGCTCCCCGACGTGTCCGAGCTCCAGCTCGAGCTCGACGCCTGGCGCGCCTGGTTCATCGCCGCCGCGCGCCAGGTCATCGCCTGGACGCCCCGCGCGCAGGCTGCAGTCTTCTTCCAGAGCGACATCCGCGTGGGCGGCGCGATCGTCGACAAGAGCTACCTCGTCATGCGCGCCGCCGAGCTCGAAGGCGCGCAGCTCCTCTGGCACAAGATCGTCTGCCGCCGCCCGCCCGGCACAATCTCCTTCGGTCGCCCCAGCTGGTCGCACATGCTGTGCGTCGCGCGCGAAGGCCGCCCACCCGCGCGAGCGCCTGGCGCCGACGTCATGCCCGACGCAGGCTTCATGCCCTGGAGCCGCGCCATGGGCGTCGCCGCGTGCCGCGCCGCGTGCACATACCTGCGCGACGAGATCGGCGCGCGCACCATCGTCGATCCGTTCTGCGGTCGCGGCACGGTGCTCGCGGTCGCCAATACGCTCGGCCTCGACGGCGTTGGCGTCGAGCTCAGCGCGAAGCGTTGCCGAGCCGCTCGTGCGCTCGTTGTCCCATGAGCCGCGCGAGCAGGTAGGCGAGCGCGGCAAGGTTGAGCGAGAGCGTCACGACCCGCAACGCGCTGAAGCGCTGCGCGATCTCGTAGATCTCGAACGGCACGAAGGAGAGCGTGACGATCACCGTCAGGTACTCCGCCCACTTCTTCTGGCGCCAGAGTCCGGTGCCCTCGATCGCGAACACCGCGGCGTAGACGAAGCTTCCCAGCCCGATCTCGTGCAGGTGCTTCACGCTGACCCCGGACACCTTCGCGACGGCGGCGTGCAGCCAGTGATTGCCGGCGTCGATCCCGAGGGCATGCGCCCCGTGGATGAGCGCCTGCGGGGGATCGTGCGCCATGAGCAGGGCTGCCACACCCGCACCGAGCAGGAGCGACACCTTGACGAGCTTGCCGATCGCGATGAGCGCGAGGCCGACCGCGCGCTTTCCGTGTCCTCGCTGCTCCACCATGCGTGCCGCAAGAGAGCGAAGCAGGAAACGTGCTCGGTCAGGGCGCGAGGATGCGGCCCGGCGCGAGGTTCGTGCCCGCCGCCGTGTGGCACGCGTTGCAGTCCCCGGACGTGACGGACCCGACCATCGCGCGCGTCTTCGCGCCGTCGATGATCCTGGCGCGGAAGGGGGCGCTGAGCTGGTTCTGCTGGCCGCCGCCCTTGGGGCGCTCGATGGAGAAGTTGCCCGCCACGTTCACGGTGGCCGTGAGCTTGCGATTGAACTTATCGGTGATCTCGACGGTGAGCGGCGGCGCGGCGCCGTTGCAGTCGTCGACGTCGTGCGGCGCGCGATAGACCGTACCCGCGAAGCGCAGGTTCGGTCCGCCGCTCTTCTGGTGGCAATCGTTGCACGCGACGCCGGGGTGCATCAGCGGCGACTTGGTGCTGCCGTTCGTCCACATGACGCCGCTCGCGCAGGCCCCGCCGCCGGCGTCCGCCGGGCCCTTGCTCGCGTCGCTGCCGCCGTCCGGCGTATCCGTGCAGAGGACACCCTTCGGCGTGCCGGCTGCGACCCAGTCGGCCATGATCTGGATCTCCTCGGCGTCGGGGAGCTCCGCCGGCGGAGGGGGCATCGGGCTCGATGTGCTCTTCATGCGCGCGAGGGAGAGCGCCGCCATCGACTGCTTGGCGTCGGTCGCCGAGGCCTTCGTGAGATCGGCGCGGTCGAGGAGGCGCGGCGCGCCGGCGGTCTTGCCGTCGTGACAGCCGATGCAGCGATTCTCGAAGAGCGCCTGCACGTCGCACGGTAGGCCGGTTGCGAGCCCGGAGCCCGCGGGGCCGGTGGGTGCCGGCTGGTTGTCGGGGCCGAGCACGGTGCCGCTCGCGTCGACGTCCGGCGCCGTGTCGTCACCGAGGCGCTGGATGCCGCCCGCCCCGCACGCCACCGCCGCTGCGACCGCGCCGACGAGCGCTGCAGGCAGCGCATGGCGAAGGAGGGAATGGCGAGGGAGGGAATGGCGCACGATGGACCCGCAGTCCATGATGGTGCAGGTTCGCATCGCGCGCAGCCCTTTTGACAGCGACACGAGGCGCACTCCCCCAAACTTCCACGTCCAGGCGCGGGGGGCTGACGCTCGCGAGCGTCGACCCTCGAGAAATCGAGGGGTGATCCCGGTCCGGGACCAACACCCTCGCGGGATCAATCGAGGCGGATGTCGACGCGCCGATCACGCTGCCAGCTGTCGTCGTCCCTGCCCTCGGCGTCGAGCTCGCCGCGCGAGGTCTTGGACATGGCAGCGACGCCGACGCCAAGGCGCGCCAGGTAGACGTGCACGGCGTCGGCGCGGTGATCGCCGAGGACCATGTTGTACTCGGTCTCGCCGCGCGGATCGGCGCGGCCCACGAGCGCGAGCTTGCGGCCCTTGAGCGGACCGGTGGTGACGCACTTCGCGACCTGCTCGAGCACGTCGCGGTCCTGCGGCATGAGCGCGGCCTCGTCGTAGTCGAACTTCGGCGCGCGGTCGGCGTTGTCGAACGTGATGTTGCACTTGCGGGCCAGCTCGTCGTCGAGGCGCACGTTGCTGACGTTCGCGCCGGTCGTGGAGACGAGCGCGGTCTCGCGAGCGTTGGGCTTCCTGGCGCAGCCGGTGGCCAGCACGAGGGTGCAGGCGAGAATCGATGCAGTCGTTCGGATCATGGAGACCTCCCTCCCCAAGCCGGTACAAGGCCGCGCGTCGGCGGGACAAGTTTGTGTCCTGCGCGCTGCCAGCGGAACTTGCCGCCCGGGCTCGATTCTGGGCATTTCGAGACGCAAATGGGAGATCCGTCGCCTTGCCGCCGTAGATGCGGACAGCGAATCTCTCAGGCAGCGGAGGACGGGCGACGATGCAAGCAAACGGCGAGGTCAGGGGCGAATCGGTGGGGCAGGACGCAGGCGCGTGGTCGCAGGTCCAGCGCGTTGGTCGAGCTCACCACGCTCACGTCGAGCCTTCGCCGCTCGATGCGCTCCAGTGGCTCGTCTACGTCGAGGGTGGCCGCGTGGTCGGCCCCGTGTCGGCGAACCAGATCGCGCGCGGCATGCGGGAGGGACGCGTGACGAGCGAGGCCAGCATCCAGGCGGTGGGCGAGGTCTTCTGGACCGGGCTCCTCGACGAGCCGGCGGTCATCGCGGCGCTGAAGTCGATCTGATCCGCACCGTCCGCGCGCCAGCGCTCGCGCAGCTCCTGATCGCGCCCGCGCGCACGCTCGCCGCGCACGCGGCGGCGGACGCCACCTGGCGCGACGTCCTCGGAGCGCTCTCGGTGCCGACCGCCATCGTGGGCGCAGCGCTCGCGTTCTCGTATGCGGGCTCGCTGCTGGCGGCCCACGACGTGGCGAACGTGATGTTTGTCGCGGCGTCGTTCGCGATCCAGTCGTTCGCGGCGGCGGTGAGCGGGCGCGTCGTCTATGGCGCGGCGCCGCGCCGGACGCTGCTGCCGTTCGCGCTCACGCTCGTTCCCCACGAGGTCATGTTCGTGGGGTTGACCGCGCTCGCGCTGCTGGGGAGCGAGACCCGCGCGCTCGGCGGCGCGCTGGTGCTGAGCTGCCTGGTCTGGCAGATCGCGCTCACGGTGCTGTGCTTTCGCGCGGTAGGGCAGGGGCGGAGCCTCCTGCGCGCAACGGGCGCCACGTGCATGCATTATGCAATCATCGCGCTGCTGGTCGGCGCCTACGCCCATGCGCAGGATCTCCTGCCGTACCCGCCGGGCGTGCCGTGAGGCGCTCCTGGGTGGTATTCGCGCTCCTGGCCGTGGCGCTCGTCACCTCCGCGGTGCGTCGTGAGCGGCCGTGGGAGCCCGCGCGCATCGGCGAGCACTGGGTGCTCGAGGGGGACGTGCACGTGCACTCCTCCTGGGCGGGCGCGCTGGCCACGCCCATCGATCTCCCCTTGCTTGCGCGCCGTCGCCAGCTCGATTTCATCGCCGTCACCGAGCACAACGCGTGGTTCGGCGGGGCGATGACGCGCGACTTCGCGAGCGCGCTCGCGCCCGAGGTGATCGTGCTCCCCTCGGAGGAGGTCACGAACCGCGCGTACCATCTGCTCGCGATCGGCCTCGAGCGGCGCGTCGACCCGCAGCAGTCGATCACGCGGATCGCGGAGGACGTGCATGCGCAGGGCGGCATCACCATCGCCGCGCATCCCACGCGCGATACCTGGCCGCTGCTCCTCGAGCTCGCCAGCGCCCAGGGCCTCGACGGCGCCGAGGTGTTCCACCCCAACACGCTGCGCCACGTCGAGGTGGCGCAGGAATACACGGCGTTCCTCGCGGAGGCCTCGGCGCGCAGCGGTCACCCGCTGATCGCCGCGGGCAGCTCTGACTTCCACGGCGGCGCGCGTCTCGGCATCGCGCGCACGGTGGTGCTCGCGAAGGACCGCAGCGCCGCGGGGGTGCTGGAGGCCCTGCACGCGGGTCGCGCGGTGGCGGTCGCGCCCGACGGCCGACGCGCGGGCGATCCCGCGACCCTCGCCGCGCTCGCAGGCGCTGGCTACGTCTCGCGCGTGCTCACCGCGCCCGAGCCCGGACCCACGTCGTTCGCGGAGCGCGCGCTCGCCTGGCTCGCGTTCCTGGTGATGCTCGCGGCGCTGCTCCGACCACGCGCCGCGCTGCGCTGAGCGTCAGGGCGCCGATCCATTGCTCGATCAGCGCGGCGCGTGCCGTGTCGACCACGTTGCGCGCGATCGGCGGCATGCGCAGGTCGGGACCGTTCGAGGCGATGCGCGCGAGCAAAACCCGCGCTGCAAGCGAGGCGCCAGGCTGCCGTCGCTACGCCGCGGCGCCGTCGCTCTCGATGGCAGCGAAGATCTCGACCTGGAGCGCGAGCAGGCGGGGCAAGAGGAGCGGCTTGCCGTCGAGCTCGGCGAGATGGAAGCGATCGGTCGCGCGTCCACCCTCGCCGGTCGCGCGGAGCCCGATGATCTGGAGCTCGGCGCGAAAGATGGCCTGCGTCACCAGGAGCAGGAGGCCGGGCCGGTCCGAGGCCTCGACGGTGAGCACCATGGTGCCGTCCCTGGCGCTGTCGTCGAAGAGAACGCGCGTGGACGCGCCGGCGGCGACGATGGCGCGCGCGAAGCCCACCGCCTGATCCACCTTGGCGTTGCCGCGGACGAGCGTGTCGACCAGCTCGCCCAGCGCGGCGACGTCACGCGCCCGGAGCGGAGCGACGACGCCGCTGAGGCGCGCGACGCGGCGAATCCACAGCAGATCGACCGCCTCCTTCGCGCCGTCGGTCCGCGTGCGGCAGTAGGCGTGCGCGCTGACGACGTCGATCTGCTCGGCGACGAGCGCAGCGCTGATCTGCGAGAGCAATCCGGGCCGGTCGTCGGCGACGACGCAGATGGCGACGACGCGCTCGGGAAGCTCCTTCCAGAGCTCGACGCGCGTGGCGCTGCCTTCCCGTCGCGCGACGATCGCGGCGTGCACCTCGACGGCCTCCCCGTCGAAGGCCTCGTGGTAGGAGGTCGGCATCGAGGCCGCGAACAGGTCCAGCTCGTCTCGTGACATCACGAAAGTATGGCGCGGAGCGCGTGTCGCGCGCTTTGCGCGATTGTTTCGCGCAGGTTACGTCCGGCGACCGCGCGACGCCCGGGAGACCCGTGCGCTCCGTCAGAAGATGGTGTCTTCGGGCGCTTCGCCACGAGGCGCGCCGCGTCGTTCGCGTCGTTCGCGTCGTTCGCGCCGAGCGACCAGACGTCGGCGCGGGTGCGCGCGACGTTCGTGTGATCGATGCCCATCGCGATCTGCGCCTCGTCGAGCATCATCTTGCGCAGGACGTCGTCACCGGCATGCTCGGGGAGGATGGTCTTGACGGCGAAGAACGGCGCTCGCGGGCGCGCGCAGGCTCAGCCCCCGACGTGCGCGAGCAGCGCGTTCAGCACGGTCGTCGACTTGTAGAGATTGTCGTGGCGCCCCTCCGGGACCTTCAGGAGCGTGCCGTGCGGAAGCGCCCTGCTCACCGCCTCGCCTTGCTCGAAGGGGATGACGTCGTCGATGTCGCCGTGGACCACGAGCGTGGGAGCGGCGATCTCCGGCGCCTTCGCGAGCGTGTCGAAGCGGTCTCCCATCACGAGCGAGGGCGGCAGCAGCGGGATGATGTGCATGGCCATGGCCATCGTCGACGTGAAGGGCGCGACCAGCACGAGCCGCGCGCCGCGACCGCGATGGGCCATCTCCGCGGCGATGCCGGCGCCCAGCGACTGGCCCCACAGCACCACGCGATCGGGCCCGATGCCGCGCGCGGCGAGCAGATCGAGGATCGCTGCCGCGTCATCGTACACGCCTTGCTCGTCGGGCCGCGTGCCCCGCGAGCGCCCGTACCCGCGGTACTCGACGAGGACGGTCGAGACGCCGTGCTTCTTGAGCTCGCGCGCGAGGAACGCGTTCGCGGAGACGGTCTCGGCGTTTCCGTGGAAGTGCACGACGGTGCGCGTGGCCTTCGGGCTCGTCCACTCGAGGGCGTTCACGGCGACGCCGTCCACCGCGCGCGCGGTGAGCAGCGCCGCGCCCTCGGGCAGCTCCTCCTTGTCCTCGTCGGGCGGCTGGTAGAGCACGCGGCGATGGAGCAGGCGCGCGCCGGCGACGATCACCGCGTAGGCCACCATCGCGAAGAGGATGTTCCACCCCGCCTTCTTGAGGCGCCGCACCAAGCGCTGCTTCGGGGTCTCGCGCGCGAGCGCTTCGAGGGAGACGCCCATCTCAGGTCCCGAGCATCCGCGCAGCGTACCGCCTTTTTCGCTCCGGGAGTAGAGTCGCAGCCGCATGGCCAACCCGCTGCTCTCGGACCGCAACGTGGACTTCCTCCTCCGCGAGGTGCTCGACACCGCGCCCGTCCTCGCGCTCCCGACCTTCGCCGAGCACTCGCTCGAGACCTGCGCGATGTACGTGCAATCTGCACGAAAGATCGCTCGGGAGGTGCTCTTTCCTGCCTATCGCGCGATGGACGAGGCGCCGCCCAGGCTCGACGAGGGCGGTCAGCTGCGCGTCCACCGCGCGATGCATGCCATCTATCCGCGCCTCGTCGAGCTCGGGATCATCGCCGCCACCCGTCCGGAGAGCGTGGGCGGCGCGAGCCTCCCCACATTCGCGGCGGCGCTCGCCAACGCCTACCTCATGGCCGCGAACCTCAGCGCCTACGGCTACCTCGGCCTCACCACCGGCGCGGCGCGGCTCATCGAGTCGTTCGGCAGCCGCGAGCTCCGCGTGCGCTTCATGGAGAAGATGTACGCCGGCACGTGGACCGGCACGATGGCGCTCACCGAGCCGCAGGCCGGGAGCAGCCTGACCGACGTGCAGACGCGCGCCCGCCCGGTCGAAGGCGCCGGTCATCACCTCGTGCGGGGGTCGAAGACCTTCATCTCCGCCGGCGATCACGATCTCACCGACAACATCGTGCACCTCACGCTGGCGCGCCTCGAGGGCGCGCCGCCCGGCATCAAGGGCGTCTCGCTGTTCGCCGTCCCGAAGCGCCGCGACGGGGCGGACGGCGCCCTGGTGTCGAACGACGTCCACGTCGCGGGCGTCATCCACAAGATCGGGTGGCGCGGTATCCCGAGCCTTGCCATCAACTTCGGCGAGAGCGACGACTGTCACGGCTGGCTGGTCGGCGAGCCGCACCGCGGCATCTCCTACATGTTCCAGATGATGAACGAGGCGCGCATCATGGTGGGCCTCAACGGCGTCGCCACCGCCGCGGTCGCGTACCAGGAGTCGCTCGAGTACGCGAAGACGCGCGTGCAGGGCCGTTCCCTCGGCGGAAAGAACCCCGCCGCCCCGCAGGTGCCGATCATCGAGCACGCCGACGTGCGGCGCATGCTCCTGCGCCAGAAGGCGATCGTCGAGGGCGGGCTCTGCCTCGCGGTGGAGGCGGCGCGGCTCGCCGACCTCGCGGAGCACGCGACGGCGCCGGAGGAGAAGGAGCGCGCGCGCCTCCTCCTCGATCTGCTCACGCCGATCGCGAAGACGTTCCCGGCCGAGAAGGGCTTCGAGTCGAACGCCCTCGCGCTCCAGATCCACGGCGGGTACGGCTACACGAGCGAATACATGCCCGAGGCGTGGCTGCGTGACCAGAAGCTGAACACGCTGCACGAGGGCACGAGCGGCATCCAGAGCATGGATCTGCTCGGGCGAAAGGTGGTGGCGGGCGGCGGCGAGGCGCTGCGCGTGCTCATCGGCGCCATCGAGAAGACGGTGGGCCGTGCGAAGCGAGCCGGCGTCCCCGACGCTTGGCTGACGCGCCTCCAGGGCTCGGTCACGGCCGTGTCCGAGGTCACGATTCAGCTGGGCGCGCTCGGGATCGGCGGGGACGTCGAGGCCATGATGCGGCACAGCTTCGACTACATGGAGATGCTCTCCATCGTGGTGATCGCGTGGCAATGGCTGGAGCAGGCCGCGGCCGCGAAGGAAGGCCTCGCGCGCCCCGACGTCACCGAGGGTGACCGCGAGCTCTACGAAGGCAAGCTCGTGGCCGCGCAGTACTGGATCCTCACCGAGGTGCCGCGCGTCGGCACGCTGGGCGCGCTGTGCCGGAGCGGCGAGGACTCGTACGCCCGCGCGCAAGCGAGCTGGTTCTGAGGGACCTCAGCCCGGGCGCTTGCAGAGGCGGTCGTACAGCACGACGGTCGCTGCCATCGCGACGTTGAGCGGATACGCCCCCGGCAGGATCACGGTGTCGTGTTGCCGCATGATCGACGCCGGGAGCGCGCCATCCTCGGGGCCGAGGAGATAGACGGCCTGCTCGGGGTGCTGGTACGTCCGGATGTCGGCGGCCCCTGGCGCGAGCTCGACGCAGACGAGGCGCGCATTGACGGGGATCGACGCGATGCACAGCTCGAGCGTCTCGAAGTGAAAGAGCGGGATCGACAGTTCGGACTCCACCGAGCTCGTCTCCCCGGGATTGCGCTTGCCCACGCTGAACACGAAGTCGGCCGCGAACACGCGCGCCGTCCGCACCAGAACACCGAAGTTGTAGGTGCGCTTGCCGTTGTAGATGCCGATCCCGACGTACCCGCGCTCGCCGCTCATCGCAGCTCGGCGAGCGGGCCGCGGAACGACAGCGGGGCGCCGTTCGCGGCGGTCGCGCCCGTCATCCCGAAGCTGTCGTCGCTCTGGCCCATGGCCTGGAGCAGACTGACCAGTAGACGATTGTGTGCGGGCCCCGTCATTGGATATCCCGCGATCGGATTCGCTTGGTTTCTCGGATAGCGAAGATAGCGACCGCTGTCGAAGAAGCCATTCCCGCCCCCTGCCAGCACCACCCAGGTGTCGTGGTGCTGGTGCGTCGGGGTGGCGAGCTCGGTGAGCCACACCACCACCGTGTGATCGAGGAGGGTGCCCGAGCCCTCGACCACGGAGTCGAGCTGCTGGAGCAGGTACGCGACGTGGCCGGCGTGCCAGGCATCGAGGTCGGTCATGGCGCGCGCCGCCACCGGGTCGAAGGTCTGGCCGCAGGACGTGCCCCCGTCGATCGACTGGTGCGCGTACGTGTGGAACGTCATGTCGGCGGGATAGCCGAGCTCGGAGCACTGCGGGACCGGCGCCGTGTACGTGATGACGCGCGTGAGATCGCAGGCGAACGCGAGCCGCGCGAGGCTCATGAATTGCCGCACCGTCTGGTTGTTGTTGCTGTCGTACTTCGGCACGCACTTCGAGGCGGGCCCGATGGACCCGAGGCCCACCTCCAGCTCGCGCACGAGATCGCGATGCTGCTCCAGCTTCAGGCGCCCCTCCGCCCCGAGCTGCGGCGCGAGGAGATCGTACTCGCGGGACACGGTGTCGAGCACCGAGCCGCGCAGCGAGCGGATGAGCGCCTCGCGGCTCGTCGTCGGGGCGGCCGGCGGCGTGTAGCCGAGGAGGTCCGTGAAGGCGGTGGCGGGGTCGGCCACGGTGGGCGTCGCCTGGCCGGGTCCGAGATAGGAGAAGGGCGAGATGATCGAGTTCGGGATGTACCCCGACCCGTAGACGCGCGAGTCGAAGTGCCCGGGCAGCGCGAGGCGCTTCGCGAGCTCCTGGTCGATGGTGCGCGCGCCGCCGCTGCAATACGTTCCGGGCCGCTGCAGCGCGCGCGTGCCGGTCAGCACATCGGCGACGCCGATCTGGTGGTTGTTGAGGTCGCCGCTGCCCGCGGCCATGACCGCTGCGATGTCGGCGAGGGCCGAGGTGTGCGAGAGGCCCTCGATCGCCAGCACGCGATCGCGGAAGGGATGGAGCGCGCGCAGCGTGGGGCTCAGCTCGGCGGCGGTGAGCTCGCTCAGGCCGCGCTGCGCGAACCCGTCGCTGGGGCCGCCCGGAATGGGCATGCGGAACGCGTCCGGGAGGTGCCCGTGCGGCTGCATGTAGAAGAGGATGCGGGAGGGCGGGCTCGACGGCCCTGCGTTCGCGACGCCGCGACCCGTGAGCAGGCTCGAGACCGCGCCCAGCCCGAGGGCTTGCAGGAGCTGGCGCCGATGGATCTTCATCGGGTCGGCTCCGGGTCGACGAGGCGGAGCCGGAAGCTCGGCGAGGTGGCGATCTCGACCAGCAGCGCGCGCAGATCGCCGCGGCTCGCCATCAAGCCCTTCGTGAAGGTGGCCACGGCGGGCAGCTCGTCGTTGCTGGGCGCGCGCCCGAGCGCGTAGCGAACGAGCTCGGCGGTCGCGCACGCATGCACGGTCTCGCTCTCCGCGAGCGCGTGCGAGAGATCGACGGCGCCCTCGAACGCGCGGTCGACGTCCGTGCCGAGGATCGCGCCGCTCGCGTCGATGCGCAGGCCGTCCTCGGACGTGTGGAAGTGCCCCGCGGCGTCGTATTGCTCGAAGCCGAACCCGAAGCCGTTGAGGCCGAGATGGCAGCCCTGGCAACTGCCGGGCCTGGTGCGCGCCTCGAACAGCATGCGGTTCGTCTGCGGCCCGGAGCCCGGCGCGGCCTTGGGCTGTGAGAGATCGACGCCGGGCGGCGGCGAGACCGGCAGCTGACACAGGAAGCGCAGCTGGATCCCGTTTCCGCGCACCGGCGGCGACGTCGCGCCGCGATGGGAGTAGCCGGCGAGGAACGACGCGCGCGTCAGGAGCCCGGCGCGCTCGGTCTCCGGCAACGTGGTCTCGCTCCACGCCGTCGGGTCGGCGGGCGCGGGCACGCCGTACACGCGCGCCATCTCACCGTCCAACCAAGCGCGGCGGCTCGTCAGCAGATCGCGCAGCGTGCCGCCGCCAGCGAGCGTGTTCTGCACGAAGAGCAGGGTCTCGTGGTTCGCGGAGGCCTGGGTCGACGTCGTCCAGCGCGCATCGATCTCCTCGGTGCGCACCTCGTGCTCGTCGAGCAGCACGCGGTCGAGGCCCAGCCACTGCCGGGGAAAGTCCCAGAAGACCCGCCGGGCGCGCGGGTCGTCGAGCATGCGCTGCGCGGCGGTGCGAATGGCTTCGGCGCTGCCGAGCGTGCCGTGCGCGGCCGCATCGAGCAGAGCGGCATCGGGACCGCTCTCCCAGAGGAAGAACGAGAGGCGGCTCGCCATCGCGTACGGCTCGACCTCGATCACGCTGCCGGGCTTCTCGCTTCGCGGCACCGGCTCGGGACGGTAGAGGAACTGTGGCGACTGGAGCAGCGCGCTGAGCGAGAGCTGCACGGCGCCCTCGAAGTCGACCGCGGCCTGCCAGCCCTCGAAGCGGAGCAGCAGGCGCGCGCGCTCCTCCTCGGTGAGCGGACGGCGAAAGATCCGCCGGCCGGTGGTGGCGAAGAAGGAGCTCGCGCATGCGGTCGCGAGCGCGGGCATCGACCAGTCCGTGCATCCGGCGAGCGCCCGCACGCTCCCGGGATCCCGGGTGACGGCGTCGGCGTAGAGGTTCGCGATGGCCTCGTAGCGCGCCGTGAGCACGTCGGAGGGTCGCTGCGCCTCGGCCGCATTCTCGAAGCCCGCCACCGGGATGTCGGGCGGGAGCGCCGGAAGGACGGGATGCGCGGCAGGGAACAGATCGGACAGCGCGTTGAGGTACTCGACATTGCTCAGGCGCCGGAGCGGCGTCGCGCCGACGCGTGGGTTCGGGAGCACCGCGCCCGGGGAGGCCACGTCGCCCGTGCTGCATGCCAGGCCCGCGGAGCCGGCGACGCAGAGCGTCAGCAGACCCGGGAGGAGCGACCGACGCATCGGCTCTAAGGGCTACCAGATGCGCGTGGTCTCGCAACCGACCGTGAAACCCACGGGGTCTCGACCCGGGGTCATAATCGACAAGCGGTGGGTTTCGACCCGGCGCCGATCGGGCGGATTCACCTAGAAAACCGCACGATCCAGGGCGGTACGCCGCTCGCATGGGCGTGGTCCAGGCGCTTCCGCAAGGCGTCCAACGGAGATTCGACCGACCATGCTTCAGGGCAACGCGACCAACGACTCGGTGTACCTCGTTGCGACGATCCCCCCGCCTCCCGGCGCGAGCGACGCGTACAGCGCAGTCACGCGCATCCAGCAGGCGCCGCTCGCGGACATGGCGGCGCTCCTCCGCTGCGGCGAGGCCGAGGAAGAGGGCATCGCGTCGGAGGCCGCGCCGCTCCTGCTCGTCAGCGGCCCGGTTCGTCAGGCCGACAACGATCACGGCGCGCCCCTCCTGCCCAGCTTCGGTACGGCGCGTGAGTGGTTGGTGGTCGCCGGGCTCGCGGTCGTCGGCGCGTCGGCGGTGTTCGCGATCTCGATCGCGTTCTGATCAGAACGAGAGCGAGCCGCCGCCGAGCAGCGCGGCCGTGCGCGCGGTGCGCTCTGGGCCCTTGCTGCGCGTGACGAGCACGAAGACGCCAGCGGCGATCGCCACCACGCCCACGCCGAGCGCGACGCCCGAGACCGTCGCCATCGTGCGCGCCGAGTCGTAGTCGCCGCGCGAGGAGGAGGGGCAGGCCTTCTCGGCGCACGAGTCATCGAGGTCCGACTTCTTCGAGAGCGTGACGCCCGCGAACACCGCGCCCGCGACGATCGCCACCGCGCCGCCGCCGGTGAGGCCCCAGCCGAGCATCGCGGCTGACGTGCCGGACGAACGATCGTCGGGCGCGAGGGCGATGACCGCGGGTTGCGCGACGGGGGGGGGAGGCTGCGCAGGCAGCTCGAGGACGACGGTCTCGCCGGCGCCTTGCTTGACGGTCACCTCGCGGCGGATGCGCTTGCCGTCGGCAGTGGTGGCCTCGATGACGTGCGAGCCGGGATCGATCGGGCGCTCGAGGCCGATCGCCGCCTCCTTCAGCTCGTCACCGTCGAGACGGAAGATGACGCCCTGGCGCGAGCCGTTTGCATCGACGCGCAGCGTGCCGAGCTTCGGGCGGATCTCCTGGATGAGCGTCTGCGCGCGCTGCTGCGCGGCCACGAATGCCTTCGGCGGCGTGGGCCCGAGCTGCTCGCGGGCGGCGCGGTCGAGCGTGGAGAGCGCATCGACGAGCTTGCCGAGCTTCAGCTGGCACTCGCCGATCTTCACCACGAGGGTCGGCGCGTGGTGCAGCGTCTCGGCGCGCTGTAGCTTGGCGACCGCCGGCTCGCACTCGCCCTTGTTCGCGAGCTCGATGCCCTCGTTGCCGAGCTGCCGCGCGAGGAGCACGTCGGCGGCGGTCGGGTCCGCGGACGCGAGCGGCGCGAAGGCGAGCACGCCTGCGAGCGCTGCGGCGGACACGATTCGAAGAGGCAGGGCTCGCATCGGCGCGTCTCCTTCAGAAGCCGAGATCTTCGGCGGTGCCGGCCGGCGCCGGCGCCGCGACGGTGGTGGAGGGCGCGCTCTTCACGGCCTTCGCGCTCGCGGCCGCGGCCGCGGAGGCGCCGGGCTTCGCAGGCGGCGGCAAGGGACCGCCGACGGCCGGCTTCGGCGCGGCGCTCGCGCTCGGCGGCGCGGGCGCGCTCGGCGGCGGCGCGCTCTCCGGTTCGCTCGGCGTGGCCACGCGCGC